>ENA-UOJJ01002516-UOJJ01002516.1-human-gut-metagenome-genome-assembly--contig:-CS66-NODE-2516-length-22454-cov-11.207465_pt1 | contig 22454 bp, 10 predicted proteins | sample MGYA00242343_ERZ723890 | MGnify/ENA metagenome assembly ERZ723890
TCAGCTCCTTGAGCTTCACAAAGAACGGAGAATAGCGCAGCACATGGCAGATGGAAAGCACGTGCCCGGTCTGCCGGGCTTTTTCGCCCATTGCGATCAGCTCCGCGCGGTCATAGCTCATCGGCTTTTCGCAGAGCACATCGTAGCCCTTTTCCAATGCCTGTGTGACCGGTGCAAAGTGCATCCGATCCTGCGTGCAGACAAAGACGCAGTCGGCAAACTGATCTTGTGCCAGCGCAGCTTCCCAGCTTGCAAAGCATTTGTCGGCTGCGATGTGATGCGCTTTCGCAAACGCTGCACGCCGATCCTCCCGCGGCTCTGCCACGCCGACGATTTTCAATTCATTCGGGAAATTCAGCGCGTAGCCGCCGTAGACATTCGCGCCGCGCTGACCGGCGCCCAGAATGATCGCGGTTATGGGTTTCATTGCGGATCCTCCTTGTATTCGATTGCAAGCACGGTATCGGTCGTGTCCGGCAGCAGATAGGTAAAATGCGGGATCGTACCGAGGGTCACAAACGCGAGATTTTCATAGGCATTCGTGATCCAGCTTTCGCCGCGCAGCACCTCGCTGCCGTCCGCCAGCCGACGCACCGCGCCGACGCGCTTTGCGTCAAGTCCTGTCAGCGCCAGCGGGCCGATTGGATTTTCCAGGATATGCGCGTAGATGCGGCCTGATTTTTTCGTGTACCAGCCCCAGTCCGGTTTCGGCACATCGGCGCTGCCGCAGCCATAGATGCTCTCGCTGTTGACCGACATCCACGCGCCGATCTCGTCCAGCAAGCGGCAGCTTTCAGCATTGAACCGGCCATTCGCATCCGGACCAACATTCAGGATCATGTTGCCGCCCTTGCTGACGCATTCGACCAACTTGCGGATCAGCATGGACGCAGGCTTGTAGTCTGTATCATAGGGGTTGTAGCCCCAGTTGTTGTTCATCGTCGTACACAGCTCCCACGGTACGCGCTCGCCGCGCACATTGCGGATGCCCTCCGGCGGCAGGATCTGTTCGGGGCTGACAAAGTCGCCGCTATAATATGCGGGCTGCTCGGTGACAAGACTGCCGAAGCCCTCGCCGCTTGTTTCCAGCCGATTGTCAATGATGACGTCCGGCTGATGGCGGCGCACCATCCGGATCAAATCTGTCGCCCTCCACGCCTCGCCGCGCAGCTCGTCATAGGCATAATCGAACCAGAGAATGTCGATCCTGCCGTAATTCGTGACCAGCTCCTCGATCTGTCCGTGCATATAGGCAAGGTAGCGGTCAAAGTCGATCTTCTCATCTTGATAGGCGGGATCGCCGCGCATGGGATGATTGCAGTCGTTGTATTTTGGGAAATCCGGGTGATGCCAGTCGATCAGGGAGTAGTACAGACCCACGCGCAGCCCTTCGGCTCGCACTGCGTCCACGAATTCCCGCACAAGATCGCGCCCGCAGGGGGCATTTGTACTCTTATAATCCGTCAGCTTGGAATCAAACAGGCAGAAACCGTCATGGTGCTTGGCGGTCAGCACAACATACTGCATGCCCGCCCGCTTCGCGCGCCGAGCCCAGTCGCGGGGATCATAAGCCTTCGCGGTGAACTCCTGCATATACTGCTCATATTGCTCTGCGGGGATCTTTGCCTCGCTCATGTACCATTCGCCGCGTCCGGGAATCGCATAGAGCCCCCAGTGCAGGAACATCCCAAAGCGCGCGTTCTGGAACCACTGTACCCGTTTTTCGCGTTCTGTCATATGGATTATCCTTTCACAGCGCCCGCAGTCAGCGATTTGACAAACGTTTCGGACAGCAGGCAGAAGATGATGATCGTCGGCAGCACAATCACAATGATTGCCGAGAACATGCCGTTCAGATTCTTGGAATACGCCGTCGTAAACTGACCGAGCAGCGCGGGAAGCGTCATGTGCTCCTTGGATTTGAGCAGGATGGATGCAAAATAATACTCGTTCCAGTTATTCAAAAACGCCATGATCGCGGCTGTGGCAAGGCCAGGCTTCGCGATCGGCACAATGATCCTGAAATAGGTGCTGATATAGCCGCAGCCGTCCATCATGGCCGCCTCCTCCATTTCCTTTGGAATGGAGAGAAAGTAGCTGCGGAGGATGAAAAACGTGACCGCGATGCCGAGACTGGCGTAGACAAAGATCACACCAGTCAGCGTATCCTTAAGTCCGAGGTCGGAGAGCAGCCGGTAGATCGGGAAGCTGATGGAAATTGACGGGATGAACAGCGTTGATGCGAACATCAGCGTCACAAGACTTTTCCCCTTAAAGGAGATCCGTGCAGACACATACGCCGCAAGAGAGACGGCAAAGACGCTGATCACGGTCGATATGACGGTCACGATAAGGCTGTTGAGAAAATACTGACCGATATTGAGCTTTGTAAAGATGGTGATGTATCCGTCAAACACCCATTTTTCTGGAAGACCCAGACCGCCTGGCGTCTGCTTGAAGGAGTTGAGAAGTACCCACAGGATCGGATACAGGGAAATGACCAGCACGAACGCCATCAGCAGATACCGAAGCACTTTTACAGGAATTGAGGAACCATTGCTTTGTTTCATTGTTTGATACCCCCTAGTCCGATGTATCCGAGCGGAATGCACGGTTGATCAGGCAGACGAGCACGATCCCGAGAAGGAACTGGATCACGCCTGCGGTGTTTCCGCGTGCAAAGTTCAGCTTCGTGCTTCCAAGCGAGGTTTTGTAGATATAGTAGCTCAGCGAATACGTGGCGTTATCCGGGCCGCCGGACGTGATGAGCGCGATCTCGTTGTAAAGAAGCAGACCGTAGTTTGCCGCCATAACGGAGATGGTGCCGATCATCGGCCGCAGCAGCGGAAGCGTGATATACCAGTCGATCTGCCGGTCGGACGCGCCTGCGATGCGGGCCGCTTCATAAACAGCAGGATCAATGGAAAAAATCTGTGTCAAAAGCAGCAGGCAGTTGGAGCCGCCGAACAGGATAAAAGTAAAGGTAACGCCCCAGAACGCATATTTGGAGTTAGACAGAACGCTCACATCTGACCCGGGCCAGATCAGATTGCACAGCTCTGTGACGATGCCGCGCGCTGGACTGTACAGGTTCAGAAAGATCAGACCGATCGCTGCGGTCGAGATGATGTTTGGGATCAGGAACATATTGCGGGTAAATTTCCAGCCGCGCATTTTCTTGGACAGCGTCAGCGCGACCAGAATGGTGAATGGCACCTGGATCAGCAGCGTCAGCGCGACCCACTTGAGCGAGTTGACCAGCGCCATTTTGAAGTTTGCGTCATACCGGAACAGCTTGATATAATTGTCAAACAGGTTTGACCAGCCCAAAAACTCCGGTGCGGTGAAATTCTCGTAATTCCATTTACAGAACGAGGTCAGGAAAATCGTGACCAGCGGGTATGCGTAGACAATCAGAAACAGAATCGTGCAAGGGGCAAGGAAGGCCAGAAGAAACCCTCGTTTCCGGTACTTTCCCATTGCACGGGCAGCTTTTTTCTCAGCTGTTCCAGCCTTCATGATGCGTCATCCTTTCTTTGCGATATAGCGAAGGGGGCGTTCCGCCCCCTTCGCCAGTTTGCATGGAAATCAGTTTGCGGCGATCACTGCATCAAGTTCGCTGACAACATCGTCAACTGTCTTGCTGCCGTCCTTCAGACCGGCGTATTTAGCCTGAATTTCGCCCTCAAAGTCGCCGAATTCGTTGCCGAGGCCGAGCGCCTGATAGTCTGCCGCCATGCAGAGCTGGCAGGCGGAAACCAGAAGTTTTGCTTCGGGTGCGTCAACGCTGTCCATCAGCGTGGCGTAGTCCACGTTGGTGTTCGGCGCCATGCCGATGCCGAACGCGATGATCTTGTTGGCGATCTCTTCGCTCGTCATATACTTGATGAACTCGATGCAGGCTGCGGTCTGTGCGTCGGTCAGGCTGTTCGATACCACAAAGCCCGTGCCGCCGGACATCAGGGAAGCGCGCTTGCCGGATTCGTTCGTCGGGAAGTTGGCAGGCTTGATGTTCTCCGCGCCCGCCGCACAGTCTACGCTTCCGCCGGCATCCCAGACGCCGTTGAAGAGCATAGCGGTCTTGCCGTCAAAGAAGTCATTGCGGTACTGCTCGTCGTCGTCACCGCCAGGTCCAAAGTTCGCGGAGTCGATCTTCTGCAGAACCTTCTCCTGCATGAACGTCATGACCTCACGGAACGCGGGATCGTCAAACGATGCGACCTCTGCGCCCTGCGCATAGAATGCGCGGGTCGCTTCGTCCGCCTGGAAACGGCCAGCCGTCAGAATGTTGGTGGGCCAGCCTGCATTCAGGCCGAACGGGGTAATGCCTGCGTCAACAAGCTTGTCGACTGCTTCCTCAAAGTCCGCCCATGTGCTCCAGTCGGCGGGGACCTTCGCGCCAGCCTGCGCGAACAGCGCTTCGTTGTACCAGAAGCCAACAGCCTCGATCTGCTCACGAACAGAGTAGATCTTTCCATCCGCAGTCAGGTTCTGATCGTAGCAGACGCCTGCGCCTGCCTTGAAGCCGGCATCTCCATCCAGATACGGCTTCAGGTCAAGGATCAGACCGGCCGCGCTTGCGACGGGAACGATGTTCCAGCCGCCAAAGTCGGCGATGTCATAGAACTTGCCGCCGCTGATGTCGTTGAGCGCCGTGTTGTAGATGCCCTCCGCGCCGGATTCATCGGGGATCGCGACAAAGGTGAACTCATCCTTGTGCATATCCGCAAAATCCTGATAGATCTGACGCATCTGTGCAGCTGCGGGCCATTCGGACTCGTCATGGTAGTAGCCGTGAACGAAGGTGATCGTAGGCTTCTCCGCGTCCGTCGGCATCTCATCCGTCTTTTCGCCCATGTTTTCCTTCGCCGTTTCGCCGTTGGCGGCGGGCTGCTCGTCTTTTTTCATGGTGTCATTGGTCTGCTTCGCGCAGCCTGCAAACAGGCTGATGACCAGAAGCGATGCCAGTAACAATGCAAGGATCTTCTTCATAATACCCTCCGTAATTTTTATTTGTCAGGCCTGTCTTTTGCAGGTCTGACCGGTAAGTTCAGTCTAGCTGTGAAAAAAGAAAAACGCCATAAAACATTTTGCCGAAAGGTTGTGTTTTTTTGACCTCGGGCGAAAAAAGAATCCGCCGTCGGATTGTGCAATTTCAACAATCCGGCGGCGTTTTGCGCTGCAATAGATGTAATATTTTGATTCAGTTGCGATATTTTTACCGTTATTCGCGTTCCTGCTCCAAATCTGCTATGATGGAAATAACAGACCGCTGCACATCCTTTCCCCGCAGCAGCTCCTCCAGCAGCTGGTCCAGCTGGGCGCTTGATTTGGCGGGAAGGACGGAATAAAGCGTCAGGATCTGCCGATCCGCCTGCTTGCAGACCTGCACGGCGTCGGCCAGAACCGGCACCTGCTCGTGGATCCACGCATCGGAGATCTTGGGATTGCTCGGCGCCTGATGTGTTTTGGTGACGATCTGCTCCTGCACCTTCTCGCTGAGCATATATTTCAGGAACCGCACGCAGGCGTCGATCTGCCTTGCGGAGCCGTCGCTGCTGATGACATAGCCGGTTGCGGGATTGGCATACGCGGTCATTTCGCCGGAGGGGCCGGGAAACGCGGCATAGCGGATCTCCTGCTTTGTCGTCGTCTGGTCAAACTCTGTGTTGGCCCACACGCCGTCAATACAGATTGCGCTTTTGCCGTCAAAGAAATTCTGCCGGATATCCGGTGTGCTTCCGCGCTGCGTGTCATAGGACAGCGCGCGAAGGAGCTCCGATACCGCAAGCTCTGCGTCCTCCCGGCGGCATACAGACGCTTCCTTCTGCATAAAGGCAAGCGCCTGCTCTGACGCGCCAGCCAGTCTCGCGCCTAAAAAGAAGCCCATCTGGCTGACCTGCATCTGCAGCGGCACAGCGCCGGTCTGCGGCGCGATCTGCGCCAGTGCGTCACACGCAGCCCAGAATTCCTCCCACGTTCTCGGTGGCACGACTGTTCCTTCCGGCGTTCCGGTGTCGGTAATTCCTGCCTGCCGGAACAGCGACGCATTATACCAGTAGCCAATGTATTCTACCGCATCCGGGAGCGTATAGACCGCGCCGTCCGGCTCCTGCAGCGCCTGCAGGATCTGTGGACTGACATCCGAGGCAAACGTCGCGTCTTCCTTCAAATATGGCGTCAGATCCAGCGCCACGCCTTTCTTTTTGGCATTTGAAACATACTGTACGTTGCCGTTGGTGCTGATGATGCTCGGCGCTTTGTCGACCGCGAGCAGGTCTGCCGCCTTTTCCATGACGATCTCAAGATCCGGCGAGGTATCATAGACAATGTGAATATCCGGGTTTTCTGCCTCGAACGCGGCAAACAGCTCACGCATGCCGACATGGTCCGCCCCGCTTCCGCCCCAGCCGTGCATGAAGCTGATGGACACCGGCTCCGTTTCCGCTGCTGTAGAGCAGGCCGTCAGGAGAATGCACAGAAGCAGCGCACACAGAAGCAGTCTTTTTTTCATCATCACGATTCATCCCCTGTTCAGCTTTTTGTTCTTTTATGCTATCATAGCAGGAAGAACAGCAGAAAGGCAAGGATATTTTTATGCGGGAACGATGCAGAAACTGGATACGCACCCCATCGCTTCGCGGACAGCTGATCTGGCTGAGCGTCAGCTCGGTGCTGGTCACGCTGCTGATCAGCCTGCTGATCCTGGTGCTTCTGATCAGCAATGTCATGGGCCCGTTCGTCAACCGTGAGGCCGAATTTGCCATGCAGACCGTCAGCCAGAGCCTCTCCACAAAGACGCAGCTGCTGGAGGATATCCTGCTGCGCGTCTGTAAAAGCCCGCAGATGGCCGCCGAAGCATCCGATACCAGAAGCGAACAGTTCCGGAGCCTTGTCGATATTTATTCAGACAAGAACATCGTTGCGCCAGGTCTGCCGTTTGTGGAGATGGCATACTTTGTGGATATGCAGGAAGCATTCGATGTGGTCAGCTATCATGAAAATCTTTCAAACGAGCAGCTCCGGCTGGATGAAGACAATCTGGCACGCTATCAGGCATTTCGGGAAAGCGGCGCGGACGTACAGTGTACCGCGAGCGAACCATATCTGTACATTATCTTTACTGTTTACGACCGCTGGGCGGACCCGTTCGGCACGGTGATCTTCGTCGTCAACCAGTCCGCGGTCACGTCGATCATGGGCAAGCTCTCCGACTATCAGGATGCGTTCTGGTACCTGTTTGACAAGGACGGCGCGGTCGTCCTGTCGGAGAGCGCGCTGCGGCTGAGCGCGGAGGAGCAGCGCGAGCTGGCCGATGCCGGTCACGACGCCTGCTATACGCGAAAGCTTGACGGAAGCCGGTATCTCCTGTTCAGCGAAGCCTCCGGCATGGGGCTGCACTGTGCTGTCGGTGTTCCGTCGGTGCAGATCCTGCGGCTGTTGTATCAGGTCGCCGCGCCGTATGTGATCGCCTGCGTTCTGCTTTTGCTTGCCGTCGCAGCGGTCATGTTCTTCGCTGTGATGCGGCGGCTGCGGCCGCTTCAGGAGATGACGCTCCAGCTCCGGCAGGTCGCGCAGCAGAATTTCAGCGTCAAGCTCCCGCAATACGATTGTCAGGAATTTTCCACCATGAGTCAGGCGTTCAACGCCATGACGGACACGATCGACCATCTGATCAACGATGTTTATGAGAAAAAGCTCATCGCCATGGACAGTGAGCTTCGCTTCCTGCAAAGTCAGGTCAACCCGCATTTCATGTATAACGTCCTGTGCAGCATCGCGCTCATGGCGCAGATGGATGGAAATACGGACATCCAGAAAATGGCGAGCAACTTTGCAGGGTTGACGCAGGCGCGGCTTTCCAGCGGCGGCGACATCAAGATCCCGCTGGCGCAGGAGCTGCAATACGCGAAATTTTATATAGAACTGCAGCAGATGCGCTTCGGCAATAAAATATCCTATCAGGTGTCCGTCTCGGACGAGGCGCTGCTTTCCTGCCTTGTTCCGAAGCTCACGCTTGAGATGCTGGTGGAAAACGCGGTCGGACACGGCATCGAGCCAAAGGAGGGGCCGGGGACTGTCCGGGTCTCCGTCGGCTGCACCGAAAACGGGGCGCTGGAGCTTGTGGTCACGGACGACGGCGTCGGCTTTGCCGGACAAAACGGGCAGATCCAGCTGCCGCTCGACCTGCCTGCCGTCGGAAGCCGCCACAACAGAGTCGCGCTGAACACGGTCTATCAGATGCTCAAGCACCTCTACGGTCCGGAATATGGGATCCGGATCACCAGCTTTGAAAACAGTGGGACGAAGGTCACAATCCTGCTTCCAAAGGAGGACAGTCAACATGTACAAAATTCTGATCGCGGACGACGAGGCGCTGATGCGCAAGGGCCTTTGCACACTGATTGACTGGGCAAAGCTCGGCTGCCAGATCGTCGGTACCGCCGAAAACGGTCTGCAGGCAAAGCAGGCCGTGCTCGACTATCAGCCGGACATTATCATCGCCGACATCAAAATGCCGGTCATGGACGGGTTGGAGCTTGCGCGGTGGGTCTGCGGCGCACAGCGGCAGATCCAGATCATTCTGCTGACCGCCTTTGCGGATTTTTCCTACGCGCAGCAGGCAATCCAGTACGGCGTCAGCGACTACGTTACAAAAACGGGAAATATGAATGACATCGTTGCCGCTGTCGAACGATGCAAGCAGAAGCTGGATCAGCAGCGGCTGCTCCATGTGGATGTTGGAAGCCGCATTTCGTCCATGCTCAGCGCAGTCCTGAGCGGTACGCTGCACCATGAGGCGGAGATACGTCAGCAGGCGGCAGCCCTTGGGCTGACCGCCTCCGGCTACGCCGTCGCAGTCGCGGATCTGCGCAGCGCGGAGGCCATGAACCCGTCTCCCATGCTTCGGGCAGGACTGGAAAAGCTGTTTTACAGTTTGCTTCCGCCGGAGCAGCTGTATCTCTGCCCGCAGGGGCGGCATGAGCTGTATATGGTGTTTCCGGACTGCTCCGACACGCAGCTTCGCAGCTTCTGCTTCGACTGTGTTTCCACAGCAAGAAAGCTGCTGGGAAAGACGCTGTATCTCGGTGTGAGCGAAAACAGCCGGCCGCTGTGCGAGCTGCAAGACGCACTTGCGCAGGCACACCGCGCACTGCAGGATCGCTTCTATGATCAGCAGGAGGTTCATTTTTTCCGGCATGTGCAGACCCAGCGCGCACCGACGTACGCCGCGTACTTCACGACGCTCGGCAACGCGCTCAAAAGCGCCGATCTGCCGCAGGCGGAGACGGCTCTTGCGCATTTTTTTGACACACAGCGCCGCCAGCATGCGCCCGAAGCGCAGGTCAAGGAGACGGCGATGATGGTCATGCACACCTGCCGCAGTACGCTCGAAGCGTTCGGCGCAGATCTGGACGCAGTGGATCTGGACCGGGCGGAGTGGAAGCGTCAGCTTCAGCAGATGCAGTTCCATCAGGACTGCATCCGCCACCAGAAGCAGCTTGTGCGCGCGGTCTGTCAGTATCTCGCGCTGCTCTCTACGGAGGGCGGCAATCTTCTGGCGGACGTGCAGAACTACATGGACCTGCATTTCTGCGAGGCGCTGACGCTGAGCGAGCTGGCGGCTGCCGTGCACGTCAGCCCCGGCTATCTCAGCCGCTTCTTCCGTCAGAAGACCGGGCGGACGGTCATGGAAACGATCGCCGGAAAGAAGATCGAGTATGCCCGCCAGCTTCTGGACGAGGGAAATCTGAAGGTATTCGAGGTCGCGCAGCGCGTCGGCTTCGAGGACACCACCTATTTCAGCCATGTTTTCAAAAAATACACAGGGATGTCCGCCAAGGAATATCTGACGCAGGCACAGCGCCGCAAGCGCGCGGCGGCGGAAAAAACGACCTGACATACACCAGCGGGGAGCCGACCGGCTCCCCGCGTTTTCGCTATTTTGCCAAATCCGCCCCGCGGTTTTTATGCAGTTTATGCAAATAGAACAAAAGTGGTCAAAAAATCACAAGTGGACGTGAAAAAATCCCATGTTATTAGGACTTTATTTCATTTAGTATGGGAAACAGGATACCAGCCATTTTGAAAAAACAGATAAGTAAGGAGGATATGAAATGATAAAAGGAACCCGCTTTTTCAGCAAGAGATTGCTGCCGCTTCTTTTGGCGGCTGTCATGCTGCTTGGAATGCTGCCGGCGCTGACGCTGCCGGTGCTGGCAGAGGAACCGCCTGCATTGACAAATATTGCACAGGGAAAAAACGTATCTATTCACGGTCCGACCAGTGGCGCTGACCGTCCAGCCAGTTGGTTGACGGACGGCATAACCGAGAGTGGAAAATATGTCGAGATCAGCAAGGATACGGAGCAGAACAGCACAGATCCAAGCTACGCGCAGATCGATCTCGGTACGTCCTATGATATTGCAAAGGTGGAGTTTTGGAACTACTGGGATGATGGACGCACGCTCGTCGGACTTGTAATTCTTGCTTCCGAAAAAGGTACGTTTGCTGAAGATGATCGCACAGTCATTTTCAACTCCGACACGGAGAACTTCTTCGGATTCGGTGTTGGGACAGATGCTTCCTATAAATCTGTCTCTGCAGGCTTGAGCGTAGAGAAAGAAGCAAGGGGTCGCTATGTTCGCGTGATGAACAACGGACATGACGGCGGCACGCCAGGGCAGAAAAAGCATGGCGGACATTATACGGAGATCAAGGTCTACGGCACGGAGCACACCGGCGGCGCGCCCGAGACTACGCTATATAATGTCGCGGCGGGCTGTAATGTAATTGTAAATAAATGGGGTGGCGGAAGTGACCGTCCGAACAGCTGGCTGACAGATGGCATCAAAGATAACGCAAAATATATCGAGGTCTGCAAGGACAAGGCACAGAACACGAGCGACCCGTCCTATGCGCAGATCGACCTTGGCAACGAATATCCCGTCAGCAAGGTCAACTTCTGGAATTACTGGGATGACGGCAGAACACTCAAGGATCTGCACATCATCCTCAGCACGACCGAGAACTTCCAGACTGGAACTACAAAAGAGATCTATAACGATAACTGGCAAGCCACAGCGTCTGGATTGGAAGCGCCAGTGACGGATGATCCCTACAATGCGCGTTATGTCCGTATCTGGAATGACGGCCACGACAAGGGCGCGAAAATGGGCGGTCACTATATCGAGGTCGAGGTCTGGTCCACTGAGGAAAAGAAGGATCCGCTTCCCGTACCTTATCAGTTCCGCGATGTGCTGACCATCCCGACCTATGAATATCAGGGCAAGTCACCCAATAACGTCACACACCCGGACGTGCTGGACTTCACGCTGGTGAACGGTGCGGGTGGCACGCCGCTTGGCACATGGGGTGGGCATCGCTTCTGGATGGCAGTCACGCCAAATCAGGAGGGCAATTCGCAGTTTGAGAATCCGTGCCTTGTATGGTCAGATGACGGAAAGATCTGGTCGGCGGAGGGAATTCCCAACCCGTTGAGCGTAGTTGAGAGAGAGCCAGACGGCACGCACAACTGCGACAACGACGTGATCTACGATCCTGTCAACAACGAGCTCTGGGTCTATTACGTCTGGGAGCAGGATGCGCAGAATTATGGTCAAATCGGAACGAGCAATTTCAAGCCATCTATTCTGCGCCGCATCCGCGTTGCGGCGACGCAGGGCGGCAGTGGTTTTACCTATGCTGTACAAAAGGACGCGGGACAGGGAAATCCTTACACCGATCTGGTGACATCAACCTATCACTACGATATGCAGTCGCCTGCCGTTGTCCGGCGTGATGCGAATACATGGCTGATGTGGTCGAACAACTCCGATCAGGGCGTTGCACCGACCGGATGGAACAATCAGAACGGCTTCGTTGAGCTTCGCCGCTCCACAAACGGTACAGAATGGGGCGAGGCGAAATCGCTCAAGCCCACGCTGGTGCTGCAAAACAGCTGGATTCCGTGGCATCTGGACGTTCAGTGGATCCCGAACGTCGGCGCAGATGGACGCGGAGAATACTGGGCGTTGATTTGCGCGTATCCGAAAGGCGGCGGCTCCAACCATACAGATCTGTTCTTTGCCAAATCGGCGGACGGCGAACTATGGACGACTTATCCCAACCCCATTCTTTCGCCGCGCAGCGGGCAATGGGATCAGAACTTCATTTATCGCTCCAGCTTTACCTATGATGCGGACGGTAAGCTGAGCGTCTGGTACTCCGGCGGCAAGGAACAGCCCGGAAATCACTGGCGCATTGCCTATACGGAGTTTGAGAACTTCCTGACGGATACGCTCCCGACCTTGGGCGCGCCGTATACGCCGGGTACACCCACGCCGCCTCCCGCAGGCGAAGACGGATGGGTTCCGGTTCCGGCATCTGACGATACAAACATTCACTTTGACGGCGCATGGACCTATGAGGCACCCAACCGCTTTGCCGATGCAGAGGGATCAACCGCGACGCTTTACTTCTATGGCTCTGGCATCCGCTACTATGCGCAGTATGAAACGAACTTCGGTGAGGTAGAGGTTCAGATCGACGACGGCACACCTGAAACGTATGATCTGCATCGCGATACGGCGGGCGCAATGGACAACAAAATTCTTGAGAAAGAGCTTGAGGCAGACTATCACAGAATCACCATTAAGCGCAAGCACGGCGGTGGTCTTGACAGCGGCGTCATCGACCTGAACAAATTCGAGGTTCGTTATGACACGTCTGCAACCATCAGTAACCATCTCTATGGAGTTTCTCCCACTGAGAAAACACTCTGGGTAGATGATACCCTGCAAATCTCGGCGCTTGTGCCCTTCAACGCGACAGACAAGACTGTTACCTACACCAGCAGCGACACAGATAAGGCAACTGTGACCGCCGCCGGCCTTGTGACTGCACTGACTGCCGGTGATGTCACGATCACGGAAAAAGCCGGTCAGTCAGAGAAGACTGTTGCGCTTACGATCCGTTCGCTGGAGGCGGGTGCGCTGCGTATGACGGTCGATAAGGATAATCCTCTGTTCCTGCACGGTCTTTACAAATATGATGGGACAGGCTATCCTGCGAATGGTCTTGCAGGTCCTCTGCAGGGAGGCAAGAGCATTCAGGGTTTCTGGGCCGCACTGACCGGAACGGACGAAACAGGCTGGCAGGGCCCGACCGTCCAAGCAGGCAATAAGATCATCCATCATGCGATCCTGATCCATGCCAGCGGAACGGTTGAGGGCAGTGCGGCGAACAAGCAGTGGTATCTTGACCGCATTGCCGAGACGAAGAATGACAACATTCCGTTCTTCCTGATGGTCTCCAACTCCCACACAGGAACGTTCCTGGATCTGGACTGGCTGGACGGCATCTATGAGCAGAATGAGAATATGATGGGTGTTGTCTTCTCGGAAAACCACAATGCCGGTATCAGCGAGAGAGACCGCCGCATCACCTATATGGATGCGCTTGTCAAGCAGGCCGCGAAATGGGGCGGCTATGTCATCAACTGCGACATGAACGACGCCCCGAAGGACTCCGGCGGCAGCGACTACGGCGGCACACTGGAATACTTCCTGAACAACGAAACGCTTTATCAGACGCTGAAAAAGTATTCCCAAAACTACATCCTGCTTGCCAAAACGACCAGTGCTTGGAGCAACGTTTCCTACAACTCGCATGAAAGCGTTGCCCTCGGCGCGTGGCTGGACGGTCTGTGCGGCAACTGGGGCAGCCTGATCGACTCCTGGATGTGGTTCATTGAGGGATACGGCCCGCAGTGGGGCGCGAATACCTTCAGCGTTCAGGGCGGCCCGGAGGAATGCCGCGGCCCGGTCAGTATGCCGGAATTGCTGTTTGCCATGCGTATGGTGCAGCAGGCGCGCACAGGCGCAACAGTATTTACCTTTGAGCATCCCGATCATGCCGAAGCCGTCGGCGACAATGAGGGAGCAAAGACTTACTTTACGCCGAACTACAAGTACAGCATCGCCAAGGCCATGGAGTACATGCGCGACTATGCCATCCCGACCCGTGAACAGGTGATGCAGAATACGAAGGTGTTCTACGCATCGAGCGGCGGCACGCTCAATAAGCTTGGCTCAAATGCTGCCAACCGCCTGCTTGACCCGCTTTACGGCGACAGCGGTTCGTCCGGCCCCAACAAGGGTAAAAACAACGGAACGACCATGATGACTTACTCGACCGGTCGCTACGGTACGATCCCGTCACTGCCCAAGATGGCGCAGGATCCGACCGGCAAGGATATTCTGCGCATGGCAGATGTTCAGGCACTCGGTGGGGCGGCTGGCATTCAGAACTACTTCAACGCCCGCTATCCGCAGCGCTATAACGGCACTGGCTATGCGCACTATGACGAGCTGACAAAGAGCTGGCTGACCTATAACAGCAACTGGTTCTTCGATACCCGTGAAAACAGTGCGCTGCACAGCAAGCAGAATGTATCGTTCCAGTTTACGCAGAATAGCTTCGGCGCGAATATCGAATTTGAGCCCTACTCCATGTTTCTTGTGGACGAGGCGCAGGCGGGCACACTCCAGTTCCGCTTCAATAACTACTGGGTCGACAAAAACCCGATCTGGGAAGGCTATGTGAAAGGAACGACTCCCACATGGGATTCCGACAACAACCGCCTGATGTATAACTACCTCAAGGACAGCTACGCCCAGAACACCGCGCACAGCGAAAACACGTGGCGCAAAGCCACGATTACAATCTCCGGTCTTGGCGCGGAACCAACGCTGGCGCTGACAAGCAGCCTTGCAGGACAGTCCAAACAGATTCAGACGGCGTTCGACGCTGCTGCCGGTACATACACCATTACACTTGACGGCAACGGCTATCAGGAGTTCTCGCTGACGAATCTTGTACCGGCGCAGGCTCCTGCCGAGAACTGGGTCTCCGTTCCTTCGCGCGTCAATGGCACCCAGCTTTCTCCGCATATCCAGTTTGAGGAAGGCTGGGTCGTCGACAAGCTCAATCAGGAGGATCCGTCTTCCTATACCAAGGGCGCACAGGCATCTCTGGTGTTCTATGGAACGGGTGTCCGCTATTTCGCCCAGAAGGATACTAACTTTGGCACTGCGATTGTCAGACTCTACCGGCATAATCCGAGCGGCGAGCCCATTTTGGTCGAGACGAGTGAGGTGGATCTGAATGGTGCAGCGGCTCCGGCGGCAAAGGTCTATGAAAAGACAGGCTTGACGCCTGATGTCTATCTGATCAGCGTTGAGCCGAAGGAAGGCTGGAATAACGCCGATAAAAATGTCATTGATCTTCAGAAATTCGAGGTCAATCAAACGGCGATTGAAACCGTGCCTACACGGGTCTGGTCTGTTGAAGCCAATCCGGCAAGCATTACGGTGGGTGGAACTTCGACGCTAAAGACACGGCTGAACTTCAACGCCGCCGTCACGGCTGTCAGCTATGCGCCCTCTCCGGACGGAAAAATCACCATTGACGGCGACACCGTGACTGGCGTAGCCAGAGGAACCGTCACCATTACGGCCACCGCTGCGGGCAGCTCCAAAACGACAACGCTTACCGTAACTGGCGGTACGGCTGGAAACTGGGTATATGTGGACAGCCACAGCGGCCAGGTCCAGTACACCGGAAACTGGGTCGATGAAACCAGCACAAATCATTACGAGGGCAGCGCGAAGGAGGCCAATGACGCTCCCGGCGCTACTGCAAGTCTGACCTTTACCGGTACCGGCTTCCGTTGGATTGGTCAAATGGACAGCAATTATGGTCGCGCATGGATCTATGTTGACGACGTGTTGGTCGCGATCGGAAATGCAAACAGCAGCACAAATCCGTATCAGTTCACGATTCTGGAGCTGCACGGACTGGAAAACAAACAGCACACGGTTCGTCTGGAGGCGGAGAGCAATGCCCCGGTCCAGGTCGATGCCTTTGCGTATTACACCGGTACGGATCTGGATGAAACCGTCTTCTCTGTCGCGCTGGAGCCCAGCGGTCTCATTCGCCTTGGAGACGGGGAATCGAAGCGTGTTCTTGCAATGGCAATGAACGCTGAACGTGTTGTAGTTTTCCGCGATGATTTTAGATTTACACTGGAAAACGACACAATTGCCGGTCTTTCCGGCGACGGCAAGACGCAGAAAACTGTCACCGGTAAAATGGCGGGACGCACCAGACTGCACGTTACGCTTCCTGAGCTGAACGACAAGTCTGCTACAGCGGAAATTGTCGTTACCTCTACAGAGCCGGCAACCACGCCGCGTATGCTGGTCGATGCGGAGCATCCGCTGCTGCTTGTGTCGCTGTATGCAAATACAAAGCATCCGGCATGGTGGGATAATTCCGGAATTCCCGGCGTTCCGATGCAGGGCCACAACACAATGGAAGGCGTATGGAGATTGATCCCAGAGGATCTCAAGCCTTACACGGCAATCCAGCTTCATGCCGACGACTATCTCGGCCACGCATGGGGAGGCACTGGCAATAAGGAGAATCTCCAGAAGTTCTATGAATACCATGTTGCAATCGCACAGGAAAAGGGGATCAACCTTTACCTGACGCTGATGACCGGCGGTGTTCCGATCAACACGTTCCGCAATCTGATCGATATGGACTGGCTGAACGATTTGATCGATAACAATTCCTGCATCAAGGGCGTTGTCTTTGCCGAAAACCATCATAATGGAGATACGGGTGCCGTCGCACAGCTGACAGCAGAATACCTTGAACTCTTCTCCTCCAAGGGCATCTATCTGGTTCTGACCGACATTGACGATGCAAACCACCGGATGGAAAAATGGTTTGAGAATGATACGCTGTTTAAGACTGCGCAGAAGCATCATAAGTATCTTGTCATCAACTCTAAGAGCACCTCCAGCAGCGGCTACAATACGGTGCGCAGCTTCGCGCTTGGCACATGGCTGAGTGGCCTTGCAGACAACTGGGGCGCGCTGACCGATGCGTGGGCGTGGTACGAAATCCGCTACCACAAGCTCTTCGAGCCGGTCATGAATACCACCTATGAAGACGTGCGCCGCGTTTATACCTTCCCTGAAACGCTGTTTGCCATGAATATGCTCCAATCCTACGTCAATGGCGGCACGGTATTCAACGCCGAGCATCCCTTCTACTGCACCGGTGTCTATGATGAGGCATCCTGGGTTCTCAAGGAGTCAATCATCCCAACAATGCGCTATATGATCGCAAATCCCGCTGCAACGCGCGAGCAGGTTAAGGGTGAAATCAAAGCCGTCTATCATACGGACAGCTATCTTCCGACGAACTTTGCTGAAGGATTGTACGGTACAGCGCAGGACAACAATCTCCTGCAAACGAGCGGCCGGTACCGCACACTGCCCGTTCTGTCCAGTAAACTGTCTGATGCAGAGGCTTCCGCGTTCGGCAGGGTGCTGAAAAGCGCAGATCTGGCAGATAAGATAAATATTCTGAATGCGCAGTATCCAGAACTTTCCACAGGCGACGCCTTTGTGGAGACACTCCTGGGCGGCGGAGCAGGACAGACCGGCAGACGGCTTCTCATTATGAATAGTCTCTTTAATGAAAACAAGAATCAGTCTGCTACGCTCACTCCCACAGACGCGACATTCGCAACCAGTATGGGCTTTACTCTGACGCCGCATACCTATTTGATTGCGCATGAGACGGCTGACAGCATTAAGATCGATCTCAACAACTTCCGCACGGACAAGGACGAGCTTTGGGTTCCCGGCGAAAGCGAGAATCCGGACTGGACAAGCTTCGGGAACGACTGGAACGGCGATCATAAGGACTATGTACAGGACTATATGAAATACCATATTTCCAATCCCAAGCTTGATAAGGACCGCGATCTCCGAAGCACGGTGATCACGCTGCACACCGGAGAACGGCCGACCGCAGTTGTCACCAGAAATGGCGGCAGTACAAAACTCGCCGATGATAACTTCTACACGGAAACGTATGAAAACGGCATCTACACACTGACCATCACGCACAACGGACAGGTCAATGTGACGATCCGGAAGGGCGGCGCGGAGCCAACCCCAACAGTGACCGACTTCCGGCTCACGACAGATCCCTCGCCGCTGACCTCTGCGGGCGGCAAGGCAATGCTGACCCTTACCGGAACGAATCTGCCGGATGGCACGAAGTTCTATTGGGGCACAAACCAGAATGCACTGACTGCCGTCGATACAACAGTCACGGCTGACGCCCGCAGCGCGACGGTCGATCTCCCGGCGAATACCGGCGAAAACGCTGTGACCTACTACTTCCGTTACAGTCTGGACGGAACGACGCTCGCGGGAGAGCTGACCGCAACAGTTCCCGGCACGGGCGGCGGCACACAGCCCACTGAGCCGTCGGTGACGGACTATAGCGTAGCGCCCACGGAGCTTCCCTCCAACGGCGGCATGATCACGGTCACGCTCACCGGCACGAACCTGCAAAATGGCATTCAGATCAAGGCTGGCACGATCACTGCGCAGACGAGTGGCGATGCAGCGGAGCAAACGGCAACCCTGACTCTGCCTGCTAATTACAGCAGCAGCTCCGTCAACTATACGGTGCAGTACAGTCTGAACGGAACGGACTGGTTTGGCGGCAAAACTGTCCGTGTTTCCGGCCACTATACGCCGCCAGTCGGTCCTGTCACGCCGTCTGTGCCGACCAAACCCGGCGTTCCGGAAAGAGATCCTTTCCCGTTCACCGATGTCTCCAGAAGCAGCTGGTATTATGACAGTGTCCGCGCCGCATGGGAAAAGGATCTGATCGACGGTGTAACGAGAACGCTCTATAAGCCGGATGACACGCTCACCGTTGCACAGGCTATCAAGCTGTCCGCCGCACTGCACCAGATGCTGAACAACAGCGGAAAGGTCACACTGCGCAATGGCTCTCCGTACTGGTACAGCAGCTATGTCAGCTACGCGGTAAATAACGGGATCATTGAAAAGATGTATCTGGATTATACGCCTGCGCAGATGAATACCCCCGTCAAGCGCAATGAATTTGTCCACATTTTCTATGGCGCGATGAGCGACTACCGGCAGATCAATACCGTCGCGGACAACAAGATCCCGGACGTCATAACAACGGATACTTACGCATTGGAGATCTATACGTTCTATCGCGCGGGCATTCTGACCGGTTCTGACAAAAACGGCACCTTCTATCCGACGAACGACATCAAGCGGAGCGAGGTCGCGGCAATCCTCAGCCGCATGTATGACAAAACAGCCCGCAAGACTGTCTCACTTCCGTAAAAACGCAAGCTTCCCCCTGCTTTGGCGCATCCGGTTCGACCGGATGCGCCTTCTTTTTCAGTATGCTCCTTGCCTGATTGGGAAATTGGACATACGAAACGCCTTTCTCGCGATTTCCTGTTCACAAAAAGAAGTAATTGTGCGCACATTCAGCATGATTTGCAATATTTTAGGCAGGATATTGCATTGCTGGCGTGCACTCCATGTCATATAATTGAGAACATGTAAGCCAGACATTTGCCGCACGGCAACAGAAAGAAAGGAGATCCTTCATGCACAAAAGCACAACGAGCAAGCGAAAACTGCCGGATACATGGCTGGTCGTTTTTTTCATATTGGTCGTGATCGCGATTCTGACGTGGATCGTTCCCTCCGGTTCGTTTGACTATGAAACAATAGATATAGACGGCGCTGCAAGAAAGGTCGCAATTGCGGGAAGTTACCATGAGATTAGCAAATCTGAAGTATCCGCCACTGGACTTCTCGGCCTGTTTGCTTCTTTGTATGAGGGCTGCGTCAGCGCGGCAGACATTATTTTTGTGATCATGACCTGCGCCGCGACATTCGGTGTCATTGTCAAAACCGGCGCTTTCCACGCATTTATCGGTCGCGTGGTGCAAAAGAACGGCAGCCGCTCGCTGATCCTGATCCCTGTTCTGATGCTCGTCTTTGGCCTGGGAGGTTCTCTTTTTGGAATGCTCAGCGAGTTTTACGGGTTCTACCCGTTGATCGTCGGACTAATGATGGCTCTTGGATATGACGCGATGACGGGATTTGCCACGATCGCGCTCGGAGAATATATCGGGTTTATGGCCGCGACGCTGAACCCGTATACCGTAGCCGTTGCGCAGTCCATTGCCGGTGTGCAGCTATATTCTGGCATCGGTTACCGCGCAGTCTGCTTTGTCGTGCTGATGGGAGCAGCAGTGGCATATCTGATGCTGTATGCACGCAAGGTGCGCCGGAAGCCGGAGCTTTCGGTGGTTTATGGAGATTCGTGTACGCACTCGTTTGAACGCAGTCAATTAGACTCGTACACATTTACATGGCGACATACGCTGATTCTTCTGGATGTGCTTTCCACATTGGTCATCCTGATGATGGGAATGATCCGCTGGAAGTGGGGCTATAAAGAACTCTGCGGATTGTTCATTATCATGTCTGCCGTGGCCGCGCTGATCGATAAGTGGTCGCCAAACGACTATTGTCAGGAGATGCTTGCCGGGATCAGGAGCGTTGTGTGGGGATGCATTCTGACCGGTCTTGCCAAGGGCATCATTGTCATTATGAATCACGCGCAGATCATGGACACCATCATCTATGTGCTTGGAAATCTTCTGGAAAAAGCGCCCTCTGCAATTTCAGCACAGCTCATGCTGGTGGCGCACACGTTGATCAACTTCCTGATCCCGTCTGGATCCGGTCAGGCCGCCGCTACCATGCCTATCATGGCGCCATTGGCCGACGTGCTGGGCGTCAGTCGTCAGGTGGCCTGCCTGACGTTCCAATTCGGCGATGGTTTGAGCAACCTGTTATGGCCAACCTGCGGTATTGTGATCATTTGCGGGCTGGGTGATGTACGCTATGACCGCTGGCTGAAATGGTTCGGAAAGCTTTTCCTGATCCTGTTTGCCGCACAGATGGTGTTGGTCGAAATCGCCGTGCTGACAGGTTTTTAACGGGAGAAAACTATGAATTATATTCGAGAAGCCATTACACAGCAACACATCGGGGAAGAGGCCATTGCGTTGCGGCGACACCTGCACGCCCATCCGGATCTATCCGAGCAGGAGTTTCCGACGATGGAATTGGTATGTGAGCATTTAGATGCGGCGGGCATTCCATACAAGAGGAATGTGGCAGAAAGTGGCGTCGTAGGGCTGATTAAAGGAGCTTTCCCCGGTCCGGTAATTGCGCTGCGGGCGGACATGGATGCGCTTCCGATACAGGAAGATCATCCGGACGCGCCATATTGCTCGAAGACAGCGGGTGTGATGCATGCCTGCGGTCACGACGCGCATACGGCGATCCTTTTGGGAACGGCAAAGCTGCTCCAGTCCATGCGCGAATCCCTGCATGGCTCCGCCAAGCTTTTATTCCAGCCGGCAGAGGAGACCATTGGCGGCGCAGCGCGCATGATCGCACAGGGCTGCCTTGAAAGCCCACATGTAGACTCCGTGCTTGGACTGCACGTTGCGGGCGATCTGCCCGCCGGACAGATCGGGCTGAAATACGGAAAAATGTATGCAGCTTCTGATATGCTGACGCTTAAGGTCTATGGAACGTCCTGTCACGGTGCACATCCGAACGAGGGCGTGGATGCAATCCTGATCGCGGCACAGATTCTGACGGCAGTACAGTCGCTGATTAGCCGAAACATCAGTCCTACCGATTCCGCTGTATGTTCCTTCGGATCCATTCACGGCGGAACTGTGCGAAATCAAATTGCTGATTACGTTGAATTGTCCGGCATTATTCGAACACTTACGCCGGAAACACGTCTGTTTGCCAGAAAACGCGTCCGCGATATTTGTGAGCAGACTGCAAGCATGATGGGTGGACGAGCAGAGCTGATTGTCGAGCCGAGCTACTCTCCGCTGATCAACAATGACCGTATGGTTGATTTGGTTCGTAATGTAGCGTGCGCACAGTTTGGCTCAGACAAGGTGATCCTGCGGGACGTGCCATCGTTGGGGGTGGAGGATTTTGCGTATTTTGCCGCAGAACGTCCAAGTTGCTTCTTCCATCTGGGGTGTGCGCATCCAGAAGAAAAGCGACGCATCGGACACAGCTGTTTCTTTGACATCGATGAGCGATGTATTCCGATCGGGATCGAGTTGTATATTGCCAGCGTCTTGCGCTTTTTACAACACGGCAACAGCGACGTAGCCGGTATCGTGTAGTCAATTAAAAAGCCCCGGCTCGGTATTCCGAGTCGGGGCTGCCATTTGTCCATCAAAAATCCATGTCAAGCCGCTTTCCGAAATCGCAGGCCGTTTGCCCTTACGGACAGCTCCTGCGACAAAAGGCGCAGCGTTTCAAATTCGTCGTCGAGGCCGTCAAGCTCCCGGCGGAGAATTTCTTCATAGTGCTGCTTCTTCTGCTCCAGCGTGGCAATTTTGTTGACCCACCGCTCCATAACGCTGGGGCTGCGGCTGCCGCTCTGGATGAGATAGTCGGCCTTCTCCTGATACA
>ENA-UOJJ01002517-UOJJ01002517.1-human-gut-metagenome-genome-assembly--contig:-CS66-NODE-2517-length-22440-cov-5.231986_pt1 | contig 22440 bp, 20 predicted proteins | sample MGYA00242343_ERZ723890 | MGnify/ENA metagenome assembly ERZ723890
TTTCACTGCCATTGTCAAGTCATTGGTAGAGAATATCGTAACCCCTCTGATCGGTGTACTGCTGGGCGGCCTGGACTTCAGCGGCCTGAACTTCACGATCGGCAACGCTGTCATCGAGATCGGCCTGTTTGTGAACGCCGTGATCACCTTCCTGCTGACTGCGCTCGTGCTGTTCTGCGTGGTCAAGACAATGAATCGCTTTAAGAGAAAGAAAGAAGAGGAGCCCAAGGAAGAAGAGCCTGCCCCCACTCCGGAAGACATCCTGCTTCTCCAGGAGATTCGCGATCTGCTGAAAGAGCAGCAGTCTCAAGCAAAGCAGAAGCAGTAAGCAGCATATCCGCGATACCGGAATTATGTTATAGCTTCCATCGCATCAAAATCATGCAGTCTGTTCGGTTTTATCCACCGGGCAGGCCGCATTTTCTATTTCTATCCACTATTCGGTTTCCTTTGTGTCGATGTCACTTCTCATAGGTTCACCACCCATTTCATATGTTTTCCGTGTGATTATGTCAAAATGCTGTTAAGGTTAAAAGTGCATGACACTCACCGCCTTTACTTTGTATGTTTATTTTTCTTAGTTCAAGGATATCACATGTGCATTACGCTTGTCGACCTATTGCTTACTTTTTTAGTATATACTTTGTGCCTTATCTGCTGCTTCGTATTCTACTCATCAAAATACATATGGCCCACCGATTCCTTCTGAAACCAAATGGGCCATACATCTTAATCACTTTACCTGCATGATTCCGTTACTCGTTACGATACCAGATCCATGATATTGCCGTCATCCACCAGTTCAATATTGCTGAGCAATTCCGCCTTATCAACATTGTACTCGACCTTCCAACGGGTTGCACATTCCTTTGCTTCTCCATTCGCATCCGTCACCTGAAGCTTTACATCGAAATACTGAACTTCCTTGTCCGGTTCTTCCGGTTTCACTTCCGAGACAGAGATGGTCGCCGAATGGCTTTCGGCAATCGAGTGAAAATAGAGTCGACAGTTGGAGTAGCCGATGAAATGCTGCAGATCCTTTTCATTGAAGCAGTCGCCCAGCTCAGCCTGCCAGCGAAGATACTCGGATTCCTGCTCCGCCGCAACAGACTCCGGATCCGGTGCAATCGTTTCATTCAGCGCGAAATACTGTCCATTCATCGGTGCTAATTTCTCATTCGGGCACTCCAGCATAGCGGATAAAACCTTTTCTGTTGATTTCGTACCTTTATCGCTGCTTCCGCTACAGGAAACCAGACAGCCAAGACACGCGATAAGCATAAACAGAATACTCCATCTTCTAATTTCCTCCCTAAACATATGCCCCCTCCAGTCTGCGAGGATTTCGCACTTATTTTTATTCGCTTCTAATAAAATTTATTTCCAAACAAACGTCTTGCCAACAGCATTGGTATGGCTACTGTTATAAGAAATGGAGTTTACTTCGATAGTAAATCCATCACCAACATATCCCCAAGCATCCCTTGTCGTATATTTTCCCATTCCCTGAGAAGGATATAAGAAAAGATTATACTGGGTAACAATCAGCATATTACAGTATCTGCACTGACCACCCATTCCATCAAGGATCTCACCGGTGTTGACATTGATAGCTCGGCAGCTCCCCCGCGACTTCATATGGTGCTTACCGTCAGAAGAATCCGGACACCCAGCAACTGCTCTGGTCTCAGAAAGCGCATCTGCATCAGATCTTGCCGCATAAATATTTGATGCAGAGGTAAACATCGTAAATACCATCACAAGAAGCATAAGCTTCGATAACAGACGCTTCATTTCCATATAAGAATCTCATTCCATAAATCTTATGTTTTATCCGTTGTATACTCTTATCCTCTTTAATCATATAGCAACTAATATAAAACATAGTGCCAGTAAACAAAGTTTCACTTGGGTATATCGAAATTTCAAAACCAGCGTTCTAGCTACAAACATAAACCGTAAGATTTTTACATGTTTTTAATACTTATCCTGACTCTTACAGTATATGTTATACAAACACATAGTACTTTGGACTCACCCCTCTCTAAATTAGTACATCTTTTTTTCTAACTCAAAGATATCATATTCTCATTATTTTGTCAATACATTACTTTTTTTTTAAAGTATTTACATTCAGCCTTATTTATGTTTTAATAAGCTATATAAACAATAGAAATGAGGTCTATCATGGCAAATAAAGAATTATTCGCCCGTGGCGCTACAGAACTTCTGGTTTTATCAGTTTTATACAGGCAAGATATGTATACATATCAAATAAAACAGGAAATAAAAGAGCAGAGCAATGACTTATTCAATTTGTCAGAAAGTATCCTCTATTCTATATTATACAAATATGCAAAGGAGGGGTACGTTAGCGAATGGACACAAGAAGTAAAACGCCGAATCCGCGTCTACTACCACCTAGAAGAACGCGGTAAAGAATATTACCTACATTGCCTAGAGGAATACAAAAAAACATCGTACTGTTTAAATAAGCTTTTATGTGATGAGGAGTAACCATTATGAACGCAAAGAAAACTTATCTGTCACGTTACAGACATTCATTACCGGTCTTTTTCCCAAACAAACGCCGTCTTCTCAAACATATGGATCAATATTTGGAAGACTATCTGGAAGCACATTCAAATGCCTCTATCGAAGATATTTTGACAGAACTTGGAACACCTGAAGATGCGGCAAAATTGTATTTGGAAGATAATTTTCACGACTATATTTCCTATACAAAGAAGCAACATATGTTAGTAATTATTATGATTGTTGTCGTATTTCTTTTTATGATCTATGGAACTTATAATTATATTCAAAATCACTGGATAGCAACTATCGTTTACGAAACCGCTGTAGAAGGAACTTATCCGCCCGATGCAGAATAACTCATAAACCGTCATAGATTTATTCCGGCTTAAGTTCTACATTGAAATTGCACTAAAGGAGGATTTTACATGAAACGATTCCATGTTTTTCTGCTTGCTTTCGTTCTTCTTATCTTTTCATTTTCACCGCAATCCATCTTTGCATCTTCTAACGCAAAGACAGAAATCACTTATAATCCCGATGGTTCCTATGTATTTTCTACGTTCTTTTTTTGCTATTCTGCCTCTTACTATACAATTATATCATATTCTAAAACAGCTGTTGCATACTCACCAAATGGATCAAAAATATGCACTTTTACTGTCACTGGAACATTCGAAATCAATAGTGGTTCAAGCGTAAGCTGTACTTCTGCAAGTTATAGTAAAAACATTTATGACAGTACCTGGAACTTCATTAGCGCTTCCACTTCACGGAATAATAGTTCTTCATCCAAAGCATCTGCATCTGCAAAAGGCTATTTCAAAAATGCTACCGGTGGAAGCCAGACGTTAACTCCTACTGTATATTGTGACAAAAACGGTAACATTTCTTAGAACGAAACTTTGGATAGTACCAAGGAAAAATCCCACCGCCGAGAATACACTTTCTCGTCGATGGGATTTCGCATTTTATCCTTAATTCTGCTGATCAGCGCAGCTCTTCCATCGCTCTGGCAAGTTGTGCATCTTCGCCGTTTTCATTTTCCGTATCGGAACCCCCGGCGCTTCCGTCTCCTGCCGTATCAGAGCCAAAAGATGTCTGATCCCCATCCGTTGCCACCTGCTCAACCTCGATATCCGGCGTGATGCCAACGCCGTGGATATCATGCCCCGCGGGCGTGAAGTAATGCGCCGTTGTGATCTTCAGCCCGGAGCCATCGCTAAGGTTATAGTAGGACTGCACAATGCCCTTACCGAAGGTCGTGGTTCCGATCAGAGTCGCCCGCTCGTGATCCTTCAGTGCGCCGGAGAGGACTTCCGCCGCACTGGCGGAGTTTTCATTTACCAGAACGACCATCGGGCCGTCGTAGGAGGCATCGTTCTCTGTGCGGTATTCCGTCTGTGTTCCGTCCTTCTCTTCGATGTAAAGAACCATCTCATCTTTGGGAAGGAAGATATCCGCGATATCCACCACACTGGTCAGAAGGCCGCCGGGATTGTCCCGGAGATCCAGCACCAGGGAGGTCATGCCCTGCCCGGTCAGATCCAGGAGCGCGCCGGTCAGCTGCTCCAGCGAAACCTCATCGAAGGAGGTCAGCTGCAGATAACCGATGTTATCCTCCAGCATCCGGTAGTGAACGGTATCCTTCGATACATCGCGGCGCTCGACCTGCACGGTAAATTCGGTCGTGCCTCTGCGGATCGTAAGCTCCACATAAGTACCCTCTGCGCCTTTGATGTAGCTGGTGATCGTCTCAAGCTCCATGTTTTCCACATCGATCCCGGAGACTCCAACAATCAGATCCTCCGCCTCCAATCCGGATTCCTTCGCCGGACTGTTGGAATAGACATCTACGATGCGCAGGGAGCCATCTTCCTGCTGCTCGACCTGCACGCCAATCCCATAGTACCCGCCGTCCAGAGACTGCAGCACCTGCTCCATCTCCTCTTCGGTATAGTAAGCAGAATAGCGGTCGCCGAGGCCGGAGATGTATCCCTTGAGCATCGCCGTGGACAGCGTATCCGAATCCGTATCAAAGATAAATTTGTCGTCAATGTATTTGTTAATTTCTTCCAGCTTATCATTCGCCTGTACCACGGCGTATTCCGTATCGCTGAAAGAACCCTTCTGAGGAAACAGTCCTCCGGTTATAATGCCTGTCACCAGAAGTGCTCCGGCCGCGCCGGTAATCACGCCGCCGAAGAACCCGCTCCTGCTTCTCCTCATAATCGTCCTCCGTGTACATTCCTTCCATTTAAATTCTTCAAAGCTCTGCTTTTCAATCGCTGTCTTTTGATCGCTGCTCCTCTGCTTTCTTTTACTGCTTTCTTTTACTTCTTTCTTACGATCGACTGATCCCAGAGTTCGATACGTCCCTGCTTTAATAAATGCCCGACCGCGCGCTTAAATGCGTTCTTGCTGAGGGAAAGTTCTCTCTTGATGATTGCAGGGTCGGTCTTATCCGTAAAGGGAAGCTCGCCGTCGTACTCCAGAATGGCCTGCCATACTTTCTCCGCATCCTCATTCATCTGTGCGTGAGCCTTTCTGCGGGCGCTTAAATCCAGCTTGCCGTCGTTCCTGATCTTCAGGACACGGGCGGTGACTTCATCGCCAGGCCGGTAAGTCTCATAGACTTCCTGTGCCGGAATCATGCCGTAATAGCGGCGGTCTACCGCGATGAATACGCCGAGCTCCGGCTTAACTTCATATACCATGCCGGTCACACGGTCGTTCTTCTCATAGGGTGCATGGCTCTGTAAGTGACGGTAAATGTGCATCGTCGCGCAAAGACGGTTACTCTTATCGATGTAGAGGAGCACCGGAACCTGCATACCGGGGCGGAGCTTGCCTTTTTGCTCCTTGAAGGGGAGGAACAGCTCCTTCACCAGTCCCCAGTCCAGGAAAGCGCCGATGTCCGTGACCTGAGAGACCGGAAGGCACGCCACTTCTCCGACTTCAAAGGGTACCGGAAGTGTTGTCGCGATCCAGCGATCCTCTGAATCCTTATAGACAAATACTTCCAGCTCACTGCCGACTTCGATGCCCTCCGGCAGCTCCTTCTTCGGGAGAAGGATTCCTGCATCCGCTTCGTCCTCGCCAACATACGCGCCGATCTCCTTCATGCGCAGAACCTTCAGTGTCTGTTTCTTACCTAATTCCAACATATGGTTACCTCCGTTCTCTTATGGATTCCCGGATTCTGTCCGGGATATTTTCTTCTGTTTTCTCTGCCCGTCCGCATAAGTGTGCTCCGGGCAGTTCATTCTTTTATTACTGTTGCATATTTTGTGCTTCTATTGTACCTTCAGCGTTACATAGGGCTGCCCGCCCGCGTCGCACAGCGCCAGAACCGTCCACGCGCCATCCCCATCCGTGACGGTTCCGCGACGGGGATAAATGGTATCGCCCAGATGTGCCGCCGTCCGGTATTCCACACGCAGCTCACGGATCGCATCATCCGCCGGAAGAAATTCCTCCGCCATGCGGACATACTGACCGTTGTTGACATGGCCGTTCGTATCGAGGTGAACCCGCTGCACCGGGAAAGGCTTCAGGGCTTCCATCTGCTCCGGCAGAGCCAGCTTGCGCTCCTCCGTATAATTCATATCCAAACGTTCCTCCGTGCCGTAAGCGTCCTTCTCGCACTGGGGAACACGCACCGGACGCGCCCGTTCGGTGTTGAAATAGAACCAAAGGGAATTTGCCTTCGCGAGATATCGGCCGGAAGCATCCAGCATGGCAAAGTTTCTCTTGCCGTAGAAGCGATCGAACTCATACGGAATCGTGATGATCTTCACTTCCTCACACAACTCCGGATAGCGGCTAACCTGAATCTGCCAGAAATTCATCAGCCATGCGCCGTGCTGCTCCTTCAGGTGCTGCACGCCGACACCGAGATCCTCGGACTGAAAGGTACTGCAGTCCTGGAAATAATTCACCAACGCTGAAAGCATCAGCTTCCCATCTGTGCCGACTTCGCTGTAGCGGATACGCGCCTTCATTTCGTACATAACATTTTTCTCCTTCACAGGATATAAGAAAACCCTTGTAAGAGACTTACAAGGGTTCTAGCTGGGCTACAAGGATTCGAACCTTGAAAATGACGGAGTCAGAGTCCGTTGCCTTACCATTTGGCGATAGCCCATTGCTTTGTTTTTCTGTCGTTCCTCGCGACAAGATATATACTAACACATGTCTTTATATTTTGCAAGTACTTTTTTCAATTTTTTTCAACTTTTTTGAAGTTCTTTTTCAGCTCTTTTTGATCCCTTTTTCGCCTGCTCAGAGGCAGGAAAACTCGTCCCCTGTCTCCGAACAGGCATAGGCATCGCCGCACAAACCGGGATTTACCCGCGTCAGCCGACGTATTTCTTCAGGAAAGTATACAGCTTCTCCATTTGCTCCGGCGTTCCGATGGTGATGCGCAGATAGTTATTAATCCTGGGCTTATCGAAGTAGCGTACGAAGATGCCCTCTGCGCGAAGCGCCTCGAAGAGCTCCTTTGCCGCAACGGTCTTATGGGACGCAAAGATAAAGTTCGCCATGGGCGGAAGGAAGGTGAAGTCAAGCTCCGTCAGACGTTTCTTCGCCTCTTCTCTTGTGCGGACGATCTTACCGGTCGTCTCTTTAAAGTAAGCCTCATCGGCAAGAGCTGCTGCGCCGAGTGTCAGCGCCGCTTCGCTCATCGTATAGGAGTTATAGGAGTTCTTCACGGCATTCAGCGCCGCGATCAGCGCTTCATTGCCGATGCAGAATCCGATACGCATGCCGGCCATGGAGCGGGATTTGGAGTAGGTCTGCACCACCAACAGGTTATCGTACTTATCAATCAGAGACAGAGCGGACGTTCCGCCGAAGTCAATATAGGCTTCATCCACGATCACAACGCTGTCCGGATTCGCCTTCACGATATCCTCCACGAAGGAAAGCGGCTCATAGATCGAAGTGGGAGCATTCGGATTCGGGAAGATGATGCCGCCGTTCGGCTTCTTATAATCCTCCGCGCGAATCCGGAAGTTCTCATCCAATGCCGGCGTCTCATACGGAATCTGAAGCATCTCCGCCCATACCTTGTAGAACGCGTAAGTCACATCCGGGAAGAGAACCGGCTGATCAGAATTAAAGAAGGTCATGAACGACATGGCGATAACATCGTCCGAGCCGACGCCGACAAAGACCTGCTCCTTTTTTACATGATACGTCTTCGCCAACGCATCCACCAGAATCGACGCATCCGGGTCCGGATAACGCCGGAACAGATCGGCGTCCATCGTCTTCAGAGCCTCCGCCACGCCGGGAGCCGGCGGATAGGGGTTCTCATTCGTATTCAGTTTTGTTACATCCAGTGTCTTCGGCTGCTCGCCGGGAACGTAAGGATCCACCTTGCGCACATTCTTCTGCCAGGGATACATCATAGCTTCCTCCCTCTATTTATTTACATGGCCCTTGTATTCCAGAACCGCAATCACCTGATCCACATATTTCTCGCACTCTTCATGCGTTGGAGCCTCTACCATGACGCGAATCAGCGGCTCTGTGCCGCTCTCGCGCACCAGGATGCGACCATTGTCGCCGAGGAGGTTCGCCACCTTGCGGATCTCTGCCTGTACGTCCGGATCGTTCTGCGCTTCCGGCTTGCTGTCCACGCGCACATTCTTCAATACCTGCGGATATACGTGAACATCTTCGCAGAGCTTGCTCAGGGGCTGCTTCGTCTCCAGCAGGACTTCCATCACCTTCAGTGAGGTCAGGATGCCGTCGCCAGTGGAAGCATATTTGCTGAAAATGATATGACCGCTCTGCTCGCCGCCCAGGCGGTGGCCGTTCTGCTGCATGTTTTCGTATACATATTTGTCGCCGACTGCAGTCTTTTCATAGGAGATACCGGCAGCATCGAATGCCTTGTACAGGCCAAAGTTGGACATTACCGTGGTTACAACCGTGTCGTTCGCAAGCCAGCCCTTCTCCTTCATGTACTTGCCGCACACATAGAGGATCAGGTCGCCGTTCACAACATTCCCCTGCTCATCCACCGCGATGCAGCGATCTGCGTCACCGTCATAGGCGAAGCCGACATCCAGCTGATGTGTCTTCACATACTCCTGCAGAACCTCGATATGCGTGGAACCGCAGTCGCGGTTGATATTCGTGCCATCCGGCTCGTTGTTAATCACATAGGTCTTCGCGCCCAGTGCGTCGAATACGCTCTTCGCGATAGAGAACGCGCTGCCGTTGGAGCAGTCCAGACCAATCCGCTTGCCCTTGAAGGAACGGGTTGCCAGTGTGATCAGGTAGCCGATGTAGCGGTTGCGTCCGGCGGAATAGTCGGTGGTGCATCCGATCTGCTCCCGGCGAGCCAAGGGCGCTTCCGGCATCTCGCCGTCCAGGTAGCGCTCAATCTCCTGGATCACGGATTCCTCCAGCTTCTCGCCTCGTCCGTTCAGAATCTTGATTCCATTGTCATAATAGGGATTGTGGCTGGCGGAAATCATGATGCCGCAGTCGAAATCCTCCTCCGTGCGCACCACATAGGCAACGCTCGGCGTCGTGGTTACGTGAAGCAGATATACATCCGCACCGGATGCTGTCAGTCCGGCGGACAGTGCGTCCTCGAACATATAGCTGCTACGGCGGGTATCCTTGCCGATTGCTACCCGGCACTTGTGATCGGTTCCTTTATGCGCTCTGCCGTAATACCAGCCAAGGAAGCGGCCGATCTTAAATGCATGTTCTACGGTCAGGCTGATATTAGCTTCCCCGCGGAAACCATCCGTTCCAAAATATTTTCCCATTGTGGGTCCTCCTGAAATCTCATGGATATCTTTAATAATAGCAATTCAGAGCCCCACCCGATTTCACACAGCTCTGAATAGTTACATTTTATCACACATATTGGAATTCACGCAAGATAATACGGCATTTTTACAGAAAAAGCGCCCATCCGGAGACAGGCGCTTCTGTTTTATTGTTCTTTATCTTGTTCTGTTACTGCTCTATTATTCTATTGTCAGCGAGCTTTATCAAAATAGCTCTCGATCTCTTCCGGCAATTCTCCTTCTTGGAAGACAAAGTAGCGGTAGGTTCCGTCGAATTCTCCGTTCTCCTCCCAGTTCCAGCTGATATAGTAGTAATCGTCTCCCGGCTCCGGCAGGCGATCCTTCGCCTTTTGCATGGCTTCTGCAAGTTCCGTCTGCAGCTGCCGGTTCATCGCATAAGAGATCTCGCCGTCTTCTCCAATGACTTCATCCATGGCAGGCTCGCCGCCGATCGTCTGATCGGAAGCATACCAGTTGATCCATCTTCCGTCTATGATCTTATTGATCTCCAGACTGATCACGTTGACATCCGGCTTCTGCATCGCTGTCATCGCCGTATCTGCGTCCGGATCGGCTGCACGGAAGAGTTCCTCCATATAGCAGGTCCAGGTCTTCGGCATCTGCTCACTGATTGGAAGAATGATCTCATAGGATTTTCCGCTCTGATACCATACCAGCGTCATCAGGATATACGAGCCGATGGTGTAACGATGTCCGCTTCCCGCTTCTGCAACAAGGACATACCAGTCCTCAAACTCCATCGTCTTAATCTCTTCTCGAAGGGTTTCATATACTCTGCCTGCCGAATCAGCGTCCAGCTCTCCCATGCTGCTCATATTCACAGGATCATATTCCGGCAAATTCTGATACAGCTCCTGCACCTCTTTGATCTGCTTCAGGGCTTTTCCCAGCTCCTTATAATCCGAGCTCGAAAGCAATATATTCCGGTATATGGTCTTTCTTCCAGTCTGGATCGCGAATGTCGTAAAGTCGATCGAATCATACCCCTGGTAGGCGGTATATTCTTCCTGATCATCCGCCTTACAGTAGTTCACGGTATCTACCAGGCGTTTCGATACCATGCGGATCACATCCGGATTGGTGATCTCCACATCGGCGATCTTCTCATCAAAGTAATTCTTCGTCTCGACATTCATTTCCAGCGGAGTAGAATAATACGTGTAAGAACTTCCATCATAAGGAACAACCTTTACATATGAGATTTCCTCTGCGGAAGGCTGTATCTCGCTCTCACTGGAATAGAAGCCATACATGCTAAGAAGGATCGCAACATTCACCAGCGCCAACAGCCCCAGTCCCGGAATGGTACGCAACAGCGTTTTCCATTTTCTGGTGGAGATCAGCTCATACAGGAAATAGACGATCACTGCAATTATATACCATACGACAATGCCGTAGATCCGGCCCGCGCTCCAGTTGTGAGTGACTGTCGCAGAGAAAATATCCGTCAGCGGAATCAGGCAGATCACCAGCGCAACTGTCATGCGGAAAACCGTCTGGAAATGGCGGCTGACTGCTGCCTGACCGGCTGTCTCGCTCTTTCTTCTGGCGAAACAGAAACGGGCCAACAGGAGATACACGATTCCGAGAAGCAGCGTATAAGCTCCGCTTCTCCAGCTGGACCAGATGTCATCTGCCATTCCACTGCCGAAGGGGATCAGGCTCATTCCGGTGATCAGATTGATCCGGGAATCCAGAAGCGCCGGTTCCCCCAGAGATGCCACATAAGGAAGTGCGGAATCCAGGGAGGAGGACACGACATAGATCAACACCCGCGGCAGGAAAATAATAAGAAGCGCAACCACAAGGTTCGTAAATATAGTTCCCGTCATGCTCATCGCCAGAAGGACAGCAGCTGCCACTCCAATGGAGGCAATCAGCGCCTGCGTGCAGATCTGCAGAGCCGACAGCGGGTAGATCTCCAGATACTTCGGGAACAGCAGACACACCGCCTCGCTGACAAGAGCCGGAACCGCAATCAGGATCACCAGCCAGGTCACAATCGCCGCAAAGAAACTGAAGAACAGCGCATTCCTCGTCTGTGGAATCGCATGATAAAAATCACAGGCATTCCGCTTATTCAGAAATCCAAACAGCGCCAGCGTCAGAAGAGGCGCCGCCACCGGAAATGACAAAAGGATCAGCGGATTCTGCGATAAATAGCTCGAATAATGTACGGTATAGGACGGTGACCATTCCGGATACGCGGAAAGGCTCACAGCGTCGCTGAGCGGTACCAGCACGGACGCCAGTACAAAGATCGCCAGCATAGTAATGCCGAGTACCCGAAGCTGCCTTAAGCCTTCCCGGTAAAGTCCAGCGTCAAAATTTTTCTTCTTCACTTTTTCTCCCCCTCTCCTTCCGCAAATCCATAACCGCTCGGATCGAATACATAGCCAAGTGCCTCCATCTCATAGGTAAAGATTTCCTCCAGTGACAGCGGAAGAATATCCATCAGTACCGGATTCATCGCGGCAATCTTCGCGGCAATCTCATCCCGGTCGCCGCGCACGATCAGACTTGCCACGGATCCGCGCTTGGAATAATGAAGCACTGGAAGTTCTGCGAATTTCTTCTCCGTGTATGTCTCGTGGAATGCCACCTGCACTTTGAACTGCGTGGTTCGCAGGTTCTGGATATCACTCTCCAGTACAAGGCCGCCCTTGTGAAGCAGCGCCAGCTGATCGCAGGTATCCTCCAGCTCGCGCAGGGAATGGCTCGTGATAATCGCCGTGGACTGCCGCTCCAGGACATCCTCACAGATCAGGGACTTCACCAGATGACGCATAACCGGGTCCAGACCATCGAAGGTCTCATCCAGGAAGAGGTATTTCGGATGCGCGGACAGCGCCAGAAGGATTGCCGCCTGCCGCTTCATGCCTTTCGAGAAGGTATTCGTCGATTTCTTCGGATTCAGCCCAAAGGTCTCTGTCAGATATTCGTAACGCTCTCTGCTGAAATTCGGGTAGAACGTTGCGTACAGAGCTGCCATGCGTTCCAGGGAGGCGCCCCCCATAAAGTACAGTTCATCCGGCACCAGCGTGATGTACTGCTTCACGCCCGGATTCTCCCACACCGGCTCGCCGTCGAACAGGATCTCGCCGCCATCAGCCTGATAGACGCCGCTGAGAAGACGAAGGAATGTGGATTTTCCCGCGCCGTTGGAGCCTACCATGCCATAGATACATCCCGGAGGAATCGTACAGCTGATCTCCTTCAACGCCTCGTAGTCCTCAAAATGCTTGCTGACCTGATTTACCTTAATCATGCGCTCTCTCCCTCCTTCCGATACGCCTCCTCCACGCACTGTATCACTTCTTCCTTGCGGATTCCTGCCATAGCCAGCTCTCTTACGCTCATCGCAAATGCTCCCATCTGGCTCAATTTCATCTGACGAATCTTCTCCTTCGCCTGCGCGGATACAAAATTCCCCCGCCCCGGGATCACATAGGTCAGTCCTCTTCGATCCAGCTCTGCATATGCCTTCTGTATCGTATTCGGATTCACAGAAAGCTCCACAGAAAGGCTGCGCACAGATGGCAACTGCTCTTCTTCCGTCAGGATTCCTGTCAGGATCAGGCGCTCGGTCTGATCAATCAGCTGTTCATATATCGGCTTACGGTTAAAAATATTGATCTGAAACACAGATGTCCTCCCCCTTTCATTATGTTATGTTTCATTGTGTTATGTTTTTGTTGTGTTATGTTTTTGTTGTGTTATGTTTTTATTGTGCTTTCACCATAACAGGTGTACTAGTTCAGGTAATACACTGAAACTATAGCAAAATGGGGATGGTCTGTCTATAAAGAAAAGAGGATGAAATTTATGAAGGTTTTATGAAGGGATAAGAGGAATAGGGCGATGGATGTACTGAATTGGTTCGAGTTGGTTTGAGTTGGTTTGAGTTGGTTCCATCTGACCCAAGTGTAATCATGCTTCCGAATTGCTCCGCAGCTGAAGCAATCCCTGAGCATTGGTTTCAAACCACGCCGAGAAGGTAATCATGCTTCCGGATTGCTCCGCAGCTGAAGCTGCTCCCGCAATCCTTCCCTCATTCGGAATCCGCTCATTTTTCTGTGAAAAATGGCTTCTTCCTCATGAGGGAGCGGGTCCCAGACTCCGTGCTCCTTTCGTGCGAGCCCGAGGAGCACGGAAGTCTTTGACCCTGCATGATTACATTTTTTCGGGGGCGGAGAATCCGAGCAGGCGGATGCATGTCTCAAGCACTTCCTTGGTAAGTGCAAGCAGCGCAATCCATCCATCGCGGCGGGCAGTGTCCTCCTCGCTTAAGATCTTTGTCTCATGATAGAACTTATTGAACGCATTGGAAATCTCATAAATATACTGGCAGAGCTTATGCGGAGCGATCTCTTCGCAGGCGGATGCGATCACATCATTCGCTCTGGCCAGCTGCAGCTGAAGATCCTTCTCACTGTCGCTGACAGCAGCAGTAAGTGCCGAAGGAATTACGGCCGCACCGGTTGTCTCACGATATTTCGCCAAAATCGACTTGATACGAACGATCGTGTACAGGATATATGGGCCGGTGTTGCCTTCGAAGGAAATAAAACGATCCACATCGAATACATAGTCCTTGGTCGCCTGGTTGGACAGATCGCCGTACTTCAGCGCAGCCAGACCGATGATTCCGGCATTCTCTCTGGCTTCCTCCTCGGAGATCGTGCGGTTCTCCATGATACGGTTATAGACTGCCTCGCGGATATCGCTGATCAGGTGCTCCAGACGCATAACACCGCCCTCTCTTGTCTTGAAGGGTTTGCCGTCCTTGCCGTTCATTGTACCGAAACCGAGGAAAGTCAGCTTCGTCTCGGGGCGGATAATGCCGGCCTTGCGAGCGGTACGGAATACCTGTGTAAAGTGCATCTCCTGGCGCTTGTCCACGACATAGAGCACCTCGTCCGGATGGTACAGCTTCTCACGCTCAACCAGCGTGGCAAGATCCGTCGTCGCGTACAGGGAAGCACCATCTGACTTCTGGATGATACAGGGGGGACTCTCCTTTGTATCGGTCTCCTCAGCCACATCTACAACCATGGCGCCCTGACTCTCATGGAGCAGGCCGTCAGCCTTCATCTTCGCAATCATATCAGGAATATAGGGCTGCGCGTCGCTTTCTCCCTTCCACACATCAAAATCTACATCCAGGCGGGCATAGTTCTTCTTCAGGTCAGTGACGGATACATTCAGGATGTGGCGGAAGATCGCGCGGTAACCGGGATTGCCCTGCTGCAGCTGCACGGTCGCGTCATGAGCTGCCTTCGCGAACTCTTCGTCCTCCTTGGAGCGCTTGCTGGCTGTCGGGTAAATCTCTTCCAGATCGGAGATTGTAAAAGGAGCTTCTTCCGGGTAAGGACCAGCGAAGTTCTCGTCAAAGTACGGGAGTTCCGGGTGACGGCGGTGAGTTTCCTCAATGATCAGCCCCATCTGCAGCCCCCAATCACCCAGATGAACATCGCCGATCACTTCATAGCCGTTATAGCGGTAGATACGCTTCAGGCTCTCGCCGATGATGGCAGCGCGCAGGTGGCCGACATGAAGAGGCTTCGCCACGTTGGGACCGCCGTAGTCGATGACAACCTTCTTATTCTCACCGATCGGGTTACAGCCAAGATTCTCCGCCTCCGACATCTGAGAAAGGTACGAAGCAAGGTAAGCGGGATCCAGCTTCAGATTAATAAAGCCGGGATTAACCGCGGACGCTTCCAGGAACATCGGGTTCTCTTTCAGCTGCTCTACTACGCCGTTTGCAATCTGGATCGGCGCCTTGTGATACGTCTTGGCAGCTGCCATCGCGCCGTTGCACTGATATTCACAGAGATCCGGGCGGTTGGAGATGCTGACTCTGGCAAAATCCGCACTGTACTCGCAGGCTTCGAATGCTTTCGCCACTTCCGTGGTGATCTGCTCTAATAATTTCTGCATATTTCCTCCAAAACAATAGATAAAATGATCCTTAATAGTCACTTTATTGTAGTATGGAAGCGCCGAAAAAGCAAGCGTTTCCATAGCGTTTTCTTTTTGCACGAACGCAAATTCAACAAAAAAGAAGGCTCTGCATGAAACAGAGCCTTCCGGCACAATACTGTACTTCTTCACTTAAGAGAGGATCACTAAGCTTACGCCCCCAGGCTTTCCAGATACTCTGGAGAGAGGATCACTGTTCCGATCGCTGTTGCACGGGAACTGGAGCTGCTTACGGTTCCCGCTGCGTCCTTCGTCGTCACAGTGATATCCGTCGCATCCTCGTTATCATAGTGAATCGTAACCGCCCCTTCCGGCGTCTGCAGGTGAAAGCGCTCTCTCGTCACATAAATGTTATATTTCAGGTAGTTGGCATATAAAGTGAAAGACTTCGAGTGCTCTTTCTTCTCGCTGCCCTCCGGCCCGTCGACCTGAACGCCGATGGTATCATCCTCCAGGAAAGGCCCGGTGATCAGACCGTCCGAACCAAGACCTCTGTTGCGGTCACAAAGCATTCGGATCATGCTCTCATTCAGTTTCTTATGGTTCTGGATCGTATCATATACAAGATAGTCCTTGTTCTGTCCATGGTATTTGTAAAGTGTGAGTCGCATGACCGATCTCCTTTCTTCTGATAATTCTTGAACTTGAATACGTTACCATTATACCAAGCAGGATTTTATAAGTATTTCACTATTCTGCTTTTCATATTAAAAAAAATGCGGTATAATCAAATATGGCAATTATTCAAACAAAAGGTCACGAACGAAAGGATAACATACCATGCCCGGTGCTTACCCAAAGCAGGGATATCTGCTTGAAGATTTTCATATTTTTTCGCTGAAGGATCAGAGTCAAAAGTTCTATCCCTACCATTATCATGACTTCTACAAACTACTGATTTTTCATAAGGGAAATGTCAGCTATCATGTGGAGGGAAAGGAATACGCGCTTCGGCCCGGCGATGTGATTCTCCTGAACCCCGGAGAGATTCACCGGGCGATTATACATGATGACTCGGTGTATTCCCGGCTGATTATTTATCTCTCCGCAGGATTTTTCCGCTCCTATCAGGACGAAAGCGACAGTTCCATCCGCAGCTGTTATCGCACAGCGGAGCTGAAGCATTCCCACCTGATCCGCTTCTCCGGGGAATCCGCGGTTCTGATGAACCGCCTTGCCAAGGAGCTGGAAGCTACTATCCAGGAGAATGGCTTTGCCGCTTCCCTGATGCAGCGTATCAAGATCCTTGAATATCTGATTCACCTGAATCGCTGGATGCTTCGCGATGAGAAGAGTTTCGTCCCGGCAAATACCGCCAATCCAACAGTCCTTGGTATCATGGAATATATTAATCAGCATTTGACGGAGGATCTTTCCAGCGAGACGATCGCATCTGCGCTCTTTCTGAACCCATCCTATATGATGCACCTGTTCAAAGCCGAGACCGGCTACACCATCGGCCGCTATATGACCGAGAAGCGTCTCTTCCTGACACATCAATATATGAATGCCGGTGACGCAGTCACCGACGCCTGCATGAAGAGCGGTTTCCAGAGCTACCACGCGTTCTATCATGCCTACAGAAAGAAATATGGCAAAGCACCTACAAAATAGTACGCTTTGCCATTTATGATACACAGAACTTCCTTTAAGTGGTTTTCCGAATTCTCCGCAGGATTCCGCTGCCGATCCGGTAGAGAATCCACCCGGCCAGCACACCTGCGCTATTCAGGATGACGTCATCCACATCGCATTCACCAATCAGCGTGATCAACTGCGTCAGCTCAATTGCCGCTGAGAACAGTGTACCACTTAAGAAGGTCAGCCAGAACGAATGCCCCCGGTCACGAATGACGGGTACCGCAATGCCGAATGGGATAAACGCGATCACGTTATAAACCAGGTTAGCGAAAGCGATATATCCCAGGCGCTCCCAGTAGCGCAGATACAACCGGATCGTATGCCCCAGCTTCAGGTTCGCGGTCTCCAGATGACACCGGACGGCGTCCATACTCCATCCTCCGGCGTCTCGGAGGGTCTGCTCCAGCGGATTCTTAAAAATAATCAGCCGGATCAGAATTACAAGATATACGAAAAAGCAGACCGCGGCAAAGATACGAAAGCCGCGAGAGAATTGCCTTTTTTTCATTCCTGTCATAATGTTTTCTTATATTATCCTTATTTCTTACTTAGACTTCTTCTTAGACTTCATTCATCTTCGCAAGCTTCGCTGCCTGATCCGCTGCGATCAGACTGTCGATAATCTCATCCAGATCACCGTCCATAATAGAATCAATCTTGTACAGCGTCAGCTTGATACGGTGTTCCGTCACACGACCCTGCGGGAAGTTGTAGGTACGGATCTTCTCGGAACGGTCGCCGGTACCGATCTGGCTGCGGCGTTCCGCGGCTTCCGCATTCTGCCGCTTCTCCAATTCCAGATCGTACAGCTTGGAACGAAGCAGACGAAACGCCTTCTCCTTGTTCTGCAGCTGGGACTTCTCAGTCTGGCTGTAGATTACGATTCCGGTCGGCATATGAGTCAGACGAACGGCAGAGTCTGTTGTATTTACACACTGACCACCGTTGCCGGACGCACGCATAACGTCGATGCGGCAGTCGTTCATATCGATCTGCACATCCACATCCTCCGCTTCCGGCATAACCGCTACTGTACTGGTAGAGGTATGGATACGTCCACCGCTCTCGGTCTCAGGCACACGCTGTACCCGGTGTACGCCGCTCTCGTACTTCATGCGTGAGTAGGCGCCTGCGCCGGTAATCATAAATACCGCTTCCTTGAAACCGCCGATGCCGTTCTCGCTCACGCTGACCAGCTCTGTCTTCCAATGTCTGCGCTCTGCGTACATGCTGTACATACGGTAAAGTTCCGCAGAGAAAAGAGCCGCTTCATCGCCGCCGGCACCGGCACGAATCTCCACGATTACGTTCTTATCATCATTCGGATCCTTGGGAAGAAGGAGAATCTTAATCTCCTGCTCCAGCTCTTCGATGCGCTTCTTGCTCTCTGCCATCTCTTCCTTGGCAAGCTCTCGCATATCCTCATCCGTCTCTTCTTCCAGAATTGCCAGGCTGTCCTCAATGTTCTGGTTCGCTGCCTTATATGCCTGGTAAGCCTCTACCAGAGGAGTCAGATCGTTCTGCTCCTTCATCAGACGGCGGAATCTCTTCTGGTCGTTGATAACCTCTGGATTGCTCAGCTCCGCCTGCAGCTCTTCAAAGTGAATCAATATATCTTCCAATCGGTCAAACATAATGGTCTCCTCTCATATTTATCATGCTGTCTCTATTGTCTTTATATTATTTTTCTGCGGATACCACGCGATCCAGGCCGCTCAGATCCTTGTGAACCGCTATCTTATGATAGCCGCACGCTTCCAGAATCCGGCTGACAGCTTCGCCCTGATCGTATCCGATCTCATAGAACACGCTTCCGCCTTCCGCAAGATACGCCCGCCCTACCTGTGCCAGGATCCGGTAGAAGTCCAGTCCGTCCGCGCCTCCGTCCAGCGCCATATGCGGCTCATGGTCTCTCACTTCCGGCATCAATCCGGGGATCACATTGCTGGGGATGTACGGCGGGTTCGATATGATCACATCATAGGTTTCACCAACAAGCTCCTGAAACAGATCACTCTTTATAAAATGAACCGCTGCCTGATTCTTCTCTGCGTTCTGCTTCGCCACCTGCAGTGCCTCCTCCGAAAGATCCGTCGCGGTGACGGACGCAGGCTTCCCCAGACAAGCGAGACTCACCGCGATGCAGCCCGAACCGGTACACATATCCAGTACCCGCGCCGGGGACGTCCTGCACTGCAGATTCTTTAACGCAAGCTCCACCAGCAGCTCCGTATCCTGCCGGGGCGTCAGCACATGTTCATTTACCAGAAAGGTCAGTCCCATAAACTCTGTATCACCCAGGATCTGCTGCAGAGGAACGCGCCGCGCTCTCTCTGCCAGAAGCTTCTGAAACTTCTCTGCCGCCTCTTCCGGGAAGGGATCCTTCTGTACGAGATAATACCGGGAACGGCTGATGCCGGATGCCCGTTCCAGCAAATACCAGGCATCCAGTGACGCTTCCTCAATTCCGGCCGCCTGCAGCCGCTCCGTGCCAAGTGTCATCCACTCACGGTATGTCATGCGCCTGCTCCTTTCTGATCCGCAGACTCCACCTTCTCTCCCGCTTTGGATTCAAAGGTAAGGCCGAATTCTTCCGACAGATACTTTCTCCAGTCGAAGACACGCTCCACAGCTGCGATCGCGACCTCGATCATAGAGTCATCCGGTTCCTTCGTCGTCAATCCCTGCAGCCACAGTCCCGGACGGCTCAGCGCATTCACAATGGGATTCTCGCTCCGTCCGGCCAGACGAATAAATTCATAAGAAATCCCGGCAATAAACGGAACCAGAAGCACACGGCTCAGCATCCGCAGAAAGATATTGTCGATGCGCAGGAACATGAAGATAAAAATACTGAGTACCATAACAATCAACATAAAGCTGGTACCGCAGCGCTTATGCTCCTTGGAACTGCGTCTTACATGATCCACCGTCAGCGGCAATCCATGCTCCACACAGTTGATACACTTGTGCTCCGCACCATGATACATATACGTCCGCCGGATATCCTTCATAAAAGAAATCAATCCAACATACGCGATAAAAATTCCGATTCGCAGCAATCCCTCGATCAGCGCAATCAAAAACGAGGAATCGGTAAAGCGCCGGAAGAATCCTGCCACAGCAACCGGAAGCACCATGAATACCGCGATACTCAGCACGATGGAAAAGATCACGGAAAGTGTCATCATAAAATGCTCCAGCTGCTCCTCCGTCATGTGACGTTCCAGGAAGTTGGATTTTGACTCTTTGCCCTCTTCCTCCTCGCCATAGAAACTGGCAGAAAAAGTCAGTGTCTTCATACCGATGACAAGCGAATCCACAAAATTAAAGATTCCTCTCAGGAAGGGAAGGCGCATCCATCGGTATTTCGCAATGCTGTGGTACTCCTGCTCATCCACCGCAATCTCACCGTCCGGCTTACGCACGGCAACCGCGTACCGGTCGCCGTTCTTCATCATAATGCCTTCCAGAACCGCCTGGCCGCCGATACCTGATGATTTCATATATTGTTCTCCTTTTTTACATACGAAAAAAGACCAAGGCCTCCCATTCGGCAGGCCGTGGTCTTCTTTCATAAGGTACTCTACTGCTGATTGATACCATACTTGCGGTTGAACTTATCGATACGTCCGCGAGCGGCTGCAGCCTTCTGCTGGCCGGTGTAGTACGGATGGCACTTGGAGCAAACCTCGACGTGAATCTCGGGCTTAGTGGAACCCGTTACGAATTCGTTACCGCAGTTGCAAGTAACCTTAGCCTGATAATACTTGGGTTGAATGTTCTCCTGCATGATTGTCACCTCTCTATCGTATTTCTATGGGCGGAGCAGCGCCCTGCCCCTGAATTCCATGTGATTACTGCCCAAACGAACAGCGATAAGTATTATATCATATGTCTTTCAGGATTGCAAGCCTTTAAAAGTGAATTTTCTCGATCTTATGGACAAATTCCGTGTTTGTCGTCGTCTTGCAGAACTCTGTGATGATCACTTCGGCGGATTCCTCCGGTTTTTTGCCAGATACCAGGTTGCGCATCCGGTTCACTGCGTCGTACTCCTGCTTCGTCAGAAGCAGATCGTCTCTTCTTGTACCGGACTTCAGCGGGTCGATCGCCGGGAAGACTCTCTTCTCGGAAAGCTTGCGGTCAAGTACAACTTCCATGTTGCCGGTTCCCTTGAATTCCTCGAAAATCACATCATCCATACGGCTTCCGGTATCCACCAGCGCGGTCGCCAGGATCGTAAGGCTTCCACCTTCTCTCATGTTTCTGGCCGAACCAAAGAACTTCTTCGGCATATACAGAGCTGCCGGATCCAGACCACCGGAAAGCGTACGTCCGCTGGATGCCACCGTCAGGTTGTAGGCACGGGACAGACGGGTAATGCTGTCCAGAAGGATAACAACGTCACGCCCATGTTCTACCAGACGCTTCGCCCGTCCCAGTACCATCTCCGCCACACGCTTATGATGTTCCGGGAGCTCGTCGAACGTGGAATAGATAACTTCTACGTTATCTCCGCAGATAGATTCCTTAATATCCGTAACTTCCTCCGGGCGCTCATCGATCAGCAGAAGAATCAAGTGCATATCCGGATGATTCTGCGTAATTGCCGTCGCCACCTGCTTCATCAGCGTTGTCTTACCTGCCTTGGGCGGCGATACGATCATGCCTCTCTGTCCCTTGCCGATCGGACAGAGCAGATCCATGATACGCATGGACACCGGGCCGCCGGAAGTCTCCAGATGCAGGCGTGAATTCGGGAAAATCGGGGTCAGATCCTCGAAACTCTTGCGGTGTTCCGCAACGGAAGGATGCTCTCCGTTGATCGACTTTACATAAAGAAGAGCCGCGAACTTCTCATTGCCGGTCTTGATACGGATCGATCCGGTTACAATATCGCCAGTCTTCATGCCGAAACGGCGGATCTGCGACGGAGCCACATAAATATCATTGTCGCCGGGCATATAATTCTCACTGCGGATAAAGCCGTAACCCTCCGGCATAACTTCCAGAATACCGTGTGCCGTCTCACCGCTGTCCAGAGCACTGATATCCTCTACACCCGGAGGGAACTGATTCGCACCTTCATTCCGGTCATCCATATAATCATTCTCACGCTCCGGCTCCCGATAATAGCTGCGGTTGTCCTGACTGTCATTATTGCCGCGATAGCCGCGGGAGTCTCCGTTATCGCCGTAACGGTAGCCCGTATTGTCCTGGCTGTCGCTATTCGTATTCCGATACCCCTGGTTATCATTATTCCGGTAACCGCGGGAGTCATAGATTTCACTGCCGCGATTGCCATTCCGGTTATCCTGTCCCCCGTTATTGCGGTAGTTCCGACTATCCTGATTATCATTATTGTTCCGGTAGCCGCGGGAATTACCATTGTCGCTGTAGCGATAATTCCGGCTGACCTGACTCTCACAGTTATACG
>ENA-UOJJ01002520-UOJJ01002520.1-human-gut-metagenome-genome-assembly--contig:-CS66-NODE-2520-length-22416-cov-4.858951_pt1 | contig 22416 bp, 22 predicted proteins | sample MGYA00242343_ERZ723890 | MGnify/ENA metagenome assembly ERZ723890
CTGAATCCTCAAAAATCACTCTGGGAAATGGAACTATTACAATATCGGCATGATCGTAAAAGATACATGGGATCAGGAAGACGGAATCTGGTTTTACATGGATGCGTCCGGCCGCATGGCATCGGACTGTTGGCAGCAGGTAAACGGGACCTGGTATTACTTTGATCCGGACGGCGCCCTCCATGACGGATGGTTATTATACCATGACGAATGGTACTATATGACGGATGCCGGCATGATGACCGGATACGCAGATATCCCAGGTGGAGAAGATTCGGACAGCTTTTATTTTTATGAGGACGGACGGCTTGCCGTGAACGCGGCGACGCCGGATGGACTGGCCGCTGATGCGGACGGATATCTCATGCCGCCGGACGAAACCCTGCCGGCTTTTCTCTGGGATGCATCCGGGAATCCGTCCGTAGGAACACTTTCCGGTCTCACGATCGCCGGGATGCCGGCCGAGTTCTATATGCTCTCCATCGCCGGGGAAACGTCCGGCGGACAGATTATCATGGGGGACCGGGGACGCGCATACGGGATCTGCCAGTTTGATTACCGGTACGATCTGACGGATTTTATCCGGTACGCTTACGGAAAACACCCGGGACTCTGGGCGGAATTATCCGCGTACTTAAATACTGTGGACGGCGACGAAACACTCGTCGGGAACACGGCCCTCCGGGACGCGTTCTCCGCGGCCATGGCCCGCTCTTACGAAGCCGCCATCACCGACCAGTTGGAATATATGCGTGCGAGATACTGGGACGTGTTCCAAAAACGTATGGACGAAGCCGGCTATCAGCTGTCCACGCGCCATATTGCAGTGCAGGCGGCATTCTTTTCGGTCAATGTAAACTGCGGAACGCAGACAGATCTGTACCTTTCCGAGATCCGTCCGGACCTGACAGACGCGGAAATGATCTGCAGGCTCTATACACTCCGGAATACCGTCCTTGCGGAACAGAATGTCGGGCGTCACAAAAAAGGAACGACCGCGAGATACCGTCAGTACGAACCGCAGATGGCGCTGGACCTGCTGCACGGATACGTCACGATCGACAGCAAAAAGGCATACGGTGGCGGAGTTTCCTGGTGCGGTAACATTTTCGCAAACGGCATCATTTCAACCGCAGCGACAGAGGGCACCAGCACGGAATGGTTGGCACTGCAGGCGGAAGAAATTCCCACGGCAGAGACGGATCCTATACCGGAAACAGCGACCGCATCAGAAGCATTGACCGGACTGGAACAGGGTTCCGAAACCGACCAGGCGGAAGACCCAAAAACCGAGCAGAAACCAGACTGCGGCCAGACGCTAACCGATGAGCAGGAAGGAAGGGAAGGACCGGCCATCGACAATGACCAATCCAGTACTTGATCTTTAAGAATTTGTCATGCCGCCATTCTCTCCGTCTACATACTGAACACGAAACAACTTAAGAAAAGGAAAGGAGAATAAAAAATGACAGAAAGACAGATTGAGGATATGTGCAGGAAGCGATACCATAATTTTGAGGCGGTGATCCTGCCATGGAGTAAAGATTGGCAGAGGTCGGATATCACGGCATCTTGCACAGAAAACGGGATCCTGGGACTGGAATGGAAGAACCGGAATGGAAACGGTATCTACCGGAGCCGATATATCGTTGACCTGGAGAGGGGGAACATCATCATTACCGGGGACTGCGGAAGCGCCATTGCCTGCTTCTCAAACTCGTTAACGGTGGAACAGTTAAGTGGACTGGTTTCCAACATTGGTTACTTTGCGGAAAAGATCCGGTGCGGAGAAGGCATGTTTACTTATGAACCGGAGGACATCGAAGAGGACCTTCAGTTCGCGGAGGAATGCTGGAGAAAGAAGCATCACGAAAACTGGAGCGACACGATTACGGATTCCATAAAAAGACTCCGCGCGTGGTTTTCCGAAAACGAAGTCACAGGCACGGATTATCCGAAAGAGATATGCGACATCTTAGAGGAAATGGACCCAAACTGGCGCCATGCCGTGTACCTGAGGTTCGGCAAACGATTATCCGCCAGGGTCTACATGTGGCAGATCGGACTTCAGATGGCACTGGAACAGATCTCACTCAAGGCATTCGACGGTATCAGCAAGAATACGGCTGATCATCTGGCCGCGTTCTGCATGGCAGCCTTAAACCCCATGCGCTGGAACGGAAAGGGCAATAACCTCTCTTTTGATCAAACCAGGTGGATGCATAGACTGGGTAATGACCACATACTGCTCGTAAGGCTTGGACAGAACATCAACCAAGACTGGTATTTCCGCGTTGCCCTGCTACGAGACGAAGAGCTGGTAAAAGAACAGTTCTGTTGGACAGTCGCATCTGTAGAAGAACTTTCAGAAACAATCACAAATGTCATGCAGGCCGCAATGGAAAATGCGGCACAGTAAGGTTTGTGTCCGTAACAGGTATCAGAACAAAGAGGAGCGACAAAACCCGGGCAGATGACTCCGGGGCACTCCTCTCTCATCTACAAAAAACAATCAGAAGGACGTTGTGATGCGTCCTTCTTTTTTGACCAAAAAGTGTTATCTGCAAAAACAGGAACCCTGCACATGATACATACTGAAGATATCATACCGAAAGGAGGACGTACCGGGCCACCGGTACAAACAAATCATGAAAAACAACACCATCATTCACGCAGGGGACCGGTTCACAAAGAATGCGGCCATAAAAACAGAAAGCAAAAAAACGGCGACGGACAACCTGCTCTCTCTGATCGCCAAGCCTGAAGCATGCTTAGACTCACCCAGACTGCTGCCGCTTGAGCGGGCTATGGACGCACTTGCATACCAGGAATTCAGTGCCACATTAAAGAACCGGATCGCACAGCAAATCTTTGCCGCTGCGGAAACCACGGCAAAAGCTATGCATATGGATTTAAGCAACTGGAAACTGGCGGAGGATAGCCTGGACGACTTTTTAAACGATGACGCATGGGAATCATTTGACGCAGATGATGAACGGGTACATTTGTGGGACGGCCCGTACCTCCAGTTTATCAAAACGGCAAAATCAGCCACATACACCTTAACGGTCTGCGTTACTTCCATCCAGCTGGATTCCGATAAATGGACTCCGGAACAGATCATGTTTTATGTACCGGAGGATGGGGATATAGACCCGCTCAGTGAATTGGTCACACTGACGAAAGAATGCTTCAAGACCGATAAGGAAAACAACCGATGGTTTTATGATCTGGATGCCAACGCATGGACACCCTGCCCGGAGGGCGAACTGGACGAAGACACCGAAGACATCCCGTGCATGCGTCTGGAAGACGCAGATCTCCCGGAGGATCTGAAAAACATGATCTTAGGTGAACCGGCAAACGGGGAATATGACCAGAAATCCCTGTTGATGCATGCCAGTCTGTATAATATAACAGCTCCATACATGCAGTGCGACGAGATCGAATTAAAAGAAAAAAGCATCCCGGTCCTTGTACCAGCAGACTGGAAAAACTGCGGCTATGCCGTATCCATGGAACATGGCGCTGCCGTGCTCTGCCAGTACTTAGACTCCGCAACCGCGATTCCGGCAGATCAGAGCGAATTCGACAAGGACGAATTAAAAACCGTCATAGATCATGAAAGACCGGAACAGACTGACGATCTGTACCTCAGGGAGATCGCAAGGACGAAAGACGCCGGACAGATGGCCGCATGGCTCAAATGCCTGGCCGACCGTTTCCTTTCGTTTGCAACCTATCTGGTGCCGTTATCAGACCGCACCTATGTGATTGCGGAAAATGTGGCGGATCTCTTAAAGGATCCGAAGATCGGACATTTTGATGACACGGACCCGCAGGACGCACTCACAAAGGAAGAAGAACAGGCATTAAAGGATGCGTATTACGGATTCATGCGTGCCCTCGCCTGCAGCCGGCTCGATACACTGCACCTGATCGGCGAATAAGAAAACAACACGTATATCCGGACAGACAGTCATCACGGCTGTCTGTTTTTGGGTAAAAGGCAATCGCATACAAAATGGAGGAACCACATGGTCAAACAACGGTACAGTACAATCGCTGCAGAATTCGCATCCATGACGGATGTGACGGATGAAGAGATCCGCGAGGCATCTCGCGGGGAAGTAAACAGAATGACCGCAGAAGGAGAAGACACAGGGGATTTTACCGGCACCCTACGGGAGGAAAGAATCTTTGGTATGATCCCCGGGGACCATCCGGACCGCATGGGACACATCGAACCGGCAGAACCGGTCGTAAACATTCAGTACACCAGGGGGCGCAAGGCTACCCTTCCGGCAAAGCTCCGCATGAGCTTACATGATCTGGAATCCGTGATCTACGGAAGTCGCTTTATCTTGACAGGGGAAGACAGAGCAGGCGGGACCAGGACATATACGGATAAGGAGGCCGCTGCGTGGAAGGAAGAGCATCCGGACGCAAGCCAGATCTTCCAGACGGAAACCGAAGCAATCGCAACACTCCTTGCTGAACGAGGACTGAGCGAGACGCCGTATATCCTGCACTGCATCCCGGTCATGCCAGCGTGTATGCGTAACATAGGATGTCCTGGAGAAGGCGGAAGACCGGCACTCATCTCACTTGCAATCAACCGCTTATACGAAAAAGTCATCACCAGATCTGAGAGAATCCGCAGACTTTTAGCCTTAAACACTCTGATCCCACCAAAGATCAGCATCAATGAGCACCGCCTCCTTCAAGAGGCAGCTGACTGCCTGATCAGCAATGGACTGCGTGCTTTTCCGAGGACGTACCGCGCATACCCGATCAGCTCTCTGGATGAACTCGCCAACAGGATCATGAATCCGGCACCGGAAAAGGTTGCCGACTTATCTGGGCTCTCGGCGCTTCCGGTAGAAATGGAAAAATTAATCGAACGGTGGCGCACCTATAAAAAAAGCCTGGATCAGGAAGAACCGGATGACCGGGAAGATGGACCGGATGCGGAAGCCGAGGCAGAAGCAGAAGCTAAAATAAAAGAAACGTCTGACCACGTCCTGGAACTGATGGAGCCGGTTGTCACCTGGCTGCTTCAGAACGTGTTCTCGTCCTACCAGGCAGATCCGGATAAACTCCGCTGGTTAACCGACCAGGCCATCTTAGGCTCCGTCTCCTGTTTTATGGAGGATAGAGAGACAGACGAGGAAGAAAAGAGTGAACAAAAAGAAAACAAAGATAATCCGGATGACCGCGAGTTCCTGCTTGCGATCGCGAGACCGGTTCACGAAATTCTCCGTATCTATTTCAACAAACAGTACATTTGGTCATAAGGAGGAACCTATGGGAGATTTAAACCGCTTGTTAAACCAGGAAGTGATCGCGAGACCGTCAAAGAACACATTAAAGACCATGGCAGAACACATGCCGACGGTAACTTTAAAGGACCTCTTAGTGTCCTGCGGATACGAAGTGGAAGATATCCATACGACGGCTGCCAGACTGGTCCGGAACTTTAAGGAATTTTTCTTAAAAGACGGACAGGAATATCATCTGGTATGTGAGACGATCGAACGGTTATGTGAAGCCTTTGATATGCTCTACCGTCCGGAGCATGCGGATGCGTTATCCTTCCATTTCGGACCGGAAATGCCGTGCGACAGCACGGTTTACCGGCAGGCGGAAAATTCCATGCAGATAGATCTGACATGGGGAAATGCGGACTATGTATGCCGAAGCACGTTTACCATCTATTACGCAAAGACGACCGCAGGCAAATTCCTGATTATGAGAATGGACGTGAAACGGATGTTAGACGGGACAGAGACACAGATCACATCAAGGGAAGCCGCAGAAAAGAAAACAGCCGATGCGACAAGCCGCCTGTTACGATACCTGCTTGGCGGGGAAGCGTATGAAACAGTCAGCATCGGACCGGGACTGCCGTATAGGGAGACGCCACCGGGCTTCGTAGACTTTTTATCGAACCACCGCAGTACCTTCTGCACGGACCCGGAGCGTATCCAGTTGTGGAAACGCGCCGTAGCCGACGGCGAGGACCCGGACCAGGTCTTTAACGCCTTCACGGATCACGGCGGCGGGACCGGGACTGGCGCGGTCATCGCGACCATTATGACGAAAGAATTAAAAAACGAACCCTACATGAAAGACCGTGAATTTTTATATATGGAACCATGCGAAGCACTGCCGGAGGAAAGCCGTGACGCATTCATCATGACGGAAAATGCATATGGCTCAGATGACTGTCCCAAGGAAATCCGGATCCGGCTGTACTTTTACGCAAAAGAGCTTGGTATTCCGAAATTCGGGCTCTGTTACTACCGCCACGTGACTTACCGGGATGTCAGGAACTGGTACGATACAAACCGGTACGGAGAATACCTGCGGTAAGAAATATACCCGTCTCCAACCAGCATGGCAACCATTCCCATAGGCAGAGACGCTCCCAGGCGGAGATGCTCCGACAATAGCGGGAACATTCCTACTACAACAGGACTCACAAAAGAAGAAAAAACGGTGGAGCCATCCGATATCCGGAATGCATCAGCCCGGGACGCGAAAAGCGTACCCGGGTTTTTGATGTAATACACGAAGCACCAAAATAGTGACGGCTAAGAGGTGTTCCCGGGGAACACCCGCCAAAATCCAGTAAGAAAAAACAGCAGGATTCGATCCGGACCATCCACATACTGATACCGAACGATCATCACAACAAGGAATGAAAGGAGAACAAAAATGACGAAAGAAAAAGACACAGATAAGAAGCCGGATAAAACGGCAGTATGGCTTGAGATCGTTAAAAGGATCGAGGAATGTCGCAAACAGCACATGACGTGGAAACAGATTGCGGAAGCAACCGGCATGACTGCTGCATCCGCACAGTCCAACTGGTACCGCAGAAAACATCTGCTGGAAGAAAGACCGGGAGGAAACGCCCAGGAAACGCCGGAGGGCCAAAAACCAGAGGAAACAGGCATCCAGGAAATCCAGGTAATGACCGATACGCATGATCCGGAAATCCAGGAAGTACAGGCAACAACAGAAAGCGCCATGCCAGAAATCACGGATGACAAGGAAGAAAAACCGTCTGATGGACAGTCCGTTTTGCGGGAAAGCTGTGAGAGCGGCCGGGAAACAGCCATGACAAAAGGAACACGTCTTCCGGATGTTTTTCGGGTGTCCTTCTGGTTTACCGGATGGAAAGGTAGGACTCCGGGAGATATCCTCTTGGAAGCTGGCAAAAACGGTACCCTGGATCAAAGCATTCAGGCTATGGAGGACATCCTGGTATTCATGAAGGAAAACCGCAGATTCTATCCGCGAAACGATACCATGATCCCAGTGGTGACGCAGGCCATTGACCTTGCAAAACGCGGAGAACTGGAACAATTTCGCATGGAAACACTCAGGCCACGCTCATCCACAGACCCGTCCACACACGAAATGCACATGACAGCCGAAATGAATTTAGCAGATCTCCTTGCGACTCACGCAAAACCGATCCAGAGCTGGAACCGGAATTCAAACCGGCACAGGAAGAAAGCCAGGTAATGAAGCCGGTCATGGAAGTCGGGGAAAAACCGGATACCGCTATTCAGGATGACGGATCGGATGATGCATGGGTCAGGTCGACAGATGTGCGGGAAGAAAAAGCGGAAACAGGAAATGCCCACCCGGATCAGTATATGATCCGTCTGTTAAAGGACGTGATCCGCTACCGGACGCATTACCTGGTGGATACGGAAAACTTCGGGACCCCGATCATCGAACGGCTGGTCACAGGGTTAAAGGATACGGAAATGATTCATCTGTTTTATACGGATCATTCCCCTGCGCTCTCGTACCGTGTTACAGAAAAGCTGTTACAAAGACCGGACCAGATCCGGCTGGAAAGCTGCATCACCGGAACGGCAAATGCCATGGATTTCCAGCTGATCAGCGCACTCGGATGCTTATTATCCGCATGTGACCCGGAAAAGAATGATTTTAAGATCATTTCGGATGACCGAGGCTATGACGCGACGGTCGCCTTCTGGACCAAGCGCGGGATGCCGGTAACAAGGATCCGGTCCTGCACCGTTGCGCTGCCAAAGACACCGGCTCCGGCAAAAAAGGAGCGGGAAACAGATCAGGTTTCGGCTGCTTTCCAAGAGAGGGACGCCAAAGAGCAGGAACGCTGGGTGCAGATCATGTCATGTTATTACGGCAGCTTCTGCAAAAAACATCATGCGACAGCCACGACGCCGGCAGTCAATTCCAGAATTCTTTTACTCCACCCGGATTTCCGGACGGAGGATTTTGCGAAAGGTGCGGCCGGGTTCTTAGTAAAGGTCCCCAAAGAGGAGATCTTAAAAGCCAGACAGGATGTTTATTCAAAATTCCGATAAGAAACGAAAAAGAAAAAGAGGGAAAATATGACACAGACAATCACATTATCAAAAAAAGAAATGGATCTGATCAATAACCTGCTGGGTCTCACGGGAAGTGAAATCTACCAGAAATATGGGTATAAGCGGGACGAAGCGATCACCCATACCGCAAAGTTTCCGGATGGGATCGAGATAGACATCAAATTGGTGATTTGCGAAGACGACACTCCGTAGACAGAGGGCGTGTTATTCCAGAACGGATGTGAGCAGACGGGGACCGAGCCCGGATATACATACGATGGGGAATGGACGTTTCATTTTAAAGGGACAGAGTATATCGTAGTCGTTGAGGCGGAAAAATAATCCGTGCATGTAACAGGGCAAACTTCAGCCTCACTACGCTTACCTCAAATCACAGTCATCATATTTTATGCAAAAACAAAGGAGAAAAGAGAAAAAATGGAGATCAAAAAATTAACAGAAGCAAATAAGGATGTACAGGCATTTTTAACCAGAACATTGAAGATCGCGGCGGCGCAGTATTACAATACCGGGACTTCCGCGATGACGGATTATGAATTTGACCGACAGCTTGCACGCTTAAAGAGCCTGGAAACAGAACACGGCTTTGCGTATGAAGGAAGCCCGACCATCACAGTCGGAGCCCCGGTTGTGGTCTCAGAATTAAAAAAGGTAAAGCACGCACAAGAGGCTTTGTCTCTCGATAAAGTGAAATACGCGGAACGCGAGACCCTCATAGACTGGCTTAACAACAAACAGGGGATCCTCTCCTGGAAAATGGATGGCCTGACCGTTGTTGTGACCTACGACCAGGGAAAGATGGTACAGGCTGTAACACGCGGAGACGGAGTCGAAGGAAGCGACATCACGCACAACGCAAGATTTTTTAAAGGGCTCCCGGAGACCATCCCGGATAAACGCCATATCGTGATCCGAGGGGAAGCAGTCATGACCTACGCAGAATTTGACCGCGTCAATGAGGAAAATGGTGGGATCTATGAGAACGCGAGAAACCTCGCATCCGCAACAATCCAGATGCTTGACAGCCGGGAATCCAGAAAAAGGGAGATCGGTTTCTACGCCTTCCAGCTTGTTGAGCCGGACGCTCAGACGGAAGCACTCCGCTATGAGGATGTACGTTTCGGATTTTTACAAGCCCAGGGTATCCAGACCGTCACGTTCTGCCTGACGGATGCAAGCCAGATTCTTTCGGATATCGAAAACTGGCAGAAAGCACTTCCGTCAAATCCATACCCGACAGACGGACTGGTTCTTTCCTACAATGACCAGGAATATGCCGAAGGACTGGGCAGCACCGGGCACCACCCACGCGGAAGCATCGCTATGAAATGGACGGATGAAACGAAGGAAACGGTATTAAGGGACGTGGAGTGGTCCGTCGGGAAGACGGGCATCATCACGCCAGTCGCCATCTTTGACCAGGTGCGTCTTGGTGTCGGCTCTACCGTAACCCGCGCATCCATGCACAATTTATCCATCATGGAACACATCCCGTCTGAAAAGGAAGACGCTGCCTCCACTTTGCAGATCGGCTCCAAAATCCAGGTTGGACTGGCAAACATGATCATCCCTCAGATTTATTTGCAGACAGCCGGCAATCCGGATCAGATGCGTCCGATCGAAGTACCGGAACGATGCCCGGTATGCGGACAGCCAGCCAGAATCGAAAACCGCAATGAAATACGTGTCCTGCACTGCGATAACGCAGACTGCCCGGCAAGAACCAGGGGCATGCTTGTCAATGCGTTCAGCCGTTCCGGCTTAAACGTCAAAGGGCTCGGACCGTCCCAGATCGAAGACCTGCAGCAGGTGAAATTACTGGAACGCTACCCGGCAGAAGCGTATACCTTAAAAGCACGCACACAGGGAAAACTTCCGGAAACATTAGCCGCAAGAGACGGCTGGGGAGAAAAATCCTGGAAGAACCTTCTGGACGCCATTGATGCATCCAGAAAGACCACACTCCAGAGACTCCTCTTTGCCCTCGGGATCCAGCTCCTTGGAAATGACTTATCAAAGAAACTTTCCGCACATTGGAGCGGAGACTTGGAACAGTTCCTGGCATATTACGAGAATCCGTCTTACGAAGAGCTGGTGAACCTGGACGGCATCGGAGATGTTAAGGCGCGTTCTGTCTATGACTGGTGCCGGTTTACGAAAACGGATGCCGTAAAGAACCTGATGTTCCACATCCTGGCGGAAGAGCTGGAAATAGAAAAACCGGAACAGAACACAGACCAGTCCTTAAAGGGCCTGACCTTTGTGATCACCGGAAGCGTCCACATCTACAAAAACCGCGACGAGTTCAAAGCATCCGTCGAGTCGCGGGGCGGAAAGGTAGCTGGTTCTGTATCAGCAAAGACCTCCTATCTGGTCGAAAATGCACCGGAAGACGGCAGCACGGCAAAGATGAGCACCAAGAGTAAAAAGGCCCATGAACTCGGGATTGAAGTGCTGACGGAAGATGCATTTGTGGAGAAATTTGGAAAATAATATTGCTCGACCGACTTTCTCCGAATTCTAAAAACGGATTCTAAGAAACAAGCGACAAAAAAGAAATAACGGACTCTTCATTCTGCGCAGCAGAACGGAGTCCGTTTTTTTGCTTTATCCTACCGCCTGCGGAGGCAGGGAACCATCGGAAGTGGTGTCAAAAATTATACTCTTTTCTGGTAATAGCTAAGTCTTTAATGCACCAATATTTTTTGACATCCTCAATCATTTCTTCTGTCAGCTCCGTTTCCTTCAGTTTTAATACATCGCACAACGTATTGGCTGTGATGATAATTCCGCATTTTGTATGCGATAGTTGCCAGAATGTAACGACATTGTTATCGCTGCTGCTCCACGCCCCGTCATCATAAAGGACGGTTGCATTTTCGTCATCGCCAATGTATCCGTAATCGCAACCATGGATTAAGGCATCTACAAATTCCAAAGATGGATTGCTGCTTGTTGTCCTCAAATAATATTTCCCGCCTTGTTCCACGGGAAAGCATTGTCCGTTACTTTTTTCCGCATAGTCTCCCAGTGTTGGAAAATTCGCTTTATACGTTGATATAGAGGTAGATCCGTTGCATATAATGCATGTTCCCTTTTTGTCTGACATAAGGTTGAGAGCCTGATATGATTTACCAGACCCATACTCACCGATGATGATAATTTTGTTCTTGGGACGTTGATCCCTCTTTTGTTTGCCTTGTTCTGTTTTTCTTTTCCACAATCCCATGTCTTATTCTCCTTCGATCTCTTTTAGGGCTGCCGCTTGCAACAGCTCGCACAACCAAATGATTCTGCGTATCCGCCTTTCTCATTTTTAGGGGTGTTCCCGGGGAACACCCCAATTTTCTTACACTTTTTCTTTCTTTTTCGGAACCTGTCGGAACACAAAAGCCGTAGCCTCCGCTTTTTCCGCAGATAGGCAGACCTGTTTTGCGTCAGGGAACTCCACAGCATCCCGGATTTCAGATGGCATATTCCTTACCATCATCAAAAAAGAAATAGCAAGGCTTGCCTGGCGCCTAGTCAGAGTCTCGATGCGGAAATCCATGAAAATTCCAATCTGGCGTTCCAAACTTGTGAGCATGGATAACTGCGCATTGGTGAAGGACTGCCCTTTGCCAATCTGTACGGAAAACGGCACGCGAAGTTCGGATGTCTCCATGGCTTTCTTGAAAGCTGCCTGCTTTGCTTCTTCCATTTCCCGGATACTCTCACATACGGCTGCATACCGCGCTCGGACGGTATCCATAAACAGTCGGAACGCAGATTCATCAGCAGGACCGCAAAATACTTCCTGTTCGTTCAGCAATCCCTCCACGGTATTCACTGCAGCAGTTGCTTTTTTAGTCCGCTTCCCGCTGGAAGCCTGTACAAATACTTCTGACATCTTGCGCGCTTTCTTATACCGCATGGCCCAATCAATCAGAGTGGACGCATCCAACTTATTTAAGTCGGATTTATCAGTTACCAAGATTCCCTGTTGTTTTAATGTAAACTGTAATTTGCCACGTTGTGCGGATGTGGCGTCCATTCGTTGCCACGACTGCTGTGCGCTCCGGCTCCAGCAATAATGATAAAAGTCAGGCTGGATGAAGCAGTACATACGGATCAGCTCCAGCGCATCCGCAAGAGGCAGATGCCCGGAAACGGTCTGGGTGGACGCGCACCCAGCACCAGGAACGGCCGGGAACCAAACACGGACCTGATCCAAAACATCCGGCTCCGACATCCAGATTTCCTGCTCCCAGTCCGGTCGGAACCGATAGCGTTTGGATTCGTCCGCAAATACCTCCGCCACAAGATCCCCAAAATCAACGCCACAGGCGGCACTCCTTTTCTCAGAGAGTTCATGGCAGGCTGCCGCGCAGGCTTCAATTGTACGACCATGTTCCGTACCAAAGACCGTCTCACAGTCAGAAAGGAACAAATCGACATCTCGGCTTAAAAGCTCTACTCTGGCGGAACGCTCCGCGTACATGCTGCTAAGCGCATCACAGAAATCCAAAAGATCCACATCGTCCGTCAGCTCCGTACGTTTGGATGGGGGGAGGGCAAACGGATCAATCCCAAACAGGGTCGGAGCTGTGCATAACGAGCGACCGGAACTGCTCCCGGTATCCGGAATGATGTCGAGGACCAAGCAATATTCCTTGGCAGGATATAATCTGGTACCACGCCCAACCATCTGCTGGTACAACGTATTTCTGCAGGTCGGCCGCAGGTTCATAACAGCATCGCAGATCGGAAGATCCGTGCCCTCGGTTAAGACCATGCAGTTGATAATGCAGCGAACGGTTCCGTCCTGAAAATCAGACAGGATTTTTGCACGCTCCTCATCCGGGGTATCCCCGAATACAGCCTGCACCTGTTCCTGCTCATCTTCCGGGAGCATTTTCCGGATTGTCTCCAAAAGAACGCGGCTGATCCGTTTCGTCACACAGTAGATCAGGGTATGCCTCCCGGTGCTATGGCATTTTTCCAGATAAGCACGGGCAGCGGTCGGGATGACAGTCACATCCTCACCAAGAAACAGCCTTTCGATTTGGGATGCACTATAATCCCCGTTCGTCTTTTCGATATGGTCCAGGGAATAGGCAGCCCGGATCTCCTCACAGCGGATACGCGAAAGATACTGATGGGTAATACCCCACCGGATATCGCGGGAAAAGATGATATCATCAAACACGCAGGACAATCCGACATTATCCCCACGCTTCGGTGTTGCTGTAAATCCGAGGATACGTTTCGCGCCGGTGAAATAATCCAGGATCTTCCGGTATGTTGGTGCCGCAGCATGATGAGCTTCATCTACAATGATCGTTTCAAATGCGTCCGGAGAGAACCGGGCGAGTCTGGAGTCCTGGGAAAGAGACTGGACGCTCGCGGATACCACTTCCTCATCCGTGGCATGTTCCTCCGCTTTTTCGACACCAAAGCGGACCTTCCCTCCATAATATTTTTCCGGCTGGCGGACCAGTTCATCCCGGTGGGATAAGATAAGGACCCGCCCAACGCCGGTAAGATGCGTAAAAACTACAGTCTTCCCAAGACCGGTAGCCAGAGCGATAAGATGGCGCCCCGGGCCTGCATCCAGAATCGCTTGGATGCATTCGGTCTGGTAAGGACGCTCGGTGAAAGTAGCCATAAGATTCCTCCTTTGTGTAAGTTCATGATACTTCCAGTATGTCAAAGTTGCAACCAGGACATTTTTGCGGATAACACTTTTTGGCAAAAACCAGCAAAGCGTTCTGAATATGTCGTGCACTTTTCCCGTTCGTAGATACATACTGAAAGTGTTATAAAAATATAAGACATTGAGAAATGGAGGGAAATTGATGAGCAAAAAGTGTTTTCAGGACCAAAAAGAATCAACAAAACTAATTGAATTTTGCATGACGCGAACTCAGAAAAACAAACAGGGAAATGCTGCGGTTTCGTCAGAGGAAGAACGGTATTGCGTATACGGGGCCTATTTCTGGGATGACGCACCAGGAGTCGGGGCCGAACCGTTCACATATCCAGAATTTGAGGATTTGCAGACAACCCAAGTAGTGAACGGAAAAGAAATTCCGTATGCCTCAGCAGGATCGGCGTGGAATCACAAATTCCAGGTAGATGACATGATAAACAGTGCGCTCGCAGCGGCGATCTGGGGTGCGACAGAAAGCGTATACCGGACATTATTTCTGCATAAGGGACTGCAGGAATTTATAGATGGTTTTCATTCAGAAGAAAACTGCGTACTGTCGGCATCCGGGCTGAAGATTTATAAATATATTTTATCGAGCGACCTGTCCATGCAGTATCAGCTGGATCTGGTGACCGATCAATATATTTATTATTCCAATGAAAACCTGGTGTATGCATTCAGTGCGTCTGACCACAATTTGCTGTCCGATAATGAATACGCGGATATCAGCTATTGGAATTCGGTTGATGCCGTTAAAAACGGCACAGAAAAGTTGTTATGGGGTGAGCTCCCGGAAAATAATTAAAAATCTCAGCGAAGGCAGGAACACATCCTGCCTTTTTGTTTTGTCGAAAAATGCGGTTCATGGAGAATGTCGAAGAGGAACTCCTGGCAGACGGAACTGTAGGTTTTATCCAGAAAACAGGCAGAAACAGAGGACGCCGATTGGCATACTGACGTTGTAACAAAAAAGGATCAGGAATAGGAGGAAATGAAAATGAAGGAATTAACAGACATGGAACTGGAAAACATGGTGATTGAAAACGTAACCGAATGCAGCGAACACGCAAAAGGACGCGTTGGCCGGATCTTACAGGCCATACGGCTCCAGAACGGCGAGGCGTTTATGATGTATCCAAAGCGAACAGATGGGAAAAAGCCGTTTTTTCATCTGACGGACGTGAAAGCCAGAAAAAAATGGTTTTCCGGCAAGGTGGTGATCACCAGCAGTACGGGGACCTATACCGTCCGACCGGCATCCGCACAGGAGCTGCAGTCCGCAGCAAGACAGGAATACGCAAAGGTAATCAGCGCGTTAGAACGTGTATACGGACCGGACGTCCATTACATGGCACCGGAACAGGTCTTTGCGCTGGCTGGACAGTTAAGCATCGGACAGTGAGGAGGAAGAATGCTGTGATCAAAATCATGGATGAGTGCTGTGACTGCGCAAACGGAGCGTACCCCTGTCTGGGAGAAAGCTGCGAAAAACGCCACGCGAAGCATTTGATTTGTGACCAGTGCAACGCGGATGTGGAGACGTTATATAACGCGGAAGGAAAGCAGCTTTGCAAGAGCTGCTTGGAAGCACAGTTTGGGACAGTAGAAGTTCCGGTCTTAATGACAAAGGAGTACAAATAATGTGGGAAGTTGGAAATTTTGTAAAAGTAATGAGAAAAACAGTATCAGGCGGAAAAGCGAAAGAATTGATACCGATCGGAACCATTTGCAAAATTAAAGAGGTTTGCCAGGAAGACGACGGAACACCGTATTATGGAATCACTCCGATTGATAGAGAAGATGTCCCGTTTTATTATCTGGAAAAAGAATTAGAAAAGGGACAGATTGTATGGGTGCCGGATGCACCTTATGAGAACGAAGAACAGAAAGGAAGATAAGATGGATACAAGAGAAGAATTTGTGGGAAAATTTGAGTTGGGAAACAAGGTAGACATTACGGATCCCTGTTATAACAAAGGTGTGTGGTGCCGGATGACAACAGACTGCAAACCGGGAACCTGGTATGGTTATGCAACCATCAGCGATGAAGGCGAGTGGGGAGACCGTGTTGCTACACTGTGCATCTACCTGGATGACCGTAAAGACCCTGAACCGTTCTGGGAGCTGATCGGCAATATCGGCGTAGACGCTGGAGTGGCCGGGTTCTTCCGCGACAAACCGGATTACACGGACGAGGAATGGTATCAGTTCTGCAGTCAGTTCGATCATCGCAAGCGCTATACCGGGCTGGACTACGGCGTAGTATCGGAGTCTGGCTACGGGGACGGCGGTTACGATGTGTATGCAAATGCGGACCGTTCCGCATTCATGATCGAGTTTTTATACGACGAAGAAGAAGAATAAGTAGGGTGTTCCCCGGGAACACCACTGTAAGGAACAAAAAGCAACCTAACAGGCAGCAGATTCGCTGCCTGTTTTTTGTGCGAAAAAAGCTGCTTTTTTAAAAAGTTCCATCCCCATACTGTAACCGAAAACAAAGAGCAGAAGGAAAGGAGTCTTAACAGAATGAGTGAAAAAAGGCAAAAGGAAAGTTCCAAAAAGGAGGCGCAAGTAGCGCCAATGTTGGAACTGGATAACGCCATGCGTGAGATGCTTGGTATCACGCGCATGGAAGAACTCTGGGGATTGAAAGCGCCGACCCTGTACTTAAAGGTTGGTACCGGTGATATTTATGCCGATACGGGGGCCTGCTGCTTGCCATACGCCAAAACCTTCACCGGACTGCAGGACATTGCGAAACGCTATGGATTTGCTTACCGGCAGGAAAGTACAAAATGCGGCATGCACAGCGCCCGGACGGAATACCTCCTCGCAAGGACGGTGTCCGGCACATGGGTCTCATGGTTCGGAATCCGCAAGCCCGGTGAATTTCTGGCCTGTGGGGACACTGAGACACTTGAGATACGGTTGTCCATCACGAGGCCGGAGCTTGCCGGAAATATTCTTACAGAGTTTATGGAAGAGGTCCGCAAACTGGCCAGGGAGTGCGGCGTCATCATGGATGTACGGACTCTGATCGCACAGGCGGATTTTGGGGACAGAACCAAAACACAAGTACACAGCGGCTGAAATCCAGCCGCACAGTCAACCACAGGAAGGGATTACGATGATAAATGACAGAATGGTAAAAAAAACGACAAAATTGCTTTCCTGGCTACGCGCATGGGATGAGCAGACATACCAGCACAGTCTGCGCACCGCAGGATACGCATTCCGGATCGCCAGTCAGATGCATATGGCATGGCAGGACCGCAGGGATCTTCTGGTCGCTGCCATGCTCCATGACATCGGAAAACGGGCTATCCCGAAACAGATCCTGAGAAAATCAACGCGATTGACAGATGAGGAGTACAAACTCATCCGTAAACATGCAGAAATCGGTTCCTACATTTTGCAGGTTTATGGATTTCCGGATGCAATCCGCGATGCAGTTCGCGATCATCACGAGCAGCCGGACGGCAACGGGTACCGCAGATGTGCACACCCGGCCAGATATGCGGACATCATCCGTGTGGCAGATTGCCTGGACGTAATGTTCGCCGGCCGCAGTTACCAGAAACCAAAGACCAAAGAACAGATGGAAGAAGATTTAAGAAAAAATGCCGGAAAGAGCATGGCGAAGCCAGCCGTAGACGCGGCGCTCCGCGCCTATTTCATGCCGGCTGCCCGCGCATAACTGACAAACTGAGAAAAGACCGCTGCGGCGGTCTTTTTTTTGACCAAAAAGTGTTATCCGCAAAAGACAGATTCAGAAAACATCGCACATACTGATGGCAGACTGAAAAAAGGAGGAACCCTCATGGACCAACAACAGATAAAACAGACAAAAGTTTTTGATCAGGAGGCTTTTGCGTCTATTTTAAACCGGATCATCCGAAAACGCGGAATCAAAAAACAGGATTTTGCGATAGAAGCTGGGATCCGAAACACAAGCCTTTCGAGATATCTGACAGGAAAATTATTACAACCGCCGCATTTTAACAATCTGGAACGGATCGCAGCAGCATCTGGCGACCCGGAGCACATTTTCCCGGAACTTTTAAATGCGACCGGCTATACATTAAAGGATTACGAAGATTATAAAAAACGAAGCGAACAGAAGCTGGAAGCCAGAAGAGATGTGGAGGATGCAGTTTGGGATACCTGCGGCAAGCTCCTTCATATGAATGAGCAGGATTTAAAGCAGACATTCGGCTGCGCAAGCGTCCAGGCGGTTATGCAGAAATACCGTTATCAGGAAGCTGTTAACATCCTATATAACAATTACGCGAATTCCCGTATCGGGCTGGTGGCCAGAGGTGAAACCCCGGATAGCAACAGCAGATGGGGTGTGGTCACGTCCTGGCAGGACGGGATTTACCAGATTCTCATGGAAGATGGAAAAACAATCGGAATTCCGGAAGATAAGATTGGCTGGCACCCGGAAGAACCGGATTTGCGGTCGCTCGGACTTGCAGAAATCGCGGAAGCCCTGCGAAGGCTTAACAAGGCTACCTGATTTTGCCTCCTTTTCACACCGTGTACGTCTGCATACTGAAGCTGAATCAGAAAATGAACGTACAAAAGAAAAGGAGAAAAAAGATGAGGAAGACGAGATATTTTTTAGACATGGACGGAACACTGGCAGAGTGGCAGGTCGGTAAGGAAGCAGAACTGTTATCAAAAGGATATTTCAGGAACTTAAAACCGACGTTCTTTTTGCAGCCGTTCCGAGAATTTGCAAAGACACACGCAGACCGATGTTACATCTTAAGCCACTGCCTGACGGATGGCTACGCGGCGGAAGACAAGACCGGATGGCTGAATGAACACCTTCCGGAAATCCCGGTCACGCAGAGATTCCTAATCCCATGCGGGGTTAGCAAGGCAGATTTTGTGATGGATCTGTTCCATCTGGACCGGATTCCAGAGAATTGGATCCTGTTCGACGATTACTCCAAAAACCTGCATGCCTGGGACAGCGCCGGTGGAACCGGATTAAAATGCTATAACGGGATCAACGGAAACCACGGGACATGGAAACAGGACGGGGTTATGTGGAGCGAAGATTTAAGAGCTTATTTACAGAACAATGCAGACAAGGAGGAATGCGCACGATGTTAACGACAGCAGTATTGGAGCAGTATGCAAAGGAATGCGCGGAAAAAGACAAAATCCGCGCGAAAGAAGTAGTACAGGACGTCCTCAGCCGCAGGATCCGGATGGAACGCCACGGTATGGACGTCAGAGCAAAAAGCGTCAGGAGGGCGTATGCATGAGGATAGGCAGCATGGACTTCATCATCACGGAAGTAATCATCGTCATCATTTCCTGCATCCTGGCCAGATTGTTCATGGATGTGGCGGCACTGGTGCAGCTGCACATGCAGTATGAGGAACCGAACCGCGAGGAAACAATCAGTACACCCGGTGTCACAATTAATTTGAAGGATGCCGCGTCCAGGCACATGTACCGGATCAAATGGATCACAGGAAGGATACCGGAATACCAGTTTAACGTTGGAGACCATGTGGAAGTACTGGAAAACGCAGACGGACACCTGATCATCCGGCATTTTGCAAGGGGCGAAGTACATACGCTCGCAATCGGCAGCGGTTACGCGGACCGGCTCCGGGTCGAAGTGGATGATCGTGCATATGAGACTGAATAAGACGGAATAAGGGACCAGACAGATGTCGGGTTCCTTATTTTTTTGCAACGAAAGGAAGATTTTTTTCGGCATACTGAAAACAGGAACAAAGAAAACGAAAAACGAGGTGGAACGTATGATCAAAAATTACCTTCTTGATACAAATATCCTGCTGCAGAACCCGCAGAGCCTGTTCGGGTTCGAGGACAACAACGTCTATCTGTGCGGGACGACCATGCAGGAACTGGATGGCAAAAAGACGGCGCCAGGCGAGCTCGGCTACAATGCAAGGGAATGCTGCCGCATCCTGGACGGGCTGCGCGAGACGGGGGACTTGACGAAAGGCGTCGTGCTCCATACGACAGCCGAACCGAAAAAATGCGGGAAGCTTTACGTGGAACCGGACGGCGTGGACCAGGGATTGCTCCCGAAAGGGTTCAAGATCGATGTGCCGGATAACCGGATTATCAGCACCTGCCTGTATTTAAACCAGGAAAAACTGCGCGAAAAGCCGATCGTCCTGGTCACGAACGACATCTCCATGCGCGTCAATGCGAGTATCTGTGGACTCCACGTGGAGGGATATCGCAATGATCAGATTGCAGAGACCAATTACACCGGACAGACAGATATCACGGTCCCGTCCAGTCTGATCGACCAGCTGTATGCGGAAAAGAGCATCCCGTTTGCGTCGAAAGAATATGGACTTGCGGAAGTTTACGAAAACCACTTCCTCACTCTGCACGGCGGGGAGAACCAGTCTGCACTCACGATCCATAAAGACGGGAAACTTTTCTTGTTGCCGCCGCAGACCCCGTTATTTGGAGGCATCCGCCCGTTAAATGCCATGCAGCGATACGCGTTATATGCACTCCTCGCTCCGGCGGAAGAGATCCCGTTAGTCGTGCTTGTGGGACCTGCCGGAACCGCAAAAACCTTCCTTGCCATGGCGGCCGGGTTATCAAAGACTTATCTCGGACAGGGATGCAGGGACGGGGAATACCGGAAGATCCTGATCAGCAAGCCAAATTCCGGAAACCGCGCGGAACCAGGCTTCGGATATCTGCCTGGTGACCTGGAAGATAAGATGGCTCCGCTTATCGCGTCCTATACGGACACCCTGGAAGCGGTCCTCGGGGGCTCTAACGGGGAGCAAGAAGAGCCGTCCCAGGTATCGGCACAGATCGAGGACATGTTCGAATCCGGCGTGATCGAGCTCTGCCCGTTAAACTACATCCGTGGCCGTTCCATTGCAGGCAGCTATATCATTTGCGATGAAGCACAGAACGCAACAAAAGGGCTCATCCGCGATGTCATCACTCGTGCCGGGACCGGTTCCAAGGTCGTGGTACTCGGCGACGAAAAACAGGTGGATGCCCCGACTTTAGACAGCCGCAATAATGGCCTTATCTACTGCGCGGAACACATGAAGGGGTCCGCACTCAGCGTGGTCTTACGTTTCGGCGAAAAGCAGTGTGTCAGAAGTGCCCTCGCAGAAGCGGCGATCCAGTTAATGAAGTAACGGAGGACGACGATCCGGCACCCCGTTTCCAAAATGGGGTGCCTTTTTATGGTCAAATATGACCAAAAAGTGTTATCCGCAAAAAATGCAAACAAAAATCCAATGCATACTGCAAATGACGGAACATGCAAAAGAAAAGAAAGAAAGGAACGAATATAAGTGGGGAAATCATTATTTATCGCGGAGAAACCGTCCGTAGCAATGGAATTTGCCAAGGCGCTTGATATGAAATCCGGAGAAAAGAAAAATGGATACCTGGAAGATGAACGATATATCGTGACATGGTGTGTCGGGCATCTGGTTACCTTATCCTACCCGGATAAATACGACGAGAGGTTAAAGAAATGGGAACTGGAAACGCTGCCATTCATCCCAAAGGAATATAAATATGAAGTAATCCCGGAAGTAGCAGCCCAATATAAAGTGGTAAAGGCTCTCTTGAACCGGAAGGACGTGGACCGGATCTATTATTCCGGGGACTCCGCGCGCGAAGGGGAGTACATCCAGCGTCTTGTCCGCCAGATGGCAGGACGTAATAAGGAAGCAAAAGAATTCCGCGTCTGGATCGACTCCCAGACCAGGGAAGAGATACGAAACGGCATCAAGAATGCCCATGAACTGGCTTATTACGACAAATTATCGGATTCCGCCTACGCACGGGCGATCGAGGACTACCTGGTTGGCATTGACTTTTCCAGGGTCTTATCCATCAAGTACGCAAACATGGTCTCCGGCGCGGCGGGGATCCGTTATACGCCGATTGCAGTCGGACGCGTCATGTCCTGTGTCCTTGGCATGATCGTGGAGCGGGAACGCCAGATCCGGAGTACAGCCGTCATCCCATATTACGGGATCCGGTTAAACCTTTCCGATACGGTAAGCGCAGACTGGAAGATTCGGGACGGTTCCGCATATGCAGCTGATCCGGACCGCTATAATGATGCCGGCCTCTTAAAAAAGGAAAAGACGGAAACGCTGATGAACGACTTAAGCGCAAACGGCACCACCCGGTTCGTGAAAAGGGAGAAAAAACAGGAGTCTAAGGCGGCGCCCCTGCTCTTTAACCTTGCCGAGCTGCAGGCGGAATGTACCAAGCAGTTCCACATCAGCCCGGCGGACACCTTAAAGATTGCGCAGACCTTATATGAGGGAAAGC
>ENA-UOJJ01002525-UOJJ01002525.1-human-gut-metagenome-genome-assembly--contig:-CS66-NODE-2525-length-22394-cov-10.469224_pt1 | contig 22394 bp, 23 predicted proteins | sample MGYA00242343_ERZ723890 | MGnify/ENA metagenome assembly ERZ723890
CCTTTTTCAAATTTTTCTTCAATCCTCTGTTTACTCACCTGTCGAGCCTTATATAAAATATATCATCATACTAAAAACGATTTAAAAGTTTTCGCCCAGCCTTTTTCAAATTTTTCCTTCAATTCTTTTTTACTTACCTGTCGAGCCTTATATAAAATATATCATCAGACTAAAGACGATATAAAAGTTTTCGCCCAGCCTTTTTCAAATTTTTCTTCAATCCTCTGTTTACTTACCTGTCGAGCCTTATATAAAATATATCATCAGACTAAAGACGATTTAAAAGTTTTCGCCCAGCCTTTTTCAAAAGGCTGGATTGACAGAATGCAGTAAACCATGATATAATAAAGTGTTTAATAATAAAGATAAAAGGAGTTAATACCCTTATGAGTAACACAAACAGCTATGAAAGTCCTTTCTGCACAAGATATGCCAGTGAGGAAATGCAGTATATTTTTTCTGCCGATAAGAAATTTACAACTTGGAGACGTCTCTGGGTGGCTCTTGCAAGAGCAGAAATGAAGCTGGGTCTTCCTGTTACAGAAGCACAGGTGAAACAGCTTGAAGAAAATATTAACAATATCGACTACGATATGGCAGCAGCACGTGAAAAGGAAGTACGCCACGACGTTATGGCGCACGTTTATACATACGGACAGGCTTGCCCAGACGCTAAAGGAATTATCCATTTAGGTGCAACTTCATGCTATGTAGGCGACAATACTGATGTGATAATCATGCGTGACGCACTTCAGGTGATCCGCAGAAAGCTTATAAACGTAATTGCCCAGCTTTCCGACTTTGCTATGAAATACAAGGACATGCCTGCACTTGCTTATACTCATCTCCAGCCGGCACAGCTTACAACAGTCGGTAAGAGAGCAACCCTCTGGACAAACGAACTGCTTATGGATCTAAAGGAAATTGAACGTAGAATTTCCGATCTTCAGCTTTTAGGCTCAAAGGGTACTACAGGTACTCAGGCTTCATTTATGGAACTTTTCGAGGGTGATACAGATAAAATCAAGCAGCTTGAAAAAATGATCACCGAAGAAATGGGATTTGAAAGCTGTGTACCTGTTTCAGGTCAGACATACTCAAGAAAGGTCGATTACTTCGTAGTTAACGCTCTCGCAGGTATTGCACAGTCTTGCAGCAAGTTTTCAAACGATATGAGAATTTTACAGTCCTTTAAGGAAATGGAAGAACCTTTTGAAAAGAGTCAGATAGGCTCAAGCGCTATGGCTTACAAGAGAAATCCTATGAGAAGCGAAAGAATTACTTCACTTTCAAGATATCTTATGGTCGACGTTCTGAATCCTGCTTTCACTGCCGGTACACAGTGGTTTGAAAGAACTCTAGACGATTCCGCAAACAAGAGAATCTCAGTGGCAGAAGCGTTCCTTGCGGCAGATGCTATCTTAAATATCATGATAAATGTAACAAGCGGTATGGTCGTATATCCTAAGATAGTACGCAAGAGAGTTATGGCAGAGCTTCCGTTTATGGCTACTGAAAACATTATGATGGACGCTGTTAAAAAAGGCGGTGACAGACAGGCTCTCCACGAAAAAATCAGACAGTATTCAATGGAAGCGGGCAAAAAGGTCAAGGAAGAAGGACTTGAAAACGATCTTTGCGAAAGAATCCTTGCAGATCCTATGTTTATGATAACAAAGGAAGAAATGGACGCTATAATGGCTCCTGAAAACTTTACAGGCAGAAGCGCTCAGCAGGTAGAAGAATTTGTGTCCGAGCTTGTTCAGCCGATCCTTGAAGCAAATAAGGATATTTTAAACGAAACTTTTGAAATGAAAAACTAACTTACTTTTTTTGAAAAAAAGTAAGCAAAAAAACTTTTATATCGCTTTTAGTCTGATGAAACTTGTTTCATAAGGCTCGACAGGTAAGTAAACAGAGTATTGAAGGAAAATTTTGAAAAAAAGTAAACCTCCGCTTTTGAAAAAGCGGAACCAAAACTTTTATGCCGGATATAATCAACTTGAAACACTTTTTTAAGACTCGCAAAGCACCTTACAATCTAACTTTAATTGCACCCATCTTCATTGGGCGTGAATTTTAGATGTAACGTCTTGCCTTTTACGAGGAGTGCTATTAGTTCAGTATCAGAATGACGGATAAAATTCGGCACTTTATGTGCCGTAAGCCGTCCTGCGGCGTTTGAGCAGGCGTGTTTCTTTGGTTCGTTTCTTGTCACGGGACAAGAAATGAACAAGTAAGTTTTAGTTTCGTTTTTAAAACGAAAAAAACGCCCTGCGAGAGAGGGCGTTCCCTAAAAAATATGATTTACTTTTTCAATTTTGGTTGGTCGGTTCGCTGAAGAAGATAATCGACTGAAACGTTAAAATAATTTGAAAATAGAATCAGAGTTTCAATATCAGCCGTGTAAAAATTGTCTTGATACTGATCTATTGCTTCTTGTTTCAAGTTTAAGTCCGAAGCGAGTTTTTTACGAGAAATTCCTCTCTGCTTCATAAGAGTTTTTAATCTAGTAGAAATATATTCCATTTGATCTTCATTCCAATCCTTTAATTTTTGCTATTTATATTATATCTTACCTGAGTTAGAAAGTCAAGATTTTTTCTAACTTAAGTTATAAAAATGGCATATGATACAAATTTTATTATATGTTTATGTCTATTTTGACTAAAAAGAAAGGTGTAATTAATGTTTTGGGAACGCTTTGAACAGTTATGTAAAGAAATTGGTTCTAAACCTAATCCGGTTGTAAAAGAATTAGGTTTATCCAATTCAATAACAACGAAATGGAAAAACGGTGCAATTCCCAATGGTGAAATTTTATTAAAAATTGCTGATTATTTCAATGTTTCCATTGACTATCTAATGGGCAGAACAGACAACCCTGATTCGCATAAAAAATAACAATTATAATAATATTTTTGGAAATATACAAAAAGGAGATTTATTTTTATGTATAATTCACAAGAAATATCCAATAGAATAAAATCCTTTGCTAAGTCTAAAAATATATCATTAAAAACTATGCTATCAGATTGTGAATTGGGGATAAACCTCATCTCACATTTAGCCAAAGGGCAAGCTATTACGTATATAAACCTTACTAAAATCGCTGATTATCTTGACTGTTCAGTCGATTACCTGCTGGGCAGAACGAATAATCCCGATTCGCATAAAAAATAAAATCAAAAGGGTTACTATAGTTTCAACAAAGCTTTTCTAAAAAGCTTGTGAAAAATGGTGAAAAACTATAAATACCCTTGACATTACTGTTAAATGATAATATAATAATATTAATTGTCGGCATAAATAAAATATTATGCCGTAATGAATAATAAGATTTAGGAGGCTTGAATGTGAAAAAAGCAAAAAAACCAGTATTCTTTATAGTTTTTGCGCTTATAATTGCCTTTGCAGCGTCTGTTATACTCGGCTTTACCACACAGTACGGCGATATAACCAAAACACGCATCAAGGGCGTCAACGACATTCGTCTGGGTATCGACATTCAGGGCGGTGTTGACGTAACATTTGTTCCGGAAAACGGCGTCGACGCAACAGATGAACAGCTTGACTCAGTTATGGAAGTTATTAAGCAGAGACTAAGCTCACTGAAAATCAATGACAGTGAGGTTTATCAGGATAACGCAAACGACAGAGTAATTGTAAGATTCCCATGGCAGGCAGGAGAAAAGGATTTTGATCCTAAGGCTGCCGTTAAGGAACTGGGTGAAACAGCAGTACTTTCATTCAGAGTCGGAACCGATACAAATGAGGACGGTTCTCCGGCAGGCGATGTAGTTCTTGAGGGTAAAGACGTTTTAAAGGCTGAACCTATGAGACAACCGGAAAATGACGGTACATATTCATATGTAGTATCACTGAAACTTTCAGATACTGCAAAAGAAACCTTTGCAACAGTTACACAAACTATGGCAGGTACAGGTGAATCCATTTCCATCTGGATGGACAACGATATGATTTCTGCACCTACTGTAAACGAAGCTATTACAAACGGTGAAGCCGTTATTTCAGGTAATTTTACCGCTGACAGCGCTAAGAGTCTTGCAGATAAAATCAACTCGGGTGCACTGCCTTTCAAGCTTGAAATATCCAGCTTCAAAACGATTTCTCCAACCTTGGGTACGGGCGCACTGAAAGCCATGATAATAAGCGGTCTTATCGCTTTTGCATTTATTGCAATATACATGATGTATTTTTATAAAATTCTCGGATTCGTTGCGGCAGTTTCAATTATCGGACAGGTTTCTGTTACTCTTGCATGTATCTCCGGATGGTTCGGATTTATGCCGAGTTCAACCCTGACAATTCCCGGTATTGCAGGTATTATACTCACTGTTGGTATGGGCGTTGATGCTAATGTTATTACCGGCGAACGTATAAGAGAAGAACTTAATGCAGGAAAGAGTCTGGATACTGCGCTAAGATCCGGTTACAAAAGAGCATTCTCTTCAATTCTGGACGGAAACCTTACAAGTATGATAGTTGCCGTTATTCTTATGGCAGCATTTGGTACTCCTGACAGTTTCTTAGCGTCAGGTCTTAATAAGGTACTTAGTCTGTTCGGAATCGGCGCTACAACAGAAGGCGTTATTTACTCATTCGGCTTCACACTATTTGTGGGTACACTCTTGAACTTCATTATGGGTGTATTCGCTTCAAGACTTATGGTTACTTCACTTTCAAGATTCAAAGTCTTCAGAAATAAGAAGCTTTACGGAGGTGCAAGTAATGAATAATAAAGTATATGATATTTCAGGAAAGAAAAAGATTTGGTTTATCATTTCTCTTGCACTTATTGCCGCAATCGCTGTAATAACAGTAATCAAGGGCGTTGAAATCGCTATCGAATTCAAGGGCGGTACTATTATCTCATATTCCTATGAGGGTGATGCTTCAATTAAGGACGCACAGTCCGAAATCGAAGATCTTCTGAAAACACCTGTTGTTATTCAGGAAGGTGAAAATCTGTCAAATGATTCAAACAGTTTTTCAATTTCATTCAGCTATGATACCGGTCTTTCAGTAGAAGATCAAACTGCTCTTACAGAACTTCTTCAGGAAAAATTCCCTGACAACAAGGTTGAACTTCTTGATTCAAATGACGTAAATCCTACATCAGGTAAAGAATTTTTCTTAAAATGTGCAATTGCTTCGATTCTTGCCGCAGCACTGATAATCATTTATATTGCTTTGAGATTCAAAAAGATAAGCGGCTGGTCCGCAGGCGTGTGTGCGGTTATCGGACTTCTCCACAATTTGATTTTCGTTTTTGGTACATTCGTTGTAATGGGATATGAGATCAACGCAAACTTTATGGCTGTAATACTTACAATTCTCGGTTACTCGGTTAACGATACTATCGTTATTTATGACAGAATCAGAGAAAACAAGAACAATATGCCTAAAGCTTCCGTTGCAGAACTCGTAAACGTAAGTACAAGCCAGTCTCTGAGACGTTCCATCAGAACATCTGTTACTACAATTTCAACTATGCTTATTGTAAGTATCGTTGCTTCAATTTATCACGTATCTTCAATTCTCAGCTTCTCAATTCCTATGATCGTTGGTATGATCGCCGGAACATACGCCAGCCTTTGTATCGCTTCACCTCTTTGGGTTTGGTGGAATGAACGGAAATCTAAGTCAAACAAGAAAAAGAAAAAATAAATTAAAAAGGAATCCTTCAACACGAGGGATTCCTTACTTTTTTGAAAAAAAGTAAGCAAAAAACTTTTATATCGTCTTTAGTCTGATGAAACTTATTTTATAAGGCTCGACAAGTAAATAAACAGAGAATTGAAGAAAAAATTTTGAAAAAAAGTAAGCAAAAAACTTTTATATCGTCTTTTGTCTGATGATATATTTTTAATAAGGCTCGACATGTAAATAAACAGAGGATTGAAGAAAATATTTTGAAAAAAAGTAGGCAAAAAACTTTTATATCGTCTTTAGTCTGATGGAACTTGTTTTATAAGGCTCGACAGGTAAGTAAACAGAGGATTAAAGAAAAAAATTTTGAAAAAAAGTAAGCAAAAAACTTTTATATCGTCTTTAGTCTGATGGAACTTGTTTTATAAGGCTCGACAGGTAAGTAAATAGAGGATTGAAGAAAAATATATTTTCTTTGCAAGTAAAGAACTACTTGTAATTTTATATTTTTTTTGGTATAATAAGTAAATAATAGTAATAATTTTTCGGAGGTTAAAGCAATGAAAGCCGGCGTTTCCACGGCGTGTCTATACCCCAGACTGCTTGAGGAATCTGTCTACGACCTTGCCGTCAACGGCATAAATCACATTGAAATTTTTGTGAATACAGACAGTGAACTGAAAAAAACTTATATCAGCAATATTGCAGATACTCTTAAACGTTTTGAAGTATCCTGCCGTTCGCTGCACCCATATACATGCGCTATGGAACCTATGATGTTTTTTTCCGCCTATGAACGGCGTATAGCCGATGTATTGGAATATTACAAAAAGTATTTTAACGCTATGAATATACTGGGAGCAGAACTTTTTGTTTTTCACGGAAATAAAAGTTTATTGCAGATTCCATGCGAGCTTTACTGTGAAAGATTTCTGAAGCTTTATGAAACCGCAAGGGAATTTGGTATAACAGCAGCACAGGAAAATGTTTCAAGATGCTCAAGCGGATCTTTAAGTTTTATGAAAGAAATGGTCAGAAATCTGGGCGACAAGGCAAAATTTGTTCTGGACACCAAACAGGCTGTAAGAGCAAATGAAAGCAGCTTTGACATTCTGCGTACTCTTAAAAATCATGTAGTCCATGTTCATATAAGCGACCACGGCGAAATGGGCGACTGCCTGCAAATCGGTAAAGGACGCTTTAATATAAAACGGCTTTTGGAAATTTTATGGGAAGAAAGTCCCGACTGTTCAGTAATGCTGGAGCTTTACAGAAGTAACTTTGATGGAATATCAGACCTGACTGACAGTTACAACAAATTAAATAAAATAATAAATACAATTGAGGTGACGTCAAAATGATTTGTCCTTTCTGCGGATATGAAGACTCAAAGGTGATTGACACACGTCCAATGGATATAAGAATACGCCGCCGCCGTGAATGTACCAGATGTGCCAAAAGGTTTACAACCTTTGAAACCACCGAAAAACCGCTGCTTATGGTTCATAAAAAAGACGGTTCATTTGAACCCTTTGACCGCAGCAAGCTTATCAGAGGGATCTATAACGCCATAAAAAAACGACCTATAAATGTTGAACAGGTAAATCAGATTGTGGATAATATTGAAAATTATTATGCCAATGCGCTGATAACTCAGGCAGCTACAACGGAAATCGGAGATATGATACTTGAACAGCTAAAGGACATTGATGCTGTAGCATATATTCGTTTTGCTTCTGTTTATAAAGATTTTGCAGATGTTCAAAGCTTTATTAAAGCAATAAGCGAACTAGAAAACAGCGAGAAATACTGCACAAATTTTAATTGTAACAAACGCAAAATTTAGGACATCCTACAAAAATATTTTTGCGTATGGAAAAGTATATTATAATATGATATTATTAAAGAAAGGCTGAATAATCAATCAGCAACTTTATAAAAAGAAAGAGGTAATAAAAATGGATAACAATAATATGTTTGACTCAGAGGATCTGACAGGCAGTTTTGATACAAATGATATAGAGCAGAATAAAGCAATTTCAGCTATTGCGTACATACCGATTTTATTTCTTGTTCCAATGCTCGCCTCACAGTCTCCTTATGCTAAATTTCATGCAAATCAGGGTCTTATTTTAACGCTTACTTCTATTATCCTAAGCATTGCAAGCAGCCTTATGGGTTTTATTTTAAGCTGGGTGCCGATCCTTCCTACGCTGATTTCCGCCGTATTTAGTCTTGCAACCCTTGCCTTACTTATTATCGGTATTATAAACGCAGTTCAGGGCAAAGCAAAAAAGCTTCCCGTTGTAGGAGGGCTTTTCAACATAATTCATTAATAAAAAACAGGACGCTTTAAAAGCGTCCCTTTTTCTCCGTTTTTAAAAAAGCTGAGATTAAAATTACTGTAAAAGCGGTTCTGAAAGTTTAAAATTGAGTTTACGACATAAAAACTGAAAGGAAAGATGATGATTTTAAAAGACATAGTAAAAAAAATTCCCTTTTTAAGAAAAATACTAAAAAAATTATATTTAAATAACAGATCTGCGGACTATGAAAAAATTTCTAATAAGTGTACAACTGATTCAAAGCTGGTGGTTTTTGAATCGTATCAGGGCAGAAGCTATTCATGCAGTCCGAAAGCGATATATCAGTATATGTTATCGTGCCCGAAGTTCAGCGACTACTCATATGTATGGGTATTCAGGGATATTAATGCCCATGGCAGTTTTCCGCAAAATACCCGTCTTGTTAAATTTGATTCCGAAGAATCCTTTTATGCCTATGCACAAGCTGGTACATGGATCACTAATTCACGTCTCAGGGATTTTTACATTCCCAAATCCGATCAGAAATATATACAATGCTGGCACGGTACACCTTTTAAGAAAATCGGCTGTGATGTGACTGCCGCAGGAAACGCCACCTCTACAGTACAGGAAATATATGATGAGTATACGAACGAAGCAAAACGTATTTCACTATTGGTCTCACCCAGTGATTTTACCACTTCAAAGCTTATTTCCGCTTTTAATCTAAAAAGTTCAGGTAAGGAAAATTGTATAATTCAAAAAGGTTATCCAAGAAACGACGCACTTTTCAACACTGATTCAAAAACTGTTGAAAACTTAAAAAACACTCTCAATATTCCGCAAAATAAAATAGTTGTTCTCTATTGTCCTACATTCAGAGACAATCAATTCAGCGGCAGCGGATACACTCTTGAACCGGCAGTTGATTTTGATTCTTTGAAAGATAAGTGCGGCAGTGATTTTATTATACTTTTTCGTGCCCATTACTTCATTGCCAATTCTTTTGATTTTAAAAAATACAGCGGATATGTTCTTAATGTGTCCGAATACGACGATATAAACGATCTGTACCTTATAAGTGACATTCTTATAACCGATTATTCAAGCGTTTTCTTTGACTATGCAAACCTTAAAAGACCAATGCTCTTTTATCATTATGACTTGGAAGAATACAAAAATAAAATGCGTGATTTTTATTTCGGTACGGCAATGCTCCCCGGACCGGTAATACAAACTCAGGAAAAGCTGGAAAACGAACTGAATAAGATCCTTCAAGACATCAGAAAAGGCGGATCCGGACTTTTAAAATATGAAAAAGCTTTAAATGCATTCAATAAAAAATTCAATCCTCTTGAGGACGGTCATTCTGCGGAAAGAACAGTAAAAGAAATCTTTTAAATTAAAAAATTTAAAGCCTGAGATTTTAGTCTCAGGCTTTGATTTTATATATACCTTAATTGTGCATACCGCAAAGCTTTAAATCAAGCATTTATAATTGCGTCTGCAAGTTTTTCCATATTTTCAATATCGGAATCTTTCATAGTTGATTTAATAGTAACGACAGGTTCAACGATTGACACATTTTTCATCTGTTCAACAACAGCTTTCATTGTTCTTGCAGCAGACGGCGCCCATGAACCGTTTTCAAGCAATCCCACAGTACGCTTCTGATAAGCCTTTGATTTCAAATGATGCAGAAAATCCTCCATACATGGGAATACGCCTGCGTCATAGCTTGCAGCTGCCAGGATCATTCTGTCATATCTAAATGCGTCTTCAATTGCCTCTGCCATATCGTCTCTTGCAAGATCGGTTATTGCTACCTTCTCCGCACCCTTTGATTCAAGTATTTCCTTAAGTTTTTTCGCCGCCTTGGCTGTATTGCCATGTATTGAAGCATACGCTATAAGTATACCTTTATCTTCCGGTTCATAACTGCTCCATGTCATATATTTACCGATATAATATTCAAGATTTTCCTTGAGTATAGGACCGTGAAGAGGACAAATTGTCTGTATGTCAAGCGCAGACGCCTTTTTCAGCAGTGCCTGAACCTGTGCGCCATACTTTCCGACTATATTGAAATAATATCTTCTCGCTTCGCATGCCCAGTCCTCGTCTGTATCCAAAGCACCGAACTTACCGAAACCATCGGCGGAGAAAAGTATTTTTTCTGACTTTTCATATTCAACCATAACCTCAGGCCAGTGCACCATAGGCGCCATAAAGAACTGCAATGTATGGCTGCCTAAAGAAAGCTCGTCCCCTTCTTTTACAATAAGGAGCCTGTCTGCTGAAATTTCAAAAAACTGCGGAAGCATAGTCTCTGATTTTGAATTTACGACAATTTTCATTTCCGGATATTTGTCAGCCGCTTTTTTTATATTGCCGGCATGATCCGGTTCAAGATGTGAGACTATCAAATAGTCAGGTACTGCACCGTTTAACGCTTTTTCAAGATTTTCAAACCATTTGTCCGATACTCTCATATCAGCCGTATCCATAACGGCAATTTTTTCGTCAAGTATCAGATAGGAGTTATAGGAAACTCCGTTTGGTACTTCATACTGGCTTTCAAACAGGTCGATATCCTTATCGTCAACGCCTATGTAAACTATAGAATCTGAGATTTTTACATCTGCCATTTTAATTCCTCCCAATAATTGTTTTTTTAATAATATCATATATTTGCTTAAATTTCAAGACTAAAAAAATTTCTTTTTTATCATAACTGCGTTTTCTGCCTAAATAAAAGGTTTAATAAAGCTTACCCACAAGTCTGATTCCTGCTGCCTCCAACACCCTTTTACAGTTCTGAGCATCATCGTATGTATTAAAAATCCGGCAAAGAGTCTGACGCTGTTCTTTGTAATTATCCCTATGATTTATAATATCTTCAGCAAATTTAAGAAGTTCGTCACCGCTTGTTATTATATCCCCCGGCATAAAATCCACAGGATTATCAAATACAAAACCTCTTTGACTATCATATTCCGATATATCTGAAACAACAAACCCTATAGGCTTGTCAAGCAGCATATAGTCGAAATACACTGAAGAATAGTCGGTTATAAGACATTCCGAATATCGTATAACACTGTAAAAATTAATTCCCAATGAATCAAGACGCTGATCGGTTATTATTTTAATTCCTTTGTAATCATTAAAATCTTCAGCTTTGAATGAAGAAAGCGGATGGGGCTTTATAACTACTGTATATTTTCGGTTTATACACATCTGATTTAAGCTTTCAAGCTGCTCCTTTGAAAGTATATCAAATTCATCGGCACTTTTTTCTCTGAAGGTTGGAAGCCATAAAATCATTTTATTTTTTCTTTCATTAAAGCTTATAATACGGGCTTTTATTTCACGTTCCTTAACCGGCGCCTGACTGTTAAGCATATTATCAGTTCTCGGCTGACCGCATATAACAATTTCATTATCTGAACAGTTAAAGGATTTTTTCATTATATCTCGGAAAAATTCGGAAGTGCATAAAAGATGAGTAAAATAATTATAATTTACTTTTTCACAGCCTTTGACCATATTTCCAATACGCTTTAAAGGCATTCCGTGCCATAAATTAAATACCACCTGACCAGGCGCAGGCTTTATAGGATATTTACCGAAACAGTAAAAACAGTATTTGCACCTGAAAAAGCTGAATACTCCTTTTAAATTGCTGACAAATTTAATATTAGGTATATTTAAATTTTGATATGTTTTTTCATATTCTTCATAGTTATTTAAGCTCACCGTTATTCGGAACTCACTGTTATATTTATTTTCTATCAAATAATCAAAAATAGCTTTTATATTATCCCTGAATCCCAAGTTTGAATAAATAAATATACTTTCTTTATCCTTTTTTATAAGACGGTTAATAATATCTAAAAAACGCCATACTTTTCTTGGTATTTTTTGCAATAAACTCATTTTTCATCTCCTTTAATATTTTTCTTTCTGAGTAATCCGGAATAAAAAGTCATTCTGAGTTTGTTGGGTATAAGACCTATGATAATATGTCCGCAGCAGCAAATCAAAAAATCGGATAACGTACAGAATTTTCCGGAATACATTAACTTTCTGAATCTCAGAGCGTCGGCGGTATATTTAAGTCCTCCCCTTCTCAGATACATTTCCCTGCCGCTTCTCATATAAAGCACTGGCTTTTGTATATTATAACCGGTACAGCCGTTTGAAAGCATACGAAGCCACAGATAATAGTCTTCAAAACCAGGACAGTCAAGATAACCTCCTGCCATATAAACCTGATGCTTGCGAAAGCATGTACACGGATGATTAAAAGGATTGCGCCGCTTTGAATATTCTCTTATAAGACCGTCTGTCTCCGGCAGATTTTTTTCATTTATTATATTGTCTGTAGTATCGGTAAACTCCAATAAATTCCCACTGACTATATCTGCGCTTTTTTTTATAAACGCTTCAAGCTGAAGCTCCATTCTTTCAGGTACTGCAATATCATCACTGTCCATTCTTGCAACAATGTCGTTTTTACAGTATTTAAGACCGTTATTGAGAGCGTTTCCAAGTCCCATAGGAGTTTCATTGTATATTACGTTCAGTATTGAATATTTTTTTCTGAGAGAATCTATTTCCTCATATAATTCATTAGTCAGAAGTCCGTCGCAGTAAAGGACAAAATCCTCCGGAGGAATCGTCTGATTTACCATACTTTCAACGCTTAAACGAAGATTTTCAGGTTTTTCTTTTATATATACAGACATTAATACGGAATATTTACTCATCGCTTGCTCCTACTTTATTCTTTCTTTTTCTTTAGTCGGCTAAAAAATTTAAAACTACGTATAAAAGATATGTTTCCGCTTTTTCAATAGCAGAGACAATAATTAAATAAAGTATACATCTTAAATCAGCTTATGTCAATATTTTCATATAATAAAAAAAGACTAAAAGGGGTTTATTTTTATGTGAAAAAGTAGTATAATAAAATGGATTGATTTTCATAAAAGGAAAGGAGAAGCTTTTTTATTATGAAACCTTACTTAAAAAGAGCCTGGGCTGAAATAAGTCTGGGGACGCTGGAATCGAACATAGAAAAAATCAAATCCATTCTCAGTGACAATACGCAGATAATGGCGGTAATAAAAGCCGACGCTTACGGTCACGGAGAGGACGATATCCTGAAAAAGCTTTGTGAATGCGGAATAAAATATTTTGCGGTTTCAAATCTGGACGAAGCTTTGAGCGTCAGGAAACATTGTCCCGACGGTGAAATACTTATTTTAGGCTACACTCCTCCGGAGTATGCCGCAGAGCTTGAACAAAATAATATTTTACAGGGCGTCGTCTCCCTTGAGTATGCAAAAGAGCTTGCTGCCGCCGCACATAACAAAGTAAGATGCCATATAAAAATAGATACGGGCATGGGTCGGATAGGATTAAAATATTCCGAACCTGAAAAGTGTGCAGATGAGGCTGAAAAAATAATTGCACTTGAAAAAATCAGCGCCGAAGGACTGTATACTCATTTTGCCGTTGCTGATTGTCCTGACGATGAGGAAAGTGTTGAATATACAAAAAATCAGTCGGATTTTATTTTAAACGTTTATGATATTCTCTGTAACAGAGGAATAAAGCTTGAGCATCTGCATTTTTTAAACAGCGCCGGAGCATGCTATCATAATAATCCCCGAAGTACTCTTGCAAGGGCAGGAATTATTATGTACGGACTTTATCCTAACTATCCGGTAAAGCTTCCCATAAAAGTCGAACCGGTAATGTCGCTTAAAGCTGTGGTTTCGCAGGTTAAAAAGCTGAATAACGGCGACAGCGTAAGCTACGGCAGAACATACCGTGCCGACGGAGACAACATTACCGCCGCTACCGTAACAGTTGGCTATGCCGACGGCTATTCAAGACTTTTGTCCGGAAAAGCAGACGTACTGGTTAAAGGAAAACGCTGTCCTATAATCGGAAGAATATGCATGGATCAGCTTGTACTGGACGTTTCCGGTGCAGGAGATGTAAAAGAGGGAGAGATAGTGACTCTCATTGGTAAAGACGGCAACGAAGAAATTACCGCAGATGAACTAGCTTCACTTTACGGTACTATCGGATATGAGGTAGTATGCGGGATCTCTAAAAGAGTCCCCAGAATATATGTGGATTAAACGCTTTGAAAAGCCTATGCAAACTATTAAGCTTTACAAAAGCTTAATCAAACATATTTGGTTCATTTCTTGTCTCGTGACTGATGCCGAACCAAAGAAACACGTTCCGCTTTCTTTTCATCTGAAAAGAAAGCTCGCAAAGAAAAAATTTTATACATCATTTTGATAATGAACTAATAGGCTCCATCTAAAAGGCAAGACTTCACATTTAGAATTCACTCCCAATTAAGATGGGTGCAGCTGAAAGATTTCTCAGGGTTGCCCTTTGATATGATGGGTTTTTAATATATTTGATATAATTTTTATCAAGCTTTTTATATAAAAGCTTGAGAGGAGGAAATAAACTTTGACAGAATTAGAAAAAGAAATAAACAGACGGCGTACATTCGCCATCATCTCCCACCCGGATGCAGGTAAAACTACCCTTACCGAAAAGCTTCTCCTGTACGGAGGCGCAATAAATCAGGCAGGTGCGGTAAAAGGCAAAAAATCAGACCGCCATGCTGTGTCCGACTGGATGGAAATTGAAAAGCAAAGAGGTATTTCCGTTACATCGTCCGTTTTACAGTTCAAGTATAAGGACTTCTGCATCAACATTCTCGATACTCCCGGACATCAGGATTTCTCCGAGGATACTTACCGTACTCTTATGGCAGCAGATTCTGCCGTAATGGTAATAGACGCTTCAAAGGGTGTTGAAAATCAGACCAGAAAGCTTTTTAAAGTCTGTGTAATGAGAAATATTCCTATTTTTACCTTTATTAATAAAATGGATCGTGAATCACGTAATCCCTTTGATCTCCTTGAACAGATCGAGGACGAGTTGGGTATCAAAACCTACCCTGTCAACTGGCCTATCGGTTCGGGCAAGGATTTTAAAGGCGTATATGACCGTGCTTCAAAGCACATTGTCAGTTTTTCCGCCAACGGAAACAGCAAGCAGGCAGACGCAGTTGAAGTTGACTTAAACGACAGCTCTCTTGATACTCTTATAGGTGCAGAACACCGTGAAACTCTCCTTGAGGACATTGAGCTGCTGGACGGTGCCAGCGAGGAATTCGACATGGAACAGGTGAGAAAAGGTAAGCTTTCTCCCGTATTTTTCGGCTCTGCTCTTACTAATTTCGGCGTTGAACCGTTCCTTGAAAGCTTCCTTGAAATGACTACTCCACCTCTGCCCAGACCGTGCGTTGAGGGTGAATGCAGTCCCTTTGACGAGGACTTTTCCGCATTCGTATTTAAAATTCAAGCGAACATGAACAAGGCGCACAGGGACAGAGTAACCTTTATGAGAATATGCTCCGGAAAATTTGAAAGAGACATGGAGGTTATGCACGTTCAGGGTAACAAGAAAATGCGTCTTTCACAGCCCCAGCAGATGATGGCTCAGGAAAGAGAAATTATTGACAGCGCTTATGCAGGAGATATTATCGGTGTTTTTGACCCGGGCATTTTCTCTATCGGCGATACAGTTTGCTCTCCCAAGAAAAAGGTTACCTTTGAGGGTATTCCCACATTCGCCCCCGAACACTTCGCCAGAGTACGCCAAAAGGATACTCTTAAAAGAAAGCAATTTGTTAAGGGTACTGAACAAATTGCCCAGGAGGGCGCTATACAAATCTTCAAAGAACCTTTTACCGGTATGGAAGAGGTTATTGTGGGCGTTGTAGGCGTTTTGCAGTTTGAGGTTTTTGAGTACCGTATGAAAAATGAGTACAATGTTGAAATTATCAGAGAACCTCTGCCGTACTCCTATATAAGATGGATAGACAAAACTCCCGTTGAACCTAAAGACCTTGTTATAAGTTCCGATACTAAAGTAGTTCAGGACTTTAAAGACAATTTCCTGCTGCTGTTCTCCAGTGAGTGGAATATCAACTGGGCACTTGATAAAAATGAGGGTCTGGAGCTTTCGGACTTTAATAAATAAACCGGCTTTAAGCCGGTTTTTTCTTTTTAAAAAAAAGAAACAAAATCTTTGTTCATTTCTTGTTTCGTAAATTCTACGCTTTGTAAAAGCGCAAGCAAAACATATTTGTCATTTTCTTTGATTGCCCAAAGAAAATAACGAAAAGAAATGCCCTTCTTTCTTTGTTCACACAAAGAAAAGAAGCAAAGAAAGGTAACGACTGCGTAACCCTTTTAAACTATCACGCAAGGTACTCTCCCAAAACTGTGCTGAGACGTTTTTGCCACTTGCGTTCTCCCCTTAACTGCACCCATCTTACTTGGGCGTGAATTTTAGATGTTACGTCTTGCCTTTTATTGGGAGACCTATTAGTTCAGAAACTGTATGACGGATAAAGTTTTTCTTTGTTTTACTTTCTTTCACATGAAAGAAAGTAAAATACGTGTTTCTTTGGTTCGTTTCTTGTCACGAGACAAGAAATGAACAAGAAAAAATTTTATTTTAGTTTATTTTTTATGTGAATCGGGATTATCGGTTCTTCCTAGCAGATAATCAGTAGAACAATCTAGATAATCGGCAATTTTAGCAAAACTTATACAAGATAATTGTTTACCTTTTGAAAATTCAGAAATAGTGTTTATTCCTAAATCGCAGTCAGATAACATACACTTCAAAGTTATATTTTTAGCTTTAGCACGATTTTTAATTCTTTCTGCTATTTCTTGTGTAATATACATAAAACAACTCCCTAATATTTGTGAATCTGTACAAAACTCACATGATTGCGTGACAAATTGTTGACACTCACACGATTGCGTGATATAATATGATTAAGCTTTTAAAGCAACTTATTAAATTTTTAACGATTGGAGATAATAAGAATGAAAATTGAATGTGATACTTATGATTTTGCAGAACGTCTTACTGATTTAAGAATACAAAAAGGCGTTTCAGCAAGGGATATGAGCTTATCTATGGGACAAACTTCAAGCTATATCAATAACATAGAAAACAAAAGCAATTTGCCTTCAATGAAAGCTTTTTTCTGCATATGCGAATATTTAGAAATTACGCCTTTGGATTTTTTTAATTATGATGATGAATCTCCATTGATTTCTAACGAACTTATTAAAGAAATACGAATGCTTAACACTAGTCAAACAAATTTAATCTACAAAATCCTTAAGGAAATAAATGGTACTACTTAACTGCCTGTCGAGCCTTATTTAAATTATAGCATTTTTTTGATTGATTCGTCAATAATTTATTGTTCATTTTTTGTTTTGTTATTGATGCCGAACCAAAAAAACAAATTTCTTTAAATCTTCCTTTTTTTAACTTTCTTGTTTCGTACATTCTACGCTTTGTAAAAGCGTAAGCAAACATATTTGTCATTTTCTTTGATTGCCAAAAGAAAATAACGAAAAGAAATGCCCTTCTTTCTTTGTTCACACAAAAGAAAGAAGCAAAGAAAGGTAACGACTGCGTAGCCCTTTTAAACTATCACACAAGGTACTCTCCCAAAACTGTACTGAGACATGTCTGCAACTTACGTTCTCCCCTTAACTGCACCCATCTTACTTGGGCGTGAATTTTAGATGCTACGTCTTGCCTTTTATTGGGAGACCTATTAGTTCAGAAACTGTATGACGGATAAAGTTTTTCTTTGTTTTACTTTCTTTCACATGAAAGAAAGTAAAATACGTGTTTCTTTGGTTCGTTTCTTGTCACGAGACAAGAAATGAACAAGAAAAAAGAGTTCAATTTATTTTTTATGTAAATCTGGATCATCTGTTCTGCCTAAAAGATAATCCACAGAGCAATCTAAATAATCGGCGATTTTAGCTAAATTGTTTGCATGAAGCCACGAACCACGAGATTTCATTGACCAAAGGGCATTTTTATTTATCTCACATGCATTTAACATATCAGAAATTTTAAGATTTTTTTGTTTTGCTACAAGTTTTATGCGTTCTACGGTTTTGTTTGTATTGTACATAAACTAACCACCTGTTTTTGTATAAACTCACAAATTTCCAACAATTGTGGAAATTTGTATTGACTTGCCACAATTGTGGGTGTATAATATAATTAAGCTATTGAAAAGGTCTAAAACAATTTATACATATAATCACCCAACTTGAATTATAACATTATTTGTTTTAGTTCGTCAATAGCTGAATTTTTAAGAGAATGGAGTTTTATATAATGAGTGAAAATGATTTTATCGACCGTCTTGCGGAATTAAGATATTTGCGGGAAGTATCTTCTAGAAGAATGAGTTTATCTCTCGGACACGAACCCGATTACATTTATTCTATTGAATACGGTAGTTACTTGCCTACTATGAAAGAATTTTTTGAAATTTGTGATTATCTAGACGTAACTCCCATGGAATTTTTTGACTATCACGATATTTTTGCACAGGAACATAATGAATTAATGAAAGAACACACTAAAACAAAATTGGAAAATACAGAAATAGTAAATTCTTTAAACGAACTTAAAAATGCTATTACCGATATTAAAAAGGAAATCAACGATTACAAGGCAACAGAACTGCAAGAAATGTAAATATATCAGTTTTTGTAAAAGTATCTTTGCGAGTTTTTATAAGGTCTTTCAAGTTGGCTTTGCTCGGCATTAAAGTTTTTTGCTTACTTTTTTTCAAAAAAGTAAGAGCCTTTTTCAAAAGGCTGGTCAAAAGTCTGGTTCAACAGAGATAATATAATAATACACCGGTTGACCGCCGTTTACAAGCATGATCTCAATCTTTGAACCGAGCTTTGCTTCTAAAGACTCTATAAGACTTTCAGCCTGTTCCTCTGTTACGTCTGCGCCGTAAATAACGGTAATATAAGAAGTATCGCTTTTGGTCATTTTTTTTGCAAGCTTATAAGCAGCCTTATTTACGTCCTTTTCGGCAAATTGAAGCTTACCGTTATTAAAAGCCATTATTTCGCCTTTTTTGATATTGTGTCCCTCATACTCGGAATCTCTTGCGGCAAAAGTTACCTGTCCTGTAGACACTCTTTCAATAGCTTTTATCATTTCCATACGGTTATCGGTAAAAGTATCGCTTTCATCAAACGCCATAAGGGCAGAGATTCCCTGCGGAATAGTTCTTGTTGGCAGTACGCAGACGTTTCTGTCAGCTAAATTAACAGCCTGTTCAGCCGCCATAATTATATTTTTATTGTTTGGAAGTACAAAAACAGTTCTTGCGGGTGTTGCATGAATTGCTTTAAGAATATCGTCCGTTGACGGATTCATCGTCTGACCGCCTTTTATAATACAGTCCGCACCCAGATCCTTAAACATTTCTTCAAGACCGTGTCCTGCGGCAACTGCAACGAAACCGAAGTCCTTTTCCGGACGGACGGGTACAAACTCCTGACGGTTAGTAATTTTTTCGTCCTTTACACGCATTTCATGCTGAATTTTCATATTTTCAATTTTTGGCTTGGGATCGTTTACAAATCTTCCAAATTCAAGAGCTTTTTGTATTGCAAGTCCGGGATTGTCAGTATGGACATGAACCTTAATAATTTCATCATCTTCAACTACCACAACGCAGTCGCCTATAGTTTCAAGATACGCTCTGAGCATAAAAGCGTCTTTGCAACCGGTTTTTTTCTCAATAATGTATTCCGTACAGTAGGAATACTTGATTTCTTCTTCATTTTCCGCAGAATTATCTGTAACCTCAAAGGTTCTTGCTACCGGTTTTTTGTCAGATTTCTTTGCAATACCGTTTCCGCTGAAAACGTCAAGCATTGCCCTGTAAATTATAACGAGTCCCTGACCTCCTGCGTCCACAACTCCGGCTTTCTTCAGTACCGGAAGCTGTTCGGGAGTTCTTTCAAGAGCCTCCTGTGCGGCAATGCATATTTCATTCCAGAAAGACTGTATGCTTCCTGAATATTCGGCTATTTCTTCTGCTCTTTCCGCCGCTTTGCGTGCTACAGTCAGAACGGTACCCTCAGTAGGGTTCATTACCGATTTATATGCCGCTTCAACTCCGATTTCCATAGCCTTCGCAATATGTATGCAGTCGGCTGTTTCAAGTCCCGCAAATCCTTTGGAAAATCCTCTGAAAAGCAGTGACAGAATCACTCCTGAATTTCCACGGGCACCTCTTAAAAGTGCTGAAGCAGCAATATCCGCTGCCTGTGATACTGTTATATTATCGTCCGCAAGTTCAAGCTCTCTTGCTGCCGCCGACATTGTCATTGACATATTTGTACCTGTATCGCCGTCCGGCACAGGATAAACATTAAGCTCGTCAACTCTGCGTCTGTTATTTTCTATACTGATTCCCGCTGAAATCAGACTGTCTCTGAATAATTTTCCCTTTAACACTGTTTCGTTTCCTTTCTTTAATTTTTAATACCGTCTATATAGACGTTAACTGCCTGTACAGTTACTCCTGCGTATTCATTTAAGGCAAAAGACACCTTATTTTTTACACTTTTTACTACGGCTGAAATATTTGTTCCGTATGTTACACATATATGCAGATTAACGATCAGTTCATTATTTTTTTCAGTAATTAATGTACCGATACCCTTTGTTTTTCTGCCCAGAATATCGCTTAATATAAACTCTCTGAAAGAACAGCTTTTCATTCCTGCAACTCCAAAGCATCTTGAAACGGTACGGCATACAAGATCTTTAAGATAAGCGTCTGACATAATGATTTTGCCCATATAATTTTCGTTATTTATCATTTCCTTATCTCCTTGAACATATTTATTTAATTATATCATAACCAAAAATTTATTACAACCCCTTACTTTTTTGAAAAAAAGTAAGCAAAAAACTTTTATACCGGATTTCCTCAACTTGAAACACATTCTAAAGACTCGCAAAGTTACTTTTGCAAATTAATAAAAAGGAAAATTTTAAATACATCTTTTTGTTGCGCAATAAAAATAAAAAGCCGGAAAGGAAAAACCCTCCGACCTTTACAATTCATATTTACAAATTATCTCTGCTCACAAATAAGTTTAATTGCAGTTCTTTCTTCGCCGTCAATCTGAATATTAGCAAAAGCCGGTATACAGATTAAATCCACACCGATAGGCGCCAGATAACCTCTTGCAATAGCAATAGATTTGATAGCCTGATTTGCAGCGCCTGCACCCACAGCCTGAACCTCTACAGCTCTTTGCTCACGGATAACACCGGCAATTGCTCCGGCTACTGAATTTGGGGAAGAATGTGATGAAACTTTTAAAATTTCCATTGTACTGACCTCCATTAAATTAAATATTTGATTAAATTAGTTGATTGTTCTAATTTTTACTGTATGTTATTATTATACAACACAAAAAAAATAATTGCAATAGTTTTACAAAAATATTATTTATTATCTATTAATTATACGCTTGATTTTTGTGCATTTTCCCGATTTTTCGTCAAAAGAAATTACAACTCCGTTAATAAAACATGCAGTCTGAGCCTCAGTAAACCTTACAGGATATTTAAATCGCTGTTTATCCACCGCAGCCTCTATGCTTACTCCCAGTACGGAAAGTTCAGGACCGGTCATTCCCGCATCGGTTATATATCCGGTATGATTCTTCAAAATTATTTCGTCAGTGGTCTGCACATGAGTATGAGTACCCAAAACAGCCGTAACCCTACCTGCAAGAAAATGTCCCATAGCCTTTTTTTCAGCTGTAGCTTCAGCATGAAAATCCACAAAAATATTAGGGGTTTTTAAACTGTCCAGTAAATTTTCCATAACGGTAAAAGGATTATCCAACGGTTCCATGTAAACAGTACCCATAAGATTTACGACCGCCGCACTAAAACAACCGCAGTCGATCAGACAGTACCCTTTTCCGGGACAGCCATCAGGAAAATTAATCGGTCTGATTATATTATCATCATCGTAAATACCGATCGAATCACGGCGTTTAAAGCAGTGATTTCCCGTTGTAATAACATCAGCGCCCATTTTAAGGAGCATATCTGCGGAATATCTGGTAATACCGTTTCCCTGAGCGGAATTTTCTCCGTTTATTACAGTTATATCAATATCATTTTCTTTTTTTATACCGTAAATTTTTTCCGACAGAAAATCACATCCGCTTTTTCCGACAACGTCTCCTATAAACAAAAGATTTTTCATTTTTCACCTTCTAATTATACTTACTTTATTATATCAGCATAGTTGTCAAGTGTCAATAGATTTAAATGTCAATTTTTATTCTTTTACGCTAAAAAAACAACGGGCGAGCAGTGCTCGCCCTTTAAAACTTCCTTTTTTTAACTTTCTTGTTTCATACATTCTACGCTTTGTAAAAGCGTAAGCAAAACATATTTGTCATTTTCTTTGAT
>ENA-UOJJ01002535-UOJJ01002535.1-human-gut-metagenome-genome-assembly--contig:-CS66-NODE-2535-length-22348-cov-21.713856_pt1 | contig 22348 bp, 19 predicted proteins | sample MGYA00242343_ERZ723890 | MGnify/ENA metagenome assembly ERZ723890
GGCCCGGGGGCGCTTGGCGCCGCGGGGCCTGCGGCCAGCTCTCACCCTGCATAATATACAAAAACAGCAGCGGACGGCATCCAATAGGGATACCGTCCGCCGCAAAGGTGCATTGGTTAGCAGGTTATAGAATTATTCCTCTTCCATCATGCTCTTGGCATCGGCAATGACCTCTGCCTCTTTCTCCTTGGGCAGCTGCTCATAGCGGGCAAAAGTGAGGGTGAAGGAGCCGCGGCCCTGGGTAATGGAACGCAGGGAGGTGGCAAAGTCAAACATCTCGCTCATGGGGACTTCCGCCTCGATCTCCTGCAGACCATCCTCAGCGGGGTTCATACCCATCATACGGCCGCGGCGCTTGGAAAGCTCGGAGTTGATATCGCCCATGTTGGCCGCGGGAACCTGTACCTTCAGGGTGCCGATCGGTTCCAGGATAACGGGATTGGCTTGGGGCAGACCTGCCTTGTAGGCCAGGGAAGCAGCAGTCTTAAAGGCCATTTCGTTGGAATCTACGGGGTGGTAGGAACCATCCACCAGGATGGCCTTCAAGCCTACTACCGGGTAACCGGCGATCATGCCGCGGGAAACGCAGTCCTGCAGACCCTTTTCTACCGCGGGGAAGAAGTTCTTGGGCACCGCGCCGCCGACTACTCTCTCCTCAAATACGAGGGAATCGCTATCGCAGGGCTCAAACTCGATCCAAACATCACCGTACTGGCCGTGGCCGCCGGACTGTTTCTTGTGCTTGCCCTGTACGCGGACCTTCTTACGGATGGTCTCACGGTAAGCCACACGGGGCTTCACCAAGGCTACATCGATTCCGAACTTGGACTTGAGCTTGGAAACCACAACATCCAGGTGCTGCTCGCCCAGGCCGGAAACGACCTGCTGCTTAGTCTCCACATTATTCTCAAAGCTGATGCAGGGATCTTCCTCGATCAGACGCTGCATCGCGCCGGCAATCTTGGCCTCATCGCCCTTGCCCTTCAGCACAATGGCCATGGAGAGACAGGGGGCCGGGAACTCGGTAGGCTTATAAGAGATGACACGCTTGGCATCACACAGGGTATCGCCGGTCACGGCATTGGAAAGCTTGGTAATGGCGCCGATATCGCCTGCGGTGATGCAGTCCACTTCGTCCTGCTTTTTACCGCGGCAGCACAGCAGTTTGCCCAAACGCTCCGGCTCGCCGGTGCGGGCGTTTACCGGGGTCATACCGGCGGTCAGCTTGCCGGTGATGACCTTTACGAAAGACAGCTTACCCACGAAGGGGTCGGCAACGGTCTTGAATACAAAGGCGGATTCGGGAGCGTCGGGGTCGCACTTGATGGTCTCGCCCTCGACGGTCTCCTCGCAGCAGCCATCGGCGGCGCTGGGCAGGAAGTGTACGATGGCATCCATAAGGACCTGGCTGCCGGAGCCGGTGGCGGCGCTGCCGCAGAAAACGGGCGCAATGGTACCGCTCTTAACACCGGCGGCAATACCCTTCTGGATCTCCTCCTTGGTAAAGGGCTCTTCCATGAAGAACTTCTCCATCAGGGCGTCATCGGTCTCGGCCACAGCTTCGTTCAGGGCCATCTTCATCTCCTCGATACGGTCTGCGGCCGCGGCGGGGATGGCGATCTCATTGAGCTTATTGGCCTTGGGGTCGAACTTATAGGCCTTCTCATCCACCAGGTCAATGTAGCAGTCTACCACATCGCCATCCATGTGGGGGATGATAACAGGGCAGACGGAATTGCCGAATACTTCCTTAATGCCCTCAAAAGTCTTATAGAAATCGGCATGCTCCACATCCAGCTTATTGATGAAGAACGCCTTGGATTTATTCATGCGGGTAGCCAGGCGGTAAGCCTTCTCGGTGCCGACGCCCACGCCGTCCTTGGCGGAAACGACCAGCAGCACGGTCTCGGCGGCACGGATGCCCTCCGAAACGCCGGCGGCAAAATCGAACATACCGGGGGTATCCAGCAGGTTGATCTTTACACCGTTCCAATCAAAAGGCGCAATGGCGGAGCTGACCGATACCTGACGCTTGATCTCCTCGGGATCAAAATCGCACACGGTATTGCCGTCCGCAATTTTACCAAGGCGGTCGGTGGCGCCGGATTTGAACAGCAGCATCTCTGCCAGGCTGGTCTTGCCGGCGCTGCTGTGGCCTGCTAAGGCGACATTGCGGATCTTATCCGCGGTGTACTGTTTCATAGTTAGGATTTCCCCTTTCAATCTTTGAGTCGCAACGCCATAGGGGCGCATTACAGAACAATTATACCTTTTTGTCAAGTTTTACGCAATAAAAAACTCCGTTAATCTGCACGGCGCTTTGCCGAAATACGCTGCGTTATTTTGTGCTATTTGCTGATTTTCAGCCCTCCCGGCTCCATCCTGCACCCTTTAGGGCCCCTGCAAGGCGCAAATTCGGCCCGCAGGGCGAGCCCGCGCCCTTCCGCATTCCCAAAATACCAAAAGGGACCCGCTGCCATACACAGCGGGCCCCAGCAGATCCTATTACTTTTTGCGCACCAGTCCCAGCAGCACCGTTGGGATAAACCACAGGAGCTGATAAGCTCCCAGGCTCCACCAAGTCACCCGGCTCAGTGCCCCGGAATAGGCCAGCAGCGTGATGATGGCAAAGCCGATGAGCACACTCAGCACCAGCAGCACGCTGATCGCCTTAGCGATGCCATACTCCCTCTGGGCGGAAAGCAAACTATGCAGCGTTCCCGCCATGCCGCCGCTCACCATTTCGGCCGCGGTCTCACCGGTGCCGTCCAGCGCGGCTTCGGCCTCCCGCTGCAGCGCCGCCGGCACCATGTGGATGTTCTCCTCCTGCAGGCCATAGACCTGCGCCACCCGCGCCGGGGTGATATTGGGGTCGGTGGTATGCACCATCAGGGCGATCCCCACCTTTTCCAGCTCCCGCAGCTGGGTCCTCAGCTGCTTATCGGCATGGTAGCTGATGACAAACCCCGCCGAAAGACTGCCGAAGTTGGAAAGATACAGGAGCTCCTTGCCCTCTGCCGTAAAGCCGGCCTCCACCTCAATGGGCGGCACGGCCACACCGTGGGCCAGCAGCAGGCCGCGGTTGCCAATCAGCACCCGGCCGCCATCCACCCAGGCGGAAATGCCCTTCCCTTCCTCACAGGCAACGCTTTCCACCGCTTTCAGGTTCTTTTCGTTTGTGATCATCCCGCGGAAAATTCCGGTCAGCGAATTATCCACGCTGCACAGCACGCTGGCCGCATTCAGGATAGCCTCATCAATGGGCTTCTTCTCAAAGGTTCTTATCCCATGCAGGGTAATACTCCCGCTGGGGAACAGGTCGCTGCCCCGCAGCAGAACGCCGTCGGTATCATGCAGCTCCTCCACGGCGTCTTCATTCAGCAGGTTGGCACGCCAGCGGTTCAGCCCCTCATTGGCACTGCGCAGCGGCATATGGCTGCCCAGCGTGGCCGCCAGGGGAGAGGTGATGCACAGTGCCGATGTAAAGATAGAAACCGCCTCGAATACCGTTCCCTTGGCCAGGAAGTATTCCAGCAGCGCCATTACCACCGCCGCCAGTATGGTAATGGGGGCCAGCACCCCACTGATGCCCTCGGTCATGCCGGTTTCCTCCAGCACGGCCTCGGCATCCTCCGGCAGACCGGCATCATCCAGCGTCACCGTCTTTTCCGGCTGCTCCGGCTGCTCCGCCGCCCATTCAGTCAGGCGGCTCTGCGGCAGGGTGCGGCAGGCCACAGGCCGCAGGGTGGCCATGGCCCGGCAGCTTTCCCGCTGGCGGGCATTCTTCACCAGCTTGCCCCAGGTATTAAAGAACAGGATAAGTACCGCCAGCGGCAGGAAGATATTGTTCCCATACTGCTCCAGCAGGGCAGGCTGCGCCGCCATAAAGCTGCCCTGCAGCAGGCAGGCGAAGACCGTCAAGGTCACATAGGCATCGTTGCTCTGCCGGCCGGGGAACAGCGCCAAAAAGCCATTGCCCAGCGTGCCGCCGCAGCACAGGGCCGAAACGGCGGTCAGCGCCACCATCCCCCACAATCTCATGGAAGAAGAGGTCGCGAGGAAATCCGGCAGCAGCAGGTGATACACCGGTGCCAACGCCAAATAGATAACCCCCAGCAGCATCACCAGGTTGAGGATCAAGGTGACTGCCAGGCTTCGCTGCCGTTTTTTCAGCGTCTGCATCAGGGCTTCAGCACTCTTACGGGCAGCAGAAGCCTCCCAAAGCGGCTTTTTCGCTCTGGCCACGGGAATCTCCCGGCCCATCGGCATTTCCTCCCCCAATTCTGGGGCAGGCTGTGCCTCCTGTTTTTTGGGCGGGGTCCATTCCTCCGGCTGCATCACCGGTTCTGGCCGCTTCGGCTCCTCCCACTTAAATTCCGGTTCGGCCGCTGGGGCCGGTGCCGCCGGGGCTTCAGTCTTTTGCAGCAGCTCCCCAGGGAAAGGCTCTGCCTTTTTTACCGGCTGGGGTGCAGTCTTGGCGGGTGCCGGTCTTTCCGACGCTGCCCCCGCCGCCCTGGACAACCCGGTCTGAGCAGCATCCAACTGCCGCAGCAGGTCCTCCGTAGTGGTGGTGGCCCGCTTTTCCGGCTGAGCCGCCCGTTCCTCCCGGGCGCGTTTTTCCTTTACTTCCCGCAGGATATCGTCTACATTATAGCGGTTTTCTGCCATCTTTTTCCCTCCGCTTTTTTGGTTTTCTCTCCCAAGGAAACACCCTCGGAGAGATCATGTCAAATAACTTGTCGAGCCGTTTTTTCTCACCGGGCTTTCAGCCCCAGCCGCTGCCGGGTGATCTCGTACAGAATAATGCCGCCCGCCACCGAAGCATTCAACGAATTGATCTGACCCTGCATCGGCAGTGCCGCCACAAAGTCGCACTCCTCTTTCACCAGTCGGCTGACTCCATTGCCCTCCGAGCCGATAACCAAACCTACTGCACCCTTAAAGTCCAGCTGGCACCAATTCACCCCATCCATATCGGCGCAGGTGAACCACACATTTTTCTCGGCCTTCAAGCTTTGCATAGTGGCCACGATATTGGCGACCCGGACGACCGGCAGGCACACTGCTGCCCCAGCGGAGGACTTGACTGCCGCCGCAGTAAGACCGGCGCTGTGCCGCTTGGGGATGATGACCCCATGGGCCCCGCAGGCTTCCGCCGTACGGATAATGGCGCCTAAATTGTGGGGATCCTCGATGTTATCACAGATGACCACAAACAGCGGCTCTTCCCCTGCCCGCTCATAGATGTCTTTCATCTCGGCATAAGCGGCCGCCGCGCAGATGGCGGCAACCCCCTGGTGGGTCTCTATTCCGGAAAGCTGGGTGAGCTTTTCCCGCGTCGCTTCCTTCACCGGGATACCCTGCTCCCGCGCCTTATTGAGAATCGCGGCTACCGGCCCCTTGGGGCTGCCGCTTTGTATGTAGATACACTCCAGCTCCCTGCCGCTGCGCAGGGCCTCCAGCACCGGGTTGCGCCCGGCCAGCACCTGGTTTTGCTCTCCAGTCTGCTTTTTTTCCTGCATGGTCATAGTTCCTTTCTTCTATTAGGGCTGTGCGCACCGCCGGGGAACCGGCCCCCGCCTGCGCGCCTTCGGCGCGCCCACCCGCAGCCTACGGCTGCGGGCCACCGGTCCTATAAGGGCCGGCAGGCGGGGGCCGGTTCCCGCGCTGCGCACTGTGCATGCCTATGAATGGTACCATTATAACACAGCCCTTCGCAAAAATCGACCCTATTTTATCAGAAGTCCGCCCAGCAGGGCCCCCAGCCCCACGGCGCTGCCCCATTGGGCCAGCCGGACGCCCCACAGCCGCCAGCCGCCGGGCTGCCGGGGCCGCCACCGCAGCGAACCTACATACCGCCGGGCATTCTCCCGTAGGGCCTCCTCACCGTTCTGCTGCTTTTCCGGCTTTACGAATAAAATCGCCCGCTCAAAAAACTCATTATCCACTTCCACTACCTCTACCACCTGCTTATTGACTCCCTTCAGCATCACGCAGCCCTCCTTTTGCGGCATCAATTCCCTGTTATTTTGCTTCCTGCTGTGGAATTTATGCAGTCCCACCTGGCGGAAGCGACAGAGAGATATACAGACCGTATTTTTTACTTTTGCACAGTTTCCACACACTTTTCCCCCGGCAGTGTGGAAAACTCGGTGGAAAATGTGAAAAAGTGTCCCCATTTCGTCCCTTTTTCTCTCCTGTCACCGGTGGAAACATCTGTTTTATCCACAATTTACAGTAAATGGACACTACAAAAAGTTTACCGGCCTTGCTCCCCGCTCCGGATTTTTTCACAAATGAAAACTAAACGCCGGTCAGAAAAATATCGTTATTTATTTCACAAAAATTTGCGGAATCTGCCGGTATCTTATTGCATTTGGCGGGCAATATTGCTACAATAGGGCTGAACGCACCATCCCTTTATACTTCTATTTTTTGAAGGAGGATCAATATTATGCCACTGGTCACTACCAAGGAAATGTTCCGTAAAGCCTATGAGGGCGGCTACGCCATCGGCGCTTTCAATGTCAACAACATGGAGATCGTACAGGGCATTACCGAAGCGGCCCAGCTGGAGCAGGCTCCTGTCATTCTGCAGGTTTCGGCCGGCGCCCGCAAATATGCCAAGCACATCTATCTCACCAAACTGGTGGAGGCCGCTGTGGCCGATACCGATGTCCCGATCGCCCTGCATCTGGACCACGGCGATGGCTTTGAGATCTGCAAGGACTGCATCGACGGCGGCTTCACCTCCGTGATGATCGACGGCTCCAAGCTGAGCTTTGAGGAAAACATTGCTGTGACCCGCAAGGTCGTGGAATATGCCCATGACCACGGTGTTATGGTGGAGGGCGAGCTGGGCAAGCTTGCCGGCATTGAGGACGCTGTCAATGTCAGCGAAGCCGATGCCCAGTTCACCAATCCCGCCGAGGTGGAGGAATTTGTTTCCCGCACCGGGGTGGATTCCCTGGCCATCGCCATCGGCACCAGCCACGGCGCCTATAAGTTCAAGCCCGGCCAGAAGCCCCAGCTGCGCTTTGATATCCTGCAGCAGGTCAGCGACCGCCTGCCCGGCTTCCCCATCGTGCTGCACGGTGCTTCCTCCGTCATCCAGGCCGATGTAGAAACCGTCAACCGCTTCGGCGGCAAGATGCCCGATGCCATCGGCATCCCCGAGGAAATGCTGCGCCACGCCGCCGAAATGGCCGTCTGCAAGATCAATATCGATAGCGACCTGCGCCTGGCCATGACCGCCGCCATCCGTCAGCACATGTTCGAGCATCCCGATCATTTCGATCCCCGGCAGTATCTCACCCCCGCCCGCGATCACATCCGCGAGCTGGTCCGCCACAAGATGCACGATGTCCTGGGCTGCTCCGGCAAGGCGTAATTTCTCCCGCATATACCAAAAGATCCCTGCCACACGGCAGGGATCTTTTTTCGTTTTATTATGCCACGGTCGTACCCGGGTAGTAGTGGTTCAAAATCTGCACATAGGTCCAGCCCTGCCGGGCGTACAGCATACTGCCGGTCTGGCTCATCCCCACACCGTGGCCGTAGCCGTAGGTGGTAACGGTAAAAATGCGGCTGTCCGCGTCATAGCTGATATCAAAGGCATGGCTGCGCAGTCCCAGGATGCTCTCCCTTATCTTCCGCCCCGTGGTGGTGGTATTGCCTACCCGTACGGTGCCTACATATTTTCCATCGGTACGGGAGGTGATCTCCAGCCAGGTGGCTGGGTCATCATTGGCGGGGTCCAGGCTCGTCCCCAGGGCGCTGTTCATCCTTTCAGCCATCTGCTCCGGGGTATAGGTATAGTCCTTGGAAAAAGGCGACCAGCTGTAGGAATAGCCCTCCTCGATGGAGGAATCCACCGAAACAAGGTAGGGATACTGGGTGGTACCCCAGACGCTTTGGGCCGTGGTGGTCACGCCGCAACTGATGGAAAAATAGGTACAGTTGGCGTACTGGCCATTATAATAAACTGCCTGGCCCAGCACCTCCTTCACACAGGCCCTTACCCGGTCGCCGGGTTCCACACTGCTAAGGCGCAGGGTAGGCGCACGGCCCAGGTAGTCATTGTAATACTTAATATAGCTGTAAGAGGCCACCGCCATGGCCTTTGTGGATTCCCACTCGGTGCTGTTGCCCACCTCATTCTGCACCACGCGGCACAGAATCTCATAGGTATCGCCAACTACCGGGGTACTGCCGTTAATGACACTAAGCTGACCGTAATCGGCGGTATCATTGCCGCTGTTATCTGGCTCCGGTTCAGGGGCGGGGGACGGCGCGGGCGTCGGTTCCGGTTCAGGGGTCGGGGCGGGGGCTGGCTCAGGGGTTGGAGCCGGAGCAGGCGTCGGTTCCGGCTCCTTTACGGTACCGGTATTACCGGCACTCCCAGTATTCCCGGCATTGCCCGAACCATTGGAATTGCCGCCGGTGGTGTCGTTCCTGTTCCCATTGCCGGTATTACCGTTTTTGTTGTCCCCGGTCTGCCCGGAGGAGTTCTCCGTTTTAGAATCGGTTTTATCCCCGGATTTATCATCGGCCTTATTATCGGTTTTGGAGTCAGTCTTATCCGGCTGTTTCTCCCCGGATTGACCGTCATTCTCGGCGGGTTCCTCATTCTCCTCCGGCAGCACCTCATTCTGCGGGATATGCTCCCAATCCGGCAGCAGGGCCTGTCCGCTTTGCACTGTGGGATAGATGGGCAGGTTCTCGGCGCCGGTGGGGGTGCTGCCGCAGCCAGCCAGCAGCAAAAGGGCAACAGCGGCGGCCAGCGCGCGGCCGGTTTTCAGCGATATCGGCATGAAGAGCCCCTCCTTTCGGGCGATTTTTGTAATAATCCGTCCCTATTATACAGAATAGAATCAGTTTTGTCTACCGGTAGGATATGAACAGAGCGTGAAGAATGGGTGATGGCTCTTCCCCTGCGCGCAAAAAAGAGGCGGAAGTTCGCTTCTTCCGCCCCATTTTTCTTATGCAGTTTACTTTTTGCCGCCCAGCAGGCCGGTTAGGACGCTGCCCAGCTGCTCCGCCGCGTCGTCATTTTGGGCGGTCGATTTCTTCTTGGAAGAAGTGGTTTTCTTAGCGGAGGTAGTTTTCTTACCGCTAGCGGTCTTTTTTGCGGAAGAAGTTGTCTTTTTCCCGCTGGAGGTGGTTTTCTTCCCGGTGGAAGTCCCCAACGCGCTGCCCAGCAGGCTGCCGGCCAGGGAGCTCAGTACATCGCTGCTATCGCTCTTTTTGCCGCTGCCGCCCAGGGCGCTGGTCAGCAGGCCGCCCGCAAGGCTGGTAAGAATGTCGCCGCTGTCGCTCTTACCGGACTTTTTATTGCTGCCGCCCAGCAGGCTGCCAGCCAGCGAGATAAGGGTACTGCCGTCATCCTCGTCATCATCCCCGCCGCCCAAAAGGCTGGTGAGCAAGCCGCCGAGCCCGTCGCTTTGGGTCTTGGTCTTTTTCTTCTGGCTGCCCAGGGCCGCCAGCAGCAGCGGGGCCGCCATGGCCAGGATCTTGGAGGTATCCACCTTGCTGGCGCCGCTCTTTTTGGCAACAGCGTTCTGCACGGTCTCGGTCTCCCCGCCCAAAATTTTGGTAAGGATCTTGGTGCCATCCTCCGTATCCACATTCTGCAAAAGGCTTGCCAGCCCTTTGCTGCTGGTATGGTCGTCCAGGGCCTTGGCCAGGCTGTTGGCCCCGTCCTCGGTAGAGGCATTCTGCGCCATGGCACCTACCAAAGCCGGCAGCGCGTTGGCCAGGACATTCTGGGTGTCCTTTTCGCTGGTGCCGGTTTGGCCCGCTATGGAGGAGATCACACTGCCGGAAAGCAGATCAGTCAAATTCATCTGTCCGCGCCCCTTTCCTTATTCCTGCTCCAATGCGCAGAAATCGCAGGGATCGGTGCGGTTGGCCTCAAAGGCTTCCTCAATGGTTCCCTGATAGACCTTGCTGGACCGCATCAGGGTGTGGCAATTGGGGTCAAGGTGGTAGCTCTTGCCGAAACGGGTCCAGTAGACGGAGCCGGTGCCCACCGCCTGCTGGGCATCAGCCAGCTCCTCGGCGGAAACAGGGTTAAAATCGATGGAGAACAGCGAAGCCAGCACCAGGGCAATGGCTGCCACTACGGTCACGATCTTCTTGGTCTTGCCATCCAGGTCCTTATTGGCCAGCAGCAGGATGACAATGGGCAAGAAACAAATAACGGAGGCGATCAGCCCCATATTGTTCCACAGGAAGAACTTCACGCTGCTCTGCTTGCTGGCGGGGTCCAGCCGGTTGGCCTTTTTCCACAGCTGGCTGCCGATGATGACAAGGATAAGATCGATGACCAGTGCCCCGATGAGCCAGTACATTTTCTGCTCCTCGGGGATGTACCAGGTGCCATTGAGCATCAGAATGGCGCCGACCTCGGCGGCCAGAGCCAGCACCCACAGGATCACGGCGGCGATGCGCTTGCCGGTGGCGCTTTTCTTATTGGCGGCGGTGACGACTGCGGGGCGCTTGCCGGTTTTGCCGGTGGAAGCCTCCACAAACTCACGCTCGACCTTCTTTTTTTCTGCCAAATTGGGTCACTCCTTTTCTATCACAAAAATCGGGCGAAATGCCGATTTCATTGTACCAAGCATGAGGCAGATGCGCAAGGGCTTTTTTGTGGAGAAAGGACAACCGCCGGAGGCAGCCCCGGCGGTGCGGATTATTCTTCTTCGCGGCGCAGCAGCAGCACAGCCGCCAGAACCGCCGCGATGGCCGAAGCCGCGGCCGCCACCGCGATCACCTGCGGAGCGCCGGTGGCCGGGTTGGGCTGGGTGGCTTCCTCCTCCGTGGGACGGATGATAACAATGGTGCTGGGCGGATCGAGCTCGGGGTCAAGTTCGGGGCCCTTTTCGGTGAAGGTATGGGACTGTCCGGGTTGGAGCGCCACTTCATTCACAGTAATGGTGTCAGCGGTTCCGTTCACAATGGTGCAGCCGTTGGCGGGAACTGCTCCGGCCCTTGCAAGCTCCTCCATTTGCTCCTGGGGGCCTGCCTGTTCAATGGTATAGGTCTCGCCGTTCTTTGCGTCGCCAAGATATTCAAGCGCCGAACTGCTGAGGTAAAGCCCATCAGGGCTGGGAACGAGGAGCGTAGCGCTCCTGAAGCTATCTGCCAGCATAGCCTTCAGCTTCGCGCTGGCATCACTTACCCCCGGCAAAATGAATTTTCCGTTGTTGAATTCGTAGTAGTATGAGTATTCAATGATGCCGCTTTGCGGCTTGACATTCGCAATGGAAACGCTCGGCCTATCAACTTGTTTATTAGTATCCGGGGTGATATATAGCTTGGCTCCCTTACCGATGATAGTGCTATTGATTATTTCCAACCTAGAGGACGAACTGTCCATGATAAAAGCGTCATTACTCCCGGTCAGTTCCATTCTTGTATTCTCGATGGTAGCACTATCACCATTAAGCCAACATATGCCACTCCATGTAATATCGCAGTTTTCTACTATAAAGTTGGAACCTGAAGTCGCATTAAACAACCGCCCTTTTTCCGTCGTGTCTGCTTCTGTTATCTTCACACCTATCAATTTGACCGTAGTCCCATTAAGCCCCTCAAAAACATTCTTATATCCTACTTTTATGCCTCCGGTAGTTTCGCCGTTCTGTATTGTAAAGGTTGCATAGTTCTGCACGGAAATCAGACTTTTCAAAGTCATCGTACAGCCATTCAAATCCAGTGTTATAGATTTTAGCACTCTGATACTATCGTATCCATTCGATAACTCACAGTCCTTTAAGATGGTAATGGTGTCGCCATCATTGGCGTCACCCAATGCATCCCTAAGGGATGCATATTCTTTATCTTTGTTTATGTTTTTTGCCACATTATTCTCCTCCTCCGCCAGCGCGATGGTGGGCAGCAGCAGAACAGCAAGCAGCAGGGCCAGGGTAAGGGCAATCAGTTTTTTCATGGGGCGCACTCCTTTCTTTTTACGGGAAGCGGGTGGTCTCCTACACCTTTATGGTACCATTTACACGGCCCGGGGCGCAAGGGGGGCGGTGGAGAATTTCATTGCGTAGGTTTGGCTAATTTGGCTGTACTTAAGCAAAAAGAACGCCCGCGGCCTGCACTGGGCATAGCCGCGGGTGTGGGGATGGGGAAAGTTACTTGGCGGAATGGCCGTTCTCGTAGCTTTCGATCATGCGCTTCACCATCTCGCCGCCGATGGAACCGGCCTGACGGGCGGAGATATCGCCGTTGTAGCCCTGCTTGAGGTTAACGCCGACGGTGTTGGCAGCTTCCTGCTTCATCTGGTTCAGTGCTTCCTTGGCTTTCTTGTTAGACATGGTTTATTCCTCTCTTTCTTAATTTGGCGTTTGCAATGTGTATTGTGTGCGCCAGCAGGCGGTATATTAGAGGAACTTTTCTCCAAGCAAAAAATAAACGGCATTTTTTTACGATAGGGCTTGACTTTTTCGGCAGAACCGCTATAATTATTCATGTTGCTATTGCCCGATTGTGTAAAGGTAGCACGACAGACTCTGACTCTGTTTGTCTGGGTTCGAATCCTAGTCGGGCAACCACAAAGACCCTCGCCGTTTAAGATAGCAGCGAGGGTTTTTCTAACGGGATGTGGCTCAGCTTGGTAGAGCGCTGCGTTCGGGACGCAGAGGTCGCAGGTTCAAATCCTGTCATCCCGACCAACAAAAAAGGACGCCTTTTTGGCGTCCTTTTTTGTTGGTCGGCCGGGGAGCGTCTCCTTTATTACAGATCTAATACCCCCTGCCCTGATCGAACGCGAAAGACAGCCCTGACGGTTTTCTTTCACACTTTCTTTCCCTCCGTAGGGGATAAGCCTGCGCAAAAATCTTTGGGCGTCTTTTTTATTTGGTGCCAAGGGGAACAGAAAGCCTGCGCAAAGGGTTGGTCTGTGCCCTAATGAAATGTGCGGAGGGCGCTGCTGTGGTTCCCCCTCCACACATCCCTCTCCTTGCCATCATACTGCCACTTAATGTGATATTTTGGACTAAAAAGCTGCGCTTTTTAACCACGCAGCAAGAAAAACATAACCATTATACAAAGCAAAGGACCCAAAGCCGACATCTCTGCCGCTTCGGGTCCTTTTTCATGTTCCATCGCTCTATTGTGTGTTAAATTATGATATTGCTGTTTCCTTCCCTGCCGCCAGCAGGCGTTCCAGCCACTCCACCAGCGCAAAGGAAAGCCGGTATTCCGGACCTTCCGCCAGTTTTTCTATCTGATCCAGCTCCGAGCCTTCCGCAGCTGTGCCAATGCACAGCTGTGGGAACAGCACACACCACCAGTTGTGGCCCTCTGCCGCTCCCAGCTCAATGCGCACCGCGTCATAGTACCCCGCCGGCAGAATGGTGCCATCATACTCCCTGGTTTCAAAATACATATTCACCAGCGCCACCCGTACAGCGTCGGTACTGCCGGCCTGCGCCAGAGCCTCCTCCGCCACCGCTTTCATTTTGGGCAACAGCTCCTCTGCCCGCGCCATCGTTTCTATTTGGCTTTCACTTTTCGCAAAGTCCTCCGCCGTTTCCCGCAGGATGGCATCCCGCACCCGCAGCTTCAGCGCCTGGTCCTCCTCGCTGTCGCTGTTGGCCAGGATGTGCAGCCGCAGTACATTCTCCCGCACCGTCTCACATTCATTATCAAAGCCCGCCGCCATGCTGAGGATCACCGCCAGCAGCAATCCGAAAATCAGCACTCTGTCCCACTTTTTTGTCATTGGTTTTCCGTCCTTTCCGGGTTAGTTCGTTATCCGGAGTATGGACGGATTTTCCGCTTCTATTCGCAGTCCGTGCGGAAGGCAGGATCAGGCCGCAGGCCGCCCGCCCTTCCGGGCGGGCAAACGGACCTCCGGTCCGTTTCGGCGGCGCTGCGCGCCGCCGGGCCTGCGGCCCTCCCTCTCCCTCCCGGATCCCTGCGCCCCCGCCCAAAAAGCTCCCCCACCCTGCGCCAGGCAGAATGGGGGAGCTTTTCATTCTATCACTTATTCCAGCATCGAGCGTCCGGTCATCTCCGCGGGCTGGGGCAGGCCCAGCGCCGCCAGCATGGTCGGGGCAATATCCGCCAGCCGGCCGCCCTCAGGCATCAGCTTTGTCCCCTCGGGGAAGCCCACCGCGATAAACGGCACCGGATTGGTGGTGTGCGCCGTAAAGGGCTTGCCTTCCTCGTCAGTCATCCTGTCGGCGTTGCCGTGGTCCGCCGTCACAAAGGCTCGGCCACCCATCTCCTCAATGGCCGCCAGCATCCGGCCCAGGCAGGCATCCACCGTCTCCACCGCCTTCACCGCAGCCTCAAAGACACCGGTATGGCCCACCATATCGCAGTTGGCGTAGTTCAGGATGATGACATCATACTTGCCGCTGCGGATACGCTTCACCACCTCGTCGGTCACCAGATAAGCGCTCATCTCAGGCTGCATGTCGTAGGTCGCCACCTTGGGGCTGGGGATCAGCACCCGGTCCTCACCAGGATAGGGGGCCTCCACGCCGCCATTAAAGAAGAAGGTGACATGGGCATATTTCTCGGTCTCGGCAATGCGCAGCTGGGTCAGTCCCTGCTTGCTGATATACTCGCCAAAGGTATTGGTCAGATCCTCAGGCTTATAGGCCACCTCCACATTGGGCATGGTGGCATCGTACTGGGTCATGCAGATATACACCAACGGGAAGAAGCCCTTTTTGCGCCGGAACCCGGCAAAATCGGGGTCCACCAGCGCGCGGGTCAGCTCACGTGCCCGGTCGGGGCGGAAGTTGAAGAAGATCACGCTGTCCCCGCTTCGGATGGCCGCGTTTTCCGTCACCACCGCCGGCACGGTAAATTCATCGGTCACACCGTTTTTATAGTTTTCCCGCATCATCGCCACCGGGTCGGGTGCCTTTACGCCCTCGCCGTTCACCATGGCGTCATAGGCTTTCACTACCCGCTCCCAGCGGTTGTCCCGGTCCATGGCATAGTAGCGGCCGCTTACGGTGGCTATCTTGCCCACGCCGATCTTATCCAGCTCCTGCTGCAGCTCATCAATGTACTCCGCCCCGGAGGTCGGCGGTACATCACGCCCATCCATGAAGCAGTGGATAAACACCTTTTCCACACCGCTCTTCTTGGCCATCTCTATCAGGCCATAGAGGTGCCGATTGTGGCTGTGCACCCCGCCGTCGGAAAGCAGTCCCATCAGATGCAGCGCGGCCCCCGGCTTTTTGGCGTTTTCCATGGCGTGCACCAGCGCGGGGTTGGTCAGGTACTCTCCCTCCTCAATGGACTTGGTAATGCGGGTCAGCTCCTGGTAAACGATGCGCCCGGCGCCCATATTGGTGTGTCCCACCTCGCTGTTGCCCATCTGGCCGTCCGGCAGTCCCACATCCAGCCCGGAGGCCCCGATTTGAGTATGGGGGCAGGTTTCCCACAGCCGGTCCAGGGTGGGGTGCTTTGCGGCGGCAATGGCGTTGCCCTCGGTCTCTTTCCGCAGCCCAAAGCCATCCATGATAATAAGTGCCAGTGGCTTTTTCATCGCAGCTTCCCCCCTTTTTATTTGCTCGCGGCTTCCACTATCGCCGCAAAATCCGGCGCCTTCAGCGAAGCGCCGCCAATGAGCCCGCCGTCGATATCCGGCTGCGCCAGAAGGCCCGCCGCGTTCTTGGCGTTCATGCTGCCGCCGTACTGGATAGTCGTGGCCTCCGCCGCGTCCTCTCCGTACAGCTTACCCAGCAGCGCGCGGATCATATGGTTGACCTCATTGGCCTGCTCGTCGGTCGCCGTCTTGCCGGTGCCGATGGCCCATACCGGCTCGTACGCAATAATGATGTGCCGCAGCTCCTCGGCAGTCACACCGGCCAGCGCCTTCTTCACCTGAATGGCGATGATCTCCCCGGTGATGTCGGCCTCCCGCTGCTCCAGCGTCTCGCCTACGCACAGAATAACCTCCAGGCCGCTTTCCAGCGCCGCGCGCACCCGCTTGGCCACCGTCTCATCGGTCTCGCCAAAGTACTGCCGGCGCTCGCTGTGTCCGATGATGACATACTGCACCCCCAGCTCCTTCAGCATCGGCGCTGAGATCTCCCCGGTGAAGGCTCCGCTTTCCGCCCAATGGCAGTTCTCGGCGCCCACCTTCACATTGCTGCCCTCGGTCAGGGCCAGCGCGGTCTCCAGGTTGGTATACGGCGTGCACAGCACGACCTCACAATCCGCGTCCTTTACCAGCGGCAGCAGCTCGGTAATGAGCGCCTTCGCCTCGGCACGGTTTTTATTCATTTTCCAGTTCCCGGCGATGACCGCCCGGCGTTTTGCTTTATTCATATCCTTTTCCTCCTTGGATAGTCTATTTTTCCTTTATTCCTCGGCAGGCCCCAGCAGTGGGCAAATTCCGGGCCGCAGGCCCAGCCGCCCTCCGGGCGGCTTCCGCGGACTTCGTCCGCGGCGGCGGCTCCGCCGCCGGGCCTGCGGCCCGGCTCCCTCCGCCAATCTGTACCCCGTCCCCGGCCAGCCCCCAGCAGGGTACCGGCCCGGGACGCAGCCCCCCGCCTGCGGCGGGTCAGCGGACTTCGTCCGCTGCGCGCGTCCTGCGGACGCGCGGGGCTGCGCCCCGCCGTCCCTGCATTTCTCGTCCCCGCGTTTCTCGGCCCTGCGTTTCTCAGCCCCGCCAAAGCCATACGGCCCCGCTTTGCAATAAAACGGGGCCGCCTAGGGTTTTCTTATTCTTTATCCCGGATGCAGGCGATCCCCGGCAGCAGAGTCCCCTCCAGATACTCCAGCGAAGCGCCGCCGCCGGTGGAGATGTGGCTCATCTTGTCGCCAAAGCCCAGCTGCTGTACCGCCGCTGCGCTGTCGCCGCCTCCAATGATGGTGGTCGCGTCAGTCTCGGCCAGCGCCTTGGCCACCGCAATGGTGCCCGCCGCCAGCACCGGGTTCTCAAAGACGCCCATCGGCCCGTTCCACACAACAGTCTTGGCATCCTTCACCGCCTCAGCGTACAGCTCGCGGGTCTTGGGGCCAATATCCATCCCCATACGGTCAGCAGGGATCTTATCGCTGTCCACCACCAGCGTCTCAATGGGCGCGTCGATGGGGTTCGGGAACTCAGCGGTGGTCACGGTATCCACCGGCAGCACCAGCTTCACACCGTTCTTTTCGGCCTTCGCCATCATTTCCTTGCAGTAGTCGATCTTCTCGGCGTCCAGCAGAGAGGTGCCTACCTCATAGCCCTTGGCCGCCAGGAAGGTATAGGCCATGCCGCCGCCGATGATCAGGGTATCCACCTTGTCCAGCAGGTTGTTGATGACCTTCAGCTTATCGGCCACCTTGGCGCCGCCCAGGATGGCCACGAGAGGACGCACCGGCTGCTCCACGGCATTGCCCAGGTAGTTGATCTCCTTCTCCATCAGGTAGCCCACAGCGGTCTCCTTGATGTAGTCGGTCACACCGACGGTGGAGCAGTGGGCACGGTGGGCGCTGCCAAAGGCGTCATCCACATATACATCCGCCAGCGAAGCCAGCTCCTTGCTGAATTCGGGCAGATTCTTGGTCTCCTCGGGACGGAAGCGGGTGTTCTGCAGCACCAGAATATCGCCGTCCTTCATCTCGGATACCATCCGGCGGGCATTCTCACCCACTACGGTATCGTCATCGGCAAAGAGGACGGGGCGGCCCATCAGCTCGCCCAGGCGGGCGGCCACGGGAGCCATGGTAAAGGCCGCGTCGGGGCCCTTGGGCTTGCCCAGGTGGGAGCAAAGAATGACCTTTGCGCCATGGTCAGCCAGATAACGGATGGTGGGAATAGCGCCCACGATGCGGTTATCGTTGGTCACCTTGCCGTCCTTCAGCGGCACATTAAAGTCCACCCGCACCAGTACACGGCGGCCCTTTACATCCAGATCTTCCACAGTCACTTTGTTCAGAAAAGACATATCCGGTATCCCTCTTTCTTTATAGTATTTTTTGTGGTTCCGCCTTTATTTTACCCCATCCGCCGCCGCTTTGCAATAGAGTTTCGGCAAATTTGTTAAAAAATTAACTTATTTTATTCCCATTTCAGGCGGTGCAGCTGCCCCTCGTTTTGCAGCTGGGGAAAATCCCACTGCCGCAGCGCCTCGTATACCCCTATTGCCACCGAATTGGAAAGATTCAGACTGCGCAGTCCCTGCCGCATCGGGAACCGCAGGCATCGGGCAGGATGCTGCACCAGCAGCTCCTCCGGCAGCCCGGCATCCTCCCGCCCAAAAAGCAGCCAGCACCCGTCCGGGTATTGCACCTCGGTGTAGATATGCTGCGCCTTGGTGGTGAAATAATACATCTTTTCCTGCTCGTCTTTGTGCCGCTCCATAAAATTTTCAAGACTCGGGTAGGTCGTCACATCAAGGTACTTCCAGTAGTCCAGCCCCGCCCGCTTCAGCTTGGTATCGTCTATGGTAAAGGCCATCGGCTCCACCAGATGCAGCCGGGCCCCCGTCGCCGCGCAGGTCCTTGCTATATTCCCCACATTCTGCGGAATCCGCGGCTCCACCAATACAATGTTCAGAATCGCCATTTCTACCTCTCTCCTTTTCGCTCCTGTTCCGGTCCCTGCAGGGGGCCGGTCGGGGCCGCAGTCCCGGCGGCTCCGCCGCCGATGCGGACTGCCGTCCGCATGCCCGCCTCCGGCGGGCGGCCTGCGGCCCCCGCCCGCCCCTCCTCGGGCCCCTGCAAATCCCCATATATTTCCAATTTTCGCCTCGTTCACGCCCCGCTGCGCCACCCCGCACAGCTGCCCTCAAACGACCCTATTCTACCATATTTTATCGCAAAAAGCCCCTCATTTGTAAACTTTTTGTTAAAAAAAGTGAAATATTAACCTTTCAACTGCAAAAAAGGGTCGATTTTGCCGTATTAGTGAAAGGAGTTGTTTCAATATGCAGCAAATACCAAATTATCTGAACGCCCGGCAAAAACTTTTCTGCCACTGGTTCGCCCTCACGCGCGATGCCCAGGGAGCCGCCGACCGCTGCTTCCGGGCGCCCGAAAAACGGGAGGAAGCCCTCCGTCTTTTGCAAACGCCCCTGGCCCAGGACTACCTGCGGCAGGTGGAAGCCGCCCTGGGTGGCGAAGGCCTCTCCGCCACCGCGGAGGAAGGCTACCGCCGGCTGGCCTTCGGCCCGGTCACCGATGCCGTCCGGCTGATGTTCCCCGCTGAGGACGAAACCCCGCCCCTGGAGGAGATGGATCTCTACAACATCTCCAAAATCAGCCAGGCCAAGGGCGGGCTGGAGATCACCTTCTTCGACCGGCTGGAGGCCCTGGACCGGCTGGCCGCCCAGCAGAAGGAGGCCGCCGTCCAGCAGGATGCCTTCGGCTTCCTGGATGCCGTTGCCGCCGGGGCCGCGGCCGGGGATGAGGAGGACGAGTGATGCACTTTGCCCCCTTCAGCAAAAAACAGCTGCGGGTGCTCACCTGGTGGCGCCCCGGCTCCCCGGACCGTCAAAAAGACGCCATCCTCTGCGATGGGGCGGTGCGCAGCGGCAAAACGCTGTGTCTTTCCCTCTCCTTCGTGATGTGGGCGACCCACTGCTTTTCCGGCCAGGATTTTGCCCTCTGCGGCAAAACCATCCTCTCCCTCCAGCGCAACCTGCTGGAGCCCCTCCTCCCCATTTTGCGGGGGATGGGGTACCGGTGTCGGTTCGTGGCCGGGCGGCGAGTGCTTACGGTGGGGCTGGGCCGGCACGAAAACCGGTTTTACCTCTTCGGCGGGCGGGATGAAGGCAGCGCCTCCCTCATCCAGGGCGTCACCCTGGCCGGGGCCCTGCTGGATGAGGTCGCCCTGATGCCCCGCTCCTTTGTGGAGCAGGCACTGGCCCGCTGTTCGGTGCCGGGCTCGCGGTACTGGTTCTGCTGCAATCCGGAGCATCCCTTTCACTGGTTCTACCGGGAGTGGATCGAGAAGGCACGGGAAAAAAACTGCCTTTATCTCCACTTCACCATGCGGGATAACCCCTCCCTGACCCCGGCGATCCGGCGGCGGTACGAGGGACTGTATTCCGGCTCCTTCTACCGGCGGTTCGTGCTGGGAGAATGGTGCGCCCCCAGCGGGGCGGTCTACCCCATGTTCTCCCCGCAAACCCATGTTGTGGAGCACCTGCCGGCAGGTCTTACCCAGTGGTACCTCAGCTGTGATTACGGCACCGTCAACCCCTGCTCCATCGGGCTGTGGGGCTACTTCCCCGCCGATGGAATCTGGTACCGGGCAGCGGAGTATTACCACGATTCCCGCCGGGAGGGAGTACAGAAAACCGATGAGGAGTACTACGCGGCCCTTTGTCAATTGGCCGGGGATCATCCCATACAGGGTGTGACGGTGGATCCGTCAGCCGCCAGCTTTATGGAGTGTATCCGTCGTCACGGCGTCTACACCGTCCTCCCCGCCAAAAATGAGGTCCTCGACGGCATCCGCCGGGTCAGCGAGCTGCTGCGCAGCGGCAAGCTGCTGTTTTCGGTCGCCTGCCGGGATACCATCCGGGAGTTTGCCCAGTACCGCTGGGAGGAAAACGCCCCCGAGGACCGGCCCCGCAAGGAAAACGACCATGCCATGGATGAGATCCGGTATTTCGTTTCCACTGTGCTCTCCCCCGCCCCAAGGAACCAACCCGCTTTCCACGCCGCTGCCCTCCCCCGGCAGCCGGCCGGCACCTGAACCGGGGGGAAGACCGGTCAAACGGCAGCGGCCCGGCCCGCAGGGCGTTCCGGCTGCGCCGGAACCGGCGGCAAAGCCGCCGAGCCCGCCCGCGGGCGGGCTGCCCTGCGGGCCGCCCAGGCGCAGGAGCTTCTACCCCGCGCGCGCCGAACGGCCTTCCCCCGCAGCAAGTCCCGGGCTTACCGGTTTCCCGGGCGCGGCCGCCCTCTCCCGGCGGCCGCGGAACAAAAACCGGCCATCCCGAAAGGAGGAATCCGAACATTGGGTATTTTCGATCCCAAAAACAAAAAAACGACCCGGGCCGCGGTTCAAACAGCACCCCAGCCGCGGCCGGAGCACTGGCAGCCCCAGCGCTTTTTACCGGCGGAGGCCCCGCTGTACCGGGCCCTGCGGCAGAGCATCCCCATCATCGATGCCGCCCTGCAAAAAATCGTCCGGCTGACGGTAGATTTTACCCTCACCGCCGCCGAACCGGAGGCCCAGCCGCTGCTCTCCCGCTTTGCGGCGGAAGTGCCGGTAGGAGCCAGCGGCAGAGGATTGGCGGCCTTTGCCGGCCAGTATCTCGATAGCCTGCTGTGCTACGGCAGCGCTGTCGGCGAGGTGGTGCTGGACCACGACCGGGAAAAGCTCCTGGGGCTGTACCTGCCGCCGCTTTCCCACCTCAGTTTCCAGCAGGGCAGCAGCCCGCTGGAGGCGGTCATCTGCGCCGGCGAGGGCAGGCACCGCCAGCCGCTCCCCTGTCCCGAGCTCATCCTGTTCACTGCGCTGCACCCGGCCCCGGGCGAGATCACCGGCCAATCGCTGCTTTCCGGCCTGCCAGCCATCTCCCGGGTGCTGCTGCAAATTTATTCCGCCATCGGCAAGAACTTTGAGCGGATGGGCAACCTGCGGTACGCCGTTACCTACCGTCCCACCCCCGGCGATGGCACCGATGCCGCCGCTGTGGCAAATGAGATCAGCCGGGAATGGAGCACCGCCATGCAGGCCGCCGCCGAAGGCGAGATCCGGGACTTTGTGGCGGTGGGCGATGTGGATATCCGGGTCATCGGGGCCGATAACCAGTTTATCGCCACCGAGGTCCCCGTCCGCCAGCTGCTGGAGCAGATCGTGGCCAAGCTGGGGCTGCCGCCCTTCCTGCTGGGCCTGAGCTGGAGCAGCACCGAGCGGATGAGCAGCCAGCAGAGCGATCTGCTTACCGGCGAGCTGGAATCCTACCGGCGGCTGCTTACCCCCGTCCTTGCCAAAATAGCCGGGCTGTACCTGCGCAGTCAGGGCTTTGCCCCGGAGGTCGCGGTAGAATGGGCGCCCATCAGCCTGCAGGATGAAACCGAAGAAGCCACCGCCCGCCTGACCCGCGCCAAGGCCGAGGAATTGGAACGCAAGCTGGCCCATGAGGCCAAACAGGAGGGAACGGTATGAGTAAAACCAACATCCCAACCGGGGGCTGCCCTGTGACCAAAACCGAAGCGGCCGGAATGCCCTTTGGTTTGCGGGACGGAGCCGAAGAACCAAGACAGAAGCCGGCCGCATGGGCCGGCAAGGAGGGAAAAGCATGAGCGAAATCAACATCCCCGCCGGGGGCTGGCCCGTGACCAAAGCCAAAGCAGCCGGAACGGCCTTTGGTTTGCGGGACGGAGCCGAAGAACCAAGACAGAAGCCGGCCGCATGGGCCGG
>ENA-UOJJ01002543-UOJJ01002543.1-human-gut-metagenome-genome-assembly--contig:-CS66-NODE-2543-length-22298-cov-9.876276_pt1 | contig 22298 bp, 21 predicted proteins | sample MGYA00242343_ERZ723890 | MGnify/ENA metagenome assembly ERZ723890
ATACCGAATTGCAGACTGTGTTCCGATGCGTGAGAAACGCCCTCTGACGAGTAAAGGGGTCAGTTTGGAGATCGGAAATTTTTGTACGTTAAGCGCATTATTTAACCAATTGAGCTACGCAGCCAGCTCTTATCGCCTTTAAGTTGTCGCTTATGGCGTATCGCATTTAGGTTATCCGATTAGGGCATATCCCCTTAAAAGGGGTAGTGACCGGGTAGCTACGAGAACTGCCAACTATTCGGAAAAACGTACGCTAATTAGCGTACGTTTTCATTCCATTGGGCTTCAGACGCCTTCACCGTCTTGTTCTTTGCTACGGATATTCGTAATGCATGTTTTCATCTGGATAAGGGTTGTCAAACGCATTTGCAGAAACACGGATCGTCAAATTATCCGATAATCCTTCGATCATCTCCAAAATCTCAGGCGGACAACTTTTGTCAAAGGTCAACACAAAGTCATAGATCAAACCGTCATCACTACTGTTTTCCTGTGTGTCCCATTCCAGCAATTCAAGATCTTCGTCTGTTATGCCAAGCTCCGCTGCCAGTCTGCTCTGAGGAGGTTTGCCATACTTTAGCTCTGGGTCAACCCAGTCGTCATTGACGCAGCCTCCAGCTTCAAGCTCTAAATCGTAAAAACCGCGCTTGCCAGCCATGCGGGGCAATATCACCTTCACAACAATATCAAGGGTGTCACCACAGAACGGCCTATCGTCCAGTGTCCCGCCCTTGTACTGGGTTTTGGCAATAGCCACCAATTTGTCACCACGATCCTCGATTTGCACATCGTCATAATAAGCATCGAAAAATTCCGCATTGGTTTCAGCCATCAAACCGGAAAGCTGGTCATCTATAAGAGATTGGCAATCGGGTAGTAAGACTTCGACAATATAGTTTTCCAGTGTGTCATGGATCCAGACATTTCCACCACATAGCCCTTCACTGGTAAGCATGTCTGATAGAAGCCTGGCGAGGTCAATTGACTGGGTAAGGTCATTTGGCAAACCGTTGAGTTTCGAGCGTCTGTCATTCATCAACGGTATATCAGGAATGAAGATATATGCCTCTTCGAGCTGAACCAACGGGTAGGTCTTCTCGGCCATGAGTGCCGCATGGCTCTTGTAACCGAAAAATGCTGCAACCAGCTCTCTTGCATGTGAAGCTTTTAGTTTTTCAGTGGATTGGGAAACATGATTTTGACGTAGGAAATCTGCGCAAAGTTTTGAGAGATCGGTACTCATAGTAGTGATCCTGTCTTAACAATGCTGGACTTTAAAAGTAGTGGTAAGTGTTTAAGTCACTACGCTTGCCAGCAGGTTAATAAAGATCAACTGTCATTGGCAGGTAGTTCGATTTGCTGTCTTTTAGGTCACTTACAGCCTTGGCAATCAGCTCCGATACCTAAGGTACCAGAATGGCCGATTTTAGCAAGACGAATAAATGATGCTTTCAGCTAGCCATGTCCTAGCATGGCCAGATTTTGGGTGTTCATCAATAGGAATTAAAACCCCCAAAAGATTAAAAAACACCACAAAACGGATATTTCTTCAACACTCCTTATGCACCATATGAACGGAAACGACTATTAAAGGGGGAACCGCAGAATTCGGAAAAAATCGTACGCTAAGCTAACGGTGTTCTCGTGACAGCTCTTTGACTAGGCTTTCTAAGGCCATTCTGATAGCCCTGACTTCCTGAAAAGCCATGGCTAAAATTTGTGCGGCTAAAAGGGATAACCGATGGTAAAGTAAGTTATCCCTGTCGAGATACTGAAAAGCGTTATCCTCGTTTTTCCCAAAACTGTTTTGCCAGTTCGCTCAGAGCGCTAGTTAACTGAGCGACAGATTTCGCACTTTGCAAATTATTCTGCCCGGTCTGTACATTGGTATCAGCAGCATCGCGTATATTGATAATACTGCGGTTTATGTCTTCACTTACTGCTCCCTGCTGCTCGACCGCAGTCGCTATTTGCGCGTTCATGTCGGTAATTTCGTTAACGCGTTGGCCAATTCCATCAAGAGCTGTAGCTGCTTCCTCTGCGTGAGCTACACTCGTGTGCGCTTGCCGACTACTTTGCTCCATGACTGTAACAGCGGATTGCGCTCGCTCTTGTAGAGCGCTGATCATGCTTTGAATATCCGTTGTCGATTGCTGTGTGCGAGCAGCAAGACTGCGAACCTCATCGGCGACAACATTGATGTCAGGCAGGGCCGCGCCGCTTCGTCAGAATAGAGTCTGCTTTCCCATTTTTTGACACATGCCCGCGAAGGTTATAGATTTCAGCCTGACAGAAATGGGCTTTGAGGCACAACGGAACAGAAAGTGCACTTAAGCCGCCTTCAACCAAGGAGACATCGTGCAGGGGCACCGCATCGGCTACGTCCGGGTCAGCAGCTTTGACCAGAACCCGGAACGCCAGCTGGAACAAACCCAGGTGAGCAAGGTGTTCACCGACAAGGCATCGGGCAAGGACACCCAGCGCCCCCAGCTCGAAGCGCTGCTGAGCTTCGTCCGCGAAGGCGATACAGTGGTGGTGCACAGCATGGATCGGCTGGCCCGCAACCTCGATGACCTGCGTCGCTTGGTACAGAAGCTGACTCAGCGCGGCGTGCGCATCGAGTTCCTGAAGGAGGGCCTGGTGTTCACTGGCGAGGACTCGCCGATGGCCAACCTGATGCTGTCGGTGATGGGGGCCTTCGCTGAGTTCGAGCGCGCCCTGATCCGCGAGCGGCAGCGTGAGGGCATCGCCTTGGCCAAGCAGCGTGGCGCGTACCGGGGCCGCAAGAAAGCCCTGTCCGATGAGCAGGCTGCTACCCTGCGGCAGCGAGCGACGGCCGGCGAGCCCAAGGCGCAGCTTGCCCGCGAGTTCAACATCAGCCGGGAAACCCTCTACCAGTACCTCCGCACGGACGACTGACACATGCCGCGTCGCTTGATCCTCTCGGCCACGGAGCGGGACACCCTGCTTGCGCTGCCGGAAAGCCAGGATGACCTGATCCGCTACTACACCTTCAACGACTCCGACCTGTCGCTGATCCGCCAGCGACGCGGCGACGCCAACCGCCTCGGCTTCGCCGTGCAGCTCTGCCTGCTGCGCTACCCCGGTTACGCGCTGGGAACCGACAGCGAGCTGCCCGAGCCGGTCATCCTGTGGGTGGCGAAGCAAGTCCAGGCCGAGCCGGCGAGCTGGGCAAAGTACGGCGAGCGCGACGTGACCCGTCGCGAGCATGCCCAGGAACTGCGCACCTACCTGCAACTGGCCCCGTTCGGCCTGTCCGACTTCCGCGCCCTGGTGCGCGAGCTAACCGAGCTGGCCCTGCAGACCGACAAAGGCTTGCTGCTGGCCGGTCAGGCCCTGGAGAGCCTACGGCAGAAACGACGCATCCTGCCGGCGCTGAGCGTGATTGACCGGGCCTGCTCGGAAGCCATTGCGCGAGCCAATCGGCGGGTCTACCGCGCCCTGGTCGAACCACTCACGGACTCGCATCGGGCCAAGCTGGACGAGCTGTTGAAGCTCAAGGCCGGCAGCAGCATCACCTGGTTGACCTGGCTGCGCCAGGCACCGCTGAAACCCAACTCTCGGCACATGCTGGAACACATCGAGCGGCTGAAGACATTTCAGTTGGTGGACTTGCCCGAAGGCCTGGGCCGGCACATCCACCAGAACCGCCTGCTCAAGCTGGCCCGCGAGGGTGGGCAGATGACGCCCAAAGACCTCGGTAAGTTCGAGCCGCAGCGCCGCTACGCGACCCTGGCCGCCGTGGTGCTGGAGAGCACCGCGACCGTGATCGATGAGCTGGTCGATCTGCATGACCGCATCCTGGTCAAGCTGTTCAGCGGCGCGAAGCACAAGCATCAGCAGCAGTTCCAGAAGCAGGGCAAGGCGATCAACGACAAGGTGCGCCTGTACTCCAGGATCGGCCAGGCGCTGCTGGAAGCGAAGGAAAGCGGCAGCGACCCCTATGCCGCCATCGAGGCGGTGATTCCCTGGGACGAGTTCACCGAGAGCGTCAGCGAGGCCGAGCTGCTGGCCCGGCCGGAAGGCTTCGACCACCTGCACCTGGTCGGCGAGAACTTCGCCACCCTGCGCCGTTACACGCCGGCCTTGCTGGAGGTGCTGGAACTGCGCGCCGCGCCGGCCGCGCAAGGCGTGCTGGCAGCCGTGCAGACCCTGCGTGAGATGAACGCCGACAACCTGCGCAAGGTGCCGGCCGATGCACCCACGGCCTTCATCAAGCCGCGCTGGAAGCCGCTGGTGATCACCCCGGAAGGCCTCGACCGGAAATTCTACGAAATCTGCGCCCTGTCCGAGCTGAAGAACGCCCTGCGCTCCGGCGACATCTGGGTCAAGGGCTCGCGGCAGTTCCGCGACTTCGACGACTACCTGCTGCCGGCCGAGAAGTTCGCCGCACTCAAGCGCGAGCAGGCCCTGCCCCTGGCGATCAACCCGAACAGCGACCAGTACCTGGAAGAGCGTTTGCAGCTGCTGGACGAGCAGTTGGCCACCGTCACCCGCCTGGCCAAGGACAACGAGCTGCCCGATGCCATCCTCACCGAGTCAGGGCTGAAAATCACCCCGCTGGATGCGGCGGTGCCGGATCGGGCGCAGGCGCTGATCGACCAAACCAGCCAGTTACTGCCGCGCATCAAGATCACCGAACTGCTGATGGACGTGGACGACTGGACGGGCTTCAGCCGCCACTTCACCCACTTGAAGGACGGGGCCGAGGCCAAAGACAGGACGTTGCTGCTGTCCGCAATCCTCGGTGATGCGATCAACCTCGGGCTGACCAAGATGGCCGAGTCGAGCCCCGGCCTGACCTACGCCAAGCTGTCCTGGCTGCAAGCCTGGCACATCCGCGACGAAACCTATTCGGCGGCCTTGGCCGAGCTGGTCAACCACCAGTATCGCCACGCCTTTGCCGCCCACTGGGGCGACGGCACGACCTCATCCTCCGATGGCCAGCGCTTCCGCGCGGGTGGCCGGGGCGAGAGCACCGGGCACGTCAACCCGAAGTACGGTAGCGAGCCGGGACGGCTGTTCTATACCCATATCTCCGACCAGTACGCGCCGTTCAGCACCCGCGTGGTGAATGTCGGCGTCCGCGATTCCACCTATGTGCTCGACGGCCTGCTGTACCACGAGTCCGACCTGCGGATCGAGGAGCACTACACCGACACGGCCGGCTTCACCGATCACGTCTTTGCCCTGATGCACCTGCTAGGCTTCCGCTTCGCGCCGCGCATCCGCGACCTCGGCGAAACCAAGCTGTACGTGCCGCAGGGCGTGCAAGCCTACCCGACGTTGCGCCCGCTGATCGGCGGCACCCTGAACATCAAGCACGTGCGTGCCCACTGGGACGACATCCTGCGCCTGGCCAGCTCGATCAAGCAGGGCACCGTCACCGCCTCGCTGATGCTGCGCAAGCTCGGCAGCTACCCGCGCCAGAACGGACTGGCCGTGGCCCTGCGCGAGCTGGGCCGGATCGAGCGCACGCTGTTCATCCTGGACTGGCTGCAAAGTGTTGAACTGCGCCGCCGCGTGCATGCCGGCCTGAACAAAGGTGAGGCGCGCAACTCGCTGGCCAGGGCGGTGTTCTTCAACCGCCTTGGGGAAATCAGGGATCGGAGCTTCGAGCAGCAGCGCTACCGGGCCAGCGGCCTCAACCTGGTGACGGCGGCTATCGTGCTGTGGAACACGGTGTACCTGGAACGCGCCACCCAGGGGTTGGTCGAGGCCGGCAAGCCGGTGGACGGCGAGCTGCTGCAATTCCTGTCGCCGCTGGGCTGGGAGCACATCAACCTAACCGGCGATTACGTCTGGCGGCAGAGCCGCAGACTGGAAGACGGGAAGTTTCGGCCCTTACGGATGCCCGGAAAACCTTAGCGTACGATTTTTTCCGAATTCTGCGGGCTCCCCTTAAACAGGATAACACTGATTGATAAAGGGTATGAATGGTGGTTTTTTGCTCCGTTCCCCGTAAAATGGACGCAACTTCCCCTCTGCGGCTCTCAGCCGCAACACTGCATTCGGGCCAGCGGCTCATGCATCATAACCAGCTCTGCCAGACGGTATCCCCGCTTCAGCCCCGTAAACCGCATCTGACTTCCGTACAGGACGCATTTCAGCGGGTCAACCTTCAGTAACCGCTGATACATCCCTCTCCACCTGATTTGCATCGCCGTTTTTCTCACCGTCTCCGTTATGACGTACACCACCTCTTCCAGTAAGCGGCGCTTCACCGGACTCAGGAAACCGTAGTACCTCACCATACGGAACCCCTTATCTGCTACATGCCAGGAGAACCTTTCCATGAACTCATCTCCACTCATCAACAGGTATTCTTCCCGTTTTGTACGGTGACTGTTGTAACGCAGACCGATTTCATCCTGACCGGCATAATGCTCCAGCCGACTCATCGGCACCGGTGGCTTTTTCAGGTAAGAGCCGAAGTACACCGCCACATGTGTGGCGTTATCCATCACCCTGGATATGTTGACATTCCAGCCGCGGCGGTAATGCGTGTCCAGAAAGCGATTCCAGTCCCGTTTGCTGTTTCCTTCCACTGCCAGTTCATCCGGTATTACCAGCTCCGGGTATTTCCGGGACAGTAGCCGCGTTATCCGGTAACGCCACATGCTCATCACCTTACGGGCGTAAAAATGAATATTTTTCCAGGTGTGGCCCGACGTCACACCACCGGCAGTTGTCGATAAATGGATATGCGGATGCCACTGCTGGTCACGCCCCCATGTGTGGATTACCGTGAATATCCCCGGCTCCACGTCCGCCTGACGGCAGATTTCCAGTATCACATTCGCAGCAATGCGGCTCATCTCTGCCAGTAACCACCTGTTGTGGAATATCAGGGGCCAGTACTGGCAGGGAAGTGTGAACACAATATGCTGCCACGGGCAGTCGGGGACCAGACTCAGCAGATACTGTATCCACTGTGCGCCAGCCTTCACCCCGCAGTGCGGGCAGGAGCGACTTTTACACCGGAAGCAGACCTTTTTTGTGTGGCAACAGTCCGGTGATGAACAGTACCATTGCGTGTAGCCCATCAGCGTGGTCCCGCATGCCATGATTTTTGTCACTGACTCAGTCACCACCGGACGCACTGAACCTTCCGGCTGTTTCTCCAGCCAGTTAAGCCAGCGGTTACCCTGCTGAAAAATATCGGCAAAACGGGGAAGCATCAGACGGGTGGGGTAACGCCATCCGGCCAGTGAACTGTGCCGCATTCCGGGCAGTACATACCACCGGCACTGATACCGGCAAGAATGGTTGCAAACTCCCGCTCCGTACAGCGGGCTATTTCCGGATACCCTTCGTCATCGACACGAACAAACCAGAAGACCAGCTTTTTGTTTCCTGCATCCAGAAAGAACGGAATACCCAGGTCAGCGCAGCACTCAACGGCATCGTCAAAATTATCAAAGCGCAGAACTTCAGCGTCTTCTTCGTCAAAAAAATCATCCGGATGAAGTTTCACAACATAGCGGGGAAGTTTGCTTCTTTGTGGGGAAGGTTTTCGTTTACGGGGTTTAGCTGAACGGGCCATATAACCACCTGAAAGACAATGATATTGCCTGTTTTTATAACGGTAATCTCAGACCATGACAAGCCGCAGCCGCCAGGCTGCCTACTCGGTATTTATTTTGTCAACGACGGATGAAAAGTGGCTCTTCCGCAACCTGGGTGGAGATTTTCATGCCAGTGGACTCATTACCCTCTGCCTGAGTAGTTCAAATCCTGCTCGACCATACATCTGGCGTTTCAGCATCTTCAGGCGATTTACATGACCTTCGACAACACCATTACTCCAGCGACTGCTGATTGCCTCACATATAGCCGCAACATCAGCTTCCATCCCCGTAGCCACGCGCCGAAGTTCTGCTGAACCGCTTTCGTGGACTCGAGTGAACCAACTGCTTAGCTGTGATTTATTTTGGGTTTTCAGAATACGGTAGAACTCGAGTGCCAGTTGCTGCGCTATTTTCAGCTCAGGTTCTTTTTCACACATCAGACTAATAAATCGGGAAGCATAATTTTCTTCATCCCTGGTTATTCTCTAGGGCATCAACCAGCGGCTTACCCGGGACACTGAAGGAAGTCTGACGGCAGTAGTAACCGGTGGGTTCCAGCCTTTACGCCATTTGGCAACCGCATCCCTGACGATGGTTTCACTGCCTGTAAATCCCCGGGCCACCATTTCCCGCCATATCCGGCTGGCGTTATAATTACCACTTTCTCGTTGCTCTTTTAATCACTCCCTCCATGGGTCCAGAAGCCCTCGCTTTGGAGGTCGGGTTGACATTTCAGGGAATGTTCCTGAACGCACCCAGCGACTGACTGTCACACGCGACAGGCCTGTAATACGGGATATTTCCCTGAAACTACATTCCTTGTTATGCAGGGCCATAACCTCTGTCCAACGCTGATGCCGTTTTTTGCGGGTTTGTTGTTTTAGGCGTTCCGGACGACGGAGCGATGCTGCAGGCACAGATGGTTCTGGAGCAGGTGATTTCTTTGGTGACAACTCACTGGCAACAAGACGTATCAGAGGTATATGTCTGTACATCATTCGTTCAGGCGCATCGCCAATATTTTTTAGCAGATGCCATCGATCGGCCACCTGTCTGGCCTGAGGTGCACCTTCACGTGCTGCTGTCGCATAGATTCCACTGCGATCACGCGAGACAATCTGTATTTCCGGATATTTTCTGAACCAGGTCGCCAGCGTACGCTGATCACGGCCGGGAAGCAGGACGAGGGGACGGTGAGTATCAAGATTGACGATTAACGTACCGTAACGGTGGCCCCGATGCCACGCCCACTCATCAATACCGACATGAGGCGCGCCTGACTGTTTCGTCTCCGGGGTATTGATAACCCTGCGAAGGAGAGTATCAGCACTGCAACGGAGACCCACTGCCGTTGCTGCCCGTTTCCCGGCCTCACCTCCGGCGATTAATCCCAGTTGACGTTGTAAATTTTGTAACTGCCTTTCTCAGAAGTGACCGTCAAGGCGGTCACCGAATTCGATAATAAAGCGACTCATGGCTATCCGCCAGTCCTGAAGTGGCATCGTCCATTTCTGTGAGGCTGACTGGATAGCCAGCCTCACCACTTTTTTCACCGATTCATCTGTCGGGAACACTTTCCGTTTCTTTATCGCATGTCTGATGATGCTATTCAGCGATTCGATTGCGTTAGTGGTGTAGATAACCTTGTGGATCGCCTCCGGGTACACGAAGAAGGTGGCAACATTCGGCCAGTTTGCCCGCCAGCTGCGACTTATCTGCGGGTACCTTGCATCCCATTCCTTCCCGAACGCATCCAGCGCCTGCAACGCGCCTTCTTCCGTGGCTGCGCGGTAAACCTGTTTCAGGTCACGGGTTACCGCTTTATAGTCTTTCCACGCCACGAACCGCAGGCTGTTGCGTACCATGTGTACTATGCACAACTGGATCTGCGTCTCCGGGTAGAAACGGTCTGCTTTTTTGAATTGGCAGAAATATGTCCTTTACTCTCAGATGCTAATTAGATGGTTTTAAGCCACAACATTCCATATTTTTGTTCACGAGCTTCGAATGCCTGATGGCCCCCTTCAAGTACATCGCATATTGCCTTGCGCATGCTGTTTGGCGCATCATGATCTCCGTATTCGAGTGCTCCGCTACGGTAACTAATAATCTCATCATTATTAGTGGCGATGATGACCTGCTCAGCATCACAGTTCACCACAAGGTTAGCGTTATGCGTTACGATAATAACTTGCCTGTACTGTTTTATTTTTCGGAAGAGAGGTACCAGACTGTGCATGATGAAGTCATTGTCTAGATCATCTTCTGGCTGATCAAATACAAACGGTGATCCGAAGGCGTCCGTCGCCAGCTTAAGGCAGACATAGAAGGTTCCTCGTTGGCCGGCTGACAATTTTTCGACCGTTTTGCCTTTGTATTCAAATTCCGCCCTGACGTTCAGATAGCGCTGGATCTGCTCAGGGCTAAACAGATAACTGAGTAGTGAATCCGGTCCGGGACTGTTAAAGTATTCATCACACCAGAGGAACTCTTCGATGGTCACTTTTCTGTTCGAAAACTCTGGCAGAACCAGCATGGGTTTATTTGCTAGCAGTGCCCGAAAGTCATCAATACTGCCGACTCTGAACACCTGTCGAAGCCTGTCAACAGAGGTCAGCTCTCCGCTTGCCCTGAATCGTCCTCGGTTCAGACAACTGAGCATCCCTTCATAAAAGGCCTTTATATCAAAGTGTGGCTTTCCATAAATGCGAATATCCGTAAGAATGTCCTTTATCAGGGTCTGTTGGTCCTGCGTCAGATGTGGTTTTGTGGTAAGAGATGCGAAAGCCGTATCAATCACACTCTGTCTGGACAGCAATCCATCTATGAATTCAGCAGCAACCTTGGCGCGTTGTTCTAGCCCAGTCTGGTACTGTCTCTCTCGACGCTCTATTTCATGCAGATGCGTTTCTGCAAGCTCCATTTGACGCTGATATTCATGTACTTTTTCCAGTAACCCTGTGATGTCTTGTCCTAGTCCCTGCTCGCGGAAAGTGCCAATAATTTCGTCGTTATCACGCCCGAACTGTGTCGTTTGCTCCTGAATGGATAGAAGCCTACACGCAACAGCCTCTGTCTGTGCTGACAGATCTACGAGCGGGATTGCTTCTTTAGTTGTAACGCTAGCATTAATTGCAGCTATGCTGGCATTTAGGTTATTTTCGGCTGTCGTAATGTCAGCACGTACACCCGTTAATTTATCCCGCATCTGAACCAGCAATGTCTGACGCCGACTGTTTTCACGAAATGTCTCAATCAATGCTTTATTGCGGTCACTTGTGAGAACCTCTATTTTTTCCTGTGCTCCCCGGATGATCTGTTGCTGAAACTTGCGTGTATTCACCGGCTCTGAATGTTCATTCCTGTACAAACTGAATTCACGCCAGGCACGCCAGATGTTGAGGTTTTCTGCCAGTTGTGCAACTGTATCACCCGCCTCATGAATTGGTGTCAGTCTCAGCATTTTCTTAATTTCATCACTGATGAGCCCCGGTTCCTGGCAGAGCTTTTTGATTTCACCCTGAGACACATGCAGATATTCATACCCTTCTGAAGGGGCATCAAATCGCATCTTCTCACCATTGGCTTTATCTAATTCAATGCTTAGATACTGAACATTCACTTCACGTTGTTCGCTTCCCCGTGTTGCGGTACCGGCAAAGCGGGAACGGAGAGCATCAAGCAGCAGGCTTTTACCCGTGCCTCGGCCACCAATAATTGCAACCATATCCTGGTTAAGGGGGATGGACAGCTTCTTGAATCTGATTTCTTGGCCATCAAAAATCGTCCCTTCAAGATCGATCTGACTGAAATGTGTTTTTGGCGTGAGTTCAGTCAGCCACTCATCTCCGAGCCTAAGACGGTCTTCAGGTTCCAGTAACGCTTGTCGAAGCCCCTCGAAGGTAGGAAGTGCCTTTACCCAAGTATAACGGCTACCGATATCCTCCACTCGATGCGCATCGGAGCAGAGGAAGACGGGTTTGATGGATGCACCGTCATAACGGTTTGTTCTCAGAAAAAATTCACGATCGCCCTTTCCGCCGAAAATAATTTGTCCCTGACGGTCGATCTCAGTTGCGATTGCCGCAGAGCGACCACTTGCGTCGGGCCGATAGCCGCCATACCCGTTCGGACAGACGGCCACTAGGTAATCCTTGAACGGTCGGAATGCGGAACTGAGATGCCCAAGCAGTGCACTGAAGTCTACCACAATGGTATCCACACCATGTCCGCTTTCCGTGACGCTCTTTTCACAGCAGTAAATGGCCTTTCTGTCGCCGTCTGTTAACCTTAGTGGAACACGGGCTAGGGCTTCGTTAATACGTTCGGTGCTCACCTTATCTGAAAAAAGGATATGGACATTAATAAAATCCCCGGCCTTGTTCTGTTGATCAAGGCGGAATTCCACATTTCCCAGCACGGTGATATTAAGACCCTGACGGGCAATTTCTTCCCTGATTGTTTCCAGTTCATTCTGCCGGAAATAAAAATAGTTGGTCACGGCGATAAGGGAAAGTTGCTTCTCTCTAAGTAGATGTACATAGTGCTCTATATCACACTGACTGGAGTAACCATTGGCCTGCCACGTCATCGGGCTGTGGATATGCAAATCCCATTTATTCCATTCTGAACCTTTCACTGACGTTCCTTCATAATAAGATGTTTTCCTTATAATAATGAGGAAATAGTTCTTTTGCTATTTGATTTCGCCCTGCTTTCCTGAATGCTGCTAGCAGCAAAGGTTATAGCTTGCAATGTAATAATCCTTATTTTCTCTCTCTGAGATCCGATTTCTGTGAGTTACGGATCTTCCTCTCCCCCCACACAACGCCACCTCCTGTCAGCACAACATGTGGTATCTCATTCAGCTGCTCATGACACTATATGTTGTGTCATCTCCCTGACCTGTGATGCGCCGCGCAGGGGCGGAAAACAGCGATATGATTATTTTCTCAGCGTGGTACACTTCCGGAAAGTTGTGATATTCCGGAAAGTCGGATCTGACGGAAACGGCTCTCCGGTAATTTAACTGCGTTTCTATATGGCTACTTATTATTTCAGTATGTGAAATTCATTTTTTGTGAAAGTCACTGTTCTCAACAGAGTGGCACTCATCTGGCGATGATTGAGGTGTGGTAAAATTGCACGGCTAACTATTCAACTGAGGAAAGGACATGTTTACTGCATTCAATGAGAGAAATGATTTCAGTTATGCTTTTGAAAAAATCCGTAATGCGATTTCCGCGCCAGGAGAAAATAATGTTTATGCTGCAACAGAATTAGGTCTTGGCATTCTGCTCCGTAAATACGAGCAGTTTCGCCGGGAGCTGGATGCGGCCGGTGAGCTGGGAAACTGGGAATATGATCTCGATACCTACAATCACTGTATTGCGGTGCTGCAACGTTACTTCACCGGCAATCCATCCGGGCTCACAGAACGTGATGCCCGGATTTACAGCCATTACCTGCAGACTGAGCACAAAGGCTTTGTGAAGCTGGCTGAAGAACTGGCTGCCGACCGCTGAATACATACAGAAGGCGGGATTTCTCAACAATAAAGGAATAAACATGGCTGACTGGTTTATTGCGACCGAAGGCGTGAAGGTGGTGAAGGACAGCGCCAGTCTGGGGCCGCAGATAATTACAGCTGTATCGACCATCGCATCTGCTGTCGGAGCGGTGTTCCTTACTCACCACTTCACACTCAGACGTGAGGAGAGAACTGCAGCAGCGAAGCTGGCCAGCGAGCGTCTTTACATTAGTACAGAGCTGGTTTTTTTACTTGAGCGATTTGCGCAGCGTTGCGCTCCAGCAGCAACAGCAACTGTGGAGCACGATCAGGATGGCAGAGGAGAAGCTGAGTTCTTATTACCGGAAATCGATTATTCCCCGGTATCTGGTAACTGGCGCTCCCTTCCTTCTGGCCTGATGTATAGGCTCAGCGAACTCTCTGTTCTCAGCTACGAAGCTGTCGTGTGTGTAGATAATGTGTTTGTTGAAGATACTCCTTATGGTGGAGCGGGTGAATATAGTTTGCATAAAAACGCAGCTATGTTGGGAGTAAAAGCACTGCGGTTATCACGAGAACTGAGAATGTTATGTGGCCTCCCTCTGCACGGCCTTTCCGATACACTATCGCCAACGAGGTTGGTATTGTTGAAAGCCAGAGGTAAAACACTCCAAAAGGAGTACGAAATGGTAAAGAAGTCTAAAAAGACCGAGCAAGAGATTGAGGATTTCATAAAGGGGACATCATGAGTGGCCCACAATTGCTTTCCCTGCCTGGTTCTTTTTTAACGCCTCCGGCAACATTACCTGTTGCCATTGATTACCCGGCTGCGCTGGCACTACGTCAGATGGCACTTGTGCAGGACGAATTACCAAAATATCTGTTGGCGCCGGAGATCAGCGCCCTGCTCCACTATGTACCGGATCTGCACCGCAAAATGTTGCTGGCCACCCTGTGGAACACGGGCGCACGTATAAACGAAGCGCTGGCGCTGACGCGGGGAGATTTTTCTCTGGCGCCGCCATATCCGTTCGTACAGCTGGCCACGCTCAAACAACGGACTGAAAAAGCGACCAGAACGGCAGGCCGTGTCCCTGCTGGCAGTCAGGTGCATCGCCTGGTTCCCCTGTCCGATACACAATACGTCAGCCAACTGCAGATGATGGTGGCCACGCTGAAAATCCCACTGGAGCGCAGAAACAAACGAACCGGAAGAATGGAGAAGGCGCGCATCTGGGGAATCACCGACCGCACAGTTCGCACCTGGCTGAATGAAGCTGTAGAGGCCGCTGCGGCCGACGGCGTGACGTTCTCTGTTCCGGTTACCCCACATACTTTCCGCCATTCCTACGCGATGCATATGCTGTATGCTGGTATTCCGCTGAAGGTGCTGCAGAGCCTGATGGGGCACAAGTCGATTAGTTCGACAGAGGTGTACACGAAGGTGTTTGCGCTGGATGTGGCTGCACGGCACCGGGTGCAGTTTTCGATTCCTGAGTCCGATGCTGTCACAATGCTGAAAAACAGACACGCATAAGTCACAAATCATAATTATGAATTGTGATTTATTCTATAAAAGAAGAGACCACTGCAATATGTGATCTCTTGTATTATTTCATAATTGTTAAAGCCACTTCACAGTATGCTCACATTGTACGGATATATTCGTAATGTTTTTTATATCGAATGAACGACAGAAGTTGTGGAGATTTTATGAAAGTAATTAGCATGAAATTTATTTTTATTTTAACGATTATTGCTCTTGCTGCTGTTTTTTTCTGGTCTGAAGATAAAGGTCCGGCATGCTATCAGGTCAGCGATGAACAGGCCAGAACGTTTGTAAAAAATGATTACCTGCAAAGAATGAAACGCTGGGACAACGATGTACAACTTCTTGGTACAGAAATCCCGAAAATTACATGGGAAAAGATTGAGAGAAGTTTAACAGATGTTGAAGATGAAAAAACACTTCTTGTCCCATTTAAAGCTGAAGGTCCGGAGGGTAAGAGAATGTATTATGGCATGTACCATTGTGAAGAGGGATATGTTGAATATGCGAATGACTAATACACTGTTATAAAGGCTGCATAAAAAGGCCGGAATCCCGGCCCTTATATTATCGCTTACCACTTTCTTTAATGTGAATTTCACCAGGAAGCAGTATCTGGTACTCTTTACCAGAAAACATCGCCCCGAGCCTTGTGAGCGACTCTCCGATGACGCCACGGTGAGTGCTGGCGTTAAAATCGTATTTATCATCATATGAACGAACAACGCCATTGTAAGTCCAGGAGCCATTGGCAGAGATAGTTAAAGTACCTTCTGTTTTCAGTGTGATATTACCAAGATATGCACCGGTAATAACATTATAATCACCAGTGGCATGTGTGAACTTTGTAGAAACAGGGAATGTACCTACTACACCAGATTTTATAATGTCTTTTATCTGATTAATTTTCATAGGGGAAATTTTAAGACCAATGTTGGCGATATTAACGCTCCTTTCAGCGCCATTACCCCATAAATAGTGAGCAAGCGCCACAATTGGTGTAGTGACATTACCGCTCATTTGTTTCATATTCATTGAGCGATAGTCATATTGACTTGGCGCTGGTTTTGAGAAGTGGTAAGCGTCATAAACGCTTATTCCAGGGTGAAGAACCAGATTTCGGTCGGCGTTACAGAAGTAACCAATATTTGTCGATATGATCTGCAATGTGAGAGGGTTGCTAGCCCCATGTTTTTTGATGTAATCCTCAAGTTGAGTTAAAGCCTGAAGACACATGTTTGGACTCTGGAAAAAACTATAAACAACCTGGACTAAAAGAGGTCCAGCACCAGGAACATGCGGTGCTGAAAGAGAAAATGCACCATTGCCATAACTTGGTAAGTTAGTTGATGGTGATGGTGCATGAACAGTTAAGGTTTCCATACATAACTCCTTATAAGTTAATAAGATAATAGAGTTCGCGGCTGGCTAACGCTTACACCGGCGAACGAACCCCATGAGAGAGGCTCCCCATAACATTGTTTGCCGGATATGCCGTTAAAAATGGTAGGGAAGCACCTGAACTACCATATATAAGATATATATCTGTACACTCCATTAAATACTGGAAATATATTGAGAACTCTGATATATAATCTATATATAAAAATACAAAAAGGTATATATATGACCAGCAATAAAGATAAGAACAAGAAAGCAAACGAAATATTATATGCATTTTCCATAATCGGTATTATTCCATTAATGGCTATATTAATACTTCGGATAAATAATCCATATTCTCAAGTGCTGTACTACTTATATAATAAGGTTGCATTTCTCCCTTCTATTACATCATTGCATGATCCCGTCATGACAGCACTTATGTCAAACTACAACAAGACAGCACCAGTTATGGGTATTCTCGTTTTTCTTTGCACATATAAGACAAGAGAAATCATAAAGCCAGTAACAAGAAAACTTGTTGTGCAATCCTGTTTCTGGGGGGCCGTTTTTTATGCCATTCTGATTTATATCACACTGTTCTATAATCTGGAACTAACAACAGCAGGTGGTTTTTTTAAATTATTATCTCATAATGTCATCACTCTTTTTATTTTATACTGCTCCATTTACTTTACTGTTTTAACCATGACATATGCGATTTTACTGATGCCATTGCTTGTCATTAAATATTTTAAAGGGAGGCAGTAACACTGCCTTCCTTTTAATTATTTTATGATCTTGTGATTCAACTCATCAACAAATTTATCATCGATAAATGCACCAATAGCACCTGCAATAACTACGCCAACAAAACCAACAACTGTGGCCGGAAGACCAAAGGCTATAAGGGCCGAGCCTAATGTCAAAGAAAACAAACTAAGAGCTACAGCAGCTGGTTACGAACTTAATGGCCAGACTATTTATGTATTGCTCCTGTGGCACACACGAGAAAACAGGTAGATTGTGTGTGGGGACAACTTAACATAGCCTGCAGATATTAATTCTGGAACATTATTATCAGGCCAGATATTTTGCATTCCATTAAATAATCTTGTAGGAGATAAAATGAATTACGATGAAATAACGAAAATTACCGCTGAACGTATTAGCGACTACATGACTGAAGCAGTTAATACAGACTCTATAGCCGTTGCGGAAATGTTTCATAACGCTGCATGGGGAGTGCGAACATTGTGGTTTGAACTCGTCACAAAAATAGATATAGATATACATAAAAAGAACAGGTATGCGAGTTATGATCTTAGAAGGAAAATCGAAATGCAGCATGAAGAGTTTCAGAAAATGACAGAGCGTGAGCAAGTACCTTTATTGAAATCGCCAGAATGATGTTCAGCGACTTCGCCCAGGTATTTTCTTTCGCCCCTTTTATGCCCTGCCGGACATTGTATAAATGTAGGGCGGGCCGCTTGGAATTCGGAAAATAAACCACGTTAAGACTATTTTTTAGTCAAATGACTTTCAGGAATCGCCAGAATGGCGGGACAACAGCGGTTTTGGTGTCCGAAATCGTACAATTCTGAACATCTACGCAAGGGAATGTACGGAAGTAAGCCAAATGGTTATCGGACGGTAGGAGCATTTCGTACATCCTTTACGTTCAGTGAGTTAGCTGGCTTGGATGTAACCACTCGTTCAACTCAATTCTCTTGACGTGGGGAAATCCGTTTTCCAAGCGGACCCCTTATAGGGGGTGAGGGCCCCCTCCCCTTCACTCTTGACTATGTGAACGATAATCATTATCGTTAGTGTTTGTATGGTAATGGGATAGAAAGTAATGGGATAAAAAGTAATGGATAGAAAAAGAACAAAATTAGAGTTGTTATTTGCATTTATAATAAATGCCACCGCAATATATATTGCATTAGCTATATATGATTGTGTTTTTAGAGGAAAGGACTTTTTATCCATGCATACATTTTGCTTCTCTATATTAATGTCTGCAATATGTTACTTTGTTGGTGATAATTATTATTCAATATCCGATAAGATAAAAAGGAGATCATATGAGAACTCTGACTCTAAATGAATTAGATTCTGTTTCTGGTGGTGCTTCAGGGCGTGATATTGCGATGGCTATAGGAACACTATCCGGACAATTTGTTGCAGGAGGAATTGGAGCAGCTGCTGGGGGTGTGGCTGGAGGTGCAATATATGACTATGCATCCACTCACAAACCTAATCCTGCAATGTCTCCATCCGGTTTAGGAGGAACAATTAAGCAAAAACCCGAAGGGATACCTTCAGAAGCATGGAACTATGCTGCGGGAAGATTGTGTAATTGGAGTCCAAATAATCTTAGTGATGTTTGTTTATAAATAGTATTATTTAATATAAGAAAGAACAGTTATTGGACAATCCACACAGAATGATATTTCTTCTTGGTGGATTGTCTATCTTCCATTCCACTTCCAACAGATATCTGAGCATAACGAGGAATTATAACAGGAAGAAATATTCCTTATACGGTTGTAATTCCTCTATGGTTTAAATAGAAATAACTCTATCAACAGTTCTCAACGTTGTTTCTCTGTGTGCAATAATTACCCTGGTGATATTCATGTTTTTTATGGCAACATTCACGAAATGTTCACTCTCTGAATCAAGAGCACTGGTTGCCTCATCCATAAATAATATTCCTGGTTTCCGGTATAAGGCTCGTGCAATAAATATACGCTGTTTTTGACCGCCAGAAAGACCTTCCCCAAGTTCACCTATTAATGTTTCATATCCCATTGGCATATTCATTATAACATCATGAATATGACTTGCTCTGGCACATTCTACCATCCACTCTTCATCCATTTCCTCTGCAAAACCACAGATATTTTCACGAATTGAGCCTGAAAATAGCCGGTCATCCTGCATAACACAGGCTATCATCCGGTGATAATTATTTATTCCAATTTGGCGTATATCTATACCATTTATCAGTACCCTCCCGCTATCAGGTTCAAATAGTCCACATAGTACTTTCATTAATGTGGTTTTTCCCGCACCGGAAGCACCAGTTATAGCCACACTTTCCCCCGGAGCTACTGATAAACTCAGAGCACTGAATATCGGTGCTGACTGACTGTCATAACGATAGCTTAAACCATTGGTTTCCAGGGATATTGGCCCCATATGAGCAACGATTTCAATTTCAGGTTTCTTTTCCTCCTTTTCATGTAATGCAATATCTGCAATGCGCTCATTGTGCAGACTCATTATTCTTAGCTGAAGAAGAAAACTGGTCAGAGAGGCAACTCTTTCCGAAAACTGCCCACGAAAAGAACTAAACGCTACAAACATTCCTATTGTCATCTGATTATCGATCACAAGGCCTGCTCCCAGCCATAAAATTACAATCTGATCACAGGCGGTAACAAAGGTATTTATTCCTCCGAAGAGCAAATCCATTCTGGTTAGCTTAATACCCGAATTTATCGCATCTATTTTCATATTAAGCCAGTGTGCCCCCCGAATTCCGACCATCCCCTGGATTTTTACCGTGGCAATACCATATAATGTTTCCATAAAATAGGAGGCGGCACGGGCCTCCCTGACAAGACATTCTTCTGATATCTGTCGGTAATTGCCGTATGTCACCAGACGAATAAAAATGTAAATTGTGGTAAAGCAGAGAACTATCCAGGTGAGATATCCTCCGTATAACAGCATCATCACAAAAACACCGACAACCATAATGCTGTCCATTATGAACCCGATCACACTGGTGGTAAATGTGGCCCTCAATGTGTCAAGGGAGTCAAAACGTGACTGGATATCACCTAATTTTCGGCGTTCAAAAAACGCCAGCGGTAGTCTGAGAAGATGATCGAACAGCCCCGACTGCCACTGTACATTGATGAGCGTGCTCATAACCAGTGAAGACCATGCGCGCAGCGTACTCGTTGCAGCTTTGAGTAATATAAAAAACATCAGAGCAGCAGAAATTAGCGTCAGTAGCCCTCTGTCCCCCGCAGGAATAGCATGATCCATAACCAGCTGTGTCCCCACCGGCATTAGCAGATTGATTGCTTCAATTACAACTGACAGACAGAAAATTTTCGCCAGCGTTCTTTTAATACCGTAAATACTGTTAATCAGTGAACGAAGACTTATGCGGGTCTGCAGGGTTTCCGACTGGAATTCACTTCCGGGCCAGACCTCAAGTGCAACGCCTGTAAAATATCGGCTCATTTCCTCCCGGCTGATATATCTTATGCCCCTGGCCGGATCATGCAGTACATAACGGTTACGCTTTACGCTGACCAGAACGACGAAGTGACTGAAATCCCAGTGGAGAATACACGGCGTTTTGAGGACTCGAAGTTCATCCAACTCCAGTGAAAGAGCCCGGGTGGCCATCCCCAGTTGCTCCGCTATTCCATTGATTCCTGCAAGGGTTGCTCCACGGGCAGAGAGATTAAACTTCCGGCGAAGATATATCAGGTCAATATTCTTACCAAAATGACCGCATATCATTGCTAGGCAGGCCAGTCCACATTCAGCGGTCTCCGTCTGATGAATAACCGGAACACGACGTTGCCAGCGCAAATCAAGCAGATTTATAATTTGTCTGAAATTCCTGTTAGTCATTGATCGGTCCTGTTGCACTGTGTTTCATGTCATAGAAAGGAGAAAGCATCCACTGGTAAATACGCCTTTTTTCCAGAAATAGTGTACTTTCGGCTTTCATTCCATTTTCCAGAGGGAGGTATTTTTCGTCATACCTGATTATCTGCTTTTCTGGCGTCGCAATGACTTTATACCAGGGAACAGAGGCACCCGGCGTATTTTGAGGTGCTCCCTTATAGGTCAACATTTCCTGTGTTGACGCAGGAGTCCTAGATATAGTTTTAACCGTAGCAGAGAACTGCCCAAATTTTTCTGAGGGGAAGGCTTCATAACGAATATTCACTTTGTCACCAGCCGAAATATAAGGAACAGCATCATTCGGGACCCAGAGAATAAGATAATAGTTTTCAATGTTCTCAGGAATAACCTGCAGAAGGCTGTCTCCGGTATTGACCATTTGCCCTACAGTGACACTCAGGGAGTCAACTTTCCCGTCAGACAACGCCCGGATAATGATTTCGCCTTCCACATCAGTGTTAACCAGTTCTTTCTGCAATTCGAGTCGTTGCAGTTCCATCTGATAGATACGATTATCAAAATCTGCTGCCTGAGTCTGAATCTGACTCTCCAGAGTGGTTATCTGCAGGGCATTTTGTTCATTTTGTCCGCTCAGACTGAGAAGGTTGTTTTGTTGTTGATAATATAATGCAACTTGGTTAGTTAATTGATCTTTATTAATCAGTCCTTTTGACTGATAGTATCTGTAATTCTCCATATTATTTTTCATTATTTTTATCCCTTCCTCTGCACGCTGTATAATGTCTGATGAGCGACGGAACGCATCTGTGTATTGCAGACGTTGTTTTTCCAGGGTATCTAGCGTTATTTTTTTACTTTCTTCCAGACGGGAAATAATGTTGTCCACACGAACCAGCTGGTTTTCTATATCCCGGCGATGATTATCAGTGACAATACCATTGCGTGTACTTTTACTGATGTCAATCAGATAAACAGGATCCCCTTTTTTTATCAACTGCCCTTCATGAACAAACTGCCTGACAACAAATCCCTGTACACCTGAATATATATTGACAGCTCTTGGCCAGGTTGTGACCTCACCACTGACATTAACACGGCGGCTATAGGTACCAACAATAATGAACATCAGAAATGCCGTAATAAACATAATGCTTCCCAGCATGATTAACCACAGTGGTATTCCGGGAAGTAATATTGCCCGTCCCTGCCACTTCATTTTTCTGTTTTCTAAAGCATCCTGGCGAAACAAATAATGCCTCCTTGCATACTATTAGTTTGTTGTTTATCTGGATTAATGATGGAAAATAAATCGAAAATTTGCATTATATGTTTCAAGGAAAATCATATAAACATACAACATAGGAGAGTTATCAGGATAAATAATCATATAATGCTGAGAACAATATTATAAACAATAGTCTTTTTATTTATGATTGGATTTGCCCCTATATTTCCAGACATCTGTTATCACTTAACCCATTATAAGCCCGCTGCCGTAGATATTCCCGTGGCGAGCGATAACCCAGTGCACTATGCGGATGCCATTCGTTATAATGCTCGAACGCCTCTGCAAGGTTCTTTG
>ENA-UOJJ01002548-UOJJ01002548.1-human-gut-metagenome-genome-assembly--contig:-CS66-NODE-2548-length-22267-cov-5.772060_pt1 | contig 22267 bp, 17 predicted proteins | sample MGYA00242343_ERZ723890 | MGnify/ENA metagenome assembly ERZ723890
CCGGGTAGCATCCTGAATCCACTCTTTCGAAAGCAGCTGTCTGCCCTTCCACTGACCTTCATTCAGCATAAACTGTCCAACAACTGCCATCTGCTCCGTAGTCAGCATCAGGCCCCAGCCGCCTACAGTAATTCCATCCGGACCTTCCTCCCAGACTGGATGGCCGATTCCTAACGGCTCGAACAACTTTTCATTCATATAATCCGATACCGTTCTTCCGGTCACCTTCTGTACAATGGCAGACAGCATATAGGTCGCGTGGGTACAATATACGAACTCAGTACCAGGTTCATAAGCCACATAATGATCAAAGAAGTTGCGAACCCAGTCGATGAGCGGAAGCTCTATGCCCTGATGGCAGCAGTGAGGACCGGTTCCATTGACGTCATCCGGACGAGGCCAGGGAAAATCATGAGGATCCTTGGCAAAACCGGTACTCATCGTCAGCAGATGCTTTACCTTCATCTTTTGCATATTCCCTCCGGGCTTTGAGGGCAGACGCTCCGGGAAGAAATCTACAACATGGTCTTCCAGAGACAAAAGGCCATCCTGTACAGCAAAACCAACCGCCAGACCGGTAAAAGTTTTACTGGTAGAAAACAGGGTATGGGGCTTTTCCGGAGCATAAGGAGTCCAATACGCTTCAGAGATCACCTTTCCATGGCGCACAGCCATAAAGGAATGAATCCCCATCTCCGGATTCTTCAGATACTCCAGAAGAGTTTTCAGCGTATGGGAATCAACTCCTTCTGCTTCCGGAGTACTTCGAACAAAATATTCAGACATGATGATTAGCTCTCTTTCTTTTCAACATTTTCTTCATTCACAGGACCTTTTCCTTTATGCATGGAGTTCCATACGTGAAGCATCAGAGCCACTGCGATGACACCATAACAAAGGGTCATACGGAAATATCCGCCAACCATGGAGTCGTTGAAGATCTGCTGGGATGCCAGAGGACTGACATTGTACAGCAAATGGAACAAAATGGTTCCCAACACTGCCTGACCGATCGTAGCCTTTGTTACAGATGCACCTCCGATCAAAATCGCCGCTACACAGAATGTTCCCACCTTTTCATGTCCGTAATAGGCATCCATCGTACCCAGATTCTGATAGAAAATAATCTGTCCCCAGGCTGCTAGTACCGTCGAAATTATAACGGCAATAATACGGGTGCGATCCACATTGATACCGGAAGACATGGCAACCTCACGGTCATGGCCGATTGCTCTCATATCCTGACCCATTTTCGTCTTCATAAACTTCGTCAGAAGAAAACAGATCAGCGTAATCAGCAGGAATGTCGGGATCGGCACACGGATCAGCATCTTGGCCATCATAAACATCTCCATACGGGTCATAATCTGTGCAACTACAATCAGAATCCCACAGACTGCCATACGCCACAGGAACGGCTTCGTAAACTTCTTATTGCGAATTGCAGAAATCAGCATACATACGGCGAAGAAAGCAGCAAAGAAGGTAATACCGGTAAAGATATCCACTCTTCCGCCCAGACCGAATATCGTCAGGCCATCCAGACCATACTGCAAATGGTCTAAGGCAACGGTATTCTTAATACCTACACCGCCAGAAAGAATGATGTCGGATTGTACCTTAATGACGCCACCCACAACGAACAGGAAGATGAACTGATAAATGCCGTTAGCAAAATAACCCAGGATCATACTGGTAATCATCTCCTGGCCTTTAGTCTTATTTAACAGCATACCGGCCAGAATACCGCAGATCACAGCGGTTACCATAGCAATCAGACCGGCTACCAGGATCGCTGAGATTCCCTCCATCTGCATGATGGTAACGGTGATCAGACCAATCTGTCCGCACATGGCACCCAGAACGATACCGAAGTTCATGCCCAGACCACAGGTAACCGGGATGATCAGAGATAACACCAGAAGAATATTACGGTCAAAGCGATTCGCTACATCAGCAAAAATTGTGGACAGAGGAGTCCCGGATAAAATAATGCCGCCGATACAAAGGAATGTAAACAAAATCGGAACAGCGTTGGACATCAATTTTGATTTCATATGATTCATCTTCTGTCACCTCCTGCCTGAGTCAAAGCGTACAAAATGATTCCGTTGGAAATAATGATTCGGAATACTTCCGACAGGTTACTGTCAGGAAACAGCTGGTTGCATACCGGCAGTGCCGTAGTCAGCAGCGTCTGAATCAGGAATGTACCAATAATTGCATGACGAATCTTTACATTTTTCATGGTAGCGCCACCCAGAAGGATCGCCGCCATAGGAGTGAACGCCATGGTCAAAGGTCCCTCGTAGGTCTGATAAAAGCCATAACTCTGCGCGTATACATTAATGCCCAGGGCTGCAATTACCGTAGAGAGACCGATACCGATGATACGGGCACGGTTAATATTGATACCGCTCATGCCGGCATAAGAGCCGTTATTGCCTACCATCTTCAGGGTCATGCCCAGCTTACTGCGGCTGAACAGATAAACCAAAAAAGCCATCAGTAAAACAAAGAGAAACAATCCGGTAGGAATGGTTACTCCCGCAATCTGAAAAGCACCGGCATCGTTCAGGACTTTCTCAAAATAATCTCCCACCGGTACCGTGGTTCTTACACCGGTGCCGCCCATCGGCCAGATAATCGTGGGATTCGTAAAGGGAGCGGCGAACCAGAACATACACATCAGATACACCACGGAGGAACCCAGATAGTTACCGATCAGCATCTCCGAGCCCTTTACCAGGTTTAACATTTTACCGTATATATATCCCCCCAGGCATCCAAACAAAATGGCAAGACCGGCTGCTACAAAAAAGCCAATCCAGCTGGTCAGACCAAACTGAACGCTGAGAAGACCGCCCACAATACCGCATACGATACCAATGGACAAACCCATATTCAGCCCGGCGCCAACCAGCATACAGGGCAGCATTGCCAACGCCAGCAGCATATTCTGACCGACACGAACCAGCGAGTCAGTGATCAGGGTTGCCATATCCTGCTTCTGTATCATGGCAGCAATCAAAATTACAATAATGAACGCCACGATAATGATACGGGGCATTCCGATCTCACGAACCTTTTTCTTCAGTGCTTCCATTTTTACCTCCCCTTACCGGACATAGCCAAACCAAATGCCTCATCACTGTCATCCGGCTTCATAATATCGGAAACCTTACCGTCTGCAATAATCGCAATACGACCACAGATCTGGCGAAGCTCCCCTAACTCGGAGGAAGTGAAAATAACCGTTACACCCTGCTCCCGATTGATCCTGGAAATAGTGCTGAGAATCATGCTCTTCGCACCGACATCAATACCACGGGTCGGTTCCGATACCAGCAAAATATCCGGTCCCAGCATCAGAGCACTGGCAACGCAGACCTTTTGCTGATTTCCGCCGGACAGCGTACCAACCTGCTGATTAGGACCGGTACAGCGGATCTGAAATTCTTCAATATATTCTTCCGCTTTTGTGCGGATTGCTTTCGAATCAATCTGTGTAAAGAAACCATATTTCTTCAGGAACTGATTATGATTGATAATAGATGGCCCTGCAATATTTTCCGCAATGGTGAGATTCGGGGCAAACCCCATCTTTCTGCGATCCTCCGATACAAAGGCAAGTCCCGCTTTAATCGAATCTTTCGGAGAGTTCAGCTTCAGGGGCTTTCCACTAATCCGAATCTCACCTTCGGTATGGAACATACCCATGATACCATTGGCAATGCCGACTTTACCCTGGCCAGCCAGACCACCAATGCCAAAAATTTCTCCCTTGTGAATCTCCAGATCTACACCTTTTACCACTTCACCGGGCATATCAACCTTTAAATTCTTCAGGCTGACTGCCACCTCCGGGTTAAACTCCTTCTTGTTTCCTTTAATACCGGACAGATCCAGATCCCGGCCTACCATCAATTGTGCGATCTCACCTTCGGAGACTCCCTTTACCGACACGGTTTTTACATTTTTACCATCGCGAAGTACTGTAACCGTATCTCCCACCTGCATAATATCCGCAATACGATGGGTAATCAGGATGACCGCAATTCCCATATCCGACAGATGCTTTACAATACGGAGAACAATCTGAGCCTCCGACTCCGTCAGCACTGCGGTAGGCTCGTCAAGAATCAGAACTTTAATGTTGCTCTTATCAAGCTCTCTGGCGATCTCTGCAAACTGCATATAACCAACCGGCAAAGTATCGATCATAGTATTCTCATACATGGTAACTCCCAGCCGATCCAGCGTTGCCTGTGATTCGCTGCTGATCCGTTTAAAATCCACCATATCCAGGCTTTTTCCCAGAATACGGCTGATCAGCGTAGGAGACAGCGGTTCCCTGTTTAACTTAATATTCTCACCGACAGAGAAGCCCGGAATTAACATGAACTCCTGGTGAACCATACCGATGCCATTGGCGATGGCCTGGTCCGGTGAAGTCATTTTACATTCTTTTCCTTCGATCAGAATCTTACCTACATAGCCTCCGGTCTCTTGAATAACAGGCATACCAAAAAGAATATTCATCAATGTGGACTTACCGGCACCATTTTCTCCACAGATCGCATGGATTTCTCCCGGCATAATGTCCATAGATACATCCGAAAGCACCCAGTTCTCTCCAAATGCTTTTCCTATATTCTGAAAGGAAAGCACCGGCACTTTGTTTTCATTATTCATGCTAACTCCTTTTAAAAGCAAGGGAGCTGCCAACCGGCAGCACCCTTGTAGTTTTATTTAGATTTGCGATTACAGACGCAGGAAATCCATCTGGAAACCAAACAGGTGCTCATAGGTCTTATCGCCGCTTATCCAGTTATTCAGATATACGGTGCTATCCATTCCGCACATATCTTTTACGCAGTCTTCCATGATCTTGATCATTGCAGGAACATCCGTCTTCTCAGTGATGGTGCCTTCTGCATATGCCTTCGCATATTCGAATATAGAAATGAAGTACAGCATGGAAGAAGATACCGGCCAGGTAGCCAGTCTTCCGGTCATATCGCACTCAGCCAGCTTGGCAGAGATCTGCTCTACTGCGTATGCAGGATCGGAGGACTTATCCTCAGGGATCTCAATGCTAAGACCACTGGTGAAGCCCTGGAAAGGACTGGGATCGCAGGTGGAAGGGAGCAGAGCGCCGGACTCAACAACAGCCTTAACCATAACATCCATCATAGCGGTATTGGTACCGAAGAACGCGGTATTCTTACCGTACTGCTCTACCATCTTCGGGATATCCTCCAGAATGAACTGCTGGGTACCGGTAACGCCGGCATCACTCATAGGATCGGGAGCAGTAGCATCTACAAAATTAATGCCAACCTCTTCACAGGTAGCCTTCATAACATCACGGCGCTGAGCCAGAGATTCCATAGCCATGTGACGAGGGAAGGAATAGTGAACAAAGGTCTCGCAGCCCATCTCCTTAGCCAGGCGGATAATCGTATCACCCAACTGGATCTTATCGGGGTCAATAATAAAGTCAAACGCGTCTTCTACAACATCCGGGTCCTCAGCTACAACGCCTGCCATATAAAGGACATCCGGTCTTACCTCACGGCAGGCCTTAACAGCTGCTGCACTGCCTGCAGGCTCCTGGAAGATCAAAAGAGCTTTTACTTCAGGATCTGCAACCAGTCCCAGAGCTGTAGACATCAGAACTTCCTGCTCATTGGTGGGGAAGGAAGAACCAACTACCATATCCCCGTATTTTTCTTTCAGATTTTCATATGCACGGGTAGGCTCCTCACCCTGGGAAGCATCCGTATACATAATAGCGATCTTAAAATCACCGGCAGCTTCTGCCTCTTCTTTGGATCCCCCTTCTGCAGCGGCAGTCTCAGCCGCTTCAGTGGTGTTGCCTTCCGCGGCCTTCGTGGTCTCTTTTTCGGAATTTCCGCATCCCACCAGTGTCCCGCAAGCCATTGCGCCTACAAGAAGCAGCGCCATTGCTTTTTTCACAAGCTTCATCATATTTTTTCCTCCTGTATTTTACCATAAGTCCTCTCCGCAACTATCGCTGAAGTCTTATATGGTATATTTATGGTACTTTTTAAGTATTTAAAGAATCCTTATCGAATACCTATTGACATTCTATCCTTTTTTAATTATATTGTCAACATAAATTACTATTTTTTTATCACCATACGGATTATTCTTTTGACTTGCACCACACTCAGGAGGTATTATTTTGATTGAGTCTCAACAGATAAAGAAAGAAGCGAAAAATCTTTTCGAACAATTGATTTCATGGAGAAGGCAAATCCACCGCCACCCGGAGACCGGACTTTATCTTCCGGTTACGGCAGCTCTCGTAACAAAAGTATTGTCTGACCTCGGACTTGAGCCTAAGATGGTAGGAACCGATAATACCACCGGGGTTACAGCTCTGATCGACAGCGGGCGGCCCGGTCCTGCGATCCTTCTCCGGGCTGATATGGACGCTCTCCCCCTCCGGGAAGAAAATAATCTCAGTTTTAAAAGTGAGATTGAAGGAAAAGCCCACATGTGCGGTCATGACACTCACACTGCTATGCTTTTAGGTGCTGCTACCATTCTCGTTCAGCATAAGGATGATTTTAATGGCAGCATTCAATTAATGTTCCAGCCCGGAGAAGAAGGCTATAACGGAGCTTCTCATATGATAGAAGACGGTCTCCTGGAGAATCCAAAGCCCTCTGCCGCCATCGCTATGCACTGTCTGACCGGCAGCAAATGGAAAACCGGCACCCTGCTTTGCGCTACCGGTCTCTTAGCCAAGGCATCTGCAGATACCTTTCGTATCACACTTCAGGGTGCCGGTGCCCACGGGGCCACCCCGGAGCACGGAAAGGATGTTGTTTACGCATTGAGCCGCCTGATTGACGGACTGTACGCCATTCGCAGCCGGGAGCTCAGCGCTTTCACACCGGCTATGCTCTCTGTCTGCCAGATTCATGCCGGTCATGCCGATAATATTCTGCCGGATGACGGCTTCGTTACCGGAACCTTCCGCACCTTTGATCCGGAAGTACGGGAATTTATCCGTAGACGAATCCATGAGATCGCAGAGGCAACGGCAAGTGCCTTCCGTACCATCGCCAAAGTTGAATTCAGCGGCGGCCTGGCACCTACACTGAATGATAAAGACCTGTGTCCGGAAATTTGGGGCTATTTGAAGGAGTTAAGCCCGGAGAACACTGATATAATCGGGCCGGTAACCGGAGCCGAGGATTTCAGCGAAATCGCCTGCCGCATTCCCTCTGCCTATGTGGATCTCAGCTTCGGAAGTGTGGAGGACGGCTATTCCTATGCCGTTCACAGTCCCCGTTGTCTGTTCGATGAAAATGCTCTCCCGGAAGGAGCCGCCTGCTATGCCTGGCTTGCTCTGCGTTGGCTGAAGGATCACGCTCCCGCCTGACCGATATTTTGCCATTCCTTTTGGGGTTCTTTTTCATGTTTTTCCGGTTTGTCAGCCAGTCCGTCGCTGCATATACATACTTCTTCCGACAAAAATGTTGCTGAGTTTGTACCGAAGCAGAGAAACGGGAGAAACAGCTTTTTCTTTCATCCCATTGCATTTGGCAAGAAGTTTGCCAACATGGTGTTTGGAAAAAAATCTCTGAACACAGTCAACTAAGTCTTTCTCATCGGAATGGTTTTGTGGTATACTGGACATGGCATAAATCTCCTTTGTTAAAATGGTTTTTCGACAACTCCATTATACCAAGAGGAACAGGTTTATGCCTTTTTTATTGGCTGAAATATTGAATTTTCAAGGTTCAACACACCGATACGGTGTGGGACGTTTTAGTTATTTATTAAAATTATTATAGCATTACAGAGAGCCGGGAATCAATAGCGGCGCCGCTGACAATGGAAAATACATTTTTTCTAACAGGTGAACTGGGGAATCCTGGGGAAATAGAAATGGTAGAAATAGTGAAAGTGGAAAGTTAATAGTGAATATTCGTCTTAATAAGCAGAAAATAGCGATATGCAAAATGTTAAAACAGTTAAAAATAAGAATTCACAAAAAATTCACATAAAATTAGCGCTCACCTCTTGACAGTGCTAATAAAAAGTGCTATACCATAACCAGAACGAAGGAAGAGAGAAAAAGAGATCGGGGATCGATGAAGAGAACCGGTTGAGATCTTCTTCCCGGGTTCCGAAAAATAAAAAAGCAAACGGCACGGAGTGCCGATCAGATAGGAGGTCTGACTTATGTATACACCTAGTATCTTTAGCAACAATTTCTTTGATGACTTTATGAACTTCTCGTTCCCGGATGTTGAGAAGACTCTGTATGGTAAGCATGCAGCACATATGATGAGCACGGATTTGAAGGAAACGGAGAACGGTTATGAGATGTCGATTGATCTTCCTGGATTTAAGAAAGACGAAGTAACCGCTCACCTGAAGGATGGTTACCTGATCGTCAGCGCCGAGAAGGGCCTGGATAAGGACGAAAAGGCGGAGGACGGCAAGTACCTGCACAGAGAACGTTATGCCGGCAGCATGAGCCGCAGCTACTATGTAGGTAAGGATGTGACTGAAGAGGACATTCACGCGAAATACGAGAATGGTATTCTGACGCTGCAGATCCCGAAGGATGAGAAGAAGCCGGTTGAGGAGAAGAAGTATATTTCCATTGAAGGCTAAGCGTATCCGGTCAATGGTGACCGGAACACAAGTAAAGTTGACGGATGCCGGAAAACTGTGAGGAGCGTTGCTGACGCACACAGCTTGCAGCATCGCTGAGAAGTAGATGCTTCTTAGATGACGACAGAAAAAAGGAGGCCGCCGCGCAGGAACCTGCACGGTGGTCTTTTTTTATGGACGCCAGGAACCCTCTCCCGGGCATTCATCCTTTCCGCGCTTTAGAAAAGAAGAAAAACTTTCCGATTCTTGCGAAAACGGGAGGAACTGGATATAATAGGAGAACAGGCATGGCCCTGAATCATTACAAGTAAGGGAAGGAAAGAGATGCACACTTTAAAAAAATTTATCCAGTATTACGCCCCCTATAAGCCGGTCTTTTACTTTGACCTGGTCTGCGCGGCAATGATCAGTCTGGTGGATCTGGCATTTCCGCAGATCCTGCGTTCCCTGACAAAGACACTGTTCGCGGAAGAGGCCTCACAGATTCTCTCTGCTCTGCTTCCGATCACAGCAGCTCTTCTGCTTATGTATATCATACAGGCGCTGTGCAAGTATTATGTCAGCTATCAGGGACATATGATGGGTGCGCGCATGGAGCGCGATATGCGAAAGCAGCTGTTTGATCATTATGAGAAACTTTCCTTCTCCTATTATGATCAGAACAATTCCGGCCAGATGATGAGCAAGCTGGTCTCCGACCTGTTCGATATCTCAGAATTCGCGCATCATGGACCAGAAAATCTCTTTATCTCTCTGATTAAGATTGTGGGATCTTTTATTTTCCTGTTCCTGATCAACTGGCTGCTGGCTCTGCCTCTGCTGGCTCTGGTTGTACTGATGATTTTCTTTTCCTATCATCAGAACCGCCGGATGCGTGCGACCTTTATGGATAACCGCCGGAAGATTGGAGATATTAACTCCCGCCTGCAGGATACGCTGTCCGGTATTCGCGTAGTGCAGTCCTTTGCCAATGAGGATATCGAGCGGGAGAAATTCCGGGAGAGCAATGAGAACTTCCTGATATCGAAGAACGCGAATTACCGCTGCATGGGAAGCTTCATGAGCGGAAACCTGTTCTTCCAGGGGATGATGTATCTGGTAACGCTGGTATTCGGCGGCTGGCTGATTGCTCATGGAAAGATGGAAGCTGCGGATCTTGCCATGTATGCTCTCTATATTGGTATCTTTATCAGTCCGATTCAGATTCTGGTGGAGCTGACGGAAATGATGCAGAAGGGACTATCAGGTTTCCGTCGCTTTCTGGAGGTCGTTGAGACAGATCCTGAGATTGTGAATGCGCCGGATGCGGTGGAATTGACGAATGTAAAAGGAGATGTGGAATACCAGAATGTCTCTTTCCACTACAGTGACGATGATGCGCCAGTGCTTTCTAATGTTTCTTTTAAAATCCCTGCCGGAAAGTCGATCGCTTTGGTCGGCCCTTCAGGAAGCGGCAAGACGACGATCTGCTCGCTGCTGCCCCGGTTCTATGATGTCACCGGCGGAACCATCTGCATTGACGGAAAGGATGTACGAAAGCTGACGCTGGAGAGTCTGAGAAATCAGATCGGTATTGTGCAGCAGGATGTATACCTCTTCTGCGGGACCATCCGGGAGAATATCGCCTACGGCAAGCCCTCTGCAACCATGGAAGAGATCGTGGAAGCGGCGAAGAAGGCAAATATCCATGACTTTATCGAATCTCTTCCAGATGGATATGACAGCTTCGTCGGAGAGCGCGGAACCCGGCTGTCCGGCGGACAGAAGCAGAGAATCTCAATTGCGCGCGTCTTCCTGAAGAACCCGCCGATCCTGATTCTTGATGAGGCCACCAGCGCGCTGGACAATGAGAGTGAGCGCTGGATTCAGAAGAGTCTGGAAGAGCTGGCTGCAAACCGCACCACCATCACGATCGCGCATCGTCTCTCCACGATCCGCAACTCGGATGAGATTCTCGTCGTGGCCAATAATCAGATCGCTGAACGCGGGAAACATGAAGAATTGCTTGCCCTCGGCGGAATCTATGCGCATTATTATGAAATGAGTTGATGCCCCAGGGTCAAAAACTTCCGCGCTCTTCGTGCTTGCACGAAAAGAGCGCGGAGTTTGGGGCCCGCCCCCACATGAGGAAGAAGCCATTTTTCACAGAAAAATGAGCGGATTCCGAATGAGGGGAGAAGGGCGAAAGCTGCGCAGCAGCGAAGCCCTTCGAAAGGGGCATCTATAAAAAACGCGGAGCTTCTCCAGCCTCTTCAGCGCTTCCGCCAGAGTCTCCGTCTGTCTGGCAAAATGCAGGCGGATCAGATGATTGACTTCTTCCTCTGTAAATCTATTCTTCCTAACTCTTCTTCACTTATTATCCGCTATAAAATGCTCCAGTATCACCAAAAGCTGTACGAACGGCAGCTCATTGAGCGGGATGTCTTCGTCGATTTCCATATACTGCAGCGCTTTCGTGAGACGGTACTTCACTGAATTTACGTGAATTCCCATGAGCTTCGAGACATCCGTGATATTGCGAAGAACCAGATACAGACGCAGTGTATGCAGAAAAAGGACCGCATCAGCAACCGACATTTCCGCGGTTGTCCTTGCAGAGAAAAGCCGGGCATCATACTCATAGGGCATATTTGACATAATATAAATCAGAGGAAGTTCATCCATGCTGTATATTCCTTTTAAATAAAGGAGAGAATGCAGCAGATCCTTCATATGACTGACCTCCTGCAGCACCTGCCTCTGATTATATTTGCTCTGGGAGAACACGAACAGCTCCGGCTCTACCATATGAAAGATTTCGCAGTAGGCTTCATAAATAGAGAAGTTCTTCTCTTCGTTCTCCGGAATCAGAAGAATGCAGTATTTTTGGTAACTGCTGCTTTCGTACACAATGTAATTTCGACTTCTCTGATTCTCACATTTCCGGTAATTCTCTCCCATCAGGAACGCGATATACATCCTCTTGTTCGCGTAAAAACGCAGATTCACTTTTTCTCTTGTCGGATAGACCTTTCCCGTAATCCGATCCAGCTCGCACACTGCGAACGGGGCAACCTGATGATAGAGCTGCAACGCATTATCCCGCATCTCCATATGCGCCACACAGCAGGCTATGATACTGCTTTTCCCCAGATAGACAACGGCAACACGGCTGTTGTCCACACGCACCATCATCGGCGACTGCACCGTCTCGCGTCCGCTCTGCAGGATTTTCTGGATCTTGGAAATGAGCAGCGCTACGTTAATTCCCTCCGCCCCATGGCTGTAAACCGTTACCGTCGCAATTATAATAGGAAGATTCAGCATTTCCCCTAACTTCCGGCAAAAGACATTCGGGTCTTCTTTGACATGAAATCCGGTGAACAGGTCGAGAACCGGCTTCATCCAGTTATTCTCGAAATCGTCCACATTTCGGCTGGAGACAATACTATACTCCGAAATCAGATGTCCCCAGCGAACAGACTCCGGAATATAGATGATCGGAAAACTCTTCTCGTTCGCCAACTGGAGAATTTCAGGATCAATGACATTATCCAGATGAACACCAGGCATAATTCCGATTCCGGCACAGTGATGCGAAATCATCTCCTCAATCAGACGAATCCGGCTTTCCTTATCTTCGGCAAGACTCCAGAAATTTGTCAGGTATACCGTATGCTCCGTCAGGAACCGAACTACAGACGGATATGTTTCTTCCAGTACCTCAAATTTATGAATCACATTGAAAATGCCTTTTCCTCCCGCTGCAACATAAGCCTCACTCAATGACGGCAGACGCAGCAAATCAATGACTCTGAGCATACAATTGCCTTCCTTTCTTTTCCTTCTGCTTATTCTGAAAATACCTTGTATACTTCCGAATGTATTTCACATCATAGTATCACTTTACTTCCCTGAAAACAAGTACAAAAAAGGGGGGGCACCTCCGAAGAGGCACCCTCCTGCATTTTTCTGAATCATAATTCCGCCGGAACCCTTCCGGATTCCTTTCACATTTTTCCTGATCCTAATGTCCCAGCTGACGAGCCATTTCTACAACTTCCGGCGTAGGGCCTACAATCCTACCTTCATCCAGGATCTGAACACCGTCCACCCATACGCTGCAGTTCAGGCAGATACCGTCCGAATGTGTCGGAGCGGGGATTCCGCCGGGGATATCAGACACCAGCTGAGGTCCTACATTGCCGAAGCCCCATTCGGTGCAGCCCCATACACGCTCGTCCTCTACGATATCGCCATTCAGTTTCGCATTTGGACCAAAACCAAAGCTGCCATGCGCTACAAGATAGATCTGCTTATCTTCGAAGGATTTCATCCAGGCAGCATACTCATTCGCATCCGTACCTGCACCTTCAATCTTCGTGATGTACCCCTTCTCAATCGTGAAAGTAATCGGATTCTTCACTGCACCCAGAGGCGGAGAAATCGTTCCATCAACAACAATCGTTCCATTGATGCTGTCAAAGTTCGGGGACCAGCTGATCTGGCCAGGGAACATCTTAATCTCGCCCTTACGCACATGACCGTCCGCGGTAACGTACTCTCTTCCGGGTTCATTATCGCATTCCAGATGCATACCAGCCGGTGAAGTAATTACGAAGTGCTTGCCGGCTTCACAGAAATCGGATACTGCCATAATGAATTTCGTGAGCAGGTTGTTGTCCACTTTTCCGATGTTTCTTACCATCAGCTCCGGATTTACACCGCACAGGTTCATGTAGCGGGGACGGTCTTCCGGATCTTCCACAATCTTATCGTAAGCAGTGGAATAGAAAATCCACTTATTGTTATATTCCACCCAGGCATCGCAGCCCTTGATCGCCTTAACCAGAGGCTCGATCGGCATATCGGCGTCACCAGCCTTGCCGCAGTCTCTGGGCGCGGGCATTTTCAGAACCAGCGGTTTCGCTCCCAGAGCGAACGCGGCTTTCGCCGTTGCGTCAACCACTTCCATGTTGGATTCAGTATCGCAGGTGATCGCAATGGATTCACCCGGTTTCAGGTCGAACATATCGTGAAGCAGCTTATAGCATGCATTCGTCAATTCAAATTCGTACATCCGTGTACCTCCTGTATCTGTGGATGCGAAGCATCCTGATTATAATCGTTCGGAACCCAGCCTGATTTTGCTTATGCTCCGTTATACTTATCGAGAACCGACAAGTAAATCTGCGTGTCCCGGATCATGTTGTCAATAATGACATATTCATTCGGAGAATGGCAAGTATCATCCAGCGTCGCCCATACAACAGCCGGAATCTTTCTCGCGCGAAGGATCGCTCCGCAAGTACCGCCTCCGATGCCTCCCGAATACGCCTTTGTTCCGGTTTCGGAGATGGCTTCTACCAGAGATCTGGCGACTTTGCTTTCCGGAGATGTCGGTTCCGGCGCATCGGTTCTCGTCAGGAACTCGACATCCATGTGAATACCGGGAAAGTCCTTCTCATATCGTTCCATCAGGCGATGAATCGATGTCATCACCTCATCCACGGAATACATCGGAAGGATTCGCATATCCATGCAGAAAATGTCCTTACCGGGCAGCACATTCGGGCTTGCCACATTCGCGAATTTCTGCGTCAGTTCAAAGGTGGATATCGGCGGGTTGAACAGGGGATCTTCTTCGCTGTAGACAGCCTTCAGAGTTTCTTCCAGCTCTACACCAAATTTCATGCCAATATAACAGGCGTTGATTCCCAGCTGTGGCATGGCGGCATGTGCCGTCTTTCCATTTACCGTAAATTTCAGCCATACCTGAGATTTCTCCGCAACTTCTACAAATGCGCCATCGTGACTTCCTCCATCCGGAACGATCGCCTCGTCCTCCGGCTGAATCAGACCTTTATCCAGAAGAGCTTTCATACCGTATTCGCTTCCAGTCTCCTCATCCGCGGCATAGTAGAATCGCAGATTCCGGTCAATCCGGATTCCTTCTGAGAAAAGAAGTTCACAGGCATACATGGTCGTAATCACCGACTGGCTGTTATCTTCACATCCCAGTCCGTAGATTCTTCCATCCTTTACGACCGGCTTCAGCGGATCGGTATCCCAGAGCTCCAGATCGCCGGTTCCTACCGTATCGACATGGCTGATGAACCAGAGCGAGCGATCCTGCAGCTTCGTACCCGGTATGGTAACGATCACATTGAGCCGAACGCCTTCTTTTACTGCGTCATCCGGGACTTCATATACCTCATACGGGATATTCCGCTGATCAAACCAGCGCATAATCCACTGCATTCTCTCGTACTCTCCGGGACCTCCCATGCGGGGATTGGTCGCTGGAATTGAACTCATCTCGATCATATCCGCGATCATCTGCTCCCGCTTCGCTGCGATTTTCTCTTGCAGTTTCTTTACGTCCATCCTGCACCTCTTCTCTGATATCAAATCGCCTAGTGTCCTAACTGTCTTGCCAGTTCTACGAATTCCGGCGTCGGGCCAACTACCTTGCCCTCATCCAGAACCTGCACCCCGTCAATCCACAGGCTGCAATTCAGGCAGATACCATCGGAATGAGAAGCCGCTGCAATACCAGATTCCATCTCGGATACCAGCTGAGGTCCTACGTTGCCGATGCCCCATTCGGTGCAGCCCCATACGCGCTCGTCTTCTACAATATCACCGTTCAGCTGAGCCATCGGTCCGAAGCCCAGGCCGCTGTGAGCCATCAGGAACATATTCGGATCATTGAAGCTCTCCAGCCATGCACGGAAATTATCGGCATCTCTTCCGCCTTCAATCTTCTTAATATAACCCTTCTCAATCGTGAATTTTACCGGTCCCTGCAGTGCGCCGATAGGCGGGGACAGCGTTCCGTCAACGACCAGTACGCCGTTTACGCTCTCAAAGTTCGGCGACCAACTGATCTGACCGGGGAACATCTTGATATCATTCTTGCGTACAAAGCCATCTGCTGTTACATAATCACGGCCAGGTTCATTGTCGCATTCCAGATCCGTGCCACCGGGCGTTGTAAAGCGCATATGATGACCGGCTTCGCAATAATCAGAGAATCCCTGGATAAACTTGTTCAGCAGGACGTTATCCACCTTGCCGATATTGCGTACCAGAAGCTCCGGATGTACACCATTCTGATTCATATAGCGAGGGCGGTTGTTCGGATCCTCTGTAATCTTATCATAAACCGTGGAGTAGAAAATCAGCTTGTAGTTGAACTCTACCCACGCATCACAGGCCTTGATACCGTCGATCAGAGCTTTCATCGGCATGTCCTTATCGCCAGCCTTGGCTCCTTCGGGAGCCGGGATCTTGAAGATCAGCGGCTTGGCACCCAGGATGACAGCCGCCTGTGCGGTTGCTTCTACGATCTCATCATTCGACATGGTATCTGTCGTAATCGCGATCGTCTCACCGGGCTGAAGCATGAACATGTCACGGAGTAATTTCAGGCAGGCATCCAATACTTCATACTCTAACATAGTTACCTCCATTCTTTTGTCTTACAGACAATAGTTTTTATTGCGTATTCCGCTCTACCTTCCAAACAAAGGCAAAGTGAAAATCACTCACTTATTTTTTCTGGTAGAGATGGCAGCGGACAAAGTGTCCGGGTTCCATTTCCTGCATCACCGGATCCTCCTTCGTGCAGATTTCCTGCCGGAAGGGACATCTGGTGTGGAAACTGCAGCCGCTCGGCAGATTAACTGGTGAAGGAATTTCGCCTTCACACTTGATCTTCTTCGGCTTCAGCGCTTCCTCTTCCGCAGATATGACAGGAATTGCCGAGAGCAGCATCTGCGTATACGGATGAAGTGGCTTCTCATAAAAAGTCTTCGTCGGCGCGATCTCGCAGATCTTTCCCAGATACATGATCGCAATCTTCGTGGACACATTTCTCATTACACCCATATCATGCGTAATGAACATATATGTCAGCTTCTGCTCTTCCTGCAGCTTCATCAGCATATTCAGGATCTTCGCCTGAATAGACACATCCAGAGAAGAAGTCGGCTCATCCAGAATGATAAATTTCGGATTGCTGCAGAGCGCCCGGGCAATCGATACCAGCTGACGCTCTCCGCCGCCGATCGAGTTCGGCGACTTATACATGAAATCCGGAGGAAGTTCTACCATTTGCAAAATTTCTCGAATCTTATCGTCAATATCACTCTTCGGCACAACATTGTGCACCTTCAAAGGAAGACTGAGGATCTGGCGCACATCCTGATACGGGTTCAGAGAAGAGCCTGGATCCTGGAATACGATCTGCGCATCTCTTCGAAACTCTTTACTGCGCCCTTTCGTATCCTTCGTAATTGAGGTTCCGTTGAAAATGATCTCACCATCCGTCTGCCGGTACATTCCCATAACGGTATAGGCGATCGTACTCTTACCGGAACCAGATTCACCGACCAGACCCATAACCTCACCCTCGCGGATGCTGAAATCCACGCCGTCAACGGCACGGACAAAGCGATCTTTCCCGATTGGGAAATACTGCTTCAGCCCCTTTGCTATCAGCAGCTCTTTCCCCTGAGTTTTCTGTTCGCTCATGCCTCTCCCCCTTTCTCCTGCTCTTCGCCGCCGAAACGGAAGCAGGCAACCGTATGATCCGGCGCGATTTCGGTCATCGGAGGCTTCTCTGTCTCACAGATCTTCTTCGCATAAGGACAGCGAGGGCAGAAACGGCAGCCCTTCGGCGGATTTACATAATCCGGAACGTATCCGTAGATACCGGCGGAGAGTCCGCCGCCCGAAAGCCGGGGCACACAGGATAGCAATCCCTGTGTATACGGGTGGGAAGGACTGGTGAACAGATCTTCCGTGCGGCAGCTCTCTACGATATTACCGCCGTACATAATATAAATCCGGTCTACCAGCTCTCTGGCCACGCCAAGAGAGTGTGTAATCATAATCAGAGAGCGCTTCTTCTCCTCCACCAGCTCTCGGAGCAGGTGATGAATCTGATCCTGGATCGTTACATCCAGCGCCGTACAGGGTTCATCCGCAATCAGCAGATCCTTCGGTGTAATCAGAGCAGAGGCAATACAGACTCTCTGGCGCATACCGCCGGACAGCTGATGCGGATAGCTTGCCATAATACGATCCGGATCGGACAGCATGACACTGGTTAATGCCTCATGCGCTGCGTTCTTCAGGGCTTCCTTATCCCGGGGATTGTATTTACCGGAATATTTCAGAATATCCATCAACTGCTGACCGATCGTGAATACCGGATTCAGCGCAGACATCGGAGACTGGGAGATCATGGAGACCCCGCTTCTTCTCAGTTCCAGCAGATCTGACTGCCTCATCGTAAGCACATTTTTGCCCCGAAAATCAATCGTTCCGTTCGGTATATGAATTAGATCCTTTCCAAGGACGCCCATGACGGTCTTCATGGTTGTTGTTTTTCCGCAGCCGGATTCACCGACCAGGCCGATTTTCTCTCCTTTATCCACATGCAGATGAATATGATCTACAACCTGTGAATAACCGCGGTATGTACGATACCAGATTGAAAGGTCTTCGATATTCAGGATTTTTTCTGCCATATCAATGCCCTCCCTTATCAAACATGTCGCGAATACCATCGCCCAGGAAGTTAAATCCAAGAATCATGAAAGCAATACCAGCAGCCGGGAAAATTGTCAGCCACCAGATATCTGGCATCAGAGACGCGCCATCGGAGATCATCTGTCCAAAAGCCGGAGTCGGAGGCTGTTCGCCGAGGCCAACGAAGCTTAAGGATGCACCCATCAGGATAACCCAGCCAACATCCAACGCCATCTTCGTGAAAATCGGCGACAGACAGTTCGGAAGAATTTCCTTAAACAGAATATGCGCTTTGGAAGCTCCGATCAGTTCCGCATTCTTCACAAAATATTCTTCGGAAATAGAGGAAGCCTGGCCATATACCAGTCTGGTATACCAGGGCCACCACATGATTGTTACCGCCAGCATCGAGTTCATCATATTCGGCTCCAGAATCGAAGCTATACAGAGTGCCAGGATCAGGGACGGTACCGAAAGGAATACATCGGAGATTCTCATGATAACTGCATCGATCTTCGTACCGTGATAGTAACCGGCAATCAGACCAAGGATCGTTCCCACAGGAACGGAAATCACCAGAACCACAAGGCTCATGATCAGTGCGCCGCGGAAGCTGAAGATCACGCGGGAGAAAACATCACGCCCGACTTGATCGGTTCCGAACCAGTGATCGGCACTGGGCGGCAGACTGGCATTCGCGTAGTCCACGAAACTGCCGATGCTCTCCGGATACGGAACGATTACTTCTGCAAAGATTGCGAAGAAAATCGAAACACAGACAAGAATCAGACCGAAGACCGAAAGTTTATTTCTGCTGAATTTGTAACGGTAGATTCTTAAATTTTCTTTCGTTGACGGAGAAAGAAAGGATTTTTTCGTACTCATTTTTTCCCTCCTTTTCTCATTCTGGGATCCAGCGCAGCTACAATCATGTCTACGATCATATTTACAAAAAAGAACGTAACGCCAATAATCATTACAACTGCACAGATCGCATTCAGATCCTTATTCAGCATGGCGTTAATGCCATACCGTGAGATTCCGGGCCAGTTATTTCCCAGAAGAGAGGCAAAGTCCATGCCCATCATCGTGATTGCTGAAGTTGCGGAAGGCTTCAGCAGATATTTACGAACCAACAGGTTCGGAGGAAGTCCGTAACCGGTCGATACTGCCATGTACTCTTTGGTAGAGTTATCTACCAGAGAAGAACGAAGCACACGCGCATCCTGTACAATCGGACCAATCGCCAGCGCCAGGGCCGGAAGCAGCAGATGTAAAAATGCATCCCACGCTACAGCAAATTGTCCGGTAAGCAGAGCGTCCAGCACATAAAATCCGGTAATATTTGTCGGTGGAGTCAGCGAAGAACTTAACCGTCCAAGCACAGGAATTGCCTCCAGCTTGTATCCGAACAGAAGAAGCAGAAGAATTCCTACAACGAAAGCCGGAAGCGCTACGCCGATATAAGAGAGGATACGGATCAGTCCGTCAATCCAGGTATTCTTATGTTTGCCTGCCAGGAGTCCCAGTCCGAAAGTTCCGATAACTATAAAGACTCCGGCGATGATAACCAGTTCCAGCGTCGCGGGAAGGAACTGCTCAATATCCATAACGACAGCTCGCTTTGTGATAAAAGAATTGCCGAAATCACCCTGAAGCACATTTCCAAGCCATTTGATGTACTGGAGCGGAAGCGGATCATGCAGGTTCATCTCCTGCCGCAGTGCTTCCTTCGCCGCTTCCGTTGCCCGGCTTCCCAGTGCGATCGTCGCTACATCTCCGGGAACTACACGGGCAATTGTAAAAATCAGGATCGATGTGCCCAGCAGAACCAGGATTCCCATCAACAGGCGTTTTGTTATGTATTTAACCACTTAGTTCAACACCTCTTTTTCTCTGCAATACTCTTTTTGTTGCACGGAGGTCGCAGAGAGGACGCCTCCGTGCCTATGAAGAGCATATGATAACGTTATCTTTTACTTTAATTCGGTATGGTATTCCATCCTATAGTATTCCTGGCTGTAACCGTTAACACACCGGCCAACACCATCCGCCTCCTCTATCAGCGGCCATTTGATATATGAGCTCTGGTATGCACAGCGCTCCGTCAAATCACAGAGCCATGCACTGGGGCAAACTTCATCCACAATATAATTCTGAATATCCGCATACTTCTGAAGTCGGGCATCCACATCCGTGGTTCCGAGTGCGTCTTCAATCATATCGTTGATCGTGGAATCCGACAGCCATTCACCATTCTCCCAGGTTCCCTGTGTCGCGTTGGAGTAACGGCTCTGCAGGTATACGCCGGCATCATCATAAGGCGGTGCGGAGTTGATGATCGTAATCTGAGGTGACGTCTCCACGGAACCCATCTTATCAATCAGAGATACCCAGGGTGCCTTGGAAATCGTAATTGTCATACCAATCTGCTGAGCTGCCGTCTGTACCATCAGCGCAATCTTCTCAAGGTCGGCAACATCGGAGTTTACTACGATTTCAATCGGGTAATCCTTGTAGGTATCCGCATAAGAGGATGCTGCCAGATACGTCTTCGCCTGTTCAATATCAAACTTGAATTGTGCGGTATCCACATGGCCAGTCACACCGGCGGGAGTCGGTCCTGCCGACAGAGTGGAATCCACCAGAATGGTTTTGCAGATCGTATCATAATCGATCAGGCAGTTAAGGGCACGTCTTACATTAATGTCATCCAGAGGCGCTGCCTGATTGTTCATATACATGTTGTATTCCAGGCCATTGCTGTATTCTGCGATGGACACACCGTCTATCTGGCTCAGCGCGTTCAGAGTCTCCAGGCTCTGCCAGGTGTCGGTGATATCCAGTTCTTTGTTATTTACCATAGTACGAACGGTTGTCGCTTCGGTAATTGCCATCTGCTTGAATGCTCCGGGTGCGTATTCGTTGTCCCATCCCATGAACCAGTCATCATACTTCTCAGCATAGAAATAATCCTGCTGTACCAGTTCAACGGCCTGGTAAGCGCCAGATCCGGCATCATGAGTTACCAGGTAGTTCTTGCCGTAATCACCATGCTCTCCGTAGCTGCCGGAAGCATCCGTATTCTCGGTAACTTCCTTCTCGCTGACAATAAAGAGACGAACCAATGCGTTTAAGAAGGGACCATAGGACTGTTTCAGATGGAATTCTACTGTGTAGTCATCCTTGGCCACTGTAGTTCCGGGTTCTACGAAATCGGAAAAAATGTAGGCATAGCCTTCACCGATGGTAAGAAGGCGATCCATGGAATATACAACATCAGATGCTTTCAGTTCTTCTCCATTATGGAATTTAATGCCTTTTTTCAGATTGAAGGTATAAACAAGTCCATCATCGCTGACTTCCCAGCTGTCAGCAACTCTTCCGGTTACGCCTTCATCGGTATCTGAGGGATGTACCAGAGTATCATACATGTTGATAGCGGCGATCAGACTGGAACCTGTAGCTGCAATCGCAGGATCCAGATCCGGTGTGCCGGATACGCCAATGGTGATACAGCTCTCTGCAGTGCTTCCGGTTGCTGTCGTGCCTGCTGCCTGGGTTTCACCTGTTGTGTTCCCTCCTCCGCATCCGCTCAAAAGCATTGCGATCATGGATGCTGTCAATACGGCACAGACGCCTTTCTTTCCTTTTCTACATTTTTTCATTGGTCTCCTCCTGTTTTTTCATTCGACGCTGCGAATTGAATACAGAGCGATTATTCTCCCTTTATAACCGTTCTGTATAGTCAACAGTAACACAAGTTCATTAAATACTAAGAACTTTCCCCTCTGGCGTGATTATACCAATAATAATCAGTGGCATTCAATTGTGGTTGACCACAAATTCAGCGACGTTTTTTTGTGTTCAATCGACAAATCCTACTGTTTCTTTGTAAAATTCTTCTTCAAGCACAAAAGAAACATAGGGGGTTTGTGTTGAATAACTAAAAAAAAAAAGCTGAATGGCGGCTTTTCTTCACCGGAATTCAACTTTCTTTTTAGTCTTTCTGTTGCCCCCAACTTCTTACAACTCCGGCGGCAGTTATTTTATCCTCTTTCAGCAAGAAGACTCCGACCTCTAA
>ENA-UOJJ01002557-UOJJ01002557.1-human-gut-metagenome-genome-assembly--contig:-CS66-NODE-2557-length-22193-cov-5.540609_pt1 | contig 22193 bp, 14 predicted proteins | sample MGYA00242343_ERZ723890 | MGnify/ENA metagenome assembly ERZ723890
CCAAGGGTAGACAAACTAAATGCACTTGTGGGGAAATATGTGAATCTGGAATATACTCTGCCTAATGGACAAAAAGTGAAATTCCTTGATGATCAGAAAACCTATCTGGGGAATCAACTGGAGTCTGAATTTAGAGGAGACAGGTGCTTCGGTATTCTGGCAAGTATGGATTTTATTCTGGTATGTACATATGAGAAGGATGGTGAAAATCCAGAGCTGTTGATTTATAAAAAGAGATAATATAAGCAAAAAGAAAAGCCTTGACAAATAAACGCTCGTTTGAAAAAGTTGATTTGTTGATTGCTGAAAGCTCTATTAAATATTATAATATTAATATCCGAGTAACTGAGTGGGGCATAATGAAATTAATAAAAGATGTCGAAGATTCCATCTTAGAGCACCCAAATATGGATGGGATACAGCTTACCTGTGAGGATATGAAAGGGCATTGGCTGGCAGCTGATGTAAAAGATTTTAATGTAGCAGGCTTTGATTCGAATGGGGACTGCCATATTACCATATACCAGAATGAAAAAAACAACGATCTTTGTATTCATCCAGATGGAACTTATGAATCAGAAGAGCTAGAGGATGAAAAAATTGATCAGTTTCAAGTCCTACAATCAAAGGATTTTATTTTTTACTATGGAGGATTGATTCTGTTCAAAACAGAACTGTTTACGGAAATGATCTGCAAATTACAGAAAAATAAGGAAGAGGTAGCAACAAAAATATAAGTGACAGTATTTAAACGACTAATTTATGAGGATAGCTTAAGATGAGTATAGTGGAGAAGAAAAAAGAAAACCAAAAAATTCTATTATGGAAAATATTTGTTTCAACTTTATATTTAAGTACCTTTACCTTCGGGGGCGGATATATTATCGTTACCCTTATGAAAAAAAAGTTTGTAGATGAATATCACTGGATAGAAGAGAAGGAAATGCTGGATCTGGTGGCAATTGCACAGTCCTCTCCTGGGGCAATTGCGGTAAATGGAGCCATTGTAGTGGGATATAAGCTGGCGGGGATTTTGGGCGCTGTTGTTTCTATTTTTGGTACCATTATTCCGCCATTTGCGATTATTTCCATTATTTCTGTGGGATACAATGCCTTTCGGGACAAATATATCGGCAGTGAGTTGTTGGAAGGAATGCAGGCGGGGGTTGGTGCGGTGATTGCATCTGTGACCTTTGAAATGGGCGGACAGATTGGGAAAGAAAAAGATACAGTGTCTATTTTGATTATGGCCGGGGCATTCCTGGCTTCCTGCATTTTAAAAGTTAACGTGATTTACATTGTAATTACGTGCGGAATATTAGGTGTGATTCGTACATTTCTTGGGAAGGGGAGGGAATGCAGATGATCTACCTGCAATTATTTATAAGTTTTTTACAGGTCGGAATATTTAGTTTCGGCGGGGGCTATGCTGCAATGCCGTTGATCCAGGGACAGGTAGTAACCTTGCACCAATGGCTTAGCATGGCAGAATTTACGGATCTTATTACAATTTCCCAGATGACGCCTGGTCCCATTGCCGTAAATTCAGCGACCTTTGTTGGAATAAAAATAGCGGGAATTCCAGGCGCGATAGTGGCAACACTTGGATGTATTTTACCCTCATGCATGATTGTTACCTTACTCGCAAAGCTTTATATAAAATACAGAAACATGGCTCTGCTCCAGGGAGTTTTAGGATCCCTTCGCCCTGCAGTTGTGGCAATGATTGCTTCGGCAGGAATTTCTATTTTGGTCAATGCCTTCTGGGGAAGTGCAGCCACAATCTCATTTCAAGGAACAAAATGGAGTCTTGTGGTAATTTTTGGAATCTGTTTGTTTTTATTGCAGAAAATGCAATGGAATCCCATTGGTGTAATGGTTCTGGCAGGTGTTATGAAGCTGGCAGTATCATTTGCTGGATTTTAATTCTGTTGTTTCGAAACCTGCTTTTTCAGACATGTTTTAGAGTAAAAAATAGACACGTCTTTTTCTCGAAAAAAGGCGTTTAAAATGAAATTTTGTAGATTTTCCCCTCGTATATTTGATATAATACAAAAAAAGATTTGGGAGAGCATTGCTATGAGGAGAAAACAATTTCAGCTAAGAAACTACATTATTGCAACCAGTGTGTTCATCACAGCAGTTGTGATAGGAATCCTGATCTTTTTTACATGTGTGCAGCAGGCAGTGGAGGTAAATTCCCAGGAAATCATGATGACAGACGTATCCAGACAGAGTGAACACATGAGGACCATTCTGGATATTCATTATCAGTATTTGAATGAAATCGCATCGGAGATGGGAAAGTCGGATCAGCTTTTTTCCGAAGAAAATAAGGAACGGCTGGTTTTCCTTCACGAACAGACGGAGCTTGAGCGAATGGCACTGATCGACAATGCTGGAAATGCTTACTATGACAATGGAGTGTCCAAGAATGTGGAACATAGGAGGTATTTTCAGGAGGCCATTCATGGGCAGCAGACCATAAGTGATCCCCTGCAGAGCAGTGTAGATAAGGAAATACGTGTGGTGCTGGGCGTGCCGGTGTACCAGGATGACCAGATCATCGGTGTATTAGGAGGTTCCCTGAATGTGGGAGCTCTCAGCCATCTGCTTTTCGCAGATCTTTTTGGTGGGAAGGGAAGCAGTGCCATTGTGACAAGTGAGGGGGTTGTTATTGCATTTGACAGCGGCAGCGCCTCAGACAGAGAAATTACATATGGAACCAATCTGTTCGAATATTACAATGAGAAGAATCTGAAAGAGAAGCATACCTTGGAATCCCTTCGGACAGAATTTACAGAAGGGAACACAGGTCTGGTCAAGCTTTGCCTGGCAGAGAGGACGGAAGCGGACCGTTATCTGGCCTATATGCCTCTTGGCTATAATGACTGGCTGATCTGTTATTCAGTGCCGATAGAGGCAGCCCAGCAGGATTATGCGTTTATCAGCCGGTATGAGCTGATTTTTATGGGAACCTTTTGTATTCTGGCTGCATTTCTGGTGCTGTACATTGCCCTTCGCAATAACAAGGAGAAAGCGGCTTTGGTGCGGTCTGCACAGCTTGATGCACTTACAGGGGTGTATAATAAAGAAAACACCCAGAAATTTATTGACAGTATGCTGAAGATTAAGAAACAGAAGGTGCTTCATGGGTTTATGATCCTGGATATGGACCATTTCAAGGAAATCAATGACACTTATGGACATGCAGTTGGAGATAAGGTGCTTCAGACCTTTGGCGGACATTTGCGGTCCCAGGTCCGTGATCTGGATGCGGGAGGACGTATTGGGGGAGATGAATTTGTGGTGCTTCGCTATGACATGGGTACCAGAGAGATCATGGAAGCAAGGGTGAAGAGCCTCCAGGAAAAAATAAGGGCTTTGGAGATTCCAGAGCTTCAGGGACATCCGCTTACCAGCAGTGTGGGAATTACCTTTGCGCCCAGGGATGGAAGAACCTTTATGGAACTGTACCGGCGAGCTGACAATGCCCTTTATCAGACTAAGCGGGGTGGAAGAGACGGTTATACTGTATATGAGAAGCTTCAGTAGCGCAGAGAAATAACAGAAAAAGCTTGCTGATCCGGAGCAGTTTACCAGGGGGCTTGACAATCCATGCAATGTTAAATAATTTTAAATACGTTTAACATTAACAACACACGGAATTTAACATAGATAGCTATAATATCTCTCAGAAAAGAAAAATGAAGGTTGTTTTTGAAACAAGGGGTTTCTTTTATGAGAAGAATATTACAGAAAAATGAGAAAATAGAGCTTAACAGTTTTATAGAGGAATTTGTAAAGGCAAGACAGAAATATTTTACACCAGGTCAGGAATGGTTAGAGGCAGAGCTGCCACAGGAAAAGATCAGTGTGTATATGGATAAAGCACAGCTGGAAAAAGATCTGGATGATTTTGTAAAAACCAGTCTTATGTATGGCAAAGTACAGAAGCTGGTAATGAAGATCCAGGTGAAGAAGACGGCTGATGGCGCTGAAATCTGTTTCTCAGATAATGGAGCCGGAAACTGGAGAAATGAGAAGATCTGTGTAATGGGAAAACCTGGAAGAAGCCTGGAAATGAAGAAAAACTGGGGCGTGCAGGTTGCCTGAATATAAGTTGAATGAAGAATAGCGGACCGCAGAGAAATGTAGGGATACAGGGAGCTGCGGTCCGTTTTTGTGTTGTAAGGACGAGACCAAAACGGTTCTTCGGGTTTTGTTCGTTATTGTGGGAACGATCAAGGTTTGGCCCGTTGTACGTGTAAATAAAAACGGCAGCCCGGAAATTCCAGGACTGCCGTAATTTTTGCTAAGATCAGATATTCAGAAGGTCACTGAATACTTTCAGTGCACCGTCTGTATTGTGTGCAAGGACACGTTTCGCAAGGACTTTACCGAGCTGAACACCTTCCTGGTCGAAGCTGTTCAGGTTCCATACGAAGCCCTGGAACATGATTTTGTTCTCGAAGTGGGCAAGTAATGCGCCAAGGGAAGCAGGGGTGAGCTGCTCGCCGATGATGATGCTGGATGGACGTTTACCTTTGAAATTCTTGTTCAGATTTTCATCCTCTTTACCGCAGGCAAATGCTATAATCTGAGCTGCAACGTTAGCGCAAAGCTTCTGCTGGCTGGTGCTTTTCTCAATGTCAACGTCTACGCCAAGCTGGCTGTTCTTAAAGCCGATGAACTGAAGCGGGATGATGTCAGAGCCCTGATGTAATAACTGGTAGAAGGAATGCTGTCCGTTGGTTCCTGGCTCTCCGAAGATAACCGGTCCTGTCACATAGTTCACTGGCTCGCCGAAACGGTTGACGGTTTTACCATTGGACTCCATATCACACTGCTGAAGGTGTGCCGGGAAGCGGCTTAATGCCTGTGAATATGGAAGAACTGCTGTGGAAGGATAGCCCTGTACGTTTCTCTCGTAGATACCGATGAGAGCGTCCAGCATATCCGGGTTCTTCATAAGGTCGCGGTTTGTTGCAAGCTGATCCTCAGCTGCTGCACCGTCAAGGAGCTGTGCGAATACTTCCGGTCCGAATGCCAGGGAAAGGATTGCGCCGCCTACACCGGAAACAGAAGAGTAACGGCCGCCGATGTAATCATCCATAAAGATGGCGGTGAGATAATCCTCGCTCTTTGCAAGAGGAGAGGTCTCGCTTGTAACGGCAAGCATATGTTTGGAAGGATTCAGACCTGCTTTTGTGAGGGCATCCTTCACGAATGCCTCGTTGGTCAGAGTTTCAAGGGTGGTGCCGGATTTGGATACAACGATGAATAAGGAGTGTGCAAGGTCTACAGAAGCAAGGACTGCAGCTGCATCATCCGGGTCAACGTTGCTGATGAATTTCGCTTCCATCTTGAAGGTGTTATTGGCCTTCGCCCAGTTCTCCAGTGCGATATAAAGGGCACGTGGACCAAGGTCGCTTCCGCCGATACCAATCTGTACAACTGTGGTGAATTTCTCACCAGCTTCGTTGGTAATCTCACCAGCATGAACCTTATTTGCAAAATCTGCTGCTTTCTTCTGCTGGGCAACGTAGAATTCACGCTTGTCTACACCGTCTACAACAACCGGGTTACCAAGCTGCTTACGTGCAAGGTGATGGAGAACCATACGGTTCTCTCCGGTGTTGATCACTGCACCATTGTATAATTCCTGGAACTTGTCAATCAGCTGTGCCTCGTCAGCCAGCTTCGTAAGTGCGGCTAAAACGGTTTCGTCTACTTCTTTGGCTGCATAGTTGTAAGAAAGACCTGCTGCCATTGGTGTACTATAATCAGCTACACGCTTGCCACCCTCTTCGCCAGACAGAGCTGCTGCAATGTCTACGTGATCCTTAAGTTCCTTCAGCTCGCCAAAAGAATTAAGTGTGTCAAGATTTTTCCATGTTGCCATAATATAATTCCTCCTTTAGATGGTTGAGATGATAGCTGCTGCCCACAGTCGGATCAGCGGCTGCTTATGCTCTCAGAGGAGTCTCACCGTGAGACTCACATTAATGCCATTATACTGAATAAATTACAGAATTTCAATGCAAGGATGAAGATTCGTGAAAAATTAACATTAATATAGGAAAGAACAAGGGCGATATGAAAAAATGAACATGAAACCTGACAAAAGCAAAAGTGGGAAATCGGATTAAATATAAAAAAGCCAGCCTGCAGAAGCAAAAAACTGTTTCTGCAGGCTGGCGGATCAGACCATTGCAATGGGCGATAGGAATTGCATGGGTCGGTTAGAAGGTGAGAACCTGATTATTCCTGTGTGATTCCGGTCACTTCATAACCAGCGTCTTTGATCACCTGGCGGACTTTGTCCTCGTCTACTTTCTCTGGTGCTGAGAAGATGGTGGTTCCGGCATCGTGGGAGGATACAACATCCTGTACTCCAAATGCTTCCTGAATTGCTTTGTTTACATGTGCTTCACAATGTCCGCACATCATTCCTGTTACATGAACTGTTACTTTTACCATGGTATTATTCTCCTTTTTGTTAATATTGTTATTAATATCGCCACGCTCGTTAGAAAGGGTGCAGCTGTTATTAATCGTCTGTTCAGCTCCTGAAACTGGATTCTTAATTTTTTTATCTTTGCTTGCATCATGGATCCTAAACAGGTTCAGTCTCAGCGCATTGGTAACCACGCAGAAGCTGGAAAGGCTCATGGCAGCAGCGCCAAACATTGGGTTCAGGGTCCAGCCGAAAATCGGGATCCAGACACCGGCAGCCAGCGGGATGCCGATTACGTTGTAGAAGAATGCCCAGAAAAGATTTTCGTGGATGTTCCGAAGGGTTGCGCGGCTCATACGGATGGCAGCTGGCACGTCGGAGAGCTGGCTCTTCATAAGAACTACATCTGCGGCATCAATGGCTACATCAGTTCCGGCACCGATGGCGATACCGATATCTGCTCTGGTAAGGGCTGGAGCATCGTTGATTCCATCGCCCACCATGGCCACCTTGCCTTTTTCTTTCAGGGAGCGGATGACACTTTCTTTTCCATCCGGAAGGACACCTGCAATAACCTGGTCAACTCCGGCCTGTGCGCCGATAGCTCTGGCAGTGCGCTCGTTGTCACCGGTAAGCATAACTACATGGATGCCCATATTCTGAAGCTCTTTGACTGCCTGGGCACTGTCTGGCTTAATTACGTCAGCAACTGCAATGATTCCAAGAAGCTTTCCATCCTTTGCAAAAAGAAGGGGGGTTTTTCCTGCTTCGGCAAGCTTCTCAGCCTGGTGCATAAGGGAAAGAGATACAGACACCAGTGTGCTGATGTATTTCATGCTGCCGCCGATCAATGTGGAAGCGCCAAGCTTTGCAGAAAGTCCGTTTCCCGGAAGGGCCTGGAAATCTGTGACTTCCTGGGCAGTAAGGCCAAGGGTTGCCGCTTTTTCCAGGATGGCTTTTGCAAGAGGATGCTCGCTTTTTTTCTCAAGGGCGTAGGCAAGGGTGAGAAGATCGTTCTCGGATATGCCATCGGCGGGAAGAATATCGGTAACCTCCGGCTGACCGCTTGTGATGGTTCCGGTTTTGTCAAGGGCAACGATCTGGACCTTTCCAGCTTCCTCAAGGGAGACTGCGGTTTTGAAAAGGATACCGTTCTTGGCACCCATTCCGTTTCCTACCATAATGGCAACCGGGGTGGCAAGACCAAGGGCACATGGGCAGCTGATGACCAGAACGGAAATTCCTCTTGCAAGGGCATAGCCGAATTCGTGGCCTGTGAGCAGCCAGATAATGGTGGTCAGGACCGCAATGGTAATAACGGCTGGTACGAAAACGCCGGAAACACGGTCTGCAATCTTGGCAATAGGAGCTTTGGTGGCTGCAGCATCACTGACCATTTTGATGATCTGGGAGAGGGTGGTGTCTTCGCCAACGCGGGTAGCTTCACATTTGATAAAACCAGACTGGTTGACTGTGGCTGCGGAGACAAGATCTCCGGCTGTTTTGTCAACGGGGATACTCTCGCCGGTAAGGGCGGATTCGTTGACTGCACTGGAGCCTTCGATGATCACGCCGTCCATCGGGATGTTTTCACCAGGGCGGACAACGAAGGTATCGCCTTTTACAACCTGGTCAATGGGAACAGTGGTTTCCTGGCCGTTCCGGATGACAACGGCAGTCTTGGGAGCAAGCTTCATAAGACCTTTTAAGGCGTCAGTGGTTTTGCCCTTGGAACGGGCTTCCAGCATTTTTCCAACAGTGATCAGGGTCAGGATCATGGCTGCGGATTCGAAATAGAATTCCATCATGTAGTGCATGACAAGCTGGGAATTGCCGTCAACCTGGGCCCTTGTCATGGCGAACAGGGCGTAGACACTCCATACAAAAGATGCCATGGAGCCAAGGGCTACCAGGGTGTCCATATTCGGAGAGCGGTGCCACAGGCTTTTGAAGCCGCTGATGAAAAACTTCTGGTTGATGACCATGACGATTCCTGCAAGAAGCAACTGCACAAGTCCCATGGCGATGTGGTTGCCATCAAACCAGGCTGGCAGCGGCCATCCCCACATCATGTGTCCCATGGAGAAGTACATCAGCACCAGAAGAAAGCCTACGGATGCGATGAGACGCTTCTTCAGGATTGGGGTTTCGTGATCTTCCAGGGCTTTTTCAGCTTCGGAAACGGATTCCTTCTGGCCGGAAGCGCCTTTTAAGCTGCAGCCGTATCCGGCTTCTTCTACAGCTGAGATAATGGAAGAGGCCGGGGCAGTTCCTTCTACACCCATGGAATTGGTAAGCAGGCTCACAGAGCAGGATGTAACACCTGGAACCTTGTTTACCGCTTTTTCCACACGGGCGCTGCAGGCCGCGCAGCTCATGCCGGTGACGTTGTATTGTTCCATAATAAATTCCTCCTGGTATCTCATTTCATTAATTTCTGCAATGTTGCAACCAGCTCATCAATGGTTTCGTCCTTGCCCTCACGGATATCTCTTGCAACGCAGGTACGGATATGGTTGGCGAGCAATTCCTTATTGAAGGCATTTACAGCGGCATTTACAGCGGCAGACTGGATCAGGATGTCGTTGCAGTAAGCGTCATTCTCCAGCATTCCTATAATGCCCCTTATCTGGCCTTCAATACGCTTCAGGCGGTTCACAAGCTTCTTGCGTTCTGCCTCGGAACGGTCGGTGTGCTTGGTACAGCAGCAGGAACAGACCTTCTTGGTGGGTTCCTGGCTGGAAATATTCTCCGTATCAGCTGCTGGCTTAGTGCAGCAGTTTTCAGATTTATGTTCAGCTGTCATAGGCAGTCTCCTTTCTTAATATACCCCTTGGGGGTATCACTTGATGAAAACAATATATACCCCATGAAGGTATTTGTCAACCCAGATTTTATAATTTTTTAATGTTTATAAATTGGGGGATATTTGGGAAAAGTAATTGATTCTTTGGATTTTTTATAGTATCATAAGAAATGATAAAAAAGCACATTTAAATGGAATGCGGTTTATCTCCGCAGCGGCGTCCTTGCCACCGTAAAGTCGGGTCTTTTTGAATGTGTCTTATAATGTAGGCTGTATCTCAGGGGCGTTGCAGCATACATTAGATCCTTAATACAGATGGCAATTGCCAGATGCATTAACGTTTACCTGTACCCTCTTGTATAAGAGGGCTTTTTTTATGAAGGAGGAAGAAAATGAAACAAAGAAGAACAAAAATTTTAGCTCTGTTTCTTGCTGCTACGATGGCAGTTGGCTCCCCGGTTACTGCTTTTTCCGTAAGCGCAGAAGACTGGGCATCCGCCGATGAGATTGCTGGTTTTGAAAGCGATTGGGAAAGCACTGATACCCAGGAGTCTGCTGATGATTTTGCAGCTGTGGAAAGTGAAGCAGTTCCTGAAGCTTCCAGTGATGCTGCAGTAGATGATTTTTTCAGTTCAGAAGACGGATTTGCAAGTGAGGTAACAGAAGAAGCGGCTGGTGAAGCTGTTGGAACAGAAGCAGTAGAAACCGGTCTTGGAGAAAAGACGGAATTTGCAGACGGAACCTATGTGCCAGATGACTTTTCTTTTTCAGGCGGAACTGGAAAAGTTACCATTACCTGCCCATCTATTGTGATCGAAAATGGTGTTGTTTATGGAAATATTCTGTTTTCCAGTAAAAAATACACACAGATTAAATTGAATGGGGAAGTATATCCAGTACTTTCAACAGAGGATGGTTCTTTGTTTAAAATCCCGGTAGTACTGAACCAGGATATGGCGATTGCGGCAACAACCGTGGCTATGACTGAGGCTCATGATGTTAATTACACTCTGAAGATTACACAGGATACCAGCAAGTTTACTCCGAAACCTGAGGAGAAAGCAGATTACACAGCTGTAGATGCTGCGCTTGCGAAGGTTCCGTCAGACCTTTCCATCTATACTGAGGAAACTGCAAAAGCAGTCACAGATGCAGTTGCAGCAGTTCAGCGCGACTATGGAAAGTCCAGACAGGCTGAGGTTGATGCAATGGCTTCTAAAATCGAAGCAGCAGTTGCTGCCTTGGTCAAAAAAGCAGTAGAGCCTACAGAGACAGAGCTGGCAATTACCAATAATGCTGCAATGTTTAAAGCACAAAAGGCCGTTCTTCATAAAGATGAAAACGGAACCAGCCTTATTGTAACTTTAAGTGGATCTGGTTATCACTATCTGTATAAGGGTACATATGAGGAAGCAGTTGCAAACGGCGACAACAGAGCCAACTGGTGTGCAGGAGCTTTGGTAGATGGCAAATGGCAGTTTACCATTCCGGTAAGTGAAGGTGAGACAAAGCTTGCACTGGTAGCAATTTCAAACAGCTATCTTACCAAATACGAGCAGGGCTTAAATACACTGGAGAGAGCTTTCTATCCGAGACAGGCTGTGATCGATTATGACGCAAAGACTCTGGTAACAGGTGATTTTGATCATACAATTTATATGACTGTAAAAAATAATGTGAATATGTTTAATGTAGCTGCTGCAGCATTACATACCATTGGTGGTCCAATTTCCAATAATTATCAGGAAATTTTACAGCTGACAATGGGAAGTGACAGCTTCGACCAACTGTATGTAGGAACCGCAGCAGAGGCAGCTGCAGCAGAAAGTACAATTGCGATCACCAGCCGTAAAGCAGATGTTGTGGTAAAAGCAAATACCATGGGCGGAAGTACAGCTGTAGATTACCTTGATAAAGCAACAACTTTAGCATTCCATTCTGCAAAAAATGAAAAATGGTATGAACGAGTTTTCACAGTAAGCAAAACAGGAAAAACGGTTGTGGTTGATCCAGTTCCGGTACCTGCAACTGGTATTACACTGGATGCTTCTGAGAAATCTGCTTATGCAGGAGAGAGCTTTACCCTCACAGCAACTGTAGAGCCAAAGGGTTCCACAGATAAGGCTGTATGGTCCAGTGACAAGGAAAATGTTGCAAAAGTAGATCAGAATGGTACTGTAACTACTGTGGGCGAAGGAACAGCTGTGATTACTGCAAAAGCTGGAAATTTCAGTGCGCAGTGTACAGTAACGGTAAAGAAAGGCTTCTCCATTGGAGTAAAAACCTATCTTCTTGATGAAAACGGGGCAACTCCTTCCAGGATGACTGGTGTAGAAGTTACTTTAACTGATTCTGAAGGAAATGTTCTGAAGGAAACAAGTCAGAATACTACTACTTTTTCATTTACAGGCATAGATGCAACAAAAGAATATACACTGAAAGTAGTCAGAGATGGCTGCTATGTAATTGATGGAAAAACAAAAGAGCCAGCCGGATATTTTGTTTATACCACAAAGGTTACAAAAGAAAATGACGGTGCTTCCTATTCTGTTTATTTTAAGAAGGATGCGCTGATTGCAGCACTTAAGAAAGCTCCGGCAGATTATTCCCTTTATGATGAGGCGTCTGTACAGGCTGTGAAAGATGCTATTGCAGCAGCAAATCCTGATGAGACAGATTTTGTAAAGAGAGATGAAGCAGCGGCTAAGATTGAGAAGGCAGTCAGCAAACTGGTTCTGAAAGATGGAAAATATGCTGCAGCAGCAGAACCAGGAGAGAGCAATGCCGGTTTTGAGGCAAAGGACGTTGTGATTTTCACAGAAGATGGCGTACTGAAGGCAAGCTTTACAGGAACTCAGCCAGTTTACAAGAGGCTGTATCTGGGAACTGCTTCCGAAGCGAAAAAGGCAGTGAAGAGTGACACAGAAGATCCAAAACTGATCCAGGGTGTTGCAGTAGAAGAGGCTGACGGAAGTACTTCTTATCGTTTTACAATGCCAATTCCGGCATTAAATACAAAGGTAAAATTTGTTGCAAATAGTGGTACAGGTACAAGATGGCTTTCAAAAGCTCTTACATTTACTACTGATAAAGTGACGAAAGGTATTACCCTTGATACAACTGAGAAAATGCTGAATGTAGGTTCTGAGAAAGCGATCACAGCTACTGCAGCTGCTGATTACAGCACAGGTAAAAAGATCACATGGACTTCCAGTGATGAAAAGGTTGCGACTGTAACAGATGGTACAGTAAAAGCAGTAGGAGAAGGAAAAGCAGTGATCACAGCACAGGTTGGAGAGTTTACAGCAGAGTGCCAGATCACAGTTCATACTTTTGAAACCCTTCCGGCAAGAACTGCAACCTGTACAAGAACCAGTCTTACAGAGGGCCTTAAATGCTCTGTATGCGGTGAGATCCTGAAAGCTCAGGTGGAAGGTCCGGCACTTGGACATAAAGAAGTAGTTCTTCCGGCTGTGAAAGCTACCTGTACCAAGGATGGCTGGAGTGAAGGTAAGAAATGCTCTGTATGCGGTATCATCCTGAAAGCCCGCAAGCTTGTAAAGGCAAGCGGACATAAAGAGGTTGTGATCCCGGCTGTGGCAGCAACACAGGGACATACCGGACTTACAGAAGGAAAGAAATGCTCCGTATGCGGTGAGATCCTGGCAGCCCAGAAAACCACACCGGCACTTCCAATCCTTGTTGCCAAGGTAACTGTAAGTGCGAAAAATTCCGTAAAGGTAGCAGCAGGCAAGAAAGTACAGCTTCAGGTGAAAACAGCTCCTTCTAATGCAGACAACAGCGCAGTAACCTGGAAATCCAGCAATACCAAGGTAGCAACTGTCAATGCAAAAGGCGTTGTAACTATGAAGAAAAATGCTGGTGGAAAGGCTGTTGTAATTACAGCAACAGCAAAAGACGGCAGCAAGGTATACGGTTCCATTAAGCTTACCTGCATGAAGGGCTATGTGAAGAAAATCACCATTTCCGGAAAGAAAACAGTCAAAAAAGGAAAGACCCTGAAGCTGAAAGCAAACGTTACAGCATCCAGTAAGGCAAACAAGAGCGTGGTATGGAGATCCAGCAATACAAAGGTAGCAACTGTATCTTCCAAGGGTGTTGTGAAGGGGAAAAAGAAAGGTACTGTAACAATCACAGTCCGATCTCTTGACGGAACCAATAAGAAGGCAACGATCAAGATCAAAGTAAAATAAGTAAAAATGATTAAACACGATAATATCTGAATTGCTTTAAAATGGTCCATGGCATAGTCTGTGGACCATTTTTTACTATGAAAGTCCTGGACAGCAGCCACGAATTCGTCCTGCTTACATGTTAGAAAATCTGCTGGAAATCTGTATAGAAGAGTGGACTGTGACGGAGCGAAAAATATGGCTGAGAATATTTAAAAGAAAATGTATAAATCCATGTTGATTTACAAAAAATACATATTTTGTTCACAAAAAATACATGAAAATATGGTAATTTCTAATCATCCGAGTCGAATATGTATAATGGTTATAGCGCAAAGGTTGCATCATAAACATGGTGCATAAAAGAGAATCCGGTGAGAATCCGGAACGATGCCGTCACTGTGTAAGGGAGCTGCTTCAGAGCCCACTGGGAAACCGGGAAGGGGAAGCGGTGTTGACCGAAGTCAGGAGAACTGCCTTGGCGTGGAATCTTAGGTCTGCGGTACACAGAACCTGTATTCTCATAACGATACATGAATATTTTCTAAATGTTTTTTGGAAGAAACGTGTGTATATGGGGATGGTTACAGTCGCAGAAAATGCGGCTGTTTTTTACGCGGTACGAGCCAGAGACTATGCTTGCATGAGACCTTGGCGATTGCCGCGGGATTCTTTATACGTGATTCTCTCCGGAAATACAAGAAAAAAAGAGGAAAAAGAAATGAAAAGAAAATCTTTATTAGCAATTCTTCTTGCAGCTTCTATGGCAGCAAGCATGACAGTAGCAACTGGATCTGTTGCATTTGCAGAGACAGAGGAAGCTACAGAGGAGACAGCAGACGATGCAGAAGCAGCCGATGATGCAGAAGCAGCAGACGATGCAGAAGCAGCAGATGACACAGCAGATGCAGATCAGGAAGCCGCTGATAAAGTAGCAGCACTTATTGACGCAATCTATGTTCAGGAGAGAACAGATGATACAGACGCACAGTGCAAAGAAGCAAAAGAAGCATGGGATGCCCTTACAGATGCTCAGAAAGAGCTGGTAGAGGGAGAAGAAGCAAGCCCAGAGTATTTCGGACGTGACACAGGTGATGCTTCCAAGGATGATCCACGTAACCAGGATGAGATCGGTGACAACGAGCTTCTGGTTGTAAGCTTTGGTACATCCTTTAATGACAGCCGTGCTGAGGATATCAAAGGAATTGAGGATGCTCTTGCAGAAGCATTCCCGGATTGGTCTGTAAGAAGAGCATTTACCGCTCAGATCATCATCAATCATGTACAGGCAAGGGACGATGAGCACATTGACAACATGCAGCAGGCTCTTGATCGTGCTGTAGAGAACGGTGTTAAGAATCTGGTTGTTCAGCCTACACACCTTATGCATGGTGCTGAGTATGATGAGATGGTAGAAGCTATTGATGCGTACAAAGATAAATTTGAGTCTGTAGCAATCGCTGAGCCAATGCTTGGTGAGGTTGGAGATGACGCTACTGTTATCAACGACGACAAAGCTGCTGTTGCACAGGCAATTACAGATGAGGCTGTAAAAGAGGCTGGATATGACACCATGGAAGCTGCTGCAGAAGATGGAACAGCATTCGTATTCATGGGACATGGTACTTCCCATACAGCAAACATTACATATGACCAGATGCAGACACAGATGGAGAACCTTGGATTCACAAACGCATTCATCGGTACTGTAGAGGGTGAGCCAGAGGATACCGCTTGTGACGTAGTAATTGACAAAGTTAAAGATGCTGGATTCAAGAAAGTAATCCTTCGTCCACTTATGGTTGTTGCTGGTGACCACGCAAACAACGATATGGCTGGTGATGATGACGATTCCTGGAAGAGCATGTTTGAGGCTTCTGGAGATTTTGATGAGATCGATTGCCAGATTGAAGGTCTCGGAAGAATTGATGCTGTAGAGCAGCTTTATGTAGCTCATACTCAGGCAGCTATTGATTCTATCGCTGAGTAATCAGAAGTTTAAATTTTATAGCATACAGGCAGCTGCTCCACTGTGGGGCAGCTGTTTGAGTAATAAAATAAAAAAAGAAAAGCAAGGAGAGTTATTATGAAACGTTCATTAGTCATTTTATTAACAGCAGTAAGTATTTCCACTATGACAGCAGCAACTGCATTCCCGGCATTTGCAGAGAGTACAGAAGCCACAGCAGAGGAGCCAGCAGATGATGCAGCAGCTACGGATAGTGAGCTTGAGGACGGCGTATACGGCGTAGAGTTTGACACAGACAGTGGTATGTTCCATGTAAATGAGGCTTGCAACGGAAGAGCTGCCCTCACTGTAAAGGATGGCAAAATGACCGTTCATATCACTCTTGTTTCCAAGAATATTGAAAATCTTTTCCTTGGAACCGCAGAGGATGCACAGAAGGACGGCGCTAAGCTGATCCAGCCTACCATTGATAAGGTAACTTACAGTGATGGTATGACAGAGGAAGTTTATGGATTTAATGTCCCAGTGGAAAAACTGGATGAGGAATTTGACCTGGCTATCATTGGCAAAAAGGGAAAATGGTATGACCATAAGGTAAGCGTTACGGATGTACAGGAGCAGACTGAGGAAGAGAAGAATGCAGTTGAGATCGGCGAGGAAGAGGAAAGCGAAGATGCTGAGGCTGCTGATACAACCGCAGATGCAGCTGCTGAGGAAGAGTCCAAGGATTGATCTTCAGAAAAATAAAAGATCTGCCGGAAGTTTCATTTTATGATGAAAATGAATTATTCGGAAAATTTTATTAGAGAATGAATGAAAAAAGGGACATCCCATGAGTGAAAATGTATTCATGGGATGTCCTTTTTGTATAGCAGGAGATTCCAATGTGATTTCCTATCACATAAAAAACAGGCTCCGAAGAGCCTGCCCTTTACCATTTATTTCCCTCTCCCTTCTCCTGCGAAATACTCTTTCGTCAGTTTTACAACTGTACCGGAGAGCAAGAACAGGGCGATCAGGTTGGGGATCGCCATCAGGCCATTAAAGGTGTCTGCAATATTCCACATCAGCCCCAGGTTTGCAGTTGCACCAACAATAGCAACCAGGGAATATACAACCATAAAAGGCTTGATCACTTTTTCGGAAAACAGGAACTCGATGCAGCGGGCTCCGTAAAGTCCCCATCCAAGAGCTGTGGAAAAAGCAAAGCAGCACATAGCAACAGCAGTAAAGATGGATACCCAGTTTCCGTATGTAGAAGTAAATCCAAGGATGGTCAGTTCTGCACCTGCAGCTTCGCCGTAATTGACCGTAACACCGCTGCAAAGGATAACAAGTGCAGTCAGGGTACAGATCACGATGGTGTCTGTAAATACTTCGAAAATACCGAACATACCCTGTTTTACAGGCTTCTTGGTATCTGCACATGCGTGGGCAATGGATCCGGTACCAAGGCCGGCCTCATTGGAGAAGATACCACGGGAAACACCCTTTTTCATACTGGTGAACATGCTTCCGATGATTCCTCCGGTTACCGCTGCTGGCTGGAATGCACCGCGGAAAATAGAAGCAAACACAGATGGTACGTGCTGGATGTTCAGAAGGATCACCCCTATTCGAAGAAGGATGTATAGCAGTGCCATATATGGAACCAGCTTCTCTTTAACCTGTCAGATTCGTTTGACTCCGCCAAGAAGGATCATGGCAATGAGAATGGCAATGATAATGCCAATGATCAGGTTGGAAGTGGAAACGGAGCTTTCACTGATCACGTTATAATTCAGCAGTGCAGAATTGACAGCAGTGGTAATGGTATTAACCTGTGTGGCATTACCGGTTCCAAATACGGTGAGGACACCAAATGCAGCGAACAGATAAGCCAGCCAGTTCCATTTCTTTCCAAGACCGTTCTTAATATAGTACATAGGACCGCCTACCAGCTCGCCGTTTGCGTTGATCTCACGGTAGTGGACTGCCAGGGTGACCTCGGCAAATTTGGTGCACATGCCAAAAAGAGCAGAAACCCACATCCAGAAAATGGCTCCGGGACCGCCGATGGCGATGGCACCTGCAACACCGGCGATATTGCCGGTACCCACTGTGGCGGCCAGTGCCGTACACACTGCCTGGAAAGGAGTGATAGCACCGTCGGAAGCATCACGCTTGCGGAAAATACGTCCAAGGGTTGTCTTGATGGCATAGGGGAATTTGCGGATCTGAAGGAAATTGGTGCGGATACTAAGATAAAGACCAACTCCGAAAATACAGACCATTGCAGGAACACCCCAGATAAAATTATTTACAGCTGTGTTAATGGTTTCGATTATTTGCAGCATAAAATACCTCTCTGGAAGTTTTGTAGTTGATACATGCAGTGCAGAAGCAATCCTCACACTGCATGTATTCTTTAAAGGAGCCTGGCAACAGTGAAAAATCCATGTAATGGGAAAGGAATCGCTGCCAGGCTGTTATTAGCGGATAAAGTTTGTCTTGATCTTATCCTCCGCCTGAGGAATGTCTACGCCTGCGGCTTTTCCCGCCTCCAGAGATTTCAGAAGCCATGCCATGTTATTTCCAAGGGTGCGCATGATCTGCAGTCCCTCACCGTCCTGTGCAACCTCTGCTGGGGTATTGCCATGGACCATATTCCAGTAGTTGGCAGATACGATTGGCATCTCATGATAGCTGAAATATTTCAGAAGTACGTCCAAAGTAGCGGTAGTTCCGGCTCTTCTTGCAGATGCAACTGCAGCAGCTGGCTTGTGGAGCATGTCTTTTCCAGCCATGGAGCAGAGCTTATCCATAAATTCAATGATCTGGCCGGATGGGGATGCCCAATATACCGGGGAACCTACTACAAGAGCGTCTGCCTCTTTTAATTTCGCCGCCGCGGCCTTTACGTTATCTGTATCCGGATTTCCTGCCTGGAAAATCTCAGTATCAATTCCATTGTTATTCAGTGCTTTTGCAACTTCACTCAGTGCTGTGAAGGTACAGCCTTCTTTACGCGGGCTGCCGTTTAAAAGTAAAACCTTCATCTCTTTCATCCTTTCTTACTTTTGTTGTACCGGACTGCGCAGAAAATATGGTCCGTATACATCATCTCTCTAAAGCGGTAATGTATTTCCTTATTATACGATAGAAATGGTTGGATTTCAAGAGAAGGGTTTCATTTTAAAGGTATTAAAGACACAATATGTTCACAATTTAAGGATATAATAGGGACATTCTGTGATAATGGGGATTCTGCCAGCTGTGGGAGTGCCATAGGCACGGAACAGCTGACTTTCATATATGGTGATGTTGCAGGTAGGCGACATATCCGTTTAGTGCGGGAACCCCTCACAGACTTTGCAAAATGACAGTATCAGACGTGACCAGAAAGGAAGTAATCAGTGCTTCAGATCAAAGACATACACAAAGAATACAGAACCGGAAACCTGGTGCAGCGGGCGCTGGATGGGGTGAGTCTTGCCCTTCGGGACAACGAATTTGTGGCAATCCTTGGCCCAAGCGGTTCCGGAAAGACCACCCTTCTTAATATTATTGGCGGTCTTGACCGGTATGACAGCGGTGACCTGATCATCAACGGGATTTCCACAAAAAAATATAAGGACAGGGACTGGGATTCCTACCGAAACCATACCATTGGTTTTGTTTTCCAGAGCTATAACCTGATTCCCCATCAGACGGTGCTTGCCAACGTGGAACTCGCCCTTACCATCTCAGGCGTTCCCAAAAGTGAGCGAAGACGCCGGGCGGAGGAGGCTTTGGAAAAGGTGGGCCTTGGCGCCCAGATCCACAAAAAGCCCAGCCAGATGTCCGGCGGTCAGATGCAGCGTGTGGCAATTGCCAGAGCCCTGGTAAATGATCCGGAAATCTTACTGGCGGATGAACCAACAGGAGCCCTTGATTCAGATACCAGTGTCCAGGTTATGGACCTTCTGAAAGAGGTTGCAAAGGAGCGGCTGGTGGTAATGGTCACCCATAACCCGGAGCTTGCCCAGCTTTATGCTACCAGAATTGTGACTGTAAAAGATGGACGGATCCTTTCCGACACAGATCCTTTTGAAATCCACAGTGAAAAAATGGCACCTCCGGTCCATAAGAATATGGGAAAATCCTCCATGTCCTTTTTTACCGCTCTTTCCCTGAGCTTTCAGAACCTAAAGACCAAGAAGGCCAGAACTCTTCTGACCTCTTTTGCAGGTTCTATCGGTATTATTGGAATTGCGCTGATCCTCTCTATCTCAAATGGAGTGGATAAATACATTACAGATATGGAAGAGGAGACACTTTCGGAATATCCGCTGCAGATCCAGAGTACCGGAATGGACCTTACCTCCATGATGGTGGGAGCGGCCGCTGCGCAAAGCGAAAAGAAGGATGGAGAAGTAGGGGTAGCCCAGATGGTGACCAATATGTTTTCCAAAATGAATTCCAATGATCTGGAGTCTCTGAAAACCTATCTGGACAGCGAAGAAAGCGGAGATTCCCAGTATGGCAATTCGGAGGAATACACCTATTCAGTTTCCCCGCAGATTTTCCGGGAGGACGGGAAAAAGATCCGCCAGGTAAATCCGGACAAATCTTTTTCGGCTATGGGACTTGGCTCCGGCTCTTCCAACAGCATTATGTCCTCCACCATGAGTACGGATGTTTTTTATGAAATGCCGGAAAACGAAAATCTCTATAAAGACCAGTACGAGGTAAAGGCCGGCAGATGGCCGGAAAATTATAAGGAATGTGTGCTGGTGCTTACTTCGAATGGCGATATCAGTGATTTTCTCCAGTATACCCTGGGCCTTCGGGACAGTAAGGAACTGGATGAAATGGTGCAGGCGTTTATGGCAGAAGAGGCTGTGGAGATGCCGGAGGATGTTGGGCCTTATAAGTATGATGAGATTCTGGGGACGAAGTTTAAACTGGTAAGCAGTACGGATTATTATGAATACGATAAAGAATATAAGGTATGGAAGGACAAATCTGACAACAGCTCTTATATGAAAAAACTGGTGAAAAATGGAGAAGACCTTACTATTGTGGGAATTGTCCAGCCAGCAGAGGGCGCGACGGCCTCCATGCTGACTGCCGGAATCTGCTATACCCCGGAACTGACCAGACATGTGATCCAGAAGGCTGCTTCCAGTGAAATTGTGAAACAGCAGCTGGAAGATGAGAAGATCAATGTATTTACAGGGGAAGAGTTTGGAAAAGAGGATAATGAAGATAGCAGGTTTGACATGGAATCCCTGTTTTCCATTGATGCAGATGCCCTGCAGGAAGCTTTTAAGGTGGATTTAAGCGGTTTTAATATGGATCTTTCCAGTCTTTCCGGGCTGTCTTCGGGAATGAATGTGGATATGCCGGATCTGTCAGGTATGGCAGGAAATGTCAATCTGGATGAAAGCGCTGTGCCGGATTTGTCCGGGCTGATCAAGATGGATGACCTGAATCTGGATCTTTCTGATGTGGTCGATCCGGAGGAAATTCTGAAAAGTCTTCCGAAAGATCAGGTGCCGGATATGAGCCAGGCCCTGCAATCTGTGAAATTTGATTTCACAGAGGAGAAAATCAGTGCGCTGTTAAAGGATGTTCTGGCAGGATATCAGGAGAGCATTAAGGATAAACCAGAGTCAGATCCAAATAAAATGCAGGCTGCGCTGCAGCAGTATCTCTCTTCCCAAGAAATGAATGACCGTTTATGCAAGGATTTGCAGGAGCTGGTAAAAGATAATGTGAAAGTGGATGTATCTTCGGAAAAAGTGATTGCTGTGGCGGCAAAACTGGTAAACCAGTATCAGGAGTACGCCAAAGAAAATAATATTACACAAACAGATGTAGCAAGCATTCTTGCCTTTTTAAGCCAGAGCGAGATCCAGCAGCAGATCAGACAGGAAGCGGAGACTCTTATTAAAAATAGTTTGACAGTGACGATTACCACAAAACAGATACAGGATCTGCTTTTACAGGATGTAGTAGAGGCTTATCCGGAATATGCCAAAAAGAACAACCTTCCGGATCCAGCCAATCTGGCAGATTATTTCCTGGAATATATGCAGACAGAGGATGCACAGAGCCGTCTTATGAATGGTTTTATGACTATGGTAGATACAAGTGAAGTGCAGAAGCAGTTTTCCCAGGCCATGGAAACCTATATGAAGACTATGATGACTTCCTTTACAGATGCGCTGACAAAGGGGATTGAAGCCAAGTTCACAGATGTGATGGGACAGGTGGAAAAACAGCTGACCAAGGGCATTCAGACTGCCATGGAGCTGATGATGGGAAATATCAGCTCCAGCATGCAGGGAGCCATGGAGTCTGTAATGGCAAGTGTGTCCTCCAGCATTGCATCCGCTATGAGCCAGGCCATGGGAAGCCTTGGAAGCATGGGGGATATGAGCAGTATGGAAGATGCAGTGTCCATTGATCCGGAGGCTTTTGCAAAGGCCATTCAGATGAATATGAACGAAGATGACCTTTCAGAGCTTATGATGTCCCTGATGTCTTATGAAAATGCTTCTTATGACGGAAATCTGAAGAAGCTTGGTTATGCAGATCTGAATGTTCCTGGCGGGATCAATATTTATCCAAAGGATTTTGAGTGTAAATCAGAGATCGTGAATATTCTGGATCAGTATAATGCAGATATGGAGGCTGCCGGGGAGGATGAGAAGGTGATCACCTACACCGACCTGGTGGGTACCCTGATGTCGTCAGTTACGGATATTGTAAATATTATCAGTTATGTTCTGGTGGCTT
>ENA-UOJJ01002569-UOJJ01002569.1-human-gut-metagenome-genome-assembly--contig:-CS66-NODE-2569-length-22120-cov-51.222479_pt1 | contig 22120 bp, 21 predicted proteins | sample MGYA00242343_ERZ723890 | MGnify/ENA metagenome assembly ERZ723890
GGAGCAAGCTTCTCTGTGCCCTTCTTCTGCCTCAGCGTGGGCACAGGAGACAGGATCAAGCTTCTCTGTGCCCTTAAACCAAGGTATGGGGCGTTACACACAAAATTTGATAATTACGCCCCGCATGCCGAAAACTACCGGGGCTTATTTGACTAAATTTGATGATTACGCCCCGCATAACGAATAAGACTGGAATTTGTGCACAAGCGCCCATTGCTGTCCTCACTATGCCTATGCGCGGCTATACTTTCGTAAACTTTCAAGTTAGCAATTTTTCAAAAATGCTACTATTTATACCAAAATCAGCTAAAATAGAAAAAATACATCTATAAAAAGGGCCATTTTTGAAAAACATTGTTTTGGTGCTGAAGGGTGGAATATAATCCTTAAAAATTAAAATTGTCCACTGTTTTGTCCAATTATGCCTTCAATGGTGAAATGGAAGACAGGCAAACAAAAAGACAGTGCTTTGAGCGGCGACTTCGGTGAAGCCCAACTCCCTACACTGTCTTTTTATCATATGCGGCTCATTGCTCACATAAGCTCTCAATTTACATCAATAATACATCGCTCCCTGTAAAAATCCCCAAAAATAATATACTCCGCATACGAGGTGCCACAGGTAAGCCAGCCACTGTACTGCCACAACAATCCTTCTCTTCCGGGTGTCGGCATTCGCTGTCGCGCGGAGCAGTACCAGCAGTGCTCCCACAAATGCGAAGAAGATTCCGTACATGTAGCCCCAGGAGAAATTGAAATCCATCTCCCGGAATCCTTTTTCATACAGGAAGAATGCCATAAGGAAGCTCATCACATACACCTGCCAGGAGAAACGGTAGATGCTGTCCTTGTGCAGTTCCTTGTAGTTCAGCAGAAGTACCAGGATCGGGAATCCGATGGCCAGGCCGATAGCCAGGGGCAGATTGCCACAATACTGCGCCCATACATGGCCAAAAGTAAATCCGATGCCGCCTTCCTGTCCCTCCTGCGGTACGAACACTCCCCGGAACTGGTAGAGCAGATCCATAAAAGTCGGAATAAAACATACTCCCAGCCACACCGTGGGGACAAAATTCCGGAATCTGCCACGGAACATTCTCCACAGCATCAAAATCCCCGCAGCTCCGACCAGCACTATGGTAAAACTGGGTTTCGTCATGGTCGCCAGCAGCAGATATATTGCAAACAGAATATAATCTCTCTTATGCTCTCTGACCGCATTTGGCTGCTCATACACCGGCAGCAATTCACCATACTTAAAAAATGCAAGAATTGCGAACGGCCGTGCCGCCATATAGGTGGCATTGTGGAATGGATTCGGCGTAAATACCCCGAGATATTTGTATTTGATACCGGGGAGATAAATCCCTGTCGGCGGATACACCATCGACACAAAAAACAGGGATACCGCTGCCGTTCCAGTGAGGATCCCCGGAAGCCAAGGTTTTCCGGGCATAGCTTCCTGCAGCTTTGCTCCCACATGCTTGTCCAGCATCACCTTCAGAGCGATCATTGCTCCGCTGTTTAACAGCATCGTGGCCAGTGCCATGGCCAGCTCCGCTCCGCCGGTAAAGGAGGCGGTCACCAGATGGATCGTCGCCGCCAGCTTGAACAAAACCGGGTAAGGGAAGCTGTAACCGCTGTCCAGTCCCTGCATCTCCAGAATATATGCCTTCATATCGGAATGATATAGTCCCGTTCCCAGCATGCTTTCCACACACTGCCGGTAAAACAGCCAGAACGTAACTGCCGATGCGATGGCTACCAGTGCAGCAAACACCGGAATTTCTATCCAATTTTTCTTATTTTCTTTCAAAATACCGTTTCCTGCCACTTTCTGATTCATTCCGCTATTTCCCATGATCCGGCACAGCTTGGGCATCCCCACAATCCGGCACAGCTCGGGCATCCCCACAATCCTGCACAGCTCCGGGCATTCCCCATGATCCGGCACAGCTCGGGCATTTCCCATGATCCGGCACAGCTCGGGCATTCCCCATGTTCCGGCACGGCTCCGCCCATTGCCGGATCTTATTTCAGCTTCGTGTAATAAGCTACCACCTTTTTCACTGCATGGATCACATCTTCCACATCGTCATCCGTCAATCCGTAATACAGAGGAATACTCATCACCTCGTTGTAATACTTCTCCGCATTGGGGCACAGTCCCTTCTGATATCCCAGCTTCTCATAATAGGAATGCCAGTAGACCGGCAGGTAATGCACCTGAGGGCAGGTATTTTCCGCATACAGAGCATCGAAGAACTGCCTTCTGTCGCAGTTCAGGTTCTCCAGATTCAGATGCAGCACATACAGATGCCAGGTCGTGTCAGACTCCGGGATCTCCTTCTGCAGGATCAGTTCCGGCATTTTGCCGAACGCTTCATTATAACGCTTACGGATTTCTTTTCTACGCTGTTCAAACGCAGGGAGCTTCTTCAGCTGGCTCAATAGCAGTGCCGCCTGGAAATCCGTCATACGATAATTGAAGCCCAGCTCTACCTGCTCGTTGTACCACAGCGCATCGGTGGGATGTACCATTTCTGCCGGGTCCCTCGTAATGCCGTGGGTACGCAGCCGCATCAGATGACGATACAGCTTCTCATCATTGGTCGTGATGGCACCGCCTTCTCCGCCGGTCACCGTCTTGACCGGATGGAAGCTGAAGCAGGTCATATCTGCCAGGCTTCCCACAGGCTGGCCCTTATATTTCGTGCCGATGGCATGCGCGGCATCCTCGATCAGGATCAGATTGTGCTCCTTACAGATCTCCCGGATCTCATCCAGCTCCACTGCCTGACCGGTGAAATCTACCGCAACGATCGCTTTCGTCCTGGGTGTGATCAGCTTGCGGATGGACGCCGGATCGATATTGTAGGTCTCCGGATCAATATCTGCGAAAACAGGCTTCGCTCCCGCATATAATACACAGTTGGAGGATGCAGCAAAAGTGATCGAGCTTACGATAACCTCATCTCCCTCTCCAAAGCCTGCTGCCAGCGCCGCCAGATGCAGTGCAGCGGTACCGTTACATACCACAACGGCGTATTTTGCATGGGTCAGTTCACACAGATGCTGCTCCAGCTCCTTCACCTTAGGTCCGCAGGTAATGTAGTCGCTGGTCATGACTGCTGCCACCGCATCCACATCTGCCTGGTCAATATATTGCCGTCCGTAGAAAATTTTATTCTCTCGTACAGGTTTTCCTCCAAAAATAGCTAATTCTTCCATTCCAAATCCTCCCGTCTGATTTTTACTGTATCTATGGTCATAACTTCTCAATTCGTCAGCTAATTTACTAATTTTATCATATCATCATGAGAAAAACAACAATGGTGTTGGCATTGCCCCGCCTGCTGGGGTATAATGAAGCCAGCCGGATCCGCCTGCCTCTACGGCCACCCGGCGATTTACAGAAAGGATCCCCTATCTTATGCGTTCAAATACAACCAAGAAAAAAAATCCATGGAAGCTCTTTACTGCCATCATTATTGTGATACTGATACTCGTTGCGCTCGCTGCGGGAATACTTTATATGAAAATATACGAGCCCGGGAAGCGTTCCTCCGACTTTGGCAGATTACAACAGGAATCCTATCAGGGCATATTTTTGTCCATGTCCACGCCGGAAGCTTTCCCCGAAGACATCTATCCCACCTATATGGGATACGACGCGGTATGCGGTTCCCACCGGATTGCATCCTTCTCCGACCTGTCCGATTATCTGGAAACGGCCTTCTCCTCCGGAAACGAGGTAACTCATGTCTTCCTCGTGCTGGATCCGCTCTCCCTGTGGAACAGCAGCCTGCACAACGATGCCCGGTTCTCTGCCTCCCTGGACGAAGACCTGCTGTCCTATGTGGATACCTACGCCGGTGCCGAATTCACGGTCATTTTCTCTGCGCCTTCCCTGGAATACTGGCAGGCACATGCCAATGGAGATCTGGCCACTTACTGCAATGTGTTCCGGGTACTGGCTTCCCCTCTGTCCGCCAGAGAGAACGTGACCCTCTGCTTCCCCGGCCAGGAAGAATGGCTGATCTCAAATCCGGATGCCTATGACACTCCCACGGAATTGACTGCCGAAGCCGCCCGTTCCGTAATGCTGCTGGTGCTGAGCGGCTCCCTGCAATATCGGAGCACAGAAAGCTATAACAGCCTGGATCATTTTTGCACACTGGTACAGGATGCCGTAGATTCTCCGGCCGATCATCCTGATCTGACCGACTGCGAGCTTGTATTTTTCGGCGACAGTGTCATGGGAAATTATCATGATTTTGCTTCCATCCCCGGAGTCGTCCACGCTCTGACCGGTGCCACCGTGCATAATCTGGCAATCGGCGGTTCCTCCGCTACCCGGAATAGCGATGACGATAAGTCCTTCCCGAATGTCGTACAGGACTTTTTAGACCATAATACGGAAGAACTCACCGGTGATAAAAAACTCTGTTTCCTCATCAATTACGGCTTAAATGATTATTTTGGGGGATTTCCCATCGATGATTACCAAAACGGCCTCCGCACCGGCATCCGGGCTCTGCGGGAATCCTATCCGGACGCCCGGATCATAGTCATATCCTCCAACTATATTCTGTCTTTTGAAAAGGGAATGGCACGCACCGGTGACGAAGAAAATGTATTAGAAGACTATATTGCCGCGGCTGAAGAAACCGCCGCGGCTGAAAATGTTGATTTTCTGAATATCAATAATGCTCTGCAGTGGAATGAAAATAATGCCGCAGAATACCTGGTGGATTCCATTCATCCCAACGAGGAAGGACGCTTCCTGTTCGGTGTGGAGGTGACTAGGGCCTGGAGATAATCCCTGTCCTTCTCAGAACTTTGCTGTTACCAGTGAATAGCTTCCCACCGTGTCGATCACTTCATAGGGGAATTGCAGATACTGCAGTTCGTCCTCGTAGAGTACCATCAGACCGTCTCCAACGAACTCCTCCAGTTCCGCTCCGGATCTCTCAGGATAAATGTAGTGATAACGCTGTGCGTAGTCCTCGCTCTGATAGTACCGGGCATCTATTCTGCAGGCATACTGGGTCAGGATCTCCGTAGCTAACTGGTTAAACTGCCAGCCCAGGTTACCCGTAATATACAAACTGGCATATTCTTCCATGCTGTCAGCTTCGGCTACGGCATCTAAGAAATCCTTGTTGTAATAGTATCTGCTCTCTTCCGCATACTCTGTAAAATACGTTGCGAAAAACAGCACACTGCTGACTGCATACGCAGCTACAATGACCGGGAAAAGCTTTCCGAATTTATCCACTACCAGTGAAATGCCGTAAGCACACAGCAGGATCACCGGGTAGAAGATAATGTTCACACGGTTAATGTTCACTTCAAAGGTGATCAGGCCCACCCAGATCCCGGTAATGAGGAATCCCCACAGAGCCAGCATCTGCGTCTGTTTTTCAATCTGTTTCTCCTTAAAAAGGCGAATCGTAAATACGATGATCCCGATCAATACAAACGGTATCGACACATGATATAAGGGTCCGAACGCCGGAATCGAATTAAAGAAAATGTCCGGCAGCTGCAGGAACACCCTGCTGAATAATGCCCAGGCATTCCTGCCCAGCTGTGCAAAGGAAAAATTCAAAAACAGTATGTCTGCACTTCTGATACTATCCGGGAAAAATTGCATGGTGAAAAGGGGCATTTCAATGCTTTTACCATAATGCAACGCATTGATCGCCAGCACGATCACCTCCGGCAAAGCCACCAGCGTAAATATTACCGCACACAGTAGCCCCTCCCGGAATTTCAGCTGCTTTTTCCACAGACACCATATAAAAAGCACAAACAAAAATGCCGTGACGGAGTACGCCGCTATTCCATAACAATAAAATGTCAGACCGAAAAAGAGCATGGATACATACAAATACCGCCTTTTCTCCAGTCCCAACAGTAACAAATAAAATGCCAATAAAAATACATGTGGGAACAGATTGCAGTCCAACGACCAGCGACTCTGCATGAACTGCCAGGGATTCACCGCCGTCAGCGCCATCGCTACTAGCGCAATCCTCTCATCAAACAGCTTTTCCGACACTAAATATACCAGTGCAACCGCCCCACAGGATACCAGCAGCATCGGCAGCCTCACCGTCACGGTGCTAAAGCCAAACACCTTGATAAACGGAACCATACAATAGGATAGCAGAACACTCATCTGACTGTATTTCCAGGCCTCAAAATGAACCGGCAGAAACGTGCCGTAGCGGTCGGTACCGTATTTTGATAGTGCCCATGCATCCATGGCTCCCATGGCTTCATCCTGGTTGATCCCGTCCGGCACTGAGCCAAACCGGATACACCGCAGAATGATCGCCAGCATCAACACGGACCAGAACAGTATTTTTTTCTTCTTCGCAGTCATAGTCATCGTAATATTTAATCCTTCCGGTATTCATACTTGTGCTTATCATCCACGCTGATCTCTGCACCGATCTGCACTTCGATCACCTGCAGTTCCGTATCCGCAAGGATCGTATGCTTACAGCCTGCTGGCATAGTCAGGACATCGCCCTGCTTCACCGGCCGCTCCACACCGTCCAGAATCGCCCTGCCTTCTCCGGCAATGACCGTCCATACTTCATCGCGGAAATCATGACTGTGATAATTCATCCCATGTCCCGGATTCAATGTTACCTTGATCGTCATGCTGTGATCCTTCACATCCAGAACGCGGAAGCTCCCCCAGGATTTTTCGGCGAACATTACCCGCTGAACAAATTGATTCACGTAAGGTTTGATATAGCTCGACTGCTCCTTATCCGATACCAGGATTCCCTCCGGACTGGCCGCCACGACCATATTTTTCAATCCCATGCACAGAATCGGTACATTCAGTTCATTCACCACATGCACATTTTCACAGGTATCGTTCAGAACCCCCTGTCCGACGCACTGACTGTCCATGGCCTCCGTCAGCGTATTCCAGGTACCCAGATCCTTCCAGGTCCCTGCGAAACGCATCACTTCTATGGCAGGCTCTTTTTCCACCACGGCATAGTCAAAGCTGATCTTCTGCAACGTATCATACTTCTGAAATAAGTCTTCATAATCCGTAAAATCTATGAGTTCATGGGCGCGTTTCAGCACATAGCCTAACCGGAAAGCAAACACACCGCCGTTCCACAGAGCACCTTTTGCAATATATTCCTCTGCGGCTTCTTTCGTCGGTTTCTCCCGGAACATCGTTACACGGCTCAGATCGTCCGCCGTCTCCGGTATGATATAACCGTATTTTTCACTGGGATACGTGGGTTCGATCCCCATGAGCACAAGATTCGCCTCAGACTCTCCCGCGCGATCGCACAATGCCTGCAGCGCCTGAAAATAAGTCGTCTCCACATAAGGATCCACCGGGCAGATCACGATCGGTTCGTCTTCCGCTACCCCCAGCACATCCTTCAGATAAGCTACGGACAGTACGATCGCCGGGAAGGTGTCCCGTCTGCAGGGTTCCACACTGACCCCTACATCCTGCCCCAGCTGACTGTAAATAGCTGACACCTGGGACTTGGAAGTGGCGATCGTCACCTGTGCCTCCGGGTCTACTTCCCGGATCTGACGGCATACCCGCTGCACCATGGATTCCAGACCGCCGTCTGCTGTATGAAATATCTTAATAAACTGTTTGGATCTTATCTCATTGGACAAAGGCCACAGACGCTGCCCGGAGCCACCTGACAAAAGTATAATATTCATAGCTTGTCCTCTCTGCTTTTTACTATCTCATCATACCACATTATTTAATATTTGCGAATCTTCATATAGGTATTGCCCCAGGCCTTCCAATCTTCCAGCCATACGACATCCTCCCCCTCCGGCAGGATATCATAACTCGGATTCACACATCCGAGTACCAGTTTCCCCTGGTCCACGGCAGCCTGTATCTCCTCCTGTGAAGATACCAGCCGGATCTTCTCCCGGTATTCTGCCGGCAACACATAATAATTCACGATCGTGGCTCCACAGCCGTCCGATCTGATGCAGATCTCACCATACCGGTCCACAAGACTTTTGAGAACCTTCTTCGCCGTCACACCATAATAATCCATCTCGTACCGTCCACAGGCATCACCACCTGCCAAAATATTCGTATAAGCGCTGGAGCTCTGTCCCGTCAGTGCAATTCCCACTCCGTTACATCCTATGAGCACCACCAGCATAGCAGTTGCGATCCTTCTCGCACGGATTTCCGGTTGCTGCAACAGGTATCTCACTGCATAAGCCATCATCACGATCATCGGTCCATAGATAAAATACATATGCCGCCACCCGTTGTACAGATTCGGATCGCACAGCATTGCGGCCAGCACCGGAATCCCGGAGGTCAGTGCGAACAGCGGATAGATACGATCCGCAAAATCCCATTGATGCTTTCTGCCTTTATAGATCCAGATGCCGATACTGCTCCACAGCAGAACACTGAGATAGACCGGAATCGTCAGTGCGATCAGTTTCGGCAGATAATACCATGGCAGAGGATTCGTGGAATGCACATACCATGTTCCGTCAAACAATACCTTACCGTCCATTCTGGAAAAGTTCGTACTGTTTGAAAGGTTCCACAGCAGAAATTCCCACAAATGAAATCCCTGCCCCCAGATAGCCGGAGTCAATGCCAAATAACTCAGAAAGCCGACAACTGTTGCCGCAAATCCCACGAAAAAAGTTTTCCCGCTCCACTTTTTCTCTTTCGTCAGGATCAGCAGATAAAAGCCGCCAATCATTGCAAAAACATAGATCCCGCTGATCTTCAGATTCCCACAGAATCCGGCGCAGATTCCCAGCAGACATGCATTTTTGAAATCCTTACGCTCCAAAAAGCGGATTCCGTAAAATAACATCACAATGATCAGGGACATCAATACGGAATCTTTATTGTTGTATAATCCATCCGCAAATATCCTGGGTGTCAGAAACAGCATAAGTGTTCCCAACAGTGCTGTCCTTCTGTCCTGGAACAGCTCCCACAACAACCGGTACATATAAATCACACCCAGGAAAAACAGTGCATACGTATACGCATGCCATACATCACTCTGCAGCCTGGCCGCTTCCGGATGCTGCTCCAGCTTCATTAATAACGGTACACACAGATAATACGGCGCACTGCCATGATCTCTTTCTATAGATTCGCAGATCGGGCGATACCCATCCTTCCATTGAAACCAATTTGTGATCTTCGAAATCTGTAACGTCTCACCATACTGCAAGATATTCATATACAGAATCTCTTCTTCCGAATGCTCATCAAAATAAACACCGGTCTCCCGCAGGAAAAAAGCTCCAAAAAGGAACATTGCCACAAATATGCCCAGGATCGTATACCTTTTCTTCTGTTCTGTCATGGTCTGCATGTCTCCCATCCTACCGGATAATAATAACTTTTCTCTTTATTTTTTAAGCGTTTGTTATGATTCAATATAACATTTCAGATAACTGATTTCAAGGTATCCAAATGTTTTAGAGAAATAACAACTCAAAAAGGAACTCAAAAATTTGAGTTCCTTCAGGAAATCACTTTCTAATCACAGTAAAATAACTGTTTAGAGCTCTTGGGCTTTTCCGGAATGCTCATCTTAATAATCCCCTTATCAACCAATGGCATCACACGGGTCTGAATGGCATATGCCACAGAGTTCAATCCTAAATAATCGCTGATTTCTTTGCGTGTCCTGGGCGTTTTACAGAAAAGAAGCAGATCCTCATTGTCTACATCCTCTATCTCTGCAGTATTGTACTCTTTTACATTTTTATACAATTTAACAATAAAGCTTCCTCTTTCATCAAGAAATTCCGGCTGCTGTAAATCATATTCACGCATCATTCTACGAATCGTAGGAATTCCGGAATAACGATTCTCCGTTATTTTCAATACTTCCAATTCCGATGCTATTACAGGATTTCTGGTATCCGGCTGTACTTTTCCAAGCTGATCAATCTTAATTCGTCCATAGATTCCACCGGGATTCCGAATCTCCATTCTATCCTCAAACATAATAAGCTGAATCGGCATTCCCTCCGTGTGAATACTATAATCACGATGCACCAGTGCATTAAGTATTGCTTCTCTGACTGCAGTAATCGGATAATCCGGTCGATCCTCACGTTTTCCTGTCTGCGAATTTATGATGGTCTTCGTACGTATATTCCTGCTCACAAATTGTATCGCTCCATCAAGCATATCGGGAATATTCCCCTCTATTCTATGATTGTCCAGAAATCTTTCCCCCTGATCCCCGACTGTTCCTACTTCCGTGCCGGGAACTACTGTCGCAATAATACATAATTGCGGAAAATATGCCTGCGGATATGGGCAAAAATTCATTACAGCACTTAATGTAATCCTATTGTCTCGCTTTATGCTCATCAATTCATATATTTCGTCAGTTGGAATGGCTGCCAAACGTGGTTTTCCTTTTTTTAGAAATTCTATATATGTCGCAAGCAGTTCCTGATCCAATGCTGCAAACGATACTCTATCAATAACTCTAATATCGTCTTGATATTTCTTACGGTATGCCTCATAACTATATACTTCATACTCCGTCATAGGCTCATCGCTATCACCAACCCGTGTATAAGACCCTTTCATCCGACCTTTTCCCTGGTAAAAAACCGGTCGATCCGTAATGTCTACACTCGGGATTTCTGCAGAAACAAAAAATTTACCATTCTTTTCCACAACTGTAAGCAATGGTCTTACTGTCGGTTCCATCTGCAAGCACTGCTCATTTATTTTTTTTTGTATATCCTGTGGATCATATACCCCTACTTCTTTATATCCTTGTTTTTCATCCACACCAAAGATAATGATTCCACCATCATCCTGATTGGAAAAACTGGACAACGTATCGTATAACCGCTGTGGGCATCCCTGTTCTGCACTTTTTATTTCTAACGTGGAGGTTTCACATTTCATATTCTGAATTAACTCTAATTTTTCCAATAATTCTTCTGTTGTCATTTTACTTCCTCCTGTTCTTTTTTAATATTCTACTACTTTTTTAAAGTTTATGCAAGAATCTAAAATTTTATTCAAAGAATTCAAAAAGAAACTCAAATATTTTAAGTTCTTTTTTGAGTTCCTTTGAAATAAGTGAAATAATTTTAATTCTTTTTTGAGTTCCTGCAGGAATTTAAATTTTTTAGCAAAAGGAACTCAAATTATTTGAGTTCCTTTTTGAGTTCCTCTACAACCGCAATGTCTCTTGCTTTTTATATTGAATATTCCTTCAATTGCTCTATAAACTCTCCACATGTGCTCACAACATCTTTACCATCAAGATGCTTTAGATACATTTCCTCCTGGCGTTTGCTCCTCGCATCCCACTTTACTTTCCATATAATCCTTCTGACCGGAATCTCAAGCGGAAAATGAATGGGAAATGTTATTCCGCTAGCGGGCTTTGTGATGGTTTCTACTTCTATCCCATGCTTTAAACCATTATTAGCATATTTAAATGCATCCAGTGTATTCTTGTCCAAATCATTACTCCGGATACGTTCTGCATAATCTAACATTGCATGAAGACACTTTCCTACGGCATAAAAGATGCTGTTCTCGTCTTCGGTTGTATAATCTTTCTTCTTCAATATTTGATCTATTTCTATTTTCATCTCGGAATATGAATGTTCCATTGCATACATCAAATTATTCATATAGTACTCCCCTGTCAAATTACCGTCTGTGCAATCATCCTTTACTATGTTTTTCCATATCTTCCTTTTTATTCATGCATTCTAATATGTCCAATAATTGTGTCTCCCACCCTGTTTTTCTTTATTATACTTCTTTTTTCACTTTTTCCCATTTCGATTTATTCATCTTATCATTTCGATAAAACGAAATGATAAGATGAATAAATCGAAATATAATATGGCAATAAATGCGATATAATTGTAATAGCAAAACTGAAAGAATAATTAGATGATTACGTGTAGGATTAGACATTTATGTCAACTGTTCAAAAGATGTATCAAAGAAAGGAGTCGTAATGGCAGGAAATACATATAGCTTGACTATTTTTTTAATGAAAGAATATGTAACTAACTTTGAGTGGTGTATAAAAGAAAAAACAAGTGTACAACGTATACAATTGCGAAAAGAAGGTAACCTAGATGGTATAATTGTTGTAGCGCAAAGTTCACATAAAAAACCTGAATGGGTGACTTGGCTAGAAGATTTGGGGACAGAAAATATAGATATAGAAGATAATACGTCAAATAAAGCTATGCTATTGGTTAAAATCAATGGAAGGATAATGGCAGTTATATTTGGATATGGCAGATGTTTGTTAAGAGAAGAATATATCGAAAAAAATTTTGGTTTATTAACAGCAATCAATATGATAGATTCCGAACAAATACGTAGCATAAATGCATCCAAAATAGAAGATATGGTTATACATAGGCAGGAACAGACTACCTATGCAACAGGGCAAGATGAATTTTCTATCAATACAATGAGTGATATTATAATGTCAGTAGCGGGAAAAAGCAAAAATAATGATTTTGCTAAAAACGTAAGTGGAAAAGACTCATTATTAGTGTCTGTCGAAACAAAACTGCAAAATTTAGGATTGCTATTACAATATTATTTAAAAACATATCAAAGCGAGAACTATAAAAAGAATTTCCCATGGATAGATAATATTCAACAAATAAGAGACCCTGAGCTAAAAGGCAACTTGGAAGCAGAACTTATAAGAAAATTGTGGAATAAAGATCTAAAGAATATATACATTGCCCCTCCGGAAACTATAGATTGGAATCGTACTAAGGGTATAGCCATGTCAGGAATGGGAAAGAGAAAAAATGATGCGAAAAATTATGGCCAGGATTTAAATTTAGAAGAATATGTGGATAGTTTTAAAGAATACGAAAATATTCCTGAAAAAATAAGAAATAATAAGATATATCGATTGGATATTAATGATGAGTGTTATAATATATGTTCCGTGTATGATGGGTTGGTAGCACAACTGACATATGAAAATAAACTGTATATTTTAAGTTATGGGAACTGGTATGTTATAGAACAAACTTTTTATGAAAAAGTAATTGCTGCCATAAAAAGAATTCCCCTTTCTAGCATTGAACTTCCTGCTTGTGGTCAAAATCAAAATGAAGGGGACTATAATGAAGATGTAGCCTTAGGGAATGCAAACTATACACTTACAGATAAAAAATTAATAAGCGTAGAGTTAGGGGCAAAGCAAATAGAAGCATGCGATATTTTCACAAGAAATAAGCAATTTATTCATGTAAAGAATAAACATGCTTCATCGCAACTTAGTCATCTCTTTTCACAGGGAAAAGTGTCGGCAACTTGCTTTATTAGTGATCAAAACTTTCGGGAACAATTGTATAATATAGTGAAGGAAAAACTAGGAGATAAAATATTTGATTATAAGGAAAAACCAGATGCTAATGAATATGAAGTAATATATGCAATTATATCAAAAAATGTCGGTCCCATAGAGGAAAACCTTCCTTTTTTCAGCTTGGTAAATTTAATGATTGCTGTGCAGGAATTAGATAGAATGCATTTTAAATACTCTGTTAAAATGATTAAGAAGCAAGAAAATGAGTGAAGAGAAGACTCTGTAAATTTATAACAATAACCCGCAAATCCGGTTTTCCCTCAACCGGGATTTGCGGGTTATTGCGAGACCGTTTCAAGTTTTGTGTAAACGTCGTCGTAATATCAATTTGCTCCGTAGCTTTCTCAGCCATCCATACTCCCACTATATTCCTGGAGCATTTTTACATATGTACTCAACTGCTTTCTTTTCTCTTTTGATAAACTTCTATATGCTTTTACTAACTCCTGTTCGTCCCGGGCATACTGTTCCATGCTCTCTCGCTCCTCCATAAACTCTGTCATAGATATCCCCAGCTGATTACAAATGATTAATAAAGTATCTATTCTTGGTTTTGATTTTCCCTTCAAGAATCCACTTATTGTGGAGGAAGAAATGCCCGCTTTCCGCGCAAGCTTATACGGTGTGCTTCCGTTAGCTTCGCTTATTTCCCTAAATTTCCTTGACAATTCTACACATTTTGCTTCGATATTATACATTTTGCTTCCACCTCGTCCTGTAATATTAGAGTCCTCTACTTTATATATGACAAGGATTGACAAAATCTTACAAAAAACTTTTTTCACGTAATGCGAATCTGCCTATATGTTGATGATACTATATAAAATCCAAATCATGGAGTTCGTTATTTGCACTAAGTATTACGTTATTCCGGCGGTTTTCAATAGATAATATCTAATCGACATAATAGAAAAGCAGTCAATTCGATGACAGTTTATGTGCGCAAATCTTTGGCAGCTCATGAGGTCAGTAACAGTTTACCGTTGGACTCCGTAAACTGCATAATAACGCAAAAAGGAACTCAAAAATCAGAGTTCCTTTTATTCCAACCCAAAGTTTTGGCTTTTTATAATTCCGCTTCAAAAGCTCCACTATCAATTCCAACAGATTAGCAACAGCTTCCATCCAGACTCCTTCGTTTATCTTTTGTCCGCTTTGTATACATATTTCACATTACCTGAAATTTTCAATAGGGTATTTGTCTAAAAAATACAATTGATATGCAAAAATTATAGGAATCATAGCTTCTCCTTTTCTTACATTTTCGCATGTGACTTTTCTGGTATTATGGCAGTTATCTAGCTGTGTAACCTTAGCTACATGTCTTTTGTTCATCCCATACATATCAGCCACTTCTTGCTGTGTTTTTCTTTCTTCATATTTTTCAACAATCCTATCATATTTTTCAAATCTTTCATCCGCAATCTGATCCATTCTCCATACCTCACAATCTAGATTTTTTATTTTATGTCCGATTATCGCCTTAGGCAGACTGGCAAGCCATTGCCAACGACCCAACTAACACTAAAAGAAACTAAAACTTCCACAAAATATGCTACAAACTGTGCCATTGGCATTCCTCCCTTGATACTATTGCAAATAAACAATGCAAAAGCAGATACAGTAAGGAAAATAATAATACAAAGTGTGTCAGTTAAGTGCATGGATTCGAACCATGTAGGGTCTGCGCCTCCCTAAAGCGATAATCTTCTACATTTTGTCTATTCCGGTTAAAGAACTTATTAACTATTATAATATAGTCATCTCCGTTTGTCAGCACTCTTCTTCAGCATTTTTCACTTATGCCGACTCAAAATTTCTTATTAGTCCTTTAATTTTCTTTCTATTTCTTCCAAAAAAAGAAAAAGTGATGACCACGTTGATCACCACTTTAACTATTATATATTAATCGAGATATCCTCAGATATTTTAATATTGCTATGCCATGATTTTTATATGAATCTAATCACATTTTAAAATTTGCCTCATATTCATTGGCCACTTGCTTTATATATGCAGCGAACTCTTTTGTTGAAAACTTACTCGTCTTTATAATATACCAATAAATCAGCAATCCCTGTTTTCTTTCGTTGACATTCTCTTTCATGGTATACATATCTAATACCTCACTGATATCTTTTGCCCTTCCCTGACTGTCAAACCAAATGGAAACTCGTCTACTGCTCAAATCGTTTATTTTGCTCCGAAACCTTTTTGCTGTTTGGTTGTGAATTTCAAATTTCATATCTCTTTTTGTAAAATAGTCTTCTAATTTCTTCAACCAAAACAATTGTTTTTTCAAAATTCTGCTACTATTTTCTCTATCCTCCTGGCTCAAAGTCTCATCAGCCTTACGGTGTTGGATTTCGGTTTCTAGTTCTTGAATTCTCGCATGATTCAATACACTGCCAATACTACTGGTATTAATTTCCTCACTATTGGCGCCAAAAATATTAAAAAAATCCTTCTGTTGAGAAGAAGAAAGTTCATCCATAATCATGAAGAATTCTGCTTCTGATTTCCAAATAGGCTGTTTTCTCTTATCTCGTGCCAAATACTCTTTCACATAGAAATCCTTCTCCGAATCATCCAGTTGTTTCATCAAAAACAGACAATCACCATCATTGAGTAACCTTATCCGCAAACCATTTTCTGTATATACCCCTTTTTCTGTCAATGCTTCCTGACAGAATAGACCTTTTCTGCACTCGTCCGTCCGATATTTTTTGTCAATGGCACTTAAACATTCTTTTACAAGAAACGAATCATACATAATAACCGGATGTCCTTGAATCCACCTTCGTTCCGCATCATATGCCAAAACAACATTCTCTATGGTACTCAAAGCATTCTTTTTATACGCGGAATGATAAGTTCCGTCTGTCTCCTGAAAAATTGTTACACTCTCCAGTAACCGTTCCACATCAATCGCTATACTCTCAATACCTGACATCTGTGTATCACGCATAATATAATCTAAGCGATCCACATCGATAATACTAGAATTCAATAATTGTATAAGGGCATTACAGACAGCAGTATATCCCACTGTAGCATTCTTGAACGGAATTCCTAAAATAGCTCTTGCAAACAAATTGATATTAACTTTCTTTTCTTCCAAAAAGGAACAGTATGTTTTCAAGGCCACAATTACACTCATTATCTCATGGGGTTTTGCAGTCGAAACAATACTGGGAGAGTTACTACTACCTGGAATAGTATAGGCGAAATCCCATAAAAATTCATCGAACAACTTGGACTCACTAAGTTTTGCTTTCATAATGCGTAGTAAGTCATTGTACAATACCTCGATTTTAGGTTGTTCACTTTGTCCTATAATCGGCTTCATAATAGAAAATTTGTCTTCTTCTTTGGGAATCAGGAGAAAATCTTCTCCATCATGAGAAAAAGGAGTGTGCCCGATATCATGTAACAAACATGCTAATTCAAATGTACTTTCCAATGTTTCCCAGCTGCATTTCTCGAGCGTAATGAGTGATTCTACATTTCTTCTTAGTGCATTAAATGCTTTATTTCCTAAATAATATACTCCCAAAGAATGTATAAACCTATTATGGCTAGAGCCGGGGTATAAGCTATCATAACTTGTTTGGCGAATATTCCTTAAACGTTGAAAACCCGATGTGTCTATTACCTTTTTCACATAATCATTTGGCAACTTAATATATCCGTGTACCGGATCTTTTATCAGTTTCGTATCCACAGAAAAATCCCCTTTATCCCTGTCGCATTGCATCCATTACATTTACCTGGCTCAATGCCTTTAACATGGCATAAGACAACGTCCAACGAAAATGCTCTTTTAATTCCAAAATTTCCACTCCTGTTTTCAGACAGATAAACTTCTTCTCCCCTTCTTCCAAAATATTAAAAAAATCAGAATAATTAATCACTAGTCCCTGTATATCATCCGGATTAAAAATCAAGACAGCTTCTGCTTTATTCTCCCTCCTGTATTGCTCCACTACAGACAGGCCATATTCCGCAAGTTGTTGAAATCCAATTTTGTCTATTCCATTCTCATACAATGAAATCAATGCATTCGCTGCAAGACACTCTACACCAATAAATGTGCACATATTCATTTTCCCCACTTTTCTGTAATTAATTGCCCACAATTCATATTGTCATTCTTGTGTGCATAAAAAACATAACTCTTTATTCCGTCTCTCTGAAGAATTTGCTGCAAATGTTCCAAAACAGACACATCCGTTGTCTGCAGCTGATTCCGTTTCGTCGCCCCTGTTTCATTCAGCTGAGAAACCCTTACTACAACCTTATTCCTAATAGTTTTTATGACTTGACTAAATCTATGTACATCCTCCTCAGAATCATTTACTCCCTTTATTACAATATAGTTGATTCTGTAGTATGATTCCGTATGTCTCTCAATATATGAAACTATCTTGTGAAAATCATATGTCAAGTTCTTATAAAAAGGAATTATTTCCATTGCTTTTTCACTGTCATCTGACACATAAGTAATCTGGATATTCCTAATATGCACATCCCCGCAAAGCAGTTTTACCTTATCCAATAATTGGTCATTCCAAAGACACGAAGATAATGTCACATGAAGATTTTCTTTTATCCCCGCTTGTAGCAAAAATGCTGCCACATTCTCATAATTAAAAAAAATATCACCCATGCCCGTCATGGTAAGCAGAACATACTGTTGTTGTTCCAACTGATTTTCTTCATAAAGATATTCAAACATTTCCTGCATATCAGATACATTCAACAATCCAAAGGTCTCAATAGCAGCCGAAGCACAAAATCGACACTTTGCAGCACACCCATAACTCTGCGGCAACTCTATGACTGTCTTCATCAGCTCATTTTCCTTAAAATGTTCAAAATATCCAGCCTCTAGATATTTGCCATCCAACTCAAAGATGTACTTTGTTGTCTTTTCAAAATCCCAGTCACTACCGGAATAGCCGTTTTCTACAATCATTTTCTCTATCAATCGCATGCTATCCCTCCAAATTAATTTTCTTTATATGTGTCAACAATTCACTAAAATCCTGTTCAAAGCACTTAGAATAATCAATTCTGGTCTCCAGTTCCAAAAGAAAACTGTTGGAATTATTATTCGTACTATAAATATATGGAGATATAAAACATTGATGATCCGTTCTGATATATAAATAAGTCACCTGAATCGGGTCTGCAAGATATACCAGCAGATTATGTCTTAATGCCTTTGGGACTTTCTTTACTATTTGTCTCAATTCGAAGCATGTCATCTCCATCTTGTTTAGATGAATTCTTTGTGAGAAATCCTTTTCTGCCTGTGAAATTTTGTTTCTATCAGGCTCAGCACCGGATAAAATAATCCTTACCTCTTTGCCATTACGCAACATGCTATCTATCTTAGCTACAAAGGTTGATTTGTATTCCTCATCGAACCATTTACTAATAGAATGCCCCACTAAATCTAATCTTCCCGAAGTTGCTTCAATAATGTCATTCCAAAACTTTCCATCTCTGTCATAATATGATTTTTTTCGTATGCTTCTTATACCGCTATCATAAAGTTCGTTTTGTTTCTTCAATTTTTCATCAATATCCAGCAAGAGTTGATTCATACTAGGCTGAGAAGCCTCTACCAGAGTCACCTTTGCCTTGATTTCTTTTAAATCCTCCTGATCATCATTGCTAATTGCCATCTGCAGCATGCAAAACAAAATGGATGCTACAACAGAACAAATTATACTCATAAAAATATTTTGCCACATTGCAGGTATATCAGGAGTTGTCTTGTTGTATTCATTAATTACACAACCTACCACAAAAAGAAGGCTCAAAATCAAAAAAACAAGCAGCACATTACGGTATTTCTTTTTCATTTGTAATTCCCCTTTTACTATTCACCTTAAAACACAAAACTCAATTGTACGCCATCCATATCCGCCGCGTTTTCTTCCTTTTTCACATTACAAGCTTCGAAAACAGTGTCCATGTGACACAAACGCTGGACCTCCGATACCGGGAAACACAATCTTCGCATAAAAGCATCTCGTTTTTCAGCATCAGAATCTATCGTTTCAAATATTTCCGCCAAACCGCAGACATGATTCTCTTCCGGAATAAAATAGTCCTTTCTCTTATTCAACCTTTGAAGTAAGTACTCCTTATGAGCACGCTTTACTTCCTGATTTCCCTCCAACAGTCCCAGTCTGTCGCATCTTTCCACAGCAGCCTGCGGGGATACATGCCATCTCTCACCAAGTGCAATAAAAGCATCTGCATCTTTACGCACTACTTCCTTAGAAAATTCAGTTTCCGGCATCAGAAAACAAGCGGCAAACAAATCTGCTTGTTTTTCCATGCTCTCATCACTCTCGGTTGTACTGTTCACATGTAAAATCAAATGTGCCAATTCGTGGGCCAAACTGAAATTCTTTCTCTCTTTATTTCCTCTGCTCTCATTTAAAACAATAATAGGATATTCACCTATCAATTGAGAATATCCATCTATTTTGTCATTTCCCATTTTCGTGGTGAATATATAAAATCCGTTATTTTTCAACAAAAATGACAAATCTTCAATAGGTTGTTCCCCAATATTCCAAAATTTTCTCACCGCATAAGCCTTTTCTTCAATAGTCATTTTCTCTGATAAGTCAGGTATCCTAAGCGGTGTTATATATTCATTACAGGCATCAATCATTTCATAAAACCATTTTAGAGTAACCTGCGCTTCCTCAATTTCTCTATTGGGGGTTCGATTATTCTTGCGATAAAATATCAGCGACCTCTTATCCGGTAACATCTCTTCCTTCGTCAAATAGGACTGGGGTAAGGAAAAAAAATCTGCGATTCGATTTAACACATCACTGGAGGGAATCATACGTCCCGTTTCATACTTGGAAACAGCTTGTTTTGTAACTCCTAACTGGCTTGCAACATATTCCACTGTATACCCCTTCAATATCCTAATATCTCTCAAACGCTCCGGTAAAAATTTCATCTTTTCCCCTCCTTCCTATAACTAGACAAGTTAATTATAGGATTCACCTTGCATTTTGTCAACCAAAGAGTGTTTTTTTGTGTTTTGTCAACCATGCATATTCCGCAAGATTTGACGTTTACCTATCAGAAACCTGATAGGAGCAGCCAGCCATGCTGAATGATGCTTCCGGATTCCAGAAAATATATGTTGCCACCGAATACACGGATCTGCGCAGAGGCATGGAAGGACTGGCAAACATCATACGCTTCCGTTTTCATCTGGATCCCTATGACAGAAATACCCTGTTTCCCTAATTTTTTTATTTATATGTCCATTCTACTTACAGGCCATTATTCGTTTCATTAGTTCCGTATAATCAATCAGACTCATTCTACTTTTTATTTTCTCCTGATTTTTTCTAGCATCCCTGGAAAAATATGATGTGGTTACCATTATTCCCGCTGTAGCGTTATCTGCATTGACCGTTCCATATCTATTAAATAAACAGTGTCACTTGATTCCGACAAATAATCCCCTGTCTCCTTATCGTCCGGGAAAAGTTCCATATTTTTGTATCTGATTCTCTTTCCTTGCTCCCACAATATCTTTCCAGCTATATTTAGCAAAAAAGTTTTACCACTTCCTGCGCTCCTGTTATCAAAATTTTCCCATGCGGCATCATTTTAACTAAATCTAAAATCTCTTGCAGCTCATTTCTTCTTATAATCTCCATATATACTCCCTTGTCAAATTACCGTCTGTACAATCATCCTTTACTATGCTTTACATATCTTCCTTCTCCTCTACCACCTGGCAACCAGGTTCAGGAACTGATCCGTATCCATCAGCATGGCCATCCCATTCTTCCTAGAATCCTCCAGCTTCACCCGTCCCTGCTCTGTACTAAGGATCACGTAGGATCCATCGCTTCGATGCAGAGTTATTTGTTCCGTAGGTCTCGTCAGAATCTCCGTCGGATTCTTCATTTTACTGATACGTCGTATCTCGTCCTCAGGCAGCAACAGCTCTATCTTTACTATGTCTCTCTCTTTCTTCAATGGTGTCTTCCGGTGGGAGCCATCCAGATTATCCCACCTGTCTACAAACCGGACCTGCTCCTCCATATCCTTCACCAATTTCTCTATTCCAGGTACTTCGTTGATCGTGCATCCCTGTATTACTTTTTCTATGATCCTGCCATATTGCTCCCGGCTAATTTCTATTGTCAGCTGTTCCCTGGATCTGTCACAACACTGCCCGGAGCCATAAGTAATTCTATAAGTATAATTGAAGCGCATTTTCATTCCTTCGATCAAGCTATTGTATCCAATCTACTCTTACTATTTACTAAAATCAATATTTTTCCAAAGATATTCTTCAAAATGCTTTATATTTAGTATAAATATCCCATTTTAATTTTATATAAGTAATTTGGGAGTTTGTTCTATGGAACCTTATCATTTTGATAAAATACCGGAAACGAGGATCCGGATCATTTGAATGCTCTGTACAATAAAAAATACCCTAAAAATCCGCTTTCCTCAAAATCTTTTAAAAAGCACCTTGAATATTATCAGCTGCAAAACCCGGTCTACCTGGATCAATATTCTCCGGAATTACTGCTGTATGCGGTGCAGTCCGATTGCGACTCTGTATGGCATAGTATAGATGAGTAAACGTCAAAACCTGCGCCTTGGCTAATTAGTTTTTTTATGCCACACTCTAA
>ENA-UOJJ01002579-UOJJ01002579.1-human-gut-metagenome-genome-assembly--contig:-CS66-NODE-2579-length-22011-cov-4.335717_pt1 | contig 22011 bp, 18 predicted proteins | sample MGYA00242343_ERZ723890 | MGnify/ENA metagenome assembly ERZ723890
AAGAGCCTCCTCTCAGGGAAGCTCTTGGGGAAATATCTTTTGCTGTAATGTTTCTCCACGAGGAGAGTTTCGGCAGCTCTACAAGTTTAATGCCTTATAAATAGCATCAACGTTGTAATCCGGACTAAAGTTCGGGGCTACATCCATAATTTTCTGAATCAAAGGCACGTCCTGTTCGACAAGATCATTGGCAATTTCCTCTGCTGAAGAAAACTTCTGCATCTTGGCGCAAACTTGTTTAATCAACTGCAGCATTTTACCTTTTTTGATGCCTATTTCAACACCTTCCTCATGTGCCTGATTTCTCATAATTTCCATTTCACGACACATAATCGCCACTCCTCTCTCATCTTCCTTAAAATACCGGACGCGGTCTGCAAGGACCTTGTTATGCATATCCTTTGCGTTTGTGCAGCTGAAATCATGCATGGTATCTTTATAAAGCTGTCCAAAAATCGTTACACCGTCAGTATGGAATATGTTTCCAGACGGCATTTTTGCGGATAACACTTTTTGGTCATTAGAGCACAAAAAACCTCTCAAGACGCAAAGCACCCATCCGCCTAACTCACGACTGAAGTCACGAGAATGCGGCGGATGGATTTTTAATATGGCGCAAGCGCGCTCCTATCCCCGGTGCCATTCTCCGGACATTTCGTCCTTTGGCACAGGCCGTCCATCATGATGTGGATAGAAAGATGCCCGGGGGGGCATCCTCCCAGGCATTTTTTGCGATTATTCGATTTTCGTGGTCTCGACCTTCATACCATTGACAGTCAGCTCTCCTTCCACCGGGATCACGATGCAGTTGCGGCCATCGATCTTTCTAACTTCCGGAGTTCCGGTCTCATTTGTTTTCACCTTGACGGTCACGGTCGGAGTCTTTAATTCCAACGTCCTTGTGTCAGAGAGATTCTCATAACATAACTTTTCCCCTTCATCCAGAACACCCTGTGCGGCATGGTTGAATTCCGCATCGGAAATCGGCTGTCCGGTTGCGCGTTCCAAAAGATCCTTTAATTTTTCCTTATCTAACTCCGTTTCTTCCGCACGTTCCATGTCCGCGCGCTCCTCGATCGTCTGGTCGATCTGTTCTTTCACGGCCATTGCCATGCTGTAATCGAGTTCCCCCTGGAACAGGTTTTCAGCAATTTTGCAGACCGCGTCCTTCTGCTCTTCTGCCGCCATTGGAAGCCCGTTTCCGGTGAAGTTAAGAACTGCCTGGTCGCCAAGGCTCTTGACGCTGCGGTTATAAAACAGCATCTCATGGATGTCTGCCGAACGATCATTAAAAGCCGGGAATAAAAAGCCGTAATCCGGTTTATGCGCAGTCCAGTTACGCACCATGCTTTCAAAGGTGCCGCATTCCTCTGAGTATCCAAGACCCGGTTCTGTAAGGCTGACCGGGCAGACCGCACAAAGAATGTACGAAAAAACTTCCTCGGAGGCATCGTCCATCTCAAGATCGTCGCTGGTTTTCCCGGGTACGTCGTAACGGTTGTGGGCCAGGAAGATCACAAAGTTTTCCTGTGTTTCGATAGCGCCGGTGACCCGCTCATAAAATTCATTCAGTTTATCATCATCCTTACAGCCGCCTGTTACAAGTTCATACAATAATTCCTGTAATTCCTGCTGCTCCCTGGATAAGGGGACATTAAATAAGGTCTTTCCAATGGAACCGGACAATGTCTTTTTAAACACATCCAGGTATTTGAAAAAATCCTCTTCCTGCAAAGACTGAAAGGCCGTTTTAAATGTTGTGCGCTCCCGGTCTTCCCCGTGAACGTAACAGCCGCAAAGCATGGTAAAGGAATTGCTTTCCGGGCGCAGTGTTTTCTTGATCTCCGCAATCTCTTTCTTAACCATCATTATTCTCCTTTTCGTGATTGGCACTCTTTTTGTGGGTACATGGTACGGGAATCCGGTCACCACTTTTCTAATGGGTGCCGGCCGGCTTCCGATCCTGTCTCATTCTCAGTATGGCACGGATATCAGGGATATTCTTTTGCGGATAACACTTTTTGGCAAAAATCCGCAAAAAAAGGAACGCGCTCTCGCGCGCTCCTTAGAAAACGCTCGCCTTATTTGGACTGCATGGTGTGAACCGAACCGTCCGGTTCCACCCAGGCACCGTCCATGTTGACCTGATATCCGTCCGGAGTAACCGCGTCGGAAAGCATGTATCCATCGCCGCCAAAGTAATAGCATTCGGCTATTCCGTCACGGTTGCCATCCAGCCAGCGCCAACAGTTGACCGGATAACTCATACCGTCGTCATTCTTCCACCACCAGCCATTTGCATCGTTCTGCCAGCCGTATACAAAGGAGGAAACAGACAGTCCGGTACCGGAATCCGTATCGGACGTTGCTCCACCCTCTTCTTTTTTCGTCACACCAGGACCGGTCGCTGAAGCATCCTTATTCCCCTTGGTGTCATTAAAACTTGCGCGGGAACTGGAAATCCATGTGTTTTCTGAATAATCCGACCACGCGGAATCACCGGAGGACTTTCGAGCCAGGGCTCTGACGCGGAATGAATAATCGCCTTCCGATGTCATCTTCTTTTTGAAGTTGTATTTATTCTTTTTCACCTTGACTTCCGCTATCTTGCTTCTGGAATCAGAGTCCTCAGACTCTTTGTAAAGATACACCTCATACTGCTTCGCACCTTCTACTTCATCCCAGATGGCGATGCATTCATTGTCATCATCCCAGCCGGTATTATCCGGCGCATCCAGTCTTGCCGCCGCATAAACAGCCATCGGCTCCCCGCAAAATACGGCCGGTGCCGCACCCAGGGATAATGCCATAGCTGCTAAAATCAAACTTGCATGTTTACGCATTTTCTTATCCCCTCCTACAGACCAACTTTAAATTCATCACGGCCGGTGCCATTTGCCACGTAATAAGCGACATTCTCCTCCGGCTTAATGTACAACTCCAGCGTTTTTAAGACTCCGTTCTCCTTTTCGAACAGCGCCTTATAATGCGCCTTCGCGGACTCGACCACATCATTGATTAAAACCTGACGCCCGCCATATTCAACGAAGACCTTTTTCTCCTTCTTGGCTGCTTTTACAGGTTTCTTTGCTTCCTGTCCGCTCTTTTCCGCATCCGTGACCGATACTGCCATTCCCTCTGCTTTTTTCTCTTCCATTCCTTTCGGATTTCCTTTGGCGTTTACCGCCTGCTTTGTGTGGTTTGTGCTCGTTCTCATCTTGAAAACTCCTTTCAAAAATTATATTCAGTATCAGTATGGCATAATTTTCCAAAACACTGTTTTGCGGATAACACTTTTTGGTCGAAAATAGCAAAAAACATTGGTCCATCCGGTTGGATAGGGGTACAAAAGAAAAAAGCTGGCACAATTCATCTCACGACTAAAGTCACGAGCATTCTTATGCCATGCTGTAAAAAATGCGCTTTGCGTGCTGCTTTTTCGCTTGCGTCAGAGCAAAACGCAAACTGCTCATGGTTTTTCCGGAACCGGTTGGTGCTCCAAGTCGGAATTGCATGTAGTCTGTGTCTGATGCACGGCAGCACTCATCGGAAATATAGGATCGGCACCGGTTCAGCGGTATATTGTCCGCTTTGTTTTCCGTGTCTTCTAATTTCACATTGAATGCCTGATCGAGTTGTTCCCAGTCTGTGCATGCTTTTGCATTTGCAAGTACCCGGTCAAATCTCTGATCTGCACATGTCGCAGCATCCATCCAGTCACTGTCCATTAAGGATGAAATAAGCATGCGTTCCGCCATGCCGAAATAGAATTCCGGACTTCCGCACTGCTTTTTCTGGCTTCTTGCAAAATACCCGCACTTTCGGTATAGCTTGATCGTTTCGATCACTGCCTGGACCACGAGTGTACTGCATTCCTCCTTGTCGATCACATTGTTGTAAAAGTTTTCCTGCATCTGCCGGAATGAGGTTCCGTCTGATGTCCAGACTGTTTCCATGTAGGATTCATATGCTTCATGCAGTGTCAGTCTTTCTTTTAAATCGCACATGTCGTAAAGTCTGTGATGCATGTAAATTGCTGACTCCAAAAACTTGGCTGCTACATAAAGATCCTGCTCCTTGATTGCTCTCATGGCTGGTCCATCGTGATGGGATGCGGGATATGCTTTTATTTTTTCAGCATTTTCCCATATCAGGCATCTGAAGAACAATCCTCCGTCCACCATGTGTTTGACATCCGGAAAGCATCGGATTCCCGTGTTTTTCTGCTTCTGCATGGCGTTGTCAAATCTTGTTTCCACCTTGCCGCCGTCATGCAAGAGAGCTACAAGCTTTTTTGCACTCTGCATTCCTTTCCAGTTTGAGTTCACCTCGATCAAGCTTGAGACATGCTGCAGGTGTTCGGAAAGCGGCTGATAAAAAGTGTGTTCGCTATTTTCCTGGATTCTTGCCAAATATTGTTTTTTTCATGTGTGCTGAAATTAGATTTCCGATTGTACTTACACTTATAACCTTCATTAACTCTTTTCCTTTCCCTGTATTCTTTTCGAAAGTCTATATATTGCACACATCAATAAAACTAAGCCACATAGGATATATATTATTACAAATATAGGATTGTGCTGAATAATAGTTAAATAACTACTTTTTGGAGTTGGTTCAAATTTCAAAATTGGAAGTTTCTCATAAGTCCATGTATTTTGAAATATAATTAAGATAAGGGTATTTCCAAGAATCCCAATAGTAGCCAATAATTCACATATTTTAAATAAAAAATTTTTATCTTGTTTTTTAGCCATTTTATCATCACCTCTCTAAATTCTAATTCGGATCACTTATAATCTTCAAACCTTTTTACCGCCATTCGCCATCTTCCTGTTCCTCTCCAACTTGCTCTTATGCTGTTCCAAAGTCGTTTACCCATATACCGTCAAAACCATTTTCGCTTGCCCAGGATTCTAATTCTTCATAATTCGGTGCGATGTAGCCCTTTTCCCAAAATCGTTATATCTTCAGTATGTCATATGTTTCCATTTCCATCTTTTTTGCGGATAACATTTTTTGGTCAAAAAAGACAGACAGAAATAAATCTGTCCGTCCTTTACGATTCTATGGCTTTGTCGGATTTTCCATACTTCCCCAAAGCGTATAATTTGGATGCGTACTGATATCGTAACAGTCATCGTATAATGGCTGATGTCCCATTACCATGCAAACTGCCTTGCCCGGTTCCATCCGGCGCACTTCATCCACACTCAGAAAATTGCGGTTTGCGTTTTTAAGGGGGCATAGATTCGACCCAGCGATGTCATCCGCAATGGACTGGGTGATATTTTTACTTACAATTGTCATTTTGCCGACCATCCTCACGACTTCCTGATGTACTTCCGCCTCGTCTGCCCCGAGATATACGAATGCCATACAGCTTCCCATGATGGTTTCCCAATCTTCCGGATACAATGTTTTTATCTGTGCCAGTGAATGAACGCAAAGCATGCCGGACAAACCGTACTTACGCATGGTGGCCAATTTTATCTGAAATCTCGGCAACGCTCCAAAACTCGCAAAATCATCCATGACGAATCTTACCTGTCGCGGCAGCGGAAAGCAGTTTGTCTCAGCAGCGTATTTATACAACCTGTCCATCATCTGAGTATAAATCATATTGATAAGCATGGCATCGTCATCATTCGCGGACGGAATGAGAAAAGTGACCGTATCCTCCTCGCTCATCATTTCGATCTCCATCTGGTCGTCCTTTGTCAGAGTCTGAATATCTTTACGGGCAAAAACGGCCAGACGCACAGCTGCCGCGGTCAGTATGGACATTGCAGTTTTTTTGCCTGCCTGTTTGAAGACGTGATACCGCACCGTGAAGCTATCTTCTTTCGCTGTATTTTTCGCTTCGCCAAACAGTTTATCCAGTGCGTCAAGACCCTGCTCGCCTGTTTCCGCGTCATTCAGTAATTTGAGCACGGCAGCAAAATTCCGCTCTTCTTTCGGACAGCACTGGACCATATAAAGGATCAAGGCTTCCAGGATTGCCCTTTCAATCTTTTCCCAGAATGAGTCTGCTGTTTGGTCCCGATTTGCGGAGGTGCAGTTAAAAATACACTGGACGAGCAGACTCGCATCCTCTTCGTCCCTTACATAATGAAGCGGATTATACTGATCGGAATGTCCTGCATCAGACAGGTTCAGGACGCGCACCTGGTAGCCCTTCTTACGGAAAAAGGATGCGTTGCGATTAAAATACTCTCCACCACGATCCAGAATTACGTAAGAACCAAAAGCCTGAAGCAAATTCGGCTGAATGATTTCGCGTGACTTTCCGATACCACCAATAACCAAAACGTTATTATTTCCCATTTGACCGAATCCCACGCAGTTATGCTGCGACAAGATGATGTTTTTCTGTTCATCCTTATCGGCTTCGCCGATTGGATAAGTCTGCGTTTCTACATGATTTAACGGAATATTTTTCTGCATGATTGTGTCTTTTTGAGGAACCCACAAGAGTGCCGATTCCCCCCTCCCTTCCTGTTTTGTATCATTTGTCTGTGCCATTGCTGTGTCACCGTATTTCTTTGATAAGCTCTCAACCCATGTCATAAAGGCACGAATGCTGCATTCTGGCATTGATGGAAAATCATTCGCAACCAGCCTATACATTAGCATACCGCTGTCCAGACCTGTTTCGACAGGATCTACGTCAAACATCGGCAGTCGAATGAAATACGGGCTGGCGATCTGATTCTTTTTGAAATACACTATCGCATTCCCAAGCTCCAGAGACCCCAAAAAAGGATGTCCGCCGCCCGGTTGCCACTTATTGCTGTTATACCGGTAATATTCTACCAGCACATTTTCGTAATGCTCTTTTTCATGTTCCTTGAACAACTTATATAACTCCGTGACATAGTCACCAGCGTGCTCCAGATCCTCTTGATTCCATAAGCGGGCAATGGCACGATTGACAATCCGTTTCACGCAGTAAATGTGCCAGGAACGGTCCGGCTCCACCTGGGAATCGTAAAACCACGTGGACAGCGCATTCAACCAGTAATCCTCGCCCATGCCATAAGGCTCCTGCTCTTTCATAAAATGCTTATATGCCTGCAGGAAGGCAAGCTTGTTCCCAGCACTCTCATTCTGGACGTACGGTACATAATCCAGCGCCTCCCGCTCCCCGTACAGGGTTTTTGCCTGCAGGTAATCGAGATATTCCGGTTTAGGGAACATCTGCGACTTTTCCCGATACCCAAACAGGGCTCTCGGGATCCGCTCCAGTTCCTCATATAATGTCGTCCGGTCAAACCACGGTTCATTGTAACCCTCACGAGTTTTCGGAGCTACGCGCCACGGATTTTCCGTTCCTTCATTCAGATTTGTTTTCGCATCCTGCTCTGTCGCGTCCTTTTCTACCGCATACCCCCGTTCGTCCGCTACTGCCAGATAAGTCCGTTCCAGCCTGTCCATGCTTTCCTTTGTGATGTTTGGCTCCAGGATAGACTGAATTACGCCGAATGCCGTCTCTGGTGGAAACACATTCCCGGAAACATAACGCCGTACGGTACTATCATTTACCGGATACCCACGTGCATCCATTTCTTTATGGAGGTTTGCCGCCGTCGCGATTCCGGATTCGGCAAGACATACCTTCAATGCATCAGAAAATTTTTTTCTGTAATCGGTAGTTTTCTCTGTTTTGTCTGTCATGATCATTCTCCTTTCTTCTTGTTTTTTCTGCCGATGTCAAAAGCATAGCAGAAAAACCGCGTGCATAGCATGGTACATGCACGTGCGAGGTAATTATGCGCGTGCACGCTCCGTTTTCTTCAGTATGCTACATGCCGCATACTCTTCCGTGCACGCGTGCGATAGGTATAAAAAAATAAGGACTACCCTACCTGGCAGCCCTTATAACATCCTGTTAATTTTGTTAATTTTCCCCATACGGACTTAAGATGATTCGTCCGCTTTTTCTTGTTTCCTGCAAATCGATCACGCGTTGGTTAGCAGATCCGCGAAACCGGAGGGTAATATCCTTTTTTGCCTCAACAAATCTCCCATCCACAAGGACATCTGCAAGCGCAAGGATATGGTCCGTGTCATCACCGTGGCATCTGGAATTGCCGGGATCTGTCAGTTCTTCATACGTGTATCCGGAATAAATCCAGATAGTTTTTTTCGGAAGTTCCTTTCTAATCCGCTCCATGAACGGCAATAACGCCGCCTGGTTCACCGTTTCCATCGGTTCGCCACCAAGAAATGTAAACCCGTCGATGTAGGGCGGTTGGCTTTCAAGGATCAGCTGGTCCTCGATAGCCTTCGTAAAAGGCTTTCCGTAGTTAAAATCCCATGCAATCTCGTTGAAGCATCCCGGACAGTGATGCGTACAGCCAGATACGAACAGGCTCGTACGGCATCCGGGACCATTTGCGATATCGCACATGAATACTTGGGCGTAGTTCATATTGCATCCTCCAATTTATCAAAGGCTGGTTCTTGGAAACCAGCCCCTGAATGTTTCCTATTTACTTTTGTCACAAAAGTTTTGACACATTTGACACGCCATGTGTTGCATCAAAGCATCGGAAACCCTTGTATTTACAGGGCTGACGGCTTCTGTGTGCCATCATCGATTGACACACTACTTCGAGTAGTTACATGCTCCACACGGTCACGTATCTCCTGCGTCCTTCCTTGATTCCAGAACTGTGTCCCGATATACCCGCAGGTACGACGCGCAACGGACATCTTGGACTGGTCGCGGTTGCCGCAGTTCGGGCACTCCCAGACCAGCTTTCCGCTGTCATCTGTTACGATTCTGATCTCACCGTCATAGCCGCAGCATTCACAGTAATCGCTCTTGGTGTTCAATTCTGCATACATGATGTTATTGTAGATATGCTTCATGATCGCAAGGACTGCCGGGATATTCTGCTGCATGTTCGGCACTTCCACGTAACTGATCGCGCCACCCGGAGAAAGCTTCTGAAACTCTGATTCAAAGCTTAACTTCGTAAAGGCATCGATCTTCTCGCGTACATTGACATGATAGCTGTTTGTGATATAGTTGTGGTCCGTCACACCTTCGATGGTACCGAAACGCTTCTGTAAGCATTTTGCAAATTTGTACGTTGTGGATTCCAGCGGCGTTCCATATACAGAATAACCGATATTTTCCGCTGCACGCCACTCAGCACACTTATCATTTAATTTCTGCATCACGGCCAGCGCGAATGGCTTCGCCTCCTCGTCTGTATGGCTCTTTCCGGTCATATAAAGGCACATCTCGTAAAGGCCGGCGTAACCAAGTGAGATCGTTGAATATCCGCCATACAGCAGCTTATCAATCTTTTCCCCCTTTTCCAGTCTCGCGAGAGCGCCATTCTGCCAGAGGATCGGAGCCACATCGGATGACGTTCCGAGTAATCGTTCATGGCGGCAGCGTAATGCCTTGTGACATAATTCCAGGCGTTCCTCAAGAATCTTCCAGAACTTGTCCATGTCTTTCCCGGAGCTTAATGCCACATCTACCAGATTGATAGTGACTACTCCCTGGTTGAATCGCCCATAAAATTTTCTGCTTCCGTCCGCGTTGCGGACATCGTCTTCCGCAGTCAGGAAGGAACGGCATCCCATACAGGTATATACGCATCCCTTCTTTAATTCCCGCATGATCTTTGCGGAAATGTAGTCCGGGACCATCCGTTTTGCAGTACAACGCGCCGCCTGTTCGGTCAGATACCAGTATTTGGATCCTTCCGTAATATTATCCTCATCCAGAACATAGATCAGCTTTGGGAACGCCGGAGTAACCCAGACTCCCATCTCGTTTTTCACGCCCTGGTAACGCTGCTTTAAGACCTCTTCGATCAGCATGGCCATATCGTCCCTTGCTCTTCCCTCCGGTACCTCGTCCAAATACATGAACATGGTTACGAATGGCGCCTGCCCATTACAGGTCATCAGGGTGATAAGCTGGTACTGGATCGTCTGGATACCGCGGGTGATCTCGTCTTTTAAGCGAAAATCCGTCACGGTATTCACCTGGGATTCGTCCATAACCACACCGGCTGCCTCATTTTCCTGCTCGATCTGCTTTCTGATGCGTGAACGTGAGACTTCCACGAACGGTACCAGATGCGCTAATGAGAAGGACTGTCCGCCGTACTGGTTAGATGCTACCTGCGCAATAATCTGCGTGGTGATATTGCAGGCCGTATAAAAACTATGCGGCTTCTCAATCATGGTGCCAGAAATAACAGTGCCATTCTGGAGCATATCTTCCAGGTTTACCAGGTCACAGTTATGTTCCTTCTGTGCAAAGTAATCGGAATCGTGAAAATGAATGATTCCGGCCCGGTGTGCTTCCACGATCTCTTTCGGAAGCAGGATACGATCCGTTAAATCCCTACTCACTTCACCCGCCATATAATCACGCTGGGTGGAGTTGATGATCGGGTTCTTATTGGAATTCTCCTGCTTTGCTTCTTCGTTCTCACAGTTGATAAGGCTTAAGATCTTATCATCCGTGGTATTTGCGCGTCTGACCAGTTCGCGCTTTTCGCGGTACTTCTGGTAGCTCATCGCTACAACCGGTGCATGCTTCATCAGAGCATATACCACAAGATCCTGAATTTCCTCCACATTGGAGGTGCTCGGGCGGTCCTTAAGCGCGTCTTCCACGTCAAGAGCGATCGCCTCGATGTAGATATCCTTCATGCGGCTTGGTTCCGCAACGGAAAGATTCGCCTTGGTGATTGCGTTGACAATCTTATTACGGTCGAATTCGACCTCTGCACCATTTCTCTTAATGATTTTCATATGTACTCCTTTCTGGGCCATGCCCAATACCTTGTATTTGTTTTGCTTTCAGTATGGGGATGACGTGCTGTGATTTTAATGCAAAATAAGGGCGGCATTTTTGCGCCGCCCTGTGAAGTTATGCCGTAATGTCCATAAACTGTTTGTCCACAAACATGTTGAATAAGACCACGGCTCTTTTCTTCGCCTTATCCGTAGATCCCGCTACCTTGATCGGGTCAATGGCATATTTCGATGCCATACGGAACTTTTCCCGGTATGCCGTTGACAGACGCTTCCAGTGCATGGTGGTATCACTCTGCAACAGCATGTAATACGCATCCTTCAGGGAACGCGGTGTGACGGATTTTTCGATCGCAAGCTTTTCGATCATTTCATCCACCAGACTGAGGTCCTGAACATAATATTGCTCCGCTTTGGAAGGCGTATTCTCTTCATGTTTCTGAGCTGCGTCCTGCAAAACGGTATACAGACAGCCGCTTAACAGCCCGCGGTGCTGCGGACCAGTTAATTCCAGATAATAAGCGAGCCTTAACGTGGATTTTGCACGGTCCCCGTTCTCCTGGATGTACTCCTTTTCTACCTGTTCCCAAACGATCCCATACTGATTTCTCATACGGGTATACGCCTTGGACAACATCGCTCTTCTTTCCGCGTCCATTTTATTGGTGATTCCGAATTCCAGTAAAAGTGCATGGATTTGATCACTGTAAACGCGGAAACTCATAAAGTCTGAATCTTGTCCTTCTTCCGGGATGGTGGACGGTGCTTTCTTAGAGACAGGTGTTTCCTGCGCGCCTATGTCAGGACCAGTTTCCATGTCCGGCGCTTCGTCTGGAATGTCAGATCCGGTGTCAATATCTGGTGTTTCTTCCGTGGTTTCGCGTTTTTCGAAAGCCTCCGTATCCAGACTGGCACTCGCTGTAACCTTACGATTTGACGCGCTCTGAAGTTTTTTCTCAAGGAGTGCCTTCTTGTCCGTTTCCTGAATTTGTTCCCCGCGGTTTAAGATCTTTGCGGTCGCCGTTGAAACACTGCCCGTGTTGGCCGGCTCAGGGTCTTGCACCATGGAGCAGATTGCATCCTGCAGGTTCATGATAGCCTGTCCCTGTATCATGAGATTCTGGGATAATAAGTTGACCGCCTGCGTGAGCAGCTTGTTCTGTTCCCGGATTGCCATATATAGCCCAGCCACGTTCTCTGCGCGCTTCAAGTTAGATATTTCTAATGTCTGAAATCCATGGGAAACGCATTCGATCAGCGGCGTCAGGTCAAGTGCGGACGCCGGAGCGCACATCAACGTAGGATCCTGCGCCCCATCCGTCTGCGTTCTCTGATCCTGTACATCCGTTGCCTCCTCCTGCACCGGACCGGCATGGAAATAACTCTGGATAAATTCTTTCAGCTCCTTTTCCCGTCGCGGTTGCAGCTTTTCCGCCTGCAATGCTGCATGGAATGCTGCTTCCATATACAGGCTGACCGGAAAGGCCGGATTACCTGTACGCTTACAACCAGGATTTTCATCCCACAGCTCCCGTAAGTATGCAGTCCGCATATAGGATATGTCCTGCTTGGCACAGACCTTTACGAGGTCCCTGACCTGACGGCTTAAGCATTTTTCCATCTCCGCGCTCCGGACAACCGGTTCTCCCTGAAATGTCCACGGATATAAAAGCGTCCCGTGGATCATTAGGTTATTTTTAGATTCCGGGACCTCTTTTTTTACCGGTTTTGACGCATTTTGGGGAGCTGGCTGTTGCTTTGCATCCGGCAAACCGGATACCTGCATCTTAGCCTGTTTGATCCATTCCATATAATATGAATTGTGGTATATGGTCCATTGTGATGTATCTAACTGATGCGCCATATCCATGACCGACGGGAGTTTTCCGTTATGCTCCTGTTGGAATTGCTTCGCTGCGGCGATCATCATATCGCCCTGTTCCTTTTTGTCTTTTGTTTTAGCGATCATTTTTGCTTCCTCCTTATATTCCTTATAATTCAACGTTCGCTAACAGTATGGCGAACGTAAATGGAAAAGGCAGCCCAAAATGTAGTGCATGCCAGAACCCACCACTCATACATGGCAAAAAAACAAAAAAGAAAACGCTAAAAAAATGGGAAAAATGACCAAAAATCGTTATCCGCAAAAAAAGCCATGGAAAATTTGCGACATACTGGTAGAAAGAGCAGCGAAAAAACTTGTCTTATGCGGCCGCACGTACAAAAAGGAGAAAATGATGGAGTTAAACGAATTAGGATTGACGGAACGACAATGCAGTTCCTTAAACAAAAGAAAGATCACTTCCGTGGAAGCGATGCTCAGAAAGCAGCCAAACCACTACTGGGACTTTACCAACACTTACGCATTGGATATCCAGGACGAACAGACGTGTGCCATCCTGCAGCGCCGCGCCCCATTTGCGATTATAGGAACCTGCCTGTCCTGCCAGACGGAGCAGCGCGACCACACCATGATGCTGAAACTGAGAGTTGAAGATGAACAGACGAAACAGAAAGATGGTACCGGGCAGGTGTTGCAGGCCAACATCCTTGGACTGGACGCGTTTAAATACAGGCTATTGGAAGATCTGGACGACAACCCGATGACCAGGAAACTCATCATACCGGATGCGCTGATGTTCTACGAGAACGCTGCAGATATGCAGGTTTCCGCAAAATGCGCAAAAGCCATCGCAGCCTTAAACCAGGAAGAACCCCCAGCTGCGCAGGCACTTGGATCGCTCCGTGTTTTCGGGAAGGACGCATGTTCCTCCATGGGCGAAGCTGCCTTACGGGAAACCTGCGGACCAGAGGTATGGGAAGCGATCGGATCTGCTTTTTGCGGTGCTAACATGCGTGAACTTCAAAAACGGTGCGCCAAATGGTATCTGAGAGGGCTCCGGTTAGACCTTGCAATCCGACGGATCTTACTGGAATGCCTGACGGTTTCATCCATGCTGGTCGGAAAGAGGGTGATTGTTGGAGGGTTTATCACCTACAATGAAGCGTACCGTACATTTTCCGTCTTAAACCCACCGGTATTCTCCTGGAATATAGAGCGCTATCACACATTTTACGTCCAGCATGGGCAGATCAAATCCTTCACTGCAGAGGACTACCGAAACGCTCTGGATCTGGCGCTGCAAAGAATCAGTTCCTTTGATATCATGCCGCCGGACCTGCTGCAAAAAGCAGGCCTTCCGTCTTTTTTGCAGTCCGCGCGCATGATGCACCATCCGCAGTCCTGGCGGGACGTGCAGACGGCGAAAAAGCGTGCCGTCTTTGACGACTTAATGTACCTTGCGGTCAAGCTTCAGCTCAACCATGCCGGCTCCGACTCGGAACACGGCGCGGTGTGTAACGATTTAACATTACAACAGGCTTATCTGGCATCTCTCCCATATGCCCTGACCAATGGACAGAAGCAGGCGATTGATACCGTCTCGGCACAGATGGCCGGAGGACGGCGGGTAAACTGCCTCATTCAGGGAGATGTCGGAACCGGTAAAACCTGCGTCGCGTTTGCCCTGCTCCTTCAAGCTGCGGGAAGTGGCTACCAGGGAGCCCTCGCCGTACCATACACAACTCTTGCGTGGCAGCACTACCGCGACCTTTCCGAAATTGCCAAAAACGCCGGGTTAAAGATCGCTTTCCTGACCAGTGAGACAAAAGCAGCGGAAAAGCGGAAGATGTTAGCCGGAATCGAAAGCGGCGAAATTTCCCTGATCGTTGGTACGCACAGCATCTTTGCTGAGCCGGTACAGTATCACAACCTCGGCCTTGTTGTCATTGACGAGGAGCATAAGTTCGGCGTCGTACACCGGGGCAATTTCATGGAAAAGGGCGTCCCAGGATGCCACAAGATCACCATGTCCGCAACGCCGATCCCGAAATCCCTGGCTGATACTGTCTACGGGGAGGATTCCGGCATCATCACTATTACCGATAAACCTGCAGAACGGCTTCCGGTGAAAACCGCAATTACACAGGATGATGCAAAAGCGGCAAGACACATGATCGGGGAGATTAAAAAGGGCCATCAGGCGTACATCGTGTGCCCAGCCATTGATAAAAATGATAAGGCTGCCCAAGCATATTCCATTGAAGAGAAAGAACGCATTTACCGGTCTTATTTTAACCAGGAACACATCACGATGGCTGTACTGACCGGGAAAATGAAAGCAGCTGAAAAGACAGAGCTGATGCAGAAGTTTGCAGAGGGACAAATCGATATCCTGATGGCTACCACCGTCATCGAGGTCGGCATGAACGTACCAAATGCGACAGTGATCACAATCACTGGTGCGGACCGTTTCGGTTTTTCCACCCTGCATCAGCTCCGCGGGCGCGTTGGGCGCGGCCGGGACCAGGCGTACTGCATCTTACAGACAGAAGCGCCAAATGAGAAACTGGAATTTCTCCGTTCAACAACGGACGGATTCCTGATAGCCGAAAAAGACCTGGAGCTTCGCGGCCCGGGAACGTTATTCGGGGACCGTCAGACCGGAAACAACTATTTTATCGACCTGATGCTCGCCTATCCAAACATGTTCCAGTGGATCAAAAAAGAAGCGAAACATCTTTGTGAGACGCAGACTGGGAAAGACATCGTACGAAGATACGAAGAACTTTTCCTTTCGGAAGAAAAACGATGAAAAATGTCCATATCGGATGCGCTGGTCAAGATCCTTCCACAGCCTGTTCACCGATCGCACTAAAAAACAGCCACTTCCGCACTTTCGGAAATGGCTGTTATCTTTTTGAAATGTTGCTTTTTATGTTTTGCGGTAGGGTGTTCCCCGGGAACACCCCTGTGATTGTTCGTTCGTAATGCTTTCCGGCAGTGCTAAATACATCTGCCAAAACTCAATTGTTCTTACATCTTATTTTAATGCAGTTTCCGTCACACCAGCTTCTTTTAATCTGGCAAGCGTCTCTTCATCCGTATGTGTCAGAATATCCGCATACTCCATGACCGTCTCCCGGCCAGCTTTTTTTAAGAGCATAACAGAATCCTTGCCGATCTTATCCGCCGTACGGAGTGTGATGATTGCCTCGTAAGGACGTACCATATGGTTATCATTAACCACGTAAGGTAGATATTCATACATTTTTTCTTCCTCGAACTGGTCAAACGGCAGCTCCGCCCCGGCGATTGTACCGTTTGCAACTCTGTCCGGAATGTCTACATAAGGGCCAAATTCATAATGTGCATTTTTCTTTTTGTAATATGCGTCACTCTCATCAAACCCAAGCCCAAGAATTGTCTTTTCGGCGATAGGATCTGCCGTCACCAAAAACGTCTGGTAAAATCCATCCTCTACAAAAAACAATCCCGCTCCACCGATTCCGGATTTTTCCGTATCTGCAAGCATCTGGTCTGCCTTTGAAGATGCCACCCACTTGGCAAAGTCAGCATGATTTTTAAAAGCACAGGCCTTCATGGTATCTTCCACTTTCGTACAGCCCGCATCCCTTAATGCATCCGCGGACACAAATAAAAGATCCGCAGCCTGCGTTTCGCTGTCTAAGAATGTGATCATGTCGGAATTTTTTCCAAGCTGGCCATATTCATATAGATCAACTTCCAGCTTCCCATCTGACATGTCGGCCACACGGTCGGCAAAATTCTGTGCAATCTGATAAAGGACACTACCCTCCATCGCATCCGTCGATAAGGACAAATGCAGTGTTTTTACTTCGCTCCCATCCGTGGTTTCCGTTGTATCCGCCTTAGGTGCGAGGAACTTTGGGCCAAGTACCTTCCATCCGGCAAATAAGAGACCGCCGGCAGCCAACAAGGCGATTCCTCCCATGATCAGTTTCTTTCCTGTTTTCTTTTCCATGATTTTCTCTCCTTTTCCTTATACCGCCCAACGCATTTCGCTCATTTCCACCAGATCCAGATAGTCATGGTTCTGATCGAAACCGAGGTCCGCAAGGGTTTTTGCCTGTGTCCGCGTGATATACATGCGCGATGCCAGGATTGCGCTACGTAATTTTTCCGCTGGACCAAATGGATCCTTTGTGACCTTGACCCAGCCGTACTGTTCTAAAAGTAATTCCGGATTCCGCATCGGACGATCATCATGAACGCCAAGCGTTCCAGCCAGTTTTTTTGCCAGGTTGAAATGTCCGTGGTAATCGCATGGAAATGTCTGTCCATCGGGACTGATCCATCCGAACCAGCATTTTGTTTTTGTTTCTTTGTCTGTGTGATGCATTTCTTTTTTCTCCATTCCCTTTTTTGTGATACGCTTACAGTATGCGATTCTCACATACAACCCGCCCCATCATTTTCCGAAATATTCTGATACATTTTCTGATACATCCATACCGACCAGTTTATAACGATCCGCACCACTAAGCTCACCATCCTTGATGTGGACAGCATGATGATCGATACACTCCTCCATGACATTACGGACCGTTCTCGCATTACCAAAATGCTTCCCCTGCTTTTCTTTTGCGATCCGGACGCGGAAACGCTCCATCGCTTCCCCATCCACGCATAAACCTTTTTGATTAACCATATATGAAAAAATATCGCACATCTCATCGACCGTATAATCCGGGAATCTGACGTAATCTTTAAACCTTGACGCAAAACCAGGATTGGAATTAATTAGACGGTTCATCTCATCCGTATAGCCAGCAAGGATCAGGACAAATTTATCCCGGTTATCCTCCATCTGTTTGATCAGCGTCGCGATCGCCGCTTCCCCCGCTGCATCACCGGATAGTAAAGCATACGCTTCGTCGACGAATAGCACCCCACCAAATGCCTGGCGGACAACGATCTCCGTTTTTGCGGCGGTATCCGCAGTGGTACTCGCTTTTAAGAAGTTGCCGTCTGTTTCCAGACATTTGTTTTCCTTAATGAACCTGTTTTTATATAAAAATCCGGTCATGATTCTGGCAACGGTCGTCTTACCGGTACCAGGCGATCCAAAGAACATCATATGCCTGGATGATGCGGTATCCGCCCCCGATTTTTTCTTCCTCTTTTTCTGATTTTCCCGGTCATATTCCATGCGCGCAGCCATCATTTTCATCTGCTTTTTAACCGGTTCCATGCCGACAAGCCCATTCATCGCTCCATCCGGATCTTTCGCCCCCGGATGCTGCATCCGTTTTAACGCGCTGCTGCTAACGATCCGCTCCATCTCGGCCAGTTTTTGTTTGTCTACCTGCAACCGCTCCTTGCGCGACATGGATGAGTAATCTTCCATACCTTTGCGCCGTCCGTATTCATCGTATTCCATGGATTCCATATTCCGGTTGAACGCCCGCTCTAACGGCTTGTTCGCTATTTTCAGGAAAAAGCCGACGCCCATCATGATCCATGCGTAAAACGGGATCTCCGGATACCGGTATAAAGCAAGCAGGACTCCGCCGATCATAAGAAGCGGAGATGCTACAAACAAGATTAACAAACACACATTTCTGATATATTTCACGCTTTCCTCCTTAACATCCGACAATATTCCTGTAAATTCCAAAAAGCATCAAAAGAACCACCACACACCATGCCAGCCCGTTTAAAAAACGTCCCCGCATCATACGCCCTGTTGTAAGATAATACGTTTGACGGATCATCCACCATGTACCCAGAAGTGGCAGCAGGTAGAACAACAGAATGTTTTCCTTTTTTGCCGTCAACAGATCTCCGGATAAAATAGCCAAACACATTCTGGTGATCCCGCAACCAGGGCATTTAAGACCCGTCCATAAATAAAACAGGCACGGAATGCCGATCCCGGTGAGTTGTAGCCAAATATAATAAATGCCTCCGGCGATACCGCAAAATGCCGGAGGCAGTAAAGTATCTTTTAATCTTTTTTTCATCTGTCATAAAAATTCCCGGCATTGCTGCCGGAAATCCCTTTCCTACTTACATTTCAGAATCGTCATGCTTTTCTTCCAGTGCTTCCGGAGTCTTTTCAGGCTCTGAAACAGAATCAGCAACCGGCGCTCCCAGTTCAGCAGCCAGGCTGTTTAAGTCGCTCTGCAGAATCGCAACTGCAACAATGCCAAGGCCAAAAATGCTCAGCAACAAATAAACCAGTCCGCGGCTGGAAGTCGGTGTCCCGTTTGCAGTCTTTGCGACATCCATATCCTCGCCGGCCTTAAAGAGCCAGTACAACCAGTAGATGCTGCAGGTGATCAGACTAAGCAGGAACACAACAACGCCGCCCTTCGCATTCTCCTTCTTGCTCACCTTGTTCATGTCATTAACAAGGCAGACCTGCCAGTAGATCGCATAAATCCCGCATGTTACAATGGAGAGGATGATGGCAAACGCTACGCTTCTTTTCTTGATATCCGTCATGGTTTCCCCCTTTCCGTACTCCGGCTAAGCGCAGTACAATTTTCTCGTCGACAGTATGTCGCATCTTTTTTAAAGCATCTTGCCAATCATTTATTTTGCGGATAACACTTTTTGTTACTCTTTAGCCAGTTCATCCACCAGGATTCGGTACGCGTCGTTAATTTTCTGCGCATATGTGGCAGAATCAACCTGCCCGTTATCCGGGTGGAACGTTTTAAGAAGCAAAGCACGCTGTCTTTTTAGTTGAGACAGATCATATACCTGGCCCAGCATGAAGAGGGATCTTGCTTCATCCAGTTTTTGCATACGGCTTCGTGCCAGCCTTTCCGCTTCCATCTCTTTTTCCATACGTGCTCGGATCTCCTGTTCCATCTGCACCATGGCAGCAACTTTCCATGCGTTGTCCAGTTGTTTTTTCTGCATTGCCATTTCCGCTTCCTGCGCTGCGGATGTGACATGCGCTACCATCTGGTTATAAATACTTCGGAAAGCTGCCAGATCCGCCGGTTCCGTAAAAGATGCACGCCGTCCATCAGAAACAGCCAGGATATTACCCTGTGCATGGCGTTTGAGCGTTTCCTCAACCCGGATCTCTCCGGCTCGAAACACAGCTGAAAACAAAATACTGCACTCAACTGTTTTCGTACCGGCGTGCACAGTTCCAGGCTCCACATGGATATCCGTCTCCGATAAGTCCAGGCAGTGGTAGAGATCAGACGATGGATATTTTAATCTTCCGTCTTTTGTAAAATTCGTCGCATCCCCCAAATAAACCCAGCCATGACGTTCATCTATTGCCATTCTCCCGTACTGTGCCGTAACCCTGAATGCCGGATATACATGCTCCAATACGTGATCCGCATGTTCATATCCTTCCATGAACAGTCGGTAATCCAGATACCGGTACTGCCGGAATGATTTTGGTATTTTCCGAAAGCACGCCTTACAAATTCGTTCTCCACTGTACAATTTTACAGATGAAAAAAGGCCTGCCTTTCGTTTACAATTTGCGCATAGTTCCATAAAACCCTCCTGATCTTGCAGCATATTTTTCTCAGTATGTCGTATTCTTCCTTCTTTTGGTGTCTGGATTATGTTTCTGTTTTTATAGAGGGTGTTCCCCGGGAACACCCTTGTAGTTTTATGCAAAAAAAGAGGTTCCAGGCTACCACAGCCAGAAACCTCTTGGTTCTTATTTTCTTTTCCTTTTTTTTGTAACTTTTTTTGGTGGTGTCATGATCCGCTTACGCAGTTCGATCAACTTCCGATCCTGCTCCGCCAGTTCCTGCGCCCATTGCCGTAGTTCTGCTTCTATAGCACGGTTCCGGTTTGCGTTTTTGTAGATCAGCTGATGTTCCAATTCCGCCCAGCTATCCATTTCCATAGTACGGATCTGGATCTCGCATTTTTCTTCTACGTTCATGCCATTGTGAAAGGCATTGACTGTGACAATCAAATGCAGGCTCCGATATCCGGATTTTTTTGGACGCCGGATAAAATCTTTCTGATACAGCAATTTAATGCCCGGGCTTTTCTTTAACAGCCCTGCGATCCGGTAAATGTCATCCGTATACATCGTAACGATCCGCACCCCGATCAAATCCGCACAGCATATCCTTGCCATATCGAATGTCTGTGGCATCCGTTTCTTCTCCAGCTTCCGACAGATACTGGCTGGTGTTTTCAACCGGCTTGAGATTGAACTGATCACTTTCCGGTCTTCCCATGTGCTAAGGGAATTCCCGACTGCAGCAGCTGTAGTCTTTACCAATTCCGAAACATTATGATACAACACGTCATAGTTCATTGTTTCCATGTCTGAACGGAGTTCTTCCGCGCAGTTCTTTTTTACTCCCATATTCTTGCCCTCTCTTATTCCTTTTCTTTGGTTATGTTATCAGTATGCAGATTGCCTTACCCCCTAATAGAACGAAAAAGCAGCGCACAAGCGCTGCTTTCTTATTCCAGATATACTTTTAAATGTTTGACATATTTTGGATTGCGCAACTTGTGCAGGGCTTTTCCCTCGATCTGGCGAACCCGTTCCCGTGTGACAGCCATCACACTCCCAATCTCTTCCAGAGTCATCGGACGCCCGTCATCCAGTCCGAACCGCATGCGGATCACTTCTTTTTCCCTACCAGTCAGGCACGAATCCATACAATGCGTCAGCTCCTCGCGCATATCCATACGCTCAATGATCTCCTCCTGGCCTTTTGTACGCTCATCCGCGACAAAATCCCCAAGGACCGATTCCCCGTCGTTATTTCCTTCCCCACCAATTTTCAAGTCAAGTGATACTAAGTGCATTTTGAATTTCCGCACCTGTTCAACCTTTTCCACCGGGTACCCGGTCTTTTTGGCGATCTGTTTGATGAGTTCATCACCGGAAAACCCTTCTGCCTGAAGATCGCGCTCTGCGATCATGATTCTTTTGACGCTGTCCTGGATATGGACCGGAAGCCGGATTGTTCGGCTGTTGTCCGCCAAATCCCTCGTGATGGCCTGCTTGATCCACCAGGTGGCATATGTAGTCACACGGTAGCCCATGTCCGCATCATATTTATCGATCGCACGCATCAGACCGATCAGTCCGACCTGTACCAGATCGTCATAATCATTCCCATGACCGACGTATCTCCCGGCGATTTTTAAAACATAACGCATATTATGATAAACCAAAGTATCTTTTGCTTGCTTTCGCTCTTCCGGTGTACCTGTTTTTAACAGGGTTGCATAGTGATGCTCTTCTTCCTGTGTGAGAATGGGAATGTTTCGAAAGGTCCGCGTATAAAAGTCGGCCACATAATCTTCGTCCGAATCCGCATCCAGCCGTTCCAGTTCTTTGTTTGCTTCTTCCTGTTCTTCCTGCGAAAGTTCCGCTT
>ENA-UOJJ01002584-UOJJ01002584.1-human-gut-metagenome-genome-assembly--contig:-CS66-NODE-2584-length-21984-cov-4.967440_pt1 | contig 21984 bp, 20 predicted proteins | sample MGYA00242343_ERZ723890 | MGnify/ENA metagenome assembly ERZ723890
TCTCTTTCTGTACCGGGTACTCCGTGGAATGAATCATGATATCACAATTCATTTCCGAGAAATCCTTATATTTCTGATATTGCACAATCCGCAGTTTGATCTGCGGATACTTTTTCGTAAATGCACGAATGACATAAGGCATGGCGCTGGGAATCGTCAGTGTTGCTACCGTCAGCTCATAATCCAGCCGATGATTTACATCTGATATTCTTTTCTGAGCGTTCCCGACGGTCTGCAGAATGCGGTTGGCATAATGATACAGAATCTTTCCATTCTCATTCAATGCGATATTATTTCCGCTCCGTTCAAACAGCACCGTCTGTAGCTCCTGTTCCAGACTTCGGATCTGCGTGCTGATGGCGGAAGGCGCAACATGGAACTCTCCGGCCGCCTTGCTTATATTATTCAGTTCTGCTGTCCGGATGAAATATTTCATTTGAAGAAAATCCATATCATATCTCCTCGTTGTATGTGATATTCAGTCAGAATGCAGATCTTCCGTGTCATGTGAGGGTGCGTTTTTTCCTATGGGTTCCATTATATCGGGGAAAATCAGGAAAATCAAGCAATTTACAGGCAGGTTCATGCCGGTTGTAAAAGGCAGCGTAAGCAAAAAATTATAAAGATTCCCATACAGTCAGAAGGATGAATTGTATTGGATAAAATTATTAACTTATTATATAATGTCTATAACAAAACCAGGAAGAAGCAAATAGGCTGACTTTTCTGATTATAAGCAAAAATTATTAGTCGTTATCAATAGCAAATATTAGACGTTGCAGAAAAAGAACGTTATAATAGCGCAAACAAAAGAAAGGAGATGGAAGACGTGAAAATTGTACTTTGCGGCGATCTGCTGTTCTCCAGTCGAAATCTGGCAAATCGTCTGGATTCACGAATTGTAGAGATTCTGCAAAACGCCGATGCCGCTTTTTGCAATGCGGAGTTCAGCACGCCGAAGAAAAATACACCGCCGGGATTATGTATGTATCTGACATCCGTTCCGCAGGAAATTCAGGATGAACTCGCAGATCTGAATCTTCGAATGGTAAGCTTTGCCAATAACCATACGACAGATTACGGATGGCAGGGATGTCTGGAAACGATAGAGGCTGCAGAGGCAAGAAAGATACTTCCCTGTGGAGTCGGAAGGAACCTGGAGGATGCCAGACGCGCCCGTTTTCTGGATACTCCATCCGGACGGGTAGCCGTTGTCGCAGCAAATGCCACCTGGTCGGAACGGGCGCTAGCCTGTAATGCCGGTGCAGATACCGTTGCAAGACCAGGACAGGCACCGCTTCGCTGGGGACGAAGTTATGTTCTTCCGACGGAGGAATTCGAGCAGATTCGCCGGATCGATCAATTGCTGGGAACCTGGGACAGCATGCGAGAAGTCAGCAAAGTAGAAACCTGGGAGCTTCCGGATGAAAACCATATCAAATTCGGATCTCCGATGGAGGGCTGGCTTCCCATAGAACGGGGAGAAAAGGCAGAAGTTCGAACATTTGTGAATGAAGAAGATCAGAAAGCGCTTCTTAAGAGTATTCGGGATGCCAGAAAGCGTTCGGACGTGGTGATTGCCGCTCTGCATACACATGAAGGATGTACCGAAAACTGGTATTCTCCGATTCCTCCAAAATTCGTGGAGGAATATGCGCATGCGGCGATTGATGCGGGAGCCGATGTCTTTGTCGGACACGGCGCACATTTCGCCAGAGGGATGGAAATTTATCAGGGACACCCGATCTTCTATAATCTGGGAAGCCTGATTATGGAGTTCGAGGCCGGCGAGTCCATGATTTCACCGGAAATGTATCATACGTATCATCTTCCATCGGACGCCAGACCTTCGGATCTTCACGGGAATCGCGCAAAGAAACCGGATGGAACCTGGAACGGGTTCTATTCTGAACGTCGTTTCTCTCAAAATTATATGGTAGAAATGAATGTCGAAGACGGAAGCATCCATTACCGGCTGATTCCCCTGGATCTGGATCTTCGTCGGGATAATCATCTGAAGCGTGGACTTCCGGTCATTCCGGATATGGAAGAAGGAAGAAAGATTGCAGAAGCTCTGACAGCCATGAGTGAAAAATACGGTGTGAAAATTACTTACGAGGAAAGCACCGGAGATATGAAGATACAATGATGTATGGCAAAACCGGTTGACTCTGATCCCGGTCCGCAACCATATACCAAAACAGCAAGGAGGAAAATTTATGTTAAAGAAAACACTGGCAGTAGTAATGGCACTGGCGCTTAGCGTAACAGGTTTAACCGCATGCGGAAGTTCATCCGGCGGCAGCAGCACAACGGCAGCTTCCGGAGGAACGGCAGCAGCTTCCGGTAGCACGGCAGCAAACACCGATAATGCGAGCACCGAAGGTAATTCCCTTTCCGGCAAGGAAATCACATTCCTGATTCCGTTCGGAGATTCATCCGGAACCAATGCCATCTGGCGTCCGTTCGGCGCAGCGCTGGAGGAAGTTACCGGATGCAAGGTAGTATATGAGAACCAGGCAGGCGCCAGCGGTTCGGTCGGAACAACGTACTTTATGAATCAGCCGCATGACGGCAATACCATCCTGTGCTCTTCGGAATCCACCACACTGTTCCATGCACAGAATCTGATCGATGTGGATTATGATGACCTTGAACCTCTGGTTCTGGTTGGGGCTAACTGCGGAATTCTAGTCACTTACCCCGGTTCTCCGCTGGATGGAAAGGATTTCAACGAGATCATCCAGTACATCAAGGATCATCCGGGTGAAGTAACCGTAGGTTCTACCGGCCTTGGCGGTATGCCCTGGGTATGGTGGACGCTCTTAAGCAACGTCTATGATCTGGATCTGGTAATCGTAGACTATGACAGCAGCGGCGATGGAAATACACAGCTCATGGGCGGACATATCGATCTGTTTATCAATGGTTATACGACAGGCAAACCTCTGATTGATGCAGGCTCTGTCGTTCCGATTGTAACGCTGGATCTGGAAGCGCTTCCGGATATTGACGCACCGGCGATTTCCGAATTTACCGATGCTTTTGATGCCTATTTGCCTTACGGTTCCTACTTTGTCGCAGAGGTTGCCGCAGACACTCCGGCGGATACCGTAAACACCCTGAGAGAAGCATTTCTCGCAACCTACAACAGCGATACCTATCAGGAATTCATTAATGCCAACTGCGGCAAACTCCTCGGTCTGACCGGTGAGGAAGCCAATACGTACATGAAGCATCAGCAGGCTGTTATTTCCTGGATGCTGTATGATACCGGAAATTCTGCCACCAGTCCCAGCGATTACGGCGTAGAGCGCCCGGAATAGAGCAGGCGCAGAACGAAACAAACACAGCACAAAACAGATGACGCAGGATGGGGAATCCGAACCAGCGACTCCCCATCCTGCTAAAAGGGTAAAACAAATGGAAAAAAACGAAAAGAAAACATGGGTCGTCCGGGAAGCAGCCGTCCTGCTTATCCTGATGATCTTCAGTATTATTGTCTTTCTTGCATCGCTTAAAATTCTGCTGGCGAATCCCGGCGGGAATTCACCGGGTATATTTCCGGTGCTGGCATCCGGCGGTATGATCATTACCTGTCTGGCAGCGATTCTTCAGATCCGAACGAATCGTCCCCAACCGGAGGAAGAAGAAAAAGTGCCCGGCGGATGGTCCGGCTTTAAAATCTCAATCGGGACGGAGGTTCCTTTCCCGGTCTTTGTCATGATGATCGCAACCATTCTCTATGCGGTAGCCATGACATATGTTGGATTCTATATTTCTACAGCGATATATATGTGCTTTTCGATCGTCTTTCTGTACCACGGAAAGCATATCCGCAGAGCAATTTTTGTCTCCATCGGATTTCTCGCTGCTGTCTATGTCATTATCGACCTGATTTTCAAGGTCCATATGCCGTAAGGAGGTGCAGTTTATGTCAACAATTCTGAATACGCTGGCAACCGGCCTGACGGTATTTTCACAGCCAATGGTAATCGTATATATGGCCGTCGGCGTTCTGTTCGGTATGTATGGGGGCGCCATGCCCGGAATCTCAGCGACGATGGCGATCTCACTGATGGTTTCCTTCACCTATAACTGGGAAATGGGGCCCGCGCTGGGCATGATTATCGGCTGCTATGTCGGCGCGGTATACGGCGGCTCCCGTTCCGCGATTCTGCTGAATGTTCCCGGAACGCCGTCCGCACTGGCAACTACTTTCGACGGGTATCCTCTGGCAATGAAGGGAAAAGCCGCCAAAGCACTTGGCGTAACAGCCATCCAGTCTGTCATCGGCGGAATCATCGGATCAATCTTTCTGATTGTGGCAGCTCCTCTGATTACAAATTTTGCTCTGATGTTCGCTCCCAGAGATTATTTTCTTCTGGCATTTATGGGAATTGTCCTGCTCTGCTCCATGGCCGGCGGGTCATTTTTTAAAGGACTGTTCGCAGGATTCCTTGGAATCCTGGTGGGCTGCATCGGAATGGACTCCTCTACGGCTGTCCAACGCTTTACATTCGGAAATATTTATCTGATGAGCGGAATCAGTTCGGTTGCTATCATTATTGGCACCTTCGGCCTGTCCGAATCCCTGATTCAAATGAGAGATTTCCGACAGGTAACGGTAAGAAAACAGGATGTCTCACGAATCATCCCAACACTCAAGGATGCGTTCGGCTATATGCGTATCACCCTCGAATCGTCACTGATCGGCGTATTCATCGGAGCGCTCCCCGGCACCGGCGGCAATATTGCAGCGCTGATCGCCTATGAGCGAGCGAAGAAAAGCACAAAGAATCCTGAGGTTCCCTTCGGAGAGGGCGCTATTGAGGGACTGGTAGCACCGGAGTCTGCCAATAATGCAGCTGTCGGCGGAGCCGTTGTTCCCATGCTTACTCTTGGAATCCCCGGCGACTCGGCAACGGCACTGATACTGGCGGCACTGTCCGCACACGGCGTTGTCGCAGGCCCGTTGCTGATGAGCGACAGCTCCGGCGTCTTCGGTATCATCGTCATGCTTGTGCTGTTAGCCAATATTGTCCTGCTCCCGGTATCCATGACCGGTATCAAGATCTTTGCAAAAATCGCTGAAGTTCCGAAGGAGATTCTGCTTCCGGCGATTATTGTACTTTCTTTTATCGGTTCTTATGCGACATGAAAGAATATGATGGATGTTTATTTCATGGTAGGTTTTGGTCTTGCCGGTTATTTTCTGAAGATGCACGGCTTCAGCACAGGGCCTCTGGTTCTTGGTCTGATTCTAAGCTCTCTTCTGGAGCTGAACTTCCGCCGGGCCTGGACGGCAGCACGTTCGGATTTCGCAACGTTCTTTGCTCAGATTTTTAAGAGTCCGCTCTCCGTGGTTCTTCTGATCGTTACGATTCTGATCTTTGCCAGTCAATTTGGCCTCTTAAAGAAGCTGCGCAGAAAGAAAAAGGAAAATGCCGCCTGATTTGCCGGCAATTACGCTATTTTACGGAAAGGAAACACAGGAATGAAGATTACAAAGGTATCCGTTCTTCATGTGCATATGATTCAGACGGACCCGGGGGAAAAGGGACAGCGCCCGATTCTGGTTCGCATCGACACGGACGAAGGAATCTACGGCATCGGAGAAATAGGAATGGCTTATGGCTGCGGCGGAACGGCTGCAGTCGGTATGGTTCGTGATCTGGCAACAAAGATCATTGGTATGAACCCGCTGAATACAGAAGCAATTTGGGAGAAGCTGCTCAAAACCACATTCTGGGCACCGGGCGGCGGCACCGTCATCTGCGGCGGAATCAGCGGCATCGATATTGCCCTCTGGGATATTAAGGGAAAGGTATGGGGTGCTCCGGTCTACCAGCTTCTCGGTGGAAAATGCCGGGATGACCTTCGGGTCTATGCTTCACAGATTCAGCTGGGCTGGGCACCGAAAAGAAATATCTGCTGTACACCGGAAGATTACGCACGGGAGGCAAGGAAAGCGGTAGACGAAGGTTACGACGCCGTCAAGGTCGATGTTCTGCAGTGGGATGAAAACGGAGTCTCCGGCGGTTTCTGGCTGGAAGGCCCGCTGCGCAATGAAGTAGTTGAAACCGGAAGAAAGCGCGTAAAGGCGATTCGCGATGAAGTCGGTCCAAATGTGGATATCATGATCGAAAACCATGCACATACGGATACAGTCGCCGGAATTCAGTTTGCGAAAGCAATCGAACCATATAATATCTTCTTCTATGAAGAATTGAACACTCCTCTGAATCCCAAGATGTCAAAGGTAGCGAAATCGGAAATTCACATTCCGATCGCAGCCGGAGAAAGAATCTACAGCCGCTGGGGATATGTTCCTTTCTTCGAGGATCGCTCCATTGATGTCATCCAGCCGGATCTCGGAACCTGCGGCGGAATCAGCGAATGCAAGAAGATCTGCGATATGGCTCATCCTTATGATATTACCTGTCAGGTACACGTAGCAGGAACAGGAATTGCCGGAGCCGCATCGCTGCATGTAGAAACAGCTATCCCGAATTTCTGTATTCATGAGCATCACCAGAAAGCGCTGATGCCGCAGTATATTGAGCTGTGCGCATATAACTATCAGCCAGTGAACGGAAGATTCCATGTTCCGGAACTGCCAGGTATCGGTCAGGATCTGACAGATATTGCCTACAAGAATTCAGATATCTACGTAGTCGAGTGACCTCCTCCCCCCACCTAAGAGGTGGGGGACTTCTTGTTGGAAAAGGTTAAAACAGTCTTACCTGATCCACTGTCACCAGTAATAATTGTGATATTCCTCTGAATCACAAAATCATATTTCACTTTTCTGGATTCTACAATGATTCTATGTGAACCTTTCATAAGCACTACTCCTGTCTCATTTCATTCAAATACTTATTCGCTATAGGAATAAGTTCCTTCATGGAATGGACCGTTTCTCCGCCATTTTGGATTTTTATCTCAAATTTTGCAGCTTTTCCAAAACTCATCATATGCCGGAGATTGATGGTAACGTCTTTCATCTTACCTATTTCCAGTATCCATTTCGCACAGTTATCGCCACAGGTTGATGCATTGAAAATCCGATCTGGTTCATTTAAAATCAGCAGCAACGTTTTCACGCCGCCAGACAGACGTTCAGGAGGAATCTGCCCCAGCACCGGGCTATTAATACATTCACCACTTAATACTTCTGAATCATCAATATCTCTAATCATTTTTTTCGCCAGCTCTGTCTCAAGCCATTCTGGTTCGTAGCTGTTTTTAAAATAAACATTTGTATTATAAATGCTATTTTTCACATCCCCGTAAATAATACTAAGCACTTATAAATCCCCCGTTCCAAAAGCGTTTTTTCTATATCCATAGACGTTTCATTTTCTCGACCAAACCAAAGGATTTTGATTCCGTTGAATTACGAAAAATAATTATATTCACCTTTTATGGCATTCCAAAAGAGTCACATAAAGTTCCTGCCCCACACGCCTTTGCCCGGCAGTAAATTTTCTTTGCAGCAACTACATCCAAAACACTCATCCCAACGGATTTATAAATAATAGTCTTCCTCTTGTCTAATTTGTTAATCTCTTTATTTTCTAAAAGAACATCTCCCATAAACTCAATCTGCTCCTTATCCACAATTCCTGCTTCAATTGTCTGCGTAAAATCTCCGCTCTCGTCCAATGCAAATGGTAGATCTGTAATTATACGTTCTGCTGCTCGGAATGCTGCATCTGGCAATTCTCTCATAAATGGCCGCCAAGAACCAATCGCAATTATACATTTTCCATAAAAAAGCTTCTCTTCATTCTGAAACAATGGCACTCTCGACTGAGTAGCTGTAATTATAATTTCACTAGATTTAAGAACTTCATCTGCCGACCGACATATTATATAAGTCATATCTTCTATACCTGTCAACGCCTTTAAATTTTGCATAAAGGCTCCATAGTCTTTCTCTCCCCGATTATATAAATATATCCGGTTAATTTTTCTTACAGAAAGTACAAACATTAGTTGATGAAGTCCCTGAACACCACAGCCAATAAGACCAAGACTTTGAGCCTTCTTGCAAGAAAAAGATCGTGCAGCCAATCCCCCTATCGCTCCTGTTCGCAAAGCAGTTAGGACGGATCCATCCATGATTGCACATATTTTCCCATTGTTTTCATCATTCAATATCATAATTCCATTTAAATAGGGCAAACCATGCTTCGAATTTTCTGGAAACTCCGCCAATATTTTAGTTCCAATCAAACCATCCGCCTGACATGGCATATATATCATTGTATTGTCTCCAAACGAAGCTATCATACGCGCTATCATATTACATTCTTTTTGCGCATATAATAAAAATGCTTTTTCTACAGATTCTATCATATCATGGCATGTAACACAGGATCTCATTGCTTTTTCATCCAATACAAGCATATCACTCTCCATAATTGATTCTATCTCGTACTAAATTCAATTTATGTTTCATTGAATTGGAGATACTTTCATTTTCTAATTACTCTTTTCTGTAATTAGAAATATCACCAATTGCACTGTCTGTAGTAAAAGAAATTAATTTCACTAATCGATCGGTTCGATTCATCCATTCATGAGGAGTACTTGCAAAATAGTGTGCCGTATTTCCTTCATGTAGGTCATAACAATGATGCTTCAAAACTACCGTAAGAACCCCCTCCAAAACATAAATTAATTCTTCACCTGCATGACTATAAGGAACTACCTGACCTAAATCACGCCCTGGCAGCAGCGTTACCAACATAGGATAAAATGGATGATTCGCACTTTTCTTTTCTACAAGTCCTTGATAAATGCGTCGGGATTCATCTAAGCGTATCAACATTCTTCCATAACTACGCATAATTATGTTGTCATTTTCTTTATTATCCATGATTAGTGTACTACTATCCACTTCCAGTGCCCGCGATATATTCTGAAGTGTAATAATAGAGGCTGAACACAAACCACGTTCAAGCGTAGAGAGATAACTTACTGATAAATTTGCTTTTTGCCCAAGTTCCTTCAATGTCATCCCTCTATTCAATCTCAATTCTTTAATAAGACTGCCAATTTCACGATGCATTGCCTACTCCTCTTCCTTCTCCAAATATGTTACATACAAAAATGTAGCCAAATACGGTCCTTCATTTCTACAAACAACATTCATTGTTTTATCATGATAAAGACTATCTCCTGGAAACAAGAAATCATCGTTTCCATTTAATTCTATTGTAAGATATCCGCTTAAAATATATATAAAGCCTTCACTATTTAACGGAAATTCCCAGTTTATATGTTTCGGAAGTATCGTCACCTGTTCACATTTTATTCTCTTTCCATCATCATTGTTGCTTAATTGTTTTAAAAAATATGGAACTCCATCCGGGCAACTATATGGCTGCTCACATAGTGCCGTCTGAAACGTCTGATCCTCCAGTACAAGAACATCCATGTTTATATTCAGCACTTCTGAAATTTTTTCTAAAGAAGAAACGGATGGCGCACATCCTCCTCGCTCTACCTGTGACAGATAACTCTCTGACAAACCTGTTGCTTGACTTAATGCTTTTAATGTGATTTTCTGACTTTTTCTGATTTCTCTAATTCTGCCCCCAATATCCACACTCATAAATTCACCCTCTTATTTGTTTCGTTTCAAATATATTCTAATGCAGAGAAGTCAATGATGTCAATCATACAAATGAAGGGAAGCTATTTGCTTCCCCTCATATTTCATTTTATTATATGCGGTGACAGCAAACAAAATGATCTACACCGATCTCCCGCATCTCTGGTTCTTTTTGAGAACAAATAGATTCTGCATATGGACAGCGTGTTCGAAAGCGACAACCTGATGGAACATTTACCGGACTTGGAATTTCTCCCTGAGAATGAATCTGCTGCGGCTTTAACGCTTCTTCTTCCGGCAGAACCACTGGAATAGAAGAAACTAGCATCTGGGTATACGGATGTTCTGGTTTTTGAAAGAATTCTTCAGCAGGTGCTAACTCCATAATACGCCCCAGATACATGATGGCAATACGATCTGCAATATTACGCATCAAACTCATATCGTGCGTTATAAAAAGATATGACATGTCAAATCTGTCCTTCAAATCCATCAACTTTCCTATAATCTTTGCTTGGATCGAAACATCCAACGCAGAAGTAGGTTCATCAAGAATCATTAATTTAGGATTGGTTGTTAAAGCCCTTGCAATCGCTACTAACTGCTTTTCACCACCTCCTAATGAACGTGGACTCTTATAATAACAATCCTGAGGAAGTCCAACTGTATCCAGAATCTCACGTACACGATTCTCAATTTCATTTGAAGGCATCATTTTATGTACCTTCAATGGCATAGCAAGAATATCTCCAATATTTCTCTGAGGATTCAATGATGTACCAGGATCCTGAAAGACGATTTGCATCTTTTTCTTCAACTCCATAGATCGCTTCGTTGCCTGCATGGAAATATCTTCTCCAAGGAAACGAACATCACCTTCTGTAATTCCATGAAGTCCAATAATAGAATATGCAGTTGTACTCTTTCCAGAACCGCTCTCTCCAACTAATCCAACAACCTCATTTTTACGCACGGTAAAACTAATATCATCAATAGCCTTTACAAACAAACCTTTCTTTTTTGTAGGAAAGTATTTTTTCATATGGTTTACAACAAGAATATTTTCTTTCAAATTCGTTTCCATTCCACATCTCCCCCACTACATTTTCACAGACGCACTTTTCTCATAGCGATAACAAGCTACACTATGCCCTTCTCCCATCTCATAAAATCCTGGACTTTCATTATAGCAACGATCTTCTGCATACGGACAACGACCAGCAAAGCGACATCCAGATGGTGGTGTTACATAACTTGGAAGTCGTCCAGGTATTCCTTTCATAGGACTGTCACCCGTCAACTTTGGAATTGAATCCATTAACGCCTGTGTATATGGATGTAAAGGTTGACCCAAAAGCACGTCCGTGGGTGCTGTTTCTACAATATTTCCCGCATACATAATGCAAATCCGGTCTGCCATCATCCTTGCAACACCCATGGAATGGGTAATAAGAATCAAAGACATAGCTTTCTGTTCCGCTAAATCCTTAATCAAATGTAATACCTGATCCTGAATCGTCACATCAAGATTTGTTGTCGGTTCATCTGCAATCATTAATTTGCTTGCCGTTGCTAATGCCATTGCAATGCAAACTCGCTGACGCATCCCGCCAGACAACTGGAATGGATAGTTTTCAAGTATACGTTCCGGATCCGGCATAGAGCAATCCATTAGCGCACGAATCGCTCTTTCCTGAATTTTCTTCTTATCCTTTTGAGATACAACACCTGAATAAAAAATAATATCACGAATCTGCTTTCCGATCGTAAATACAGGATTCAGAGAAGCTGTCGGATCCTGAAAAATCATAGACAGTTTCTGTCCTCGCATTTTGTTTAGTTCTTTTACATTCAATGAGAGAACATCCTGGCCATCAAATATAATTTTCCCCTGTGGAATTCTCGCCTGAGAAGGAAGAACTCTCAAAATGGATTTTACTGTTGTTGTCTTTCCACAACCAGATTCTCCAACCAAACTTATTTTTTCGCCGGGATATACTTTCAAATTCAAACCATTAATTACTTTCGCATATCCCCCATACACCTTATAATCAATATATAGATTCTGTATATCAAGAATCGGCTTACGTTCTTCCATAAACTATGCCTCCTTTGAATTCAACATGTCACTGATGCCGTCACCAAATAGGTTAAATGCAAGAACAATAAACATAATGGCAAGTGCCGGAAAAATTGTCAACCACCAACAATCTGGAAGCAATTTATAACCATCTGAAATCATAGTGCCTAAATCCGGTGCTGGAGGCTGTGCTCCTAATCCTACAAAACTCAGTGTAGACCCCATTAAAATAACAATTCCCATATCCAAAGTCATTTTCGTCAAGATTGTAGACCAACAGTTTGGAAGGATCTCTTTAAGGATAATATGAGAGCGCTTTGCACCAATCAACTCAGCCGATTTAACAAAATATTCATTTCTGACTGAAGATGCTGATCCATATACAAGTCTCGCATACCAGGCCCACCAAGAAAAAGTAATTGCCATCATAGAATGCCATAATGTCGGCGAAAGCAGAGCAGAAACGGCCAGTGCCAGAACTAACGATAGCAAAGACAGTAAAATATCAACGACGCGAATAATCACAGTTGAAATCCATGTTCCCTTATGGTATCCAGCAAGAAGCCCAAATACAACGCCAATGGGAGCCGCAATTCCAATAACGCCTATCCCCATAGCTAACGCATTTCGAAAAGAAAAAATAATACGGCTAAGTACATCCCGTCCAGTTCCATCTGTACCAAACAAATATTCTTTACAAGGAGCCAGTTTTACCGCTGCATAGTTTGTATACGCCTGTGCATGTTCTGGATAAGGAGCTATCACATCCTGAAAGATTGCGATTAGAATCACAAGAATTACGCCCACCAATCCAACCACTGACATTTTGTTTCTAGAAAAACGATACCACATCCGCTTTGCTTTATCGATTCGTGCCTGCTTTTTTGTCAATATTTCTTTTTTCTCTTCTACTTCCGACATAGGAACTCCTCCTTACAAACGATTTCTAGGATCAAGGAATCCGGAAATAATGTCCACTAGAATATTTACCACAAGGAATGCAACCCCAATTACCATAACAACCCCAACAATTGCATTCAAATCTTTATTAAGAATCGCATTCAGACAATATTTCGATATTCCAGGGTAACTAAATACCTGTTCAACAACAAATGCATTGCCTAACATTGCCGCTATGTCCAATGCAATAATGGACACAGACGGTGTTGCTGATGGACGCAGCACATATTGCCACATAACTTTTTTCATCGGAATTCCAGAAGAAATTTCAGCCCCTACAAAGTCTTTACTCATATTATCAAGCATACTACTTCTTGTAATTCTTGCCGATTGCGCAATTCCAGTTAAAGCCAACGCCGTTCCAGGCATAATCAAATGCTTGAAAGCATCCCAAGAAACTGCCGGATTTCCAGTTAATAAACCATCAATAATATAAAATCCCGTAATAGTTGAGATTTTGGGCATTCCAGAAGATATTCGACCAATGGTTGGCAAAATTGGAATCCAAAAGCAGAATATCAACATAAAAAATATCGCCCATACGTAAGAAGGTGTCGCAATTCCAAGATATGATGTCACCCTGATTGTATTATCCAAAATTCCACCTGAACGCCTTGCACAAGCAACTCCCAGACCAATTCCACATACAATTTCCAACACAGCTGCAAATAAAATCAATTCCAGTGTTGCTGGTAAAAAATCTGCAATATCATCAGAGACCGCTCTTTTAGTTTGTGTGGAATTTCCAAAATTTCCCTGAACTGCATCTCGAATCCAATACATATACTGAATGGGAAGTGGATCATTTAAATGATGCTGTTCTCTATAGTTTTCTTTTGCTTCTTCAGATGCTGTACTCCCTAATGCCATCGTTGCTGTATCCCCTGGAATTACTCGTGCAATACAAAAGATCAATACCGATAAGCCCAACAAAACGATGATTGACTGGAGCAATCGCTTTAATACATATTTTAATCCAGACATATTGTTACCTCACATGCAATAGCAACATTTTCGTAAATCGCTTTCAGTTGTGTTTTAGGAATTATGATACGCCGGTTTCCTTTATATCAAAGAATAATTCTCTGCACAATACCCAGAAACCGGCGTATGCTTCTGTCTCAAAAAACAGAACTACTAATTATAAAATTCAATGGTTCGGAAATAAAGACTTCTTCCCATAATCGGAGCATTCTTTTCCGCTTCTGCTTCTGGCCATTTGAAAGCGCTGGACAAATAAGCTCTCTGTTCTGGCCATTCGATCGTCCAAATGGTAGGACAAAGATCATCAATATATCTCTGTGCATCCGCATAAAGACTCATTCTCTTATCATAATCATTCTCTGCTAATGCAGAATCAATCATATCATCCAGCGTATCATCAAGGAGCCATTCGAACTGCGTAAATGTTCCCGCCGTATCCGAATGATAATGCAATTTCAGAACAGATCCCGCCTCGGAATAGCTGTCACTCGGTGCCATAATTGTAATATTAGCAGTAGTTTCCTGACTTGCTGCCTCCGCAATCAAAGTTGCAAACGGAGTAGCTGTAATCGTAATATTAATACCAAGTTCTGCCGCTGCTGATTGAAGAAGCAATGCCAGATCTTCTTCATCTTTTACATCTGTGCTGTAATGCAGATCAATCGTATAATCCCCAATATTGTTGGCATAATTCGAAAGTGCAAGCTCTTCTTTTGCCTTTTCCACATTATAACTGTATGTGTTCAGTTCATCTCCAATTGCTCCCTGATAGGATTTAGATACTGGTCCCTTCGCCTTTTCTGTTCCTGCATAAATATAATTATATGCAGTATCATAATCAAACAAATAGGCCAAGCACTTACGGAGATGAATATCATCAGTGGGTGCTTTTTTAGTATTCATTTCCAGACACATAATACAACCCGAGTAGATATTTGCTACATCAATTCCGTCCATATTTCTGAGTGCTTCCAACGTATCCTGTGTTTCCCATTCATCTGTAATTGAAAGTTCTCCATTACTCATCATTGTACGAATTGTTGCCGCTTCATTTATCGCACGTACAGTAAAACCTTCGGGAGATTTTTCTCCCCATCCCATCCAGTAATCGTTGTACTTTTCACAAGTCACATAGTCGGTAATACTGATTTCCTTGGTCATATAAGGACCAGATCCTGCGTCATTTGTAGCAAGCCACCCTTTTCCGTAATCACCTTTATCGCCATACGAAGAATCGGAACTGTCCACATTTGCCATTACTAACTCTTCATTCAGAACCGCTAGGCGAACCAGAGTTGATACAAATACTGCATATGTCTTTTTCATATGAAAAACAACAGTTGTTGCGTCCGTTGCTTCTGCATAATCCACATAACCATCCCAAAGATAGGACAATCCTTCACCAATTGCCAACGCTCGATTCATAGAAAATGCTACATCTGACGCTTCTAGCGGGGATCCATCATGAAACTTAATATCATCACGAATATGGAAAGTATAGATCAGGCCATCATCTGAACACTCCCAGTCTGTCGCAACATGCGGAATAACAGTTCCATCTATTTCAGTAAATACCAGAGTATCATACACATTAAAGACGATTGAAAGATCAATTGATGAACTTCCAGATGCTGGATCATAGTTTAATGGCAGACTGGCATTTACATTGATCCAGCGATTTGACGATTCTGCGCCACCTGTGTCTTCTGCCTTTGCAGATGATTCTGCTACATTTTTGGCATCTGAATTATCGCTTCCTCCACACCCGGTAAATAAAAGACTAAATGCCATTACCAATGCGATTAATGATTTCTTCTTCATACTTTATTCCTCCTCTCATTTAGCCTTCTCCTCTTAATAACTATGCCAGAGAGCAACGTACCCGCTCGCTCCCCTGGAGCCAGATTCTTTCGCCTATTTCTTCCATCAATTCTTCCTGCTCATAGCTGATGCGTCCAATCACACTAAGACTTAAGGCTCCGTCGTGATAGCTTGGCTTTTCTGCACCATAATAAAATGCCAACGACTCAAATGATTTTGATTCTGGTGTCTTTTCATTTTGATCCCAAGGTCTCCAATAGGTAATATCAAATTTACTCACAATCCCTGTTGAATTTTCTTTCGGTGGAAGTGAATTTGTTTTTATTCCCCAACTAATCTCCCTGCCACACCAACGCGACTGTACTGCCTCAATGGAAATCGGGAGTACTTTTACAACTTCCTCTACTGTTTTGGGTGCCTTTTCCGGATTAAGAAAGCCGTAAAGTATACCCCCTCGTTCAAATTCCAGCTTTATCTTTATCTGGGTCACCTTTTCACCGCCTCTCTTATTTCAGCATAACTGTAACAATATGGCACTCCTCATCTGTATCATTTTTTGTCCAGTGAGGCTCTCCTTTCGGATTAAAATTTACACATCCTGGCTTCATAAGTACTTCTACGCCATCGTTGCAAGCAATTACCTGGCCTTTTATGAAAAGACAGAATTCATCTGCTTCATGAATTGCATACCCTTCTACGGGGATCCGTGTATGAGGCATAATAACATCATACTCAAAAAACATTCATTTTTCTTCAAACATCTTGCGAACCCGACATGCTTCAGACCCGCTAATTGAAATTTCTTCCAGTTTTTTTAAAACATGCATCGTTTGGGCTTCTCCCTAAAATTCCGGTTCTGCTTAAGCAGAACCGGAATTTTTATTTTTATCCTTCTGCTCGTAATTTTTCCGTAGCCTTCACATTCACCGTACCGTCTTCATTAACTTCTACACCGTATGCTATTTTAGCCCGCTCTCGACTAATAAAACGGTTTTTTACATCATATGCCACTTTCTCCGGTTTTCTTTCAAACGGATTCCCATAACCGCCTCCGCCACCAGTTTTCATTTCAACGACCCAGTTTTTACCTAGACGATAATTATTACATTTCAACATGTGTGTTACTACGTTTCCGTGTTCATCATATACAGTAACCTCTGGTCCCTTAGCTTCTTTACCACCGAGCACTCCCCAAGCTGGCATCTTAGAGCGTTCAAACCAAAGATAAAGATTTACACCATCCACTAACGTTCTGTAACTTCGAACAACTCCACATCCGCCTCTGTTCTTACCCGCACCTTCACTATCCTGACGAATAGAATATGTTTCCATAATACATGGAAGAATATGCTCACAGATTTCTGCAGGGAAATTCTTAAAATCGCCATTCTGAACATTGATCAGACAATCTTGTCCATCACCTTCACTATGACCTCCCCATCCACCAACTGTCGGTTCATCATGGGCAAACAACTCACCCGTATCTGGATGAATTCCGGTTAAATAGCAAACCATTGAATCTCCGTAATGGGCACCTGCAGTAAGTTCCGGGCAAGCTTTTTCAAACGCTTTAATCATCAAATCAATCAGCAGTCCCAAATGTGAGAAATACCATGAGAAGGCTGCCGGTTCCTCTGCCGTAAAAATAGTTCTTGGCGGTACAGTAACTGTAAGCCCCCGGAAAGAACCGCCTGTAATTGGAATATTCGGCAGTACAATTTCTTTATACGCTACGCGCACCGCCGAAATTGTCTGTGCCAAAGCCGTATTTGTACTGCCTTTCGCTTGAGGACTAGAACCAGTGAGATCTACATTGATCTTTCGATCGTCATCCACCGTAATCTTTACTTTTACAATAAGTTCATCATCAGTAATTCCGTCATTATCCAGAATTCCTTCTTCGCAATATACTCCAGGAGGAATCTGCTGCAAAAATTCATGTTCTAGAACTGCTGTCTGCTCAAAAATCTCGTGTGTAGCTTTTCTTATTGTTTCAAGCCCAAAGCGATCCAACAATGTATGTAATCTTTTTTCCCCCGTTATGCACCCTGCAATCATACCATTCAAATCGCCATGGGCATTCCTCGTAAAACGGCTATTCATGCAAATAGTGTCAATAACGTCTTTTCTTGGTTTTCCTTGATCAAAGATTTTCAACGGTCCCAGGCGGATTCCCTCCTGAAAAATACTGGTTGAATCCATTGGTGCTAATGGTTCCTTTGAACCAACATCCAGCCAGTGTGCCCGATTTGCAGAAAAACCAACCAATTCTTCATGATAGAAAATAGGTGCAAATACCGTTACATCATTCAAGTGCGTCCCTGAAATATAACTATCATTTAGAATAAAGATATCACCTTCTTTGAAGTAAGAATTACCGCCAAAATAATTCACCGCATAACGAACTGTCTCATCAAGATTTCCCAGAAATAGCGGAACACCAGAACTCTGCCCCAATACATTCAAGTTTTCATCATAAAGTGCTACTGCGCAGTCCTTCATTTCATAAATAATCGGAGTATATGAACTGCGAAACAGGCTAACACACATCTCTTCCGCTGCTGACAAAAAAGCATTTCTGATAATTTCTGTGGTAATCGGATTAAGCTTCTGATCCATTTTTAGCACCTCCTTCATTCTCTCTTGTAATCACCATGCTATTATACGCATCGATGGTAACTTTCCAATAAGGAGGAACAACGGTCGTAGATGTTAACTCTTCTACAATCGCAGGTCCCATAAAACTCTGACCAGGAAGAAGCTGTTCTCTCTGATAAATTTTTGCCTCATAGGAAAGCCCTTTAAAAAGTGCTTTCTGTGATCGTTCTGCTACAGGAATTTCTGAAGAAAGAATCTTTGCTTTACTTTTGGGTTTCTTTTCCAATACACCCAGGCCAACCAAACGTAAATTTACAGATTCAATCTCACCACCCGGATTATTAAATCCATAGATTTGAAGATGTTGTGTATGGAACGATGCTTTCGCCTTTTCAATTGCTGCATCATCAATTTCTCCATTATCAAAAATCACCCGAACAGTATATTCCTGACCAATATAACGAATATCTGCACTTCTTACGAACTGCGCCTGCTCTTTCATGATATTCTGATGCCGAAGAAGTTCCATTGCCTCTGCTGTCATCTCTTCAAATTTTTCTGCTATATCTGCAGCATCTACTTTTTCCAAACTATGCTGATATGTACGCGACAAATCCTGTCGAATATCTGACTGAAGCATTCCCCATGCTGAAAATGTTCCTGGCATCTCCGGAACCAGTACAGTTTTAATTTCCAATTCATCCGCCGTTGTACACGCGTGCATAGGTCCCGCTCCACCAAATGCAACTAAAACAAATTCACGTGGATCAATTCCCTTTCGAATAGTTAACTGCCGAATTGCATCTGCCATCTTTGCATCTGCAATTTCACAGATTCCCTGCGACAGTTCTTCCACGGTCATCTTCAAAGGGTCCGCAACCGTTTTCATAGCTTCGACAGCTGCTGCCTTATCCAACGTCATTTGCCCACCAAGAAAGCCTTCCGGATCAAGATGTCCAAGAACAACATTTGCATCTGTAATTGTAGGATTTTTTCCACCTCTGCCATAGCAAGCGGGCCCTGGCTCCGATCCGGCACTTCTAGGGCCAACACGAAGTCCACCGGCCTCAATCCATGCAATTGAACCACCACCTGCACCGATTGTATGAATGTTCACCATGGGAACTAAAATGGGAAAACCTTCCAGATAAACTTCGTTCGAAATATCAGGCTGGCCATCTACAATCATGCTTACATCGTAACTAGTTCCGCCCATATCTACTCCAATTAAATTGGGATAGCCCAAAAGATTAGAGTATGTCTGATTCCCAACAGCTCCACCCACAGGACCAGACATTAATGTCTGAATCGGAATGTTTTTTGCCACTTCAGCGGTAATTACACCACCACCGCTCTGCATAATATGTACATTTTTCTCAAAATTCTTATTACGCATCCGATCTTCCAAAAGTTCCAGGTACTTCTGAACAATTGGAGCAATATACGCATTAATTACGGTACTGCTAGTACGCTCATATTCACGCCATTCATGTGCAATGCGATGAGAAAGCGAAACCGGAACATCCGGCAAAAATTCATGAAACAGTTTTTCAACTTCCAACTCGTGCGCAGGATTTTCATAAGCATTAATCAAGCACACTGCAATCGAAGTATATTCACCTTTTCGAATTTCTTCTGCTACTGCTTTTACAGAATCTCTGCTGACAGGTTTATATTCTGTACCATCCGTCAAAAGGCGTTCTTCAATTTCAAATGAATCGCAGGGCTTTAAAAGTGGGGTCGGCTTTCGATAACGCATATCAAACATAGGCGGCCGATTTCCACGGGCAATTTCATAAACATCTCGAAAGCCCTTTGTCATTACCAGAGCCACTCTAGCCCCTCTACGTTCCAGAAATGCATTCAAACCTGATGTTGTACCATGAACAAAAAAATCAATTTCATTAAAATCTTTGATCTCTGATCCTATCCCATTCATTACAGCATCTGAAAGGTTTTTAGGAGTCGTCAGCGTCTTTCCCGCCTTATAAACTCCTGTGATCTGATCATAAAAAACCAGATCAGTAAATGTGCCACCAATGTCAGCTGACACCCGGTAACGTTTTTCAGACATATTGTCTCCCTCCTTTTTACTCAAGTATATCCTAACTGCACCATTGCTTTATGATACTATAACAGCTACCAAACAAAACTTATTACAAAAAAATTCTTAATTGCTCTATCCTAATTTAAGAAGCCAGCAACAATACTATCTCTAGAGGGAAGTGCAAATATATATCCTGAGCAACAATAAAATATATATTTGCACTTGCAAGGGGGTGTTTACAGTTTCTATGACTACATTGAAATTAATTACATTCTAAGTTGTTTTACTTCATTTATTTTCGTTTTGATGAAATCATCATATCAGACTCTATGTCACTTGTCAACATCTTTTCTGATAATTTTTATTTTTTTATAGCCAAGAATGATTATTTTGCATACTAAGTTTTAGTGCCTCACTTCTTTATTTTTTTCCCAAAATCATCGAAATTGTCTTTTTTCACATGTTTCTGGCTAAATTCTCGTCATTGTTTGCCAATTTTCTTTTTTCTTTATCATTTATTAAAATTGTGTGTATATTCTTTCTTTTCAAATTCAGTATTACTGAATTTTTTAGCCACGCTATTGCCTTGATGCATATAGTCAAAACGCTTTTTCCGATACTATCCTGAAGGTTTCATAAGACAACATGCAGACTAATAAGTACATTGTACCAAGCCGCTGGCGCGGCGGCTTGGTACAATGTACTTATCAAAGGATCGCTTTCTATTGGCTTCTTTTGATCGGGATGTTCTCACGAACAAAAGAAAGGAAAAAATGTTAGATCCCATTGAAATCACTATGGAAGCTGTAAAAACATTCAGCGATCCGCACTATGACAACGCTGCCAAAAACCTGTTCCTCTATCCTGAAATTCTGGCGCCGATTCTTGCCAATGTCGTACCTGAATATCAGGGAATAAATGCCGAGCAGGTTAAGAAACTTATTGTCAAAAACAGCATACGCAGAGACGGTGTAGATTCCTCATCTGCCCTCATAGCCGCACAGGGGACAGAACCCAGCTCTCTCGGAGAGAAAGTAATTCGCTATGATTCTCATTTCCTGGCGAAAAATCCCCGGCTGAGCAAGAAAAATATGTGTATCTATCTGCATATTGATCTTGAAATGCAGAATGATTACAAGCCGCACATGCCGACTTATCCGCTTGTTACCAGAGGAGTCTACTATGCCGCAAGAGGCCTGGACTCACAGCTTGGAGTCCTGACAGAAAACACGGATTATTCTTCGCTGCAAAAGGTATACAGCATATGGATCTGCCGTGAGAACATCCCTCCGAAGCTGCGGGGAACTGTTAGCTCTTATTCGGTAGAGAAGAGCGATCGATACGGTGTATCTGATGAGCCGAAGAACGACTATGATCTCTTATCGGTTATTCTGATTCGACTGGGAGACGACACGAAAAAAGAACCGATTTTTCAGTATCTGCATGATTTTTTTGCCGGCGACATGAATGGCATGTGCAGATACATCAATATGAGAAAAAACAAAAAACTCGCGAAGGGAGTGAATCAGGTGATGACATTAAGTCAGAGTATTTTCAGCAGGGGAGTACAGGAGGGCGTCGAAAAAGGTCTCGCAAAAGGCGAAATTAAAGGCATTGCCAAAGGAAAAGCCCAGGGCATAACCGAGGGCGAAGCCAGAAACTTCATCTTCAGCGTAAAGACCTTAATGAAGAACACGAAGAAGTCGAAGGAAGAGGTTCTTGCCATGCTGGGTAAGACGAATCAGGATTATATCAACGCACTGCAAATTCTTTCGGATAACAACTAGCGCAGAAAAAAGGGGCTGTCGCACTATCAAATATTTTTTGCTGGGCGGCAGCCCTGCTTTATGCCCAAATGGGGGCGAAATC
>ENA-UOJJ01002601-UOJJ01002601.1-human-gut-metagenome-genome-assembly--contig:-CS66-NODE-2601-length-21849-cov-6.002661_pt1 | contig 21849 bp, 21 predicted proteins | sample MGYA00242343_ERZ723890 | MGnify/ENA metagenome assembly ERZ723890
AAGCCCAACCTCATTGGTAATGAACCAGCTCCGTGAATGTCCGCTCTGGCACAGAGCGAAATTTTTTGATCTCCCCCCCTGAAATCTAAACTTAGTCATGTCACGTTTTTGGGTTTCTAAAATTTTAACTTCGCGTTTTTCGTTGCCGTAAGGGTTATACAGAAATGTCCGTTAAGCAGAGTTCAAAATTGATTGCCGTGATCACGACTGGTTTGAAAGCCGCGCCCAAGCCTGTACAGCTCTGGTTTGCGTTGATTATGAACCTGTCAGCCTAAAGCAAGCGGATGGACGATGAGTATTGGTAATCTTTCAGAGTCCGGAAAAGTTCAGCCCCAGTCTGAACAGGCTTGCTGGCGCCAGTCCAGTTTCATTCAGTCGTGGTTTGGTTCTTACGGCCTGTGCAATCTACCTCATTAGGCACATCGGCCTGCCAGATACCGGCTCGGGGTGTATTTCCGCTCCCACGCTGAATACTGTTCTCAGCAATCCTGGGGTCATCACCTCTTCTGGTGTGCCTTGCGCCATAACATGTCCGTTTGCCATTACCACCAGTTGATCGCAGTACCGGCTAGCCTGATTAAGGTCGTGCAGCACAGCGACCACCGTTTTCCCCTGAGTCCGGAGTTCGCCCATCAACCGCATCAGGTCCACCTGGTGATTGATATCAAGATAGGTGGTTGGCTCATCAAGTAATACAACGGGCGTATTCTGGGCCAGGACCATCGCCAGAAATGCGCGCTGGCGCTGACCGCCGGAAAGCTCGGTTAACCGACGAACGGCAAGATGATTGATCCGGGTCTGGTTCATGGCGACATTAACTCGTGCATTGTCTTCAGCGGAGAGACGCCCCCAGAGTGACAGCCAGGGATTACGACCATACGAAACCAGCTCCTGGACTGTGATCCCCTCTGGCGTTAAATGGTGCTGAGGCAGCAGCGAAAGCCTGCGGGCCAACTGGCGCGATGAGAGCATATTTATGGGATTATCGCCGAGAAATACGGTGCCAGACTGCGGCATTAAAAGCCGCGAAAAACAGTTTAACAGCGTCGATTTCCCGCAACCGTTAGGACCGATCAGGGCGGTGATCTTCCCCGTTGGCAGTGAGAGTGAAACGTCGTTAAGTACCTTGTCTGTCCCGTAACTGACCGTCAGATTTTCAGTTCGTAAAGTCATTTATCGCATTCTCACAAGCAACCAGACAAACCACGGCGCACCGATAATGGCGGTCAGCACGCCAACCGGGAGCTCCAGTGGGGGATGAATAATTCTCGCCAGCAGATCGGCAACCACCAACAGCAACGCACCTGTCAGGGCTGAAACAGGCAGCAGTCTGCGGTGACGTCCACCGGTGATGCTACGCATCATATGCGGCACCACGAGACCAATAAAGCTAATCGGGCCGCAGGCGGCCACGCCGGTAGATGTCATGGCGACAGCTAGTAACAAAGCCCAGAATCGGGTATGGGGCACCGACACACCGAGCGTGGTGGCGCGCGCATCGCCGAGTGCAAGGAGGTCGAGATCGCGGCAAAAACTCAGGCTCAGCGGCAGAAATAAAATCATCAGCGGGATGGCAATCTTCACAAAGCTCCAGTCACGGCCCCATAAGCTGCCGGTCAGCCACAGCAGGGCGTTGTTCACATCCTGCGGGCGCGAGAGCATCAGATAATCCGTCAGGCTGGCCCAGCATGCAGAAAGCGCCACGCCGGTGAGCGCCAGCTTCATCGGCTGGTGGGTCTTTGCCAGCATCTTCAGCAATATCAACCCCGCCATGCCGCCCGCAAAGGCCAGCAGCGGCAGCACCATCACGGGCAGTGACGGCATAAGAAGTAGAGCCCCCACAGAGGCCAGGCTGGCGGCATGGTTAACGCCGAGAATATCCGGTGATGCCAGAGGGTTGCGCACAATCCCCTGTATCAGCACGCCCGCCACGGCGAGGGCTGCACCGACAAACAGTGCCAGCAGCAAGCGCGGCAGTCGGTACTCCATCAATACATAATAATGCTCGCGTCCGGCCTGCCAGTCGGTCAGCAGCGCGCGCCACGGCACGGGGATCACTCCCATATGGAGTGATAACAGCGCACAGCCCGCCAGGACAAGGGTGATGAAAATAACCAGCGCAATTTTCATCCTCGCCTCCTCACAAGCCAGACAAAGCAAGGGCTGCCAATCAGCGCCAGCACTGCGCCTGCGGGCAGATCTCCGGGGAAGGCCAGCGCGCGTGCGAGTACATCTGCCAGCAGCATCAGCGTGGCCCCCAGCAGCATGCTCACTGGCAGTACGTTGCGCTGATCGAAGCCTGCCCAGAAGCGCGCCAGATGTGGCACCAGCAGACCGATAAACGCCACCGGACCTGCCACGCTGACGCACGCACCAACCAGAAGCAGCACTAACATATTGATGACCAAACGTAGCCTCGTCAGGTTCACTCCCAGCGTATGGGCGGTGCTGTCGCTGAGGTTGAGCAGGTTCAGTTGATTCGCCAGCAGCAACACGACAGGGACTGCAGTGACCACCACCGGCAAGAGCTGCCAGACATCCTGCCAGCGGGCGTGGGACACTCCGCCTGCCAGCCAGTAAAAGATGCCGTAAGCATGATCTTCGGCCAGCAGCAGGGTGATGCGGGTAAGGCCCATACAAAAGGCCGACAGCGCGATACCCGCGAGGATCAGTTTGTTTCTGTCATGGGTATGACGAAATCCGCCTCCTGCGGTCATGACCAGCAGCCAGCTCACGCCGCCCCCGCATGCCGCGATGAACGACAGAGAATAGCCTGCAATCGGCGTCGGACTCAGCGCGCTGGTAAGCGCCATAGCCAGCGCCGCGCCGCTGTTAATGCCGAGCAGTGAAGGAGAGGCCATTGGGTTGTGGGTCAGGGTTTGCAGCAGCGTGCCCGCGAGCGCCAGGCTTGCGCCGATCAGAACGGCGACCAGGCTTCGTGGCAAACGAAGGTTTTGCACCAGCGCTTCTGGTAGCGTTGGCGTGTGTCCAGGCAGCAGGGCGCGGGTTGCATCTGCTCCGGAAACAGGAATGGCCGAGTAGCAAAACAGACTCAGCCAGAAAATAATAATAAGTGCTGCAACGGGAAGCCCCCACAGCAGCACCGGGTGTTTTATCGCGGTCATTTCACAACGGTAAGCGGCTGATGGTGGAAGATTTTTACCGTGTCAGCGGCAATACGCTCTGCAGCAAAAATACCGCGCATCCGCGCCCAGGTGTTACTGTCGACCGAAGCAACCTGCTGCTTCTGCGCGGCGGTTAACATCTGCCAGAGCGGATCTTGTTGCCAGCGTTTAACAATGCTCTCTTCGCGATAGTGGGCAACCAGCAGCCAGGCAGGATTGACCGCCAGCAGTTGCTCCAGGCCGATGGACGGCATGGACGCACCCGCCATCGCAGCGGGAACGTTCAGCCCCAGAGAGGCCAGCACGCTGCCGGTCCAGGTCTCCTGAGTATGCAGGTTGAATTGCTGTTCGCGTGATGTGCCAAAGGCCACGCGTGTCCCTTTGGGAAGCTGGCTGGCCCACTGCGCCATCCTCTCTTTATGTTGTTCCAGGCGTGCCTGCATCTCTCGCTTTTTACCCACCATTTCGCCGATGATAGCCGCAGATTGCAAATTTTCAGCGTAGGTTTCGTTGCGGGACTTAAGCAGCAGTACCGGCGCGATTTGCTGCAAGGCGATGTAAACCCCCGCATGGCGACTGCTGTCGGCAATGATCAGGTCTGGTTTCAGAGCGGCAATGGCTTCCAGGCTCGGCTGCGCGCGCGTTCCGACGGACTGCCACGGTTTCAGGTGCGCACGCACTTCGGGCAGGATGCGTTTTGCATCGTTATCGTCGGCAATACCGATCGGGCTGACGTCCACGGCGGCCAGCGCATCGGCGAACGAGAGTTCCAGCACCACAATCCGTTGTGGCGTTTTTTCGAGTGTAAACGTGCCGTGTTCGTCCTGAACCGTGGCGGCAAAGGCGTGGCTGATCACCAGCAGCAGGCCTGCAAAAAGAAAACGGATAAATGCCAACATAATCACATTCCAGCTAAAAGCCCGGCAAGCCGGGCGTTAACACATCAGAACTTCAACGACCCCTGCATATACAGCGTGCGCGGCTGGCCTGCATAGATGCCTTTGTTGTTGTCGTCATAAGAGCGGATGAAGTAGTCCTGGTCGAAGATGTTTTTCACACCGAATGCCAGGTTCAGATCTGCCATCTGCGGGCCAAAGTCATACGCCACGCGTGCGCCCCAGAGCATGAAGCCGGGAATGCGGCCGGTACTGCCGTCGGCGCTCTCTTTCACCGTATTGGCGTTATCCGCAAACTGGCTGGACTGGAAATCGCTGTTCAGATTGAACGTCCAGTTTCCTGGCTTGTAGTCCACGCCCAGCGTGCCTTTATGTTTCGGGGAGAATGGTACCAGATTGCCGTAGGTGTCGCCTTTCTCGCGGATTTCCGCGTTCACATACGCATAGCTGGCGTAGATGGAAACGTTATCAAGCGTTGGCGTTAGCGTACCCAGATCGTAACGTGCCTGCGTTTCCAGCCCGGTATGGCGCGTTTTGCCACGTGCAGTGACGGTGTCGTTGGTCTGGTTGGAGTCGTACTGATTGTTAAAGTTAATCAGGAACAGCCCCATTTCCGCCGTCAGCGCGCCGTCGTCGTAGCGGGTACCGAGTTCCCAGGTTCGCGCTTTTTCCGGTTCCACATTGCCGCTTTGCACAGCCTTGCCAATCTGGCTGTACTGTACGGTGCCGAACGAGCCTTCAGTGTTTGCATAAAGATTCCAGCTGTCAGTCAGGTGATAGAGCACGTTCAACGCCGGAAGCGGTGCGTTATAGCTCACTTCTTCGTGCGTGCCTGTGATGGCGTTGTTCTGGTATGACTCGATATGTTCGAAACGCATACCCGGCGTGATGGTCCAGTTGCCGATGTCGATTTTGTCATCCAGATACCAGGCGTGCGCCTCGGTGCCGGAACGCGTATCGCGGTCGTAAGGGCTTGAGCCGGACGGCAACTGCCCGCTGCTGGTGGCGGTGTAGTAACGCATTTCATGCGTTGATTCATTCACATAGCGATAGCCCACGCCCACTTCGTGCGCGGAAGGGCCGATCATAAAGATCTGGCTGTAGCGTGGCTCAATACCGCGCACCCAGTAGTTACGCGGCGAGAGGGTGATGCGTTTGCCTTGCTCCAGGTAGCCGCTGCGCAGGGTTTGGGTGTAGAACCCTTGAATGTTGAATTTATGCTGGCTGTCTGGCTGGAACTGGTAGCCCAGGCTCGCCAGCTTGCGACGACCCCAGAAGCGGTCATACGGGCGGGTGGATTGCCAGCGATCGGCGTCGTAATCCGCGCGAGACAGGCCACCGGGCATGTCGGCTTCACCGTCGTAATATTGCAGCAGGCTGTTGAAGGTGTGCACCTCATCCGGCGCATATTTGCTTTTCAGCATCAGGTCGTCGATGCGGGTGGCGCTGTGCTCGCGCCAGTCACTGCCGCGCGTGCCGGAGTAGAGCAGCGCGGTGCCAAAACCGTTGTCCGCTGTGCCGCCCACCATCAGGTTGTGCGTCTCTTTCGGGTTGTTTTGTGAAGAGGTTGGGCTGAGCAGACCTTCCACGCCCGCCTCGATACCAAAGTCCTGCGGAATGGCACGGGTAACAAAGTTCACCACGCCGCCCACGCTCTGCGGTCCGTAACGCACCGCACCACCACCGCGTACCACGTCAATGGCATCCATGTTGCCGAGCGAAACGGGAGCCAGTGAAAGCTGCGGCTGACCGTAAGGGGCGAAGGGGACGGGGATGCCGTCCATCAGGACGGTCGAGCGGCTGGCGAGGCGCGGGTTCAGGCCCCGGATGCCAAAGTTCATCGCCAGGTCGTGGCTGCCGGTGCCGTTGTTTTCCGGCGCGCTGACGCCAGGGATGCGGTTAAGTACCTCACGCATGGTGGTTGCGCCGGTTTTGGCGAAATCCTCACGGCGGATCACGTCACGCGCGCCAGCATGTTCAAATACGTCGTTTTCACGCGCATCACCCAGCCAGTCGCCGACCACGGTCAGGGCATCTTCTTTTGGTGCGGGCGCGGGCTCCAGCGTCCAGCTGTTATTTCCCAGCGGTTTTACCTGCAGTCCGCTGCCGTCCAGCAGTTGTTGCAGGCCGCTCTCGACGTCGTAATCGCCGTGCAGGCCGTTGCTCTGCTTGCCGCGCGTCAGGCTGGCGTCAACCGAGAGGGTAAATCCGCTGTGTGCGGCATACTGATTGAGCGCTTTATCGAGCGATCCCGGTGCGATATTAACCTGTGCAGCAAAAGCGGAAAACGAGAGACCGGCCAGCGGCAGCAGGCTCAGGCGAATGGCGTTAACCAAAGGTGTTGTTTTACGAAAAACGCGTAACGGCGTCATACCTTCCCCATCATCATTTTTGTTGTGTTCAGCTATGAGTCGAACGAGAAGGGTAAAAAGGACAATCGAAATAAGAATTATTTTCCTTACAGTGGTGAAATGTTTATCCAGTACCGCGTAATAGACTGAATTTTAACGGGAAGCGTTTGCGCGATAACGTTCAGGATCGCATCGGTATTTTTCAGCGGGAACGTCCCGCTCAGGCGCAGCCCGGCAACGGCGGGATCGCAGCGCAGCACGCCGTTGCGGTAACGGGTTAGCGTGGCTATCACCTCACCCAGCGGTTTATCGCTGAAGCTCAGGATGTCCTTCGTCCAGCTTGTACTCTCGTCATCCAGCGGTTTCACTGCGCCAAACTCAGAGGCGCTGAACTGCAGGCTTTCACCAGCGTTCACGATGCGTTTTTGCGCGGGGGCACTGGCGAGAAGCACTTCCACAGCGTGCTGCTGAACGTCAAGCTGCGTGAAATTATCCTGCTGGCGGACGGTAAATTCTGTCCCTAAAGCAGTGAGCTGGCCCTGACGGGTCAGGACACGGAAGGGGCGTTGCAGGGCATCTTTCGCGGTAGTAATGGCGATTTCACCGTACCAGAGCCGGACGGTGCGCTGATGCGCATCAAAACGCACATCCGCCGCGCTTTGGGTATTCAGCGTGAGCAGGGAGCCATCTTCCAGTTGCTGACGGCTGACTGTGCCTTTGGCGGTGCGGTAATCTGCCCGCAGACCTTCGCCGGTTTCCGACTGCCAGAGCTGCCAGCCTCCGCCAGCGCCGAGCAACAGCAGTAATCCTTTCATCACGTGACGGCGGGTGAGGCGGGTATCGTGCAACGCCCGGCTGGCAACGTCGCCAGGCACACCGCCAAGCTGGTTGCGCAGGTTTTCAACCTGCTGCCAGGCCCACTGGTTATCCTGATCCTGTTCATACCACTGTTGCCAGCGCGCTTCCTGTTGTGGGCTGACGCGCTCGCCGCTTAGCACGGCATACCAGTGGGAAGCTGAACGCAGCGCCTGACGGCGGGAATCGGTTAACAAAGGATTCATAACCCATACTCCAGACGGAACAGCAGGCAGTGCTCGACGGCTTTCGCCACGTATTTTTTCACGGAGCTGATGGAAACACCGAGTTTGTGCGCAATCTCGCTGTATGTCAGACCATCCAGTTGCGAAAGCAGAAACGCTTCACGTGTTTTGCCGTTTAGCCCGTCCAGCATGCTGTCGAGGAGTTGTAGGGTCTCGAGTTGGCTTTCGCGTTCCTCAGGTGAAGGCGCTCCCCCCTCCGGCATAAGCGCCAGCATCTCCAGATACGCTTTTTCCAGCGCGTTTCGGCGAAACAGGTCCACCATCACGCGTTTGGCGATAGTGCAGAGGAAGGAGCGAGGATCGCGGATCGTCGAGAGCGTTTCGCTGACCATTACCCGCAAAAAAGTGTCCTGGGCAATGTCATCTGCATCAAAAGCAGACTGGAGTTTGCGCGTCAGCCAGCTTTTCAACCAGCCGTGATGTGTGCCATAAAGCGACTCGAACGTTAAGGAAGCTGTGGTAGTGGCGCGGTCAGACATGCGGAGTGCATCAAAAGTTAATTATCACGTAGTCATATTAATATGAGAATGGTTATCATTACAATTGGAAATAAAATTGTTTCCAATAGACATTTTTAACATGTTGTTTTCTAAGTGTTATAAGGTAGGTATAAAATGGGATGGAGCCTCTGCTTCTGGCATGTGTCGGTCAGAATGACTCATGATGTGGTCTGCTATTATTGACATCCTCAGTGCCCTAAAGGATGGGGATTTCGGTAATGATCTTACCCAGCAATAGTGGACACGCGGCTAAGTGAGTAAACTCTCAGTCAGAGGTGACTCACATGACAAAAACAGTATCAACCAGTAAAAAACCCCGTAAACAGCATTCGCCTGAATTTCGCAGTGAAGCCCTGAAGCTTGCTGAACGCATCGGTGTTACTGCCGCAGCCCGTGAACTCAGCCTGTATGAATCACAGCGCTACAACTGGCGCAGTAAACAGCAAAATCAGCAGACGTCTTCTGAACGTGAACTGGAGATGTCTACCGAGATTGCACGTCTCAAACGCCAGCTGGCAGAACGGGATGAAGAGCTGGCTATCCTCCAAAAGGCCGCGACATACTTCGCGAAGCGCCTGAAATGAAGTATGTCTTTATTGAAAAACATCAGGCTGAGTTCAGCATCAAAGCAATGTGCCGCGTGCTCCGGGTGGCCCGCAGCGGCTGGTATACGTGGTGTCAGCGGCGGACAAGGATAAGCACGCGTCAGCAGTTCCGCCAACACTGCGACAGCGTTGTCCTCGCGGCTTTTACCCGGTCAAAACAGCGTTACGGTGCCCCACGCCTGACGGATGAACTGCGTGCTCAGGGTTACCCCTTTAACGTAAAAACCGTGGCGGCAAGCCTGCGCCGTCAGGGACTGAGGGCAAAGGCCTCCCGGAAGTTCAGCCCGGTCAGCTACCGCGCACACGGCCTGCCTGTGTCAGAAAATCTGTTGGAGCAGGATTTTTACGCCAGTGGCCCGAACCAGAAGTGGGCAGGAGACATCACGTACTTACGTACAGATGAAGGCTGGCTGTATCTGGCAGTGGTCATTGACCTGTGGTCACGTGCCGTTATTGGCTGGTCAATGTCGCCACGCATGACGGCGCAACTGGCCTGCGATGCCCTGCAGATGGCGCTGTGGCGGCGTAAGAGGCCCAGGAACGTTATCGTTCACACGGACCGTGGAGGCCAGTACTGTTCAGCAGATTATCAGGCGCAACTGAAACGGCATAATCTGCGTGGAAGTATGAGCGCAAAAGGTTGCTGCTACGATAATGCCTGCGTGGAAAGCTTCTTTCATTCGCTGAAAGTGGAATGTATCCATGGAGAACACTTTATCAGCCGGGAAATAATGCGGGCAACGGTGTTTAATTATATCGAATGTGATTACAATCGGTGGCGGCGGCACAGTTGGTGTGGCGGCCTCAGTCCGGAACAATTTGAAAACAAGAACCTCGCTTAGGCCTGTGTCCATATTACGTGGGTAGGATCAGAAAGCCTTTTTTGGGTTGATCGACTTTAAGAACAGGAATATGAAAATATCGGATTGAACGAATTGCTAGTTGAATTAGCTGAATATAATAAAAGGATAGATTCATTATCGAACAAACAAATTCTGTACAGGAGTCCCGGCTGAATGTTTACATGGCGGGGAATCGTAATATTGAAAGGTATAAGAGTGGTTTGTTTTCAATGGACAGAGTCATTCTTGATGACGTTCTATATTCATTGAGCCTACGATACAGAGTGAATCTATCAGAAAACGTAGTTGAAAAATTTATTGAAAGCGATAGCAAAGAGAAGGTTGAACATCTCAGGAAGGAAATTGCTAGGTTTATCAGGTTTGCTAAAGAAAACTTTGATCTTATCCGTGGAGAGTTTATCGTTTTTGTACGAAGAGAATCCTCTATTAAAGATTCGGAGAGAGCTAATGGAATTTTAGAAGATAACTCTGATACTAATTTCCTATTTCGATATCTCCCCCCTAATATTGCCCGTCTGTATGAAAATAGACTATCCGTACAGAATATAGAACGTCTGGGCAATACAAATAAAATTCGGTTGTTAAACAGAAATGTTTTAACGAATGAAATTATGTTGAAAATTAAAGACTGCGAAAGCACGTATACAAATGGATATATGTATCAATATATAAATAATGCCATTGATAATGATGATGGCACCATATCTATGGAAATTGTCATGGGAAAGCATAGCGGAAAAAAGTTATGAACGGTGGGTGCAGGGAGCAAAAAATCGTACAGTTCTCTTTCATTATAAAAACATTATTACTGATCTTAACCAAGCGCATTCATGCAGAGCGTCCCTGGGCGCATATTGCCCATTTCATGGAGAAATTCTTCGTAAACTGGATCAAAGGAATGAAGTTCAGAGGGTTAAACTCTCTATTGACGTTCCATTTCTAGAGGGGCTTACTCCAAGTGAACTCTACAAAATTAGAACTGACTACGAATCGAGTTTTAATGCCTTCCGCTCTGTGCTACGTGAAGCTGCGTATGACATAGAAGCAGAAAGTGACCCATATAAGAGGTAGCTGATAAATCAGCATTTTGTCGAGCGCATATGGGATGAAGGATTGACCGATATTGAGCAAAAAATACAGACCTATAAGCGGAAAAGTAATAAAGAACTTTTTCTTAACATTGCGCCATCATTGATAGGTTTTATTGGGGCACCAAATCCAGTGTCGTTGGCTACAGGAGCCTTTACGATTCTAAAAGAGGTTTTTAATATAACAAGCCACTCTTCAGAAATAAAGAGTCACCCTTCATATTTCCTTCTCATGACGTCAAAAGGCAAAAATAAATTTTATGACTGAAGCAGTAGAAAATATTGTGAAAATATATTCACTTAAGCAAAAAGGTTGAGGGGCTGCCGGATCTGTTATTAACGGGGAGCTAATTACTTTGCCGAGTAAAGCAACTCGGCAAAGTAGCATAGACTTGAGTGAATTATTAGATTTTAACTAGTTCGCTAGTCTCTACTGAAGCTCTCAAATTAATGGCAGGCTCCTGTGAGCCAACTCGGTATGTGTAAGACTGAGGGTGATCTCTGGCAATGTCAATGAGATCGATTAGAGCCTCAGTTGCTCTCAGAGCTTCATTTGGAAGTTCTCGAGGCTCGAAGCTACTGAGTGTGCCGGGCTTCATATGTGCAATCTGCTCATGCCTAATCTTTAATACTGGTTCTGCGAGTGCAAGGAACTTTTCAGCTGCCAATTTCACAGCCTCTGGTGAAGCAGAATACGAGCCGCGTTTCAAAAACATTGATACAGATCTCACATCTTTCCTTTTATCCGCAAGACGCGCTAAACGGATCACCAACATTTCCAACAATGCATTGAGGGCTACCAACTGATTGGCAAGCTCATATCTTGTACTGCTATTAGTAAGGCCTTCCATCAACCGCTGATACGTATAGATGGTTGTTAGGATATGCCATGCTTCTGCTTCCATTTCTTCAAGAATCGTCATAAATACTCCACAATGGTCTGATAGTTATCATGCAGATATCTAAATAACCAATTTAAACTAATTTTATAATTCAACACGTAGCACATGATACTGAATCACTACGTATAAATTAGATACTTTAGGATTTTATTTGGACAAGCCCGCCCCGGAAGACAATTCTACCTTAGTGTATATAAGGACCGCTTATGGCACAGAGCGGACTGTCAGATGAGGTTTAGTTCTGTACTAATGAGCCGATACAAATTAGCTGCATATACCTGCATTCCAAATAATTTTAGGCAGATATTATCTCCGTGAGTCCCCTGCCACCTTTCCGGTGTGCGGGGTTTTGTCTTTTTCACCGGGAATACATGTATGAATCCGTCTGATGCCATTGAGGCAATTGAAAAACCGCTCTCCTCCCTGCCTTACTCACTTTCCCGTCACATCCTGGAACATCTGCGCAAACTCACCAGCCACGAACCCGTGCCTGGCATTATGGGTAAAAGCGGGGCCGGTAAATCCTCACTCTGTAATGCACTGTTTCAGGGGGAGGTCACCCCGGTCAGTGATGTTCACGCCGGCACCCGGGAAGTACGGCGCTTCCGTCTGAGTGGCCATGGTCACAGCATGGTTATCACTGACCTGCCCGGGGTGGGCGAGAGCCGGGACAGGGATGCAGAGTATGAAGCCCTGTACCGTGACATTCTGCCTGAACTTGACCTGGTACTGTGGCTGATTAAAGCCGATGACCGTGCCCTGTCTGTGGATGAGTATTTCTGGCGACACATCCTGCACCGGGGACATCAGCAGGTGCTGTTTGTGGTGACGCAGGCCGACAAAACGGAGCCCTGCCATGAATGGGATATGGCCGGCATTCAGCCTTCTCCCGCACAGGCACAGAACATTCGGGAGAAAACGGAGGCGGTATTCCGTCTGTTCCGGCCCGTACATCCGGTTGTTGCCGTATCGGCCCGCACCGGCTGGGAACTGGATACGCTGGTCAGTGCGCTAATGACAGCACTTCCCGACCATGCCGCCAGTCCCCTGATGACCCGCCTGCAGGACGAGCTGCGCACGGAATCTGTCCGCGCTCAGGCCCGTGAACAGTTTACCGGTGCGGTGGATCGGATATTTGACACGGCGGAGAGCGTCTGTGTTGCCTCTGTTGCCCGTACGGTTCTGCGTGCCGTCCGTGACACGGTGGTCTCTGTTGCCCGCGCTGTATGGAACTGGATTTTCTTCTGAACAGTCTGCCAGGGAAATGCCTGATAACATTACGTTAACCAACTGAAAACATGACACAAACCCCTCATACTCCTCCTGTTTCTCTTGCGTGACCGCCCTGCTATCAATAGAATAAAACGATCGATAAAACAGGTATCGATCGTTACTATCGATCATTTATAGTGGTTAATGGTCTGCGAAAAGGCAGCTGAATCTCTTCATCATGCAGAACGGAATTGCACACAACGGACTGATACTTCTCTGGCGGATGAGAGAGGGGAAGCATTTATGTCCGGGAAAAACCACTTTATCTGACCATGCTGTTTTGTACCTGCCGGTATCCACTTTTGTGGGTACCGGCTTTTTTATTCACCCTCTGTAAGGAAAAGCTGATGAAACGACATCTGAACACCAGCTACAGGCTGGTATGGAATCACATTACGGGCACCCTGGTGGTGGCTTCCGAACTGGCCCGCTCACGGGGAAAACGCGCCGGTGTGGCGGTTGTGCTGTCTCTTGCTGCTGTCACATCAGTCCCGGCACTGGCTGCTGACACGGTTGTACAGGCGGGAGAAACCGTGAACGGCGGAACACTGACAAATCATGACAACCAGATTGTTCTCGGTACGGCCAACGGAATGACCATCAGTACCGGTCTGGAGTATGGGCCGGATAACGAGGCCAATACCGGCGGGCAATGGATACAAAATGGCGGTATCGCCAACAACACTACTGTCACCGGTGGTGGTCTTCAGAGAGTGAATGCCGGAGGAAGCGTTTCAGACACGGTTATCAGTGCCGGAGGCGGACAGAGCCTTCAGGGGCAGGCAGTGAATACCACTCTGAACGGCGGTGAGCAGTGGGTACATGAAGGCGGGATTGCAACGGGTACCGTCATTAATGAGAAGGGCTGGCAGGCCGTCAAATCCGGCGCAATGGCAACCGACACGGTTGTGAATACCGGCGCGGAAGGGGGACCGGATGCAGAAAATGGTGATACCGGGCAGTTTGTTCGCGGAAATGCCGTACGTACCACTATCAATGAAAATGGTCGTCAGATTGTGGCTGCTGAAGGAACGGCAAATACCACTGTGGTTTATGCCGGCGGCGACCAGACTGTACATGGTCACGCACTGGATACCACGCTGAATGGGGGGTACCAGTATGTGCACAACGGCGGTACGGCGTCTGGCACTGTTGTAAACAGTGACGGCTGGCAGATTGTCAAAAACGGGGGGGTGGCCGGGAATACCACCGTTAATCAGAAGGGCAGACTGCAGGTGGACGCCGGTGGTACAGCCACGAATGTCACCCTGAAGCAGGGCGGCGCACTGGTTACCAGTACGGCTGCAACCGTTACCGGCATAAACCGCCTGGGAGCATTCTCTGTTGTGGAGGGTAAAGCTGATAATGTCGTACTGGAAAATGGCGGACGCCTGGATGTGCTGACCGGACACACAGCCACTAATACCCGCGTGGATGATGGCGGAACGCTGGATGTCCGCAACGGTGGTACCGCCACCACCGTATCCATGGGAAATGGCGGTGTACTGCTGGCCGATTCCGGTGCCGCTGTCAGTGGTACCCGGAGCGACGGAAAGGCATTCAGTATCGGAGGCGGTCAGGCGGATGCCCTGATGCTGGAAAAAGGCAGTTCATTCACGCTGAACGCCGGTGATACGGCCACGGATACCACGGTAAATGGCGGACTGTTCACCGCCAGGGGCGGCACACTGGCGGGCACCACCACGCTGAATAACGGCGCCATACTTACCCTTTCCGGGAAGACGGTGAACAACGATACCCTGACCATCCGTGAAGGCGATGCACTCCTGCAGGGAGGCTCTCTCACCGGTAACGGCAGCGTGGAAAAATCAGGAAGTGGCACACTCACTGTCAGCAACACCACACTCACCCAGAAAGCCGTCAACCTGAATGAAGGCACGCTGACGCTGAACGACAGTACCGTCACCACGGATGTCATTGCTCAGCGCGGTACAGCCCTGAAGCTGACCGGCAGCACTGTGCTGAACGGTGCCATTGACCCCACGAATGTCACTCTCGCCTCCGGTGCCACCTGGAATATTCCCGATAACGCCACGGTTCAGTCAGTCGTGGATGACCTCAGCCATGCCGGACAGATTCATTTCACCTCCACCCGCACAGGGAAGTTCGTACCGGCAACCCTGAAAGTGAAAAACCTGAACGGACAGAATGGCACCATCAGCCTGCGTGTACGCCCGGATATGGCACAGAACAATGCTGACAGACTGGTCATTGACGGTGGCAGGGCAACCGGAAAAACCATCCTGAACCTGGTGAACGCCGGCAACAGTGCGTCGGGGCTGGCGACCAGCGGTAAGGGTATTCAGGTGGTGGAAGCCATTAACGGTGCCACCACGGAGGAAGGGGCCTTTGTCCAGGGGAATAAGCTGCAGGCCGGTGCCTTTAACTACTCCCTCAACCGGGACAGTGATGAGAGCTGGTATCTGCGCAGTGAAAATGCTTATCGTGCAGAAGTCCCCCTGTATGCCTCCATGCTGACACAGGCAATGGACTATGACCGGATTCTGGCAGGCTCCCGCAGCCATCAGACCGGTGTAAGCGGTGAAAATAACCGCGGCCGGCTCAGCATTCAGGGCGGTCCTCTCGGTCACGCTAACAACGACGGTATTGCCCGTGGAGCCACGCCGGAAAGCAGCGGCAGCTATGGCTTCGTCCGTCTGGAGGGTGACCTGCTCAGAACAGAGGTTGCCGGTATGTCTCTGACGACAGGGGTGTATGGTGCTGCAGGCCATTCTTCCGTTGATGTTAAGGATGATGACGGTTCCCGCGCCGGCACGGTCCGGGATGATGCCGGCAGCCTGGGCGGATACCTGAATCTGACACACACGTCCTCCGGCCTGTGGGCTGACATTGTGGCACAGGGAACCCGCCACAGCATGAAAGCGTCATCGGACAATAACGACTTCCGCGCCCGGGGCTGGGGCTGGCTGGGCTCACTGGAAACCGGTCTGCCCTTCAGTATCACTGACAACCTGATGCTGGAGCCACAACTGCAGTATACCTGGCAGGGACTTTCCCTGGATGACGGCCAGGATAACGCCGGTTATGTGAAGTTCGGGCATGGCAGTGCACAACATGTGCGTGCCGGTTTCCGTCTGGGCAGCCACCACGATATGACCTTTGGTGAAGGCACCTCATCCCGTGACACCCTGCGCGACAGTACAAAACACGGTGTGAGTGAACTGCCTGTGAACTGGTGGGTACAGCCTTCTGTTATCCGCACCTTCAGCTCCCGGGGAGACATGAGCATGGGTACAGCCGCAGCCGGCAGTAACATGACGTTCTCACCGTCCCAGAATGGCACGTCACTGGACCTGCAGGCCGGACTGGAAGCCCGTGTCCGGGAAAATATCACCCTGGGCGTTCAGGCCGGTTATGCCAACAGTGTCAGCGGCAACAGCGCTGAAGGCTATAACGGTCAGGCCACGCTGAATGTGACCTTCTGACAGAACCATCGCCTCTTTGTGGTCCCGATCATCATGATCGGGACCCGGACCGGCGCAACGGATATTCAACGCCACATTCGCTGGCATTAACAATAACATGATATTCATCACGGAGTGACTATGTTACAGATAGTCGGCGCGCTGATCCTGCTGATAGCAGGATTTGCCATTCTTCGCCTTTTGTTCAGAGCATTAATCAGCACGGCTTCTGCGCTGGCAGGGCTTATATTGCTGTGTCTGTTCGGCCCGGCCTTACTGGCTGGCTATATCATCGAACGCATAACCCGGTTGTTCCATATTCGCTGGCTGGCAGGCGTATTTCTGACGATTGCCGGAATGATCATCAGCCTCATGTGGGGACTTGATGGTAAACATATCGCGCTGGAGGCTCACACCTTTGACTCTGTGAAATTTATTCTGACCACCGCTCTCGCCGGTGGTCTGCTGGCTGTTCCCCTGCAGATCAAAAACATTCAGCAGAACGGGATCACACCAGAAGATATCAGCAAGGAAATTAACGGGTATTACTGCTGTTTTTATACTGCCTTTTTCCTTATGGCGTGTTCTGCATGCGCACCATTGATCGCGTTACAGTACGATATTTCACCGTCACTGATGTGGTGGGGCGGGTTGTTGTACTGGCTGGCTGCATTAGTGACGCTGCTATGGGCGGCCAGCCAAATCCAGGCGCTGAAAAAACTGACCTGTGCCATCAGCCAGACACTGGAAGAACAACCGGTGCTCAACAGTAAATCGTGGCAGACCAGTTTGCAAAACGATTACAGCCTTCCTGACTCACTGACGGAGCGCATCTGGCTGACGCTCATTTCTCAACGGATTTCCCGGGGAGAGCTGAGGGAATTTGAACTGGCAGACGGAAACTGGTTACTGAACAATGCCTGGTATGAAAGAAACATGGCAGGGTTTAACGAACAGTTGAAAGAGAACCTGTCATTCACACCTGATGAACTGAAAACGCTCTTCCGGAACCGCCTGAATTTATCACCGGAAGCGAATGACGATTTTCTCGATCGTTGCCTGGACGGCGGTGACTGGTATCCGTTTTCAGAAGGTCGCCGTTTTGTATCATTCCACCACGTGGATGAGCTTCGTGTCTGTGCCTCCTGCGGGCTGACAGAAGTACATCATGCCCCGGAAAATCATAAGCCGGATCCGGAATGGTACTGCTCCTCTCTTTGTCGCGAAACAGAAATACTGTGTCAGGAAATTTATGAACGCCCTTACAACTGTTTTATTTCCGATGCAACGGCGAATGGTCTGATTCTCATGAAACTGCCGGAAACCTGGAGTACAAATGAGAAAATGTTTGCTTCCGGAGGGCAGGGACATGGGTTTGCCGCTGAACGGGGAAACCATATTGTCGACAGAGTCCGTCTGAAAAACGCACGGATCCTCGGTGATAATAATGCCAGAAATGGAGCAGACAGACTGGTCAGCGGAACAGAAATCCAGACGAAATATTGTTCAACTGCAGCCCGTAGCGTCGGTGCGGCATTCGACGGACAAAACGGACAGTATCGTTACATGGGAAATAATGGCCCCATGCAACTGGAAGTCCCCCGTGATCAGTATGCCGGCGCTGTTGAAACCATGAGGAATAAGATCCGCGAAGGTAAAGTACCCGGTGTAACCGATCCCGCAGAAGCGTCCCGGCTGATTCGTCGGGGACATCTGACTTATACCCAGGCCCGTAATATCACCCGGTTCGGGACCATCGAATCGGTCACTTATGATATTGCCGAGGGTTCGGTTGTCAGTCTGGCGGCCGGAGGGATCAGTTTTGCCCTGACGGCATCGGTCTTCTGGCTCAGCACTGGCGATCGCGATGCTGCCCTGCAGACAGCTGCTGTCCAGGCAGGAAAAACCTTCACCCGCACACTGGCTGTCTACGTCACAACCCAGCAACTTCACCGGCTCAGTGTTGTTCAGGGTATGCTGAAGCACATTGATTTTTCGACTGCCAGCCCGACTGTCCGACTGGCTCTTCAGAAGGGGACTGGTGCAGGAAATATCAGTGCCCTGAACAAAGTAATGAAGGGTACGCTGGTGACATCTCTGGCACTGGTAGCTGTCACAACCGGCCCTGACATGATCAAAATGTTGCGGGGACGGATCTCCGGTGCGCAGTTCATCAGGAATCTTGCCGTGGCATCTTCCGGTGTGGCAGGTGGAGCTGTCGGGTCAGTGGCGGGCGGGATACTGTTCAGTCCACTGGGACCATTTGGTGCACTGACAGGGCGTGTGGTTGGCGGTGTTCTGGGGGGAATGATTGCCTCCGCTGTATCAGGAAAAATTGCCGGAGCGCTGGTTGAAGAAGATCGCGTCAAAATTCTGGCAATGATTCAGGAGCAGGTGACATGGCTTGCCGGCAGTTTCCTGCTGACCGGACATGAGATTGAAAATCTGAACGAGAATCTGGCCCGTGTTATCGATCAGAATGCTCTGGAGATCATTTTCGCCGCCGGTATACAACAACGGGCCGCGACCAATATGTTAATCAAACCACTGGTGGTCAGTATCATCAGGCAACGCCCCGTCATGGAATATGATGCATCCCATCTCGGCAATATGGTTAACCGACTGGAAGAAGCATTCCCCCCGGAGCTCCCGGCATAACGTGTGTTCTGCTCCTTTTAGGTTTTATCACCTGATTTGCCAGTGTCATCGTCATGACTCAGAGAGGTAAATACCATGATTCACCTGTTCAAAACCTGCATTATTACTGGCGTCATTCTGGGGTTAACGTGGTCTGCCCCACTCCGGGCACAGGATCAACGTTACATCGGTATACGCAATACAGATACGATATGGCTCCCGGGAAATATTTGTGCTTACCAGTTCCGGCTGGATAATGGCGGAAACGGTGAAGGATTTGGCCCCTCACCATCACTCTGCAACTCAAAGACAAATATGGTCAGACGCTGGTGACCAGAAAAATGGAAACGGAAGCTTTTGGTGACAGTAATGCCACGCGAACCACAGACGCATTTCTGGAAACGGAGTGCGTGGAAAATGTCGCCACAACCGAAATCATTAAAGCAACTGAAGAAAGTAACGGCCATCGTGTCAGTCTGCCGTTATCGGTTTTCGATCCCCAGGACTACCATCCACTGCTAATTACCGTTTCCGGAAAAAACGTTAACTGATCCCTGAAGTCAGTTTCATGCTTCAGCCTCTGTCACAACGCGTGGCAGAGGCTTTTTATTTATCAGGAGAAAACAGATATGCCGGGTTACACAGAGTATGTCCTGGCTGAAGGATCTTTCTCATACGGGCAGGCGGTTGCTGTCATAACAGCTTACCGCAATGTGTTTATCCAGGATGACCCGGGAATGCATTTCCGTCGGATTATCCGCAACACGGAAGGTCAGCGACGCTGGCGCTGCCGGAATTCTGAACCCGATGCCGGAAAGGTGCTTAATACGCGGCTCGCCAGTGACGGTCTTCTCAGACAATAAACGTCATTCATTTCACCCATCAGGCCGCGTCTTCTCCGGGAGACGTGGCTTTTTCATTTATTACACCAGTAAATCTTAACCACCGATAAGGAGCAAATTATGCGACTAGCCAGTCGTTTTGGTTATACGAACCAGATACGCCGTGACCGTCCGCTGACACACGAAGAACTGATGCACTATGTTCCCAGTATTTTCGGTGAAGACCGGCATACTTCCCGCAGTAAACGATATGCGTACATTCCCACCATCACCGTACTGGAAAGCCTGCAGCGGGAAGGCTTTCAGCCATTCTTCGCCTGCCAGACCCGTGTGCGCGACCCGGGCCGCCGGGGATACACCAAACACATGCTGCGTCTGCGGCGGGCCGGAGAGATAAACGGAGAGCATGTCCCTGAAATTATTCTTCTCAACTCTCATGACGGTACCTCCAGCTACCAGATGCTGCCGGGTTACTTCAGGTTCGTCTGCCAGAACGGCTGCGTCTGTGGTCAGTCTCTGGGGGAAGTGCGTGTTCCACACCGGGGAGACGTAGTGGAGAAAGTTATTGAAGGGGCTTACGAGGTGGTGGGCGTGTTTGACCGGATAGAGGAGAAGCGTGATGCCATGCAGTCGCTGGTCCTGCCGCCACCGGCACGCCAGGCGCTGGCACAGGCGGCACTGACTTACCGTTATGGTGACGAACATCAGCCCGTCACCACCGCCGACATTCTGACGCCACGACGCCGGGAGGATTACGGTAAGGACCTGTGGAGTGCTTATCAGATCATTCAGGAGAATATGCTGAAAGGCGGGATTTCCGGTCGCAGTGCCAGAGGAAAACGTATCCATACCCGTGCCATTCACAGCATCGACACCGACATTAAGCTCAACCGCGCATTGTGGGTGATGGCTGAAACGCTGCTGGAGAGTATGCGCTGATGCCGTTTCCCTGAAAGCGCAGTTCTGACTCACGTCTGTCCCTTCCCCCGGGATTTCTTCCATTCATTTACTTTTTATAAGGAATAATCTCATGACAACCGTCTTGCATAATTCCACCACTCCTTCTGTTTCCGTAACCGCTGCATCAGGGAATGACCAGCCTCAGCTGGTTGCCACCATAGTCCCTGATGAACAGCGCATCAGCTTCTGGCCGCAGCACTTTGGCCTCATTCCACAGTGGGTGGCCCTGGAGCCCCGTGTCTTCGGCTGGATGGACCGTCTGTGTGAAGACTACTGCGGTGGTATCTGGAATCTGTACACCCTGAACAACGGCGGGGCATTTATGGCACCCGAACCGGATGACGATGATGACGAAACATGGGTACTGTTCAATGCCATGAACGGTAACCGCGCTGAAATGAGTCCGGAAGCTGCCGGCATTGCTGCCTGTCTGATGACGTACAGTCATCATGCCTGTCGTACGGAGTGTTATGCCATGACGGTCCATTATTACCGGTTGCGGGATTACGCCCTGCAGCATCCGGAATGCAGCGCCATTATGCACATCATCGACTGAATGGAGAGAAGCACAATGCAACAACTTTCCTTTCTGCCCGGAGAGATGACGCCCGGCGAGCGCAGTCTCATTCTGCGGGCCCTGAAAACTCTGGACCGCCATCTTCATGAACCCGGCGTGGCCTTCACTTCCACCCGTGCGGCACGGGAATGGCTGATTCTGAACATGGCGGGACTGGAGCGTGAAGAATTCCGGGTGCTGTATCTGAATAACCAGAATCAACTGATTGCCGGTGAAACCCTCTTCACCGGCACCATCAACCGCACGGAAGTCCATCCCCGGGAAGTGATTAAACGCGCCCTGTACCACAATGCCGCTGCCGTGGTGCTGGCGCACAATCACCCGTCCGGTGAAGTCACACCCAGCAAGGCAGACCGCCTTATCACGGAACGTCTGGTACAGGCACTGGGCCTGGTGGATATCCGGGTGCCGGACCATCTGATAGTCGGTGGCAACCAGGTTTTCTCCTTTGCCGAACATGGTCTGCTTTAACCCGTCACAACCACATCACGCTTGTTTGCACTTTTATCTTCTGTCTTCAGAGGTATCACACTATGAAAATCTTCACCCGTGGTGAAGCCATGCGTATTCACCAACAACATCCGGCATCCCGTCTTTTTCCTTTCTGTACCGGCAAATACCGCTGGCACGGCAGTGCTGAGGCGTATACCGGTCGTGAAGTGCAGGATATTCCCGGTGTGCTGGC
>ENA-UOJJ01002625-UOJJ01002625.1-human-gut-metagenome-genome-assembly--contig:-CS66-NODE-2625-length-21643-cov-32.812442_pt1 | contig 21643 bp, 23 predicted proteins | sample MGYA00242343_ERZ723890 | MGnify/ENA metagenome assembly ERZ723890
GGGACAAGCCCATTTACACCGGGCCGGGCGGCGGGGGAGGGGTCTGCGGCTCCGGCAGGATGGGGGCGGCATCCACCTCCGGGCGGTGCAGCGGGACAGCCTCCGGGGCAGGGGCGGGGATTTTCTTTTTCTCGGCCATCAATTATTCCTCCGCCTCTATCACGCTGACCGGGCAGTTTTCCGCCGAAAGCCGGGCACCGTCCTTCTCCTCCTCGGAGATGGGGGTCTGCACCACCTCCGCTTTGCCATCCGCCGCCAGGCCGAAAACCGCCGGGCAGGTGGAAACGCACAGCCCGCAGCCGATGCAGCCCTCGTGATCCAATGTTACCTTCATCATACTCGCTCCTTTGCGTGGAATTTGGGATGTTAAGATCCAATTTTATTTTGTGGAGAAAGCACAAGGAATATACAATGAAACCCCGCTAAAACCGCCGAATCCGGGCCGCCGTGTAGAAAATGCGCAACCAAAAGGGAATTCGATAAAAAGAATGTTGATTTTTGTCACAGGGCTTGTTACAATGTTTTGTGTTACTAAAATAAGGGGGAGTGCGCTTGCAGGAGCTTTCGCTCAACATCCTGGATATCGCCGAAAATTCGGTGAAAGCCGGGGCTTCCCTGATCACGGTGGCGGTGTGCTACCGCCCGGCCGCGGACAGGCTGACGGTGACCATCACCGATGACGGCTGCGGCATGGACGCCGAAACGGTGCGGAAGGTGACCGATCCCTTTTATACCACCCGCACCACCCGCCGGGTGGGCATGGGCCTGCCGCTGTGGAAAATGGCGGCCGAAATGACCGGCGGCGCCATGACGGTGGAGAGCGCGCCGGGGGTGGGCACCACGGTGACGGCGGTCTTTGGACTGAGCCACATAGACCGGCTGCCGCTGGGCGATCTGCCGCAGACCATGGCCACCCTCATCGGGGGCAGCCCGGAAAAGGATTTCCGGCTGGAATTTGACTATGATGGGGCGCGGTTCGCGGCCGATACCCGGGAGTACCGCGCGGTGCTGGGGGAGGAGATCTCCCTGGCAGAGCCGGAGGTGCTGGCGTTTATTACCGGGCAGGTGGCCGAAGGGATCGCCGAGTGCTGCCCCGCCCCGGAGAAGCTGTAAATTCGCGAAAGGCGCCGGCGGCCCCGCAGGGGCTGCGGCACAGCCGCAGAGGCGGGCCGGAGGCCCGACCACATCGGCCGCAGGCCGATGCCCTGCGGGGCCGGACCTGCGCCTTGCAGGGGCCGGCGGGAAGAGTATGGCAGAGACTACGCCACCTTCACCTGACAAGAGCGCATATGTTTTTTGTGGGCGTGAATACCGCTCGACATGGAGCGCAGTCCGCAACGACAGGATGACACAAGTCAGCACAGGTTTTCACCGCCAAGGTGTGTGTCCTTGTCAAATGAAGGTGCTGGTAGTTGACGATATAGAGGAACAATTCCGGAAGGAAATAAGGAGGAACCATTCTCATGGCAAAAAGAAAGACCGTCGTGCCGTTCCACGGGACGGCCGAGCAGGAAAAGGCGCTGCGGGAGCTGATAGCGGCCCACAAGGAGCAGCAGGGCGCGCTGATGCCGGTGCTGCAGGGGGCGCAGGAAATTTACGGCTACCTGCCCATTGAGGTGCAGACCATCATCGCAGAGGAGCTCAATATTCCGCTGGCGGAGGTTTACGGTGTTGTGACCTTCTATGCGCAGTTTACCCTCAATCCCCGCGGGACCTACAACATTGGCGTGTGCATGGGCACGGCCTGCTATGTAAAGGGCGCCGGCGATGTGCTGGAGCGCATCCAGAAGCGGCTGGGCATAGAGCCCGGCGGCACCACCCCGGACGGCCGCTTCTCGCTGGAGGCGACCCGCTGCATCGGCGCGTGCGGCCTGGCCCCGGTCATGACCATCAATGAGGATGTGTACGGCCGCCTGACCCCCGATGAGGTGGACAAGATCCTGGACAAATACCTGTGAGTGAGAGGGAGGAATAAGCGATGAAATCTCTGGAAGAGCTGGCCGCCCTGCGGGAGCGGATGAAAAATAATGTAGCCATGCGGCAGGATAACAGCACCGCCACCCGTGTAGTGGTAGGCATGGCTACCTGCGGCATCGCCGCCGGGGCCCGCCCGGTGCTGACTGCCTTTGTGGAGGAAGTGAACCGCCGCGGACTGAAGGATGTGGTAGTGACCCAGGCCGGATGCATCGGCATGTGCAAGCTGGAGCCCATTGTGGAGGTGTTCCAGCCCGGCAAGGAAAAGGTGACCTATGTGAAGATGACCCCTGAGAAGGTCTCCCGCATTGTGACCGAACATCTGGTAAACGGCAGCCCGGTGACCGAGTACACCGTGGGCGCCTACATGGAATAAGGAGGACAAAAACCAATGGCGATAGCAAGAACACACATCCTGGTGTGCGGTGGTACCGGCTGCAGTTCCTCCCATTCCCAGGCACTCATTGATGAGCTGAACCGGGAGCTGGAGGAAAAGGGCCTGTTGGGCGAGGTGCAGGTCATTAAGACCGGCTGCTTTGGCCTGTGCGCCCTGGGCCCCGTGGTGGTAGTGTACCCCGAGGGCTGCTTTTACAGCCATGTGACCGAGGCGGATATCCCCGAGATCGTGGAGGAGCATATCCTCAAGGGCCGCATCGTCACCCGCCTGCTGTACCAGGAGACTGTGGTGGATGATAAGACCATCAAGAACCTGAACCACACCAAATTCTACGAAAAGCAGCACCGCGTGGCCCTGCGCAACTGCGGTGTCATTAACCCCGAAAATATCGACGAGTACATTGCCATGGACGGCTACGAGGCACTGGGCCGTGTGCTGACGGGGATGACCCCCGATGAGGTCATCCAGACCATCAAGGACAGCGGCCTGCGCGGGCGCGGCGGCGGCGGCTTCCCCACCGGGCAGAAGTGGTTCTTTGCCCGGCAGAGCAAGGGCGATGTGAAGTATGTCTGCTGCAACGCCGATGAGGGCGACCCCGGCGCGTTTATGGACCGCTCCGTGCTGGAGGGCGACCCCCATGTGGTGCTGGAGGCCATGACCATTGCCGGCTACGCCATCGGCGCGCACCAGGGCTATATCTATGTCCGTGCCGAGTACCCCATTGCCATCCACCGTTTGCAGATCGCCATTAAGCAGGCCCGTGAATACGGCTTTTTGGGTGACGATATCTTCGGCACCGGCTTTGCCTTTGATATTGAGCTGCGCCTGGGCTCCGGCGCCTTCGTCTGCGGCGAGGAGACTGCGCTGATGACCTCCATCGAAGGCCACCGCGGCGAGCCCCGTCCCCGTCCGCCGTTCCCGGCGGTCAAGGGCCTCTTTGGCGTGCCCACCATCCTGAATAATGTGGAGACCTGGGCCAATATTCCCCGCATTATCCTGAACGGCGCCGACTGGTTTGCCAGCATGGGCACCGAGCGCAGCAAGGGCACCAAGGTTTTCTGCCTGGTGGGTAAGATCAACAACACCGGCCTGGTGGAGATCCCCATGGGTACCACCCTGCGGGAGATCGTCGAGGATATCGGCGGCGGCATCCCCAACGGCAAGAAGTTTAAGGCGGCGCAGACCGGCGGCCCCTCCGGCGGCTGTATTCCCGCTTCCCTTATTGATACCCCCATCGACTATGATAACCTCATCGCCATCGGCTCCATGATGGGCTCCGGCGGTCTGATTGTGATGGACGAGGACACCTGCATGGTGGATATCGCGAAGTTCTTCCTGGAATTTACCGTGGACGAGAGCTGCGGTAAGTGCACGCCCTGCCGTGTGGGTACCCGGCGCCTGCTGGAGATGCTGGAGCAGATCACGGCCGGCAACGGCACCGTGGAGCTACTGCACGAGATGGAGGAGCTGTGCTACTACATCAAGGCCAACAGCCTGTGCGCGCTGGGACAGTCTGCCCCCAACCCCGTGCTTTCCACCCTGCATTATTTCCGTGACGAGTACGAGGCACACTGCATCGAAAAACGCTGCCCCGCCGGCGTTTGCAAGCGGCTGGTGCGGTTCGTCATCGAGGAGGACAAGTGCAAGGGCTGCACCGCCTGCGCCCGTGCCTGCCCCGTCAATGCGATCTCCGGCGAGGTAAGAAAGCCTCACCAGATTGATACCCGTAAGTGCATCAAGTGCGGCGCCTGCATGGAGACCTGCCGCTTTAACGCCATTGTAAAACGATAAGAAAGGAGTGACCGACAATGAATACCGTAAATCTCAAGATCAATAACATTCCCGTGGTCGCTCCCGAGGGCGCCACCATACTGGAGGCCGCGCATCTGGTCGGCATCCGCATCCCCACTTTGTGCTATCTCAAGGAGATCAACGCCATCGGCGCCTGCCGCATCTGCGTATGCGAGGTAAAGGGTGCCCGCGGCCTGGCCGCCGCCTGCGTGATGCCGGTGGGCGAGGGCATGGAGGTTTTTACTAACACCCCCGCCCTGCAAAGGTACCGCCGCACCACGCTGGAGCTGATCCTTTCCACCCACCGCACCGACTGCCTTTCCTGCACCCGCAGCACCGACTGCGAGCTGCAGCAGCTGTGCCGGGAATACGGCGTGGATATGAACCGCTTTACCAAGAAGGACCAGGGCTACCACACCGACGCCTCCATGCCCCACCTGGTACGGGATAACAGCAAGTGTATCCTGTGCCGCCGCTGTGTGGCCGTGTGCCAAAAGAACCAGTATGCGGGTGTGATAGAGACCTGCGAGCGCGGCTATGACACCCACATCGCCTGCGCCTTTGATATGCCCCTTTCCGAGACGGCCTGTGTGGCCTGCGGCCAGTGCACCGCCGTGTGCCCCACCGCTGCCCTGCGGGAGCGGGACGACACCGACAAGGTGTGGGCTGCGCTGAACGACCCGACCAAGACGGTCATCGTGGGACCGGCGCCCAGCGTGCGCGCCCAGCTGGGCGAGTGCTTCGGGATGCCGATAGGCACCAATGTGGAGGGCAAGCTGGTGGCCGCCCTGCGCCGGTTGGGCTTCGACCAGGTATTTGATGTGGATACCGCCGCCGATGTGACCATCATGGAGGAGGGCACCGAGCTGCTGCACCGACTGAAGGAAGGAGGCCCCCTGCCGCTCATCACCAGCTGCTCTCCCGGCTGGATCAAGTTCTGCGAGCACTATTACCCCGAATTTGTGGATAACCTTTCCTCCTGCAAGAGCCCGCAGCAGATGTTCGGCGCACTGATCAAGACCTATTACGCCCAGAAGGCGGGGCTGGACCCCAAGAACATCGTGGTGGTGAGCGTGATGCCCTGCACCGCCAAGAAGTTTGAGATCGGCCGCGACGGACAGAGTGCCGTAGGACTGCCCGATGTAGATGTATCCATTACCACCCGCGAGCTGGCGGATATGATCCGCCGGGCGGGTATAATGTTCAATGAGCTGCCCGATGAGGAGTTTGACCCCATCTTCGGCATTGCCTCCGGTGCGGGGCATATCTTTGGCGCGACCGGCGGTGTGATGGAGGCCGCACTGCGTACCGTTGCCGAGATCGTGACCGGCAAGGAGCTGGCACGGCCCGAATTCCAGGAGGTCCGCGGCATTGCGGGCATCAAGGAGGCGGAGTACGACCTGGCCGGCACCAAGGTAAGGGTTGCCGTGACCAGCGGACTTGCCAACGCGGCGAAGCTCTTGGACCGCATCAAGAGCGGCGAGGCGGAGTATCACTTTGTGGAAGTGATGGCCTGCCCCGGCGGGTGCGTCAACGGCGGCGGCCAGCCCCATCAGAGCGGCGATGTGCGCAATTTCACCGATCTGCGTTCCTTGCGCGCGGCGGCCCTGTATAGCGAAGATGAGGCCATGACCCTGCGCAAGAGCCACGAGAACCCCGTGGTGAAGGAGCTGTACGCGGAGTATTTGGGCGAGCCGGGCAGCCACCTGGCGCACCATATCCTGCACACCACCTATGTAAAGCGCGGGCTGTATAAATAAGCGATAGAAAAGGGCTCCCCCGACCGAGAGGTTGGGGGAGCCTTTGGTGTGGCATAAACGGTATGCCGGACCGGTGGGGCGGATTTGTAGTCGCCTGGCGGCGTCGCATAGTTTTATAAAAGGTTTTAATCTGCACGCCTGCCCGGCGGGGGCCTACTTTTGTTCGTGCAAAAGTAGGCAAAACACGGTCAAGGGGGACGGATTCCCCCTTGACGAACCCCTTTCAGTCGCTTGCAGTGCTGGATGCGAACGATGCTTTGGCATCGTCCGTACTGCGCACAGATACGCTCTCGAGGTGCCTGCGGCGCATTTTAATTTGGATTCAGCAGAAACCAAATTAAAAATCAACCTTATCAGCGTCGTCGCGTCGGACGCAACCTTCGCTTAAGTCGGGCTGACCCTGCGCTTTGCTCCGGGCAGCCCTCCCCGCTGCGGTGCATCCTCCTTTCCCCACAAGGTCTTACGACCTTGCGGGGGCCCCGATTATACGGGGTGTACCGACGCGTCGGGTCTTTAGGGCGGAGCCCTGAATGACTTTTGCCTACTTTTCTTCATAGAAAAGTAGGCCCACGCCGGGCAGGCGTACAGGTTATGCCTTTGTAAAGGGGGCTCCGCGACGCCGACAGGCGACTACAGACTGGACCCCCGTCGGGCAGGCAATGTAAAATTACGGATTCAGGGGTGGGGCTTCCTCCACGGGGGCGATGGGCGGCTGGGCGGCGAGGGCCAGACCGAGGACGAGAATGCCGAGGTTATCGGCGTAGATACCATCAAACTGGGAGAGGGGCAGGGGGCTGGTGCCCTGTCCCACCTCGATGGTATAGCCGGGGCGGTCGTAGGTCTGGATGAACCAATCCTTGTAGCCCGCGTAGCCGCTGAGGGAGGGAGTTTCCTCCACCGAGTAGCCGCTGGCTTCCCCCATGGCCTGGGCAATTTCCTCGCTGCGGGGCGGGAGGTAATCGAGGTAGCGCCAGTAGATGAGCTTGCCCTGCGCGTGGTAGGAAAGGGTAAGGCGGAAGTCATTGCGGAGGGTGTGGCGGTAAACGGCCAGCGCCTCTGGCTGGGTGAGCGGGGCGGTGCCGACATAATCCCGCGGGGCGGGGGAGGTAAAACCCATGCTCTCTTTGATGCGGCGGGCTTCCTCCCAGCCGGCGGGGTATTGCAGGTTGAGATCGACGCCATTGAGGTTGGCTTTCCAGCCCTCCGGGAATGGAATGGCGGGGTAATTTTCCGCCCACTGCTTCGCGCACTCGTACCAGGGACCGCTGCTTAAGTAGCCGGTGACGAGATCGACGCCATCGGGATCCACCATGGGGACAATGGAGAGGGTGGTACGGCGGAACAGCTCGGCGGCATCGTAGCCGTAGAGGGTATCGCCATCCAGCAGGGCCAGGCAGTATTCCTCCAGGAAGGCCAGCAGCACCGGGGTGGTGATCCATTCATTGGCGTGGTGGGCGGCATTGTAAAAGACCTGGGTTTCGCCCTCCCCGATGGAAACCGACCAGATGGGCAGTCCCCGCGCGCTGCTGCCGATGGCGCCGGAGCCGAGGTAGGGGTAGCGCAGCAGCAGGCCGGTGAGGGTGAGCTCCAGCACCTGCGAGGTGAAGGCGATGCCGGTGGGGACCACGGGGAAGTCCAGCGGAATGGCGACGGTCTGCCCGGGGCGGAGATCGCGGGGGTCCAGTTCGGGGTTGGCGGCAGAAATGGCGGCGACGCTGGTATCGTACTGCTGGGAAAGCCGCCAGAAGGTATCCCCCTGCCGGAGCTGCACAAACCGGGTGCCGATGAGCCAGGGCATCATGGCCTGCCAGGTGGCGGCATCGCTGCGGCCGGTGGCGGGCAGGCCCTGTGCCTGCTGGAACTGCCGCAGGGCGTTTTCAGTCCCCCTGCCAAAGCTGCCATCGATGCGGCCGGGCTGATAGCCCGCGCGGGATAAGCCAAGCTGTAATAGCTGCACGCCGGGGCCCCGGCTGCCGAATCCGTATTCATCCATGATAAAAACCTCCTATTTGCGGATGGTTCATTGTATGATGGAGGGAGGTGGGGAAGACACCGGCGACGGAGTTTTTTGCGGGAGGGACTGCCGCGAAAAAGGAAAAGTAAAAAACCTATTGCAAAATGGAAAGAAGGTGTTGACAAGCGAGGGGGATTTGTGTATAATCTTGTTTGTTGGCACTGAATGGATACGCCTTCAAAGCGTGATATAGGGGTATAGCTCAGCTGGTAGAGCAGTGGTCTCCAAAACCACGTGCCGAGGGTTCGAATCCTTCTGCCCCTGCCAATTCGCTGATGTAGCTCAGTAGGTAGAGCGCGTCCTTGGTAAGGACGAGGTAGTCAGTTCGAATCTGATCATCAGCTCCATAAAGAATTACCGGTATAGATGCGTCTGGCGCAAAGCCAGGCGCATCTACCGTTTCCGGGCTTTTTCGAGCCCGGATTTCTTCTTTTGAACCATAGATTTTTATGGAGGTTTCGGGGCAACTGACCGGATTTGAACTGGAGGATTTCATATCTTTGATATGCTCCCCATAGAGTGGACAAGCGGCGAGAAAATCCGCAGAAACTCAAAGGGGGAGTATTTTTATGTCAAGCGTGGCGGAGGAGCTGCTGCTGAATACCGAATTGACAGAAGAAAGCAAAAGCAATGCAAGGAACCTGCTCAACGAGCTTGGCCTTTACGAGTACAGGGCTGCGCACCCGTCCGCCCTGTCCGGCGGGCAGAAGCAGCGCCCTGCCATCGCCTGTGCCATCTTTTCCGGCCGCAGGATATTGTGATACTCGATGAGTCCACCAGCGGCCTTGACGGGCGGAACATGTGCCTGATCGCAGAAAAACTGAAAAGCGAAGCGCGGCACGGCAGAACTATTCCCGTGATCACCCACGACAGGGAGCTGATCGAGAGCTGCTGCGATAATTTGGTGGGGGTTGAAAAACGATTATCATGAAACCGCCAAGGGCCGCTATGGGATATCCGCGCCGGAGGGATCGCTTTCCGCCCCTGTCGGCAGCTCCACCGCAATGGTGGTGCCCTTGTCCGAGCTTTCCTCTACCCAAACGGAGCCGCCGTGGAGAGCGGCGATCTCCCACACCAGCGAGAGCCCCAGCCCCACACCGCCGTATTCGCGGCTGCGGGACTTGTCCACCCGGAAGAATGGCTGGAAGATGCTCTGCTGATACTCCTCCGGGATGCCGCAGCCGGTGTCGGAAACGCGAATGATGCACTTTTCCTGCCTTTGCGCAAGCTCGACCCGCACCGAGCCGCCGGGGCGGTTGTATTTGACGGCGTTCTCCGTCAGGTTAAAGAGCAGACGGTAGATCAGCGTGTCGCTGCCAGTCAGGGAGCCGTCGCCCTCCGCTTCCAGCGTGATGCTTCGCTTCTCCGCCAGCGGCGCAAGGTCTGTGAAGATTTCCTCAATCATTGGGATAAGCTGAATCTGCTCGTTCCGCGCCACCTGCTGCAAATTGCTCATCTCCAGCAGCGTCTTGGTCATCTGCGTCAGCCTCTCCGTCTGCTCCCGCAAAAGCGTGAGGAATTTCGCCGTCTCCGGTAGCATGTCTGGATGCTCCGCGGAAAATAGCTCCAGCTGCGCCTGCATCAGCGCCAGCGGCGTGCGCAGTTCGTGGGCGGCGTTGCCGGTGAACTGCCGCTGGGCGGTAAAGGCGTTGTTCAACCGCTCCAGCATCTGGTTGAAGGAGTGACTGAGCTGCCGGAATTCCGGCAACACATCCTCATCGATCCTCATATCCGCCAGATTGTTCAGCTGCACCTGCTCCACCTGCGAGGCAAAGCTGCGCAGGGGCTTGAGAGCGCGTCCGCTGACGAAATAGGCGAGGATGCCGCTGAGCAGCGTTACCGCCGCCGTGATGTACCAGTTGGTGGTGCGGAAGCGCCCCTGCGCCCCATCGACGACGATGGTCAACTCCTCGTTGGGCGCTATGAGCTGCGGGTCAAAGCTCGCCGCTCCGCCATCATTCAGGATCACCGTGCCGCCGCCCTGTAAGCTGTCCGCAATGGTGTCCATATAGTACACACCGGAGGAGCACAGCAGCAAATTCATGGCCACGCAGGTGATGCCGATGAGCAGGACGGACATCAGCGTGATGCGCCACTGCAGGGAAAGCCGCTTCATTCCTCCTCGCCTCCCATCAGATAGCCCTCGCCGATGCGGTTGCGGATGGGGTCATAGCCCAGCACGGCCCGCAGCTTCTTACGCAGGGCGGAGATATGGACGCGAATGGAATTGCTGAAGCTGTCCACGCTGTTGTCCCAAACATGCTCCATCAGCTCCTCCTGACTTACTGGCCTTCCTTGATGCACCATCAGGTATTCCAGGATTCCCGTTTCCTTCCGGGTGAGCGTCAGCAGCTGCCCGTTGACGGCGGCGGTGCGGGAGCGGGTGTCAAAGGTTAAAGCTCCGCAGCTTAGCAGCACATCCTGCTGGGTGAACTGCCGCAATGTCAGGCTGCGGATGCGGGCCTCCAGCTCGGCAAGATGAAAGGGCTTTGCCAGATAGTCGTTTGCCCCGGCGTCCAGCCCCTGCACCTTGTCCTCCACCTCGCTGCGGGCGGAGAGGATCAGCACCCGCGTCTCCCGGTCGGTCTGCCGCAGGGTGCGCAGCACCGTCATGCCGTCCTTTTTCGGCAGATTCAGATCAAGAAGCACCAGATCGTATCGTTCCACGCCCAGAAGCGCCAGCGCCTTTTCGCCGTCATAGCAGTAGTCCACGCTGTAGGCCAGCCGCCGCAGGCTGCGGACGATGGTTTCGCACAGGGCGCGTTCATCTTCAATTACTAAAAGGTGCATGAGAGCCCTCCTTTTTATTTCTCCGTTTTTATGTTGCTTTCATTATAGCAAAAATAGATAAGGTTTGCGTTAAGTTTTCGTTCTTAACAGAGACTTTAACTCTCCCGCGCTATGATGGGGGCAGAAAATCGGAAAGGGTGATGAAAAATGAGCTGCGGGAAAAAGGCCGCGGCGCAGATCGTGCTGCTGATGGCCGGAGCCGCCATGCTGTGCTTCGGCGTCTGGCGGGGCGAGGCGGCGACGGTGCTGAGCAAAGCAATCAAATTATGTCTGGAGTGTGTGGGCATTGGGTAAAAAGTTTTCAGGCGTTTCACAGACCATGTCCCGCTTCCGGGGCTGGATTCAGGCGGGTGCGACGCTGCTGACCAACCTGCACCTGCCAAACTTCCTTAAGGGAGGACTGTATCAGGGCGCTGGGAAAACCGTTTGCGTGCCGGGGCTGAACTGCTACTCCTGTCCAGCGGCCTCCGGAGCCTGTCCCATCGGGGCATTTCAGGCGGTGGTGGGGTCTTCCAAGTTCAGCTTTTCCTATTATATCACAGGCTTTCTCATTTTGCTGGGAGTCCTGCTGGGACGCTTTATCTGTGGTTTTCTGTGTCCCTTCGGCTGGTTTCAGGAGCTGCTGCATAAGATCCCGACGAAGAAGCTCTCCACAAAGAAGCTCAAGCCACTGACCTATCTCAAGTACGCTGTACTGCTGGTGATGGTTTTCCTGCTGCCGGCGTTCCTGGTGAACGATGTAGGCATGGGCGACCCGTTCTTCTGCAAATACCTCTGTCCCCAGGGCGTGCTGGAGGGGGCCATCCCGCTGTCCCTTGCCAATTCCGGCATCCGGGCGGCGCTGGGCAGCCTGTTTACATGGAAATTCGGTATCTTGCTGGCGGTGATCGTGCTGAGCGTGGTATTCTACCGTCCCTTCTGCAAGTGGCTGTGCCCGCTTGGCGCGTTTTACGCACTGTTCAACCGGGTGTCCCTCTTCCAGATGAAGGTGGATAAAAACAAGTGCGTCTCCTGCGGGAAATGCGCCAGAGCCTGTAAGATGGATGTGGATGTGACGAAGGCGCCCAACCATACCGAGTGTATCCGCTGCGGGATGTGCATACGCGCCTGTCCCACAAACGCCGTCAGCTTCCGCTACGGCTTTGGAGATGGTAAAGATAAGGCAAAAGCAGCGGAAACGCTGCAGACAAACAACAATAACAAGGAGGAATAAAACGAATGAAGATGAATAGGATGCATACTGCCAACAGAATTCTGGCGCTGCTGCTTATTGCACTGATGGTGCTCTCTCTGGCAGCCTGCGGTACAAAGGGCGGAGACAAAATGGACGGAATGAGCAGCGAACCGAAGAACGCCGAGGAAGCAGCTGCCATGCACAAGGAGCTGATGGCACAGGAAAATGCCATTCTCTCGGAGAACACAGCGCTTTGGGAAAAGGTTTTCATGGCGGCCGACAAGGGCATGACCATACAGGAGGACGGCAAAAACTACGGCGACTTCCTGCTCAAGACCATTGAGGACGCCAAGGATCAGTTCACCGAGGAGGAGCTGAAGGTGCTGCGTGAGGGCGGCGAGAAGATCCGCGATCTGGAGGATCAGCTGACCAAGCTAGAGGAAAAATTCCCCGAGCTGATGCCCGAGACCCCGGACGGAACCGTCAGCGTCCCTGCGGAAAACGGCAAGCCCATCGAGCAGAACAGCAACCCCTTCCCCGCCTTTGAGGGCAAAGACTTGGATGGGAATCCGGTGAAGAGCGACGAGCTGTTCTCCGCCAACGCCGTCACCGTGGTGAATTTCTGGTTCACCACCTGCAATCCCTGCGTGGGCGAGCTTTCCGAGCTGGACGCACTGAACAAGGAGCTTGCGAAGAAGGGCGGCGCACTCATCGGTGTCAACACCTTCACATTGGATGGCGATGAAGCGGCAATTTCCGAAGCAAAAGATGTACTGGCCAAGAAGGGCGTGACCTACCAGAATGTGTATTTCGCTTCCGACGGCGAGGCGGGAAAGTTCACTACAAACATTTTTGCCTACCCCACCACCTATGTGGTTGACCGCAACGGCAATATCGTGGGTGACCCCATCGTAGGCGCCATCACGGAAAAGAAGCAGGCGGAGACGCTGCAAAAGCTCATCGATCAGGCTCTTGCCGCCGATATGGGCTGACAAACGAATTCATCTCCTCATAAAGGAAGAAATCTCCATGTATCGGAGAGCTACCCCATCGCCGAGCAGCTGCTGGCCTACTTCCATGTCATCGACCCCACGGTGCAAAACCGGCAGGGCAATGACCAGGACAGCCAGTACCAGACCGGCGTGTACTACACCAACAAAAGAGCCAGAGAGATGGTGAAGTACATCGCGGAGATCGAACGGGACCGCAGTAAAAAATTTTTTGTGGAGTTCGGCCCACCTGAAAAACTACTGCCACGCTGACGGGAGCGTTCAATGCCGGCGTGACCCCCACCATTACCTGCCAGGTGAAAAAAGGCGGAGTGTTTGTCACACTTCCCACGGGTGAAACCGTACCCACCAATGCGGGCCAGTACAAGGCCAGCACATTAAAGTGGGCGATGCCACCGCTGAGGTAGAGTACAGCATCAAGCAGGCCGCACCCACGGTCAACGATAGCATCATAGGCTTGGGCGGTTACGATGTGAAGTGCTTTTTCTACCCGAAGAACGAGTACAGCTGGGCTTATGCAGGCTCTCCAACGGATGTGGGCACCTATGTCGTCAGGTTCAAAGTGCAGGGGAACGGCAACTACGCTTACACCTCCGAACGCTTGATGGACGAAAGCTGGAAAAACCAAACGAAGGTCATCGAGGGCAGCACCCTTACCAAGGCTGCGACAATAGCCGTTGATAGCTTGCGGTATGGCGGTACTGGCGGCGGCAGGTATCTGCTTCCTGGGCGCCCGGCGCAAAAACCACGAATAATCAGCAACCATACCGGAGCGGAGCACTCTCTGCCCCGGTATTTCCGCATCTCCCAGAGGTCCCGCCGCAATCCTCGGTTTTCTTTCGGCGGGATTTGTGCTATCTAGATGCAGCACGATAAAGGGGGAAAACCAACATGGAGCAATTTGAAATTCTGCGGGAAGCCGTGGCGCAGGTGGAACAGCAGCTGGAGCTTGATAAAATCACGGTGGAACGGGCCGTTTTCGGCTTGTTCTTCTCCGGTGTCAAGCCCTCTACCGGCCACGGCGGGCTGTGCTTTACCCCGGTCAAGGAGATGCCGGAGGCGGTGTGCTGCCCCAGCTCCGCCCGGGCCATGCCGCTTTCCGGGCGGCTGCGCGGCCGTCCCGTCCGGGAGTACCTGGACGATATCTTCGGGGAGAACATCCTGCGGCGGACGCTGGGCATTGCGGCACTGAATGCCTTGAGCGTGGCGGCGTGGGAGCAATCCCCGCCCCAGGATTATGAGATTCTGATGGGCGTGGATGCCTTCGATGAGCTGGATGCTGCCCGCTACCCCAAAACGGTGGTGGTAGGGGCCCTGGTGCCCATGCTCAAAAAGCTGATGGCCGCCGGGGCGGATTTCCATGTGCTGGAGCAGGACCCCCGCACCCTCAAGGAGCGGGAGATGCCTTACTATCTGCCGCCGGAGCGGGCTGCGGAGTGCGTCCCCGAGGTCGATCTGCTGGTCATCACCGGGGTGACCATCCTGAATAACACCCTGCCCGGTCTGCTGCAAATGGCCAAACCGGGCGCGGAGATCCTCATCACCTGGCCCACCGCCAGCATGCTGCCGGAGGCTTTCTTCGCCCGCGGGGTCACCATGCTGGGCGGCATCCAGGTAACAAAGCCGGATGAGCTTTTGAATATCATCAGCGAGGGCGGCTCCGGCTATCATTTCTTCGGCAGGTACGCCGAGCGGACGGTCATCCGTAAAAAGCGCTGAAGAGGAAAAACCAGCCCCGGCCCTTGGGAAAAAGGCCGGGGTTTTTATATCCTTATTTTACATTAATGGTTGCATTAAGGAAAATCTGATGGTAGAATTAAACTAAAGTACAGGATTACCCAATCCCAAATCTCCCCGGGGAGATTATCATGTCCGCATGCGGACATGATCCATTTTATTGGAATCAGCGGAGGCAACCCATGAGAAAAATAAAATACCTTCTGGCCTTGGCGGCGCTGCTGCTGTGCGTGCCGGCCCTGGCGGCGGAAACCCCGCGGCTGAAGATCGAGGTCCCCGGACAGAATGTGAAGCCGCAGGAAGAATTCGCCGTGACGCTCAGCCTGCACGATATCCCCAGCATTGCGGCGCTCGGCTTCCACATCAGCTACGATAAAACCCGCCTGGAGCTGCTCGAATGTGAAATGGCCCCGGAGGGATTCAATCTTTATATCAACAAGGAAAACGGAAAAGCGGTCTTTGTCGGTGCAGCGGATTATATCGAAGACGGCACACTCTTAAACCTCCGGTTCAAGGTGCTGGAAAACGCCGAGGATGGCCTTGCGGAGATCACCCTTGCGGTGCAGGAGGCCCTCAATGTCAGCGAGAATAAGGTATCCTTCAGCGTCACCTCCGGCGGGGTCCAGGTCGTTACCCGCGTCCTTGGCGATGTAAATGATGACGGCAAGACCGGCAGCTTGCTGGATATCCTGTATCTCAAAAAATACCTGGCCGGCTTCTCGGTCAAGATCAACCAGCTCAATGCCGATATGAATGAAGACAGTGAGGTAAAGCTGGCCGATCTGATCCTGCTGATGCAGCAGTATGTGGAAGAGAAGATAAAAGGATGACACAGTCCGATAAAAGTGCGGCAAGGCAGAAAGGAGATTGGCTATGAAAAAAATATGGAGCATCCTCATGGCGGCCATGATCCTGTGCCTTGCCGTGAGTGTCCCCTCCCTGGCGAAGGGCACCCCCACCTTGGAGCTGCGCCCCTCCGCATCGTCCGTCCAGCCGGGCGGGGAATTCACCGTAGAGCTGGTGATCCACAATAACCCCGGTATCGCCGGCATAAGGTTCGCTTTCCAGTATGATGAGACACTCCTCCAGCTTACCGATGCGAATGGGCAATCAGTGACAGACTGGGAAGTAGGCATCAAAGCAAAACAGGACGAAACAGGGGAGAAAGTAGATCGTGAAAATGCAGTTTGGGCTCAGGGTGAGAACTGGACAGGCTCCGATTGCTGCATCCTCCGGTTAACCTTTCGTGTGCTGGAGAATGCCCCCATGGATACCGTCACCACAATTGACATAACGGGCTTGGACATCATGAACGCCAGCCTGCAGGAGATCCCCTTCACCGCCACATCCGCCACCGTCACCATCCAGGAGGAGCCCCCGTTGAGCGTTACCCCCAGCTCCAGCGCACTGTCCGGTACCTATACCGTCAGTGGGCAGGTGGTCACAGTGACTTACGATAAGCCCTGCAAGGTCGGCTACCTTTCCGGCGGCAAATATGTGGCGGCTCCAGCGGTTGCTAGTGGCAGCGGCTACGCCTTCACTCTCCCCGATGGCATCACCGAAGCCATCCTCGTAGTCAAAGGCGATGTAAATGGGGATGGGAAAATAAAGGCTGGGGATGCATCACTTATTCAAAAGTATGTTGTACATAAAATAACGCTGACAAATGAAGCGTTTTTTGCTGCAGATGTAACAGGCGATGGGAAAGTTAAGGCAGGGGACGCAACAAACATATTAAAATATGTTGTTCACAAGGCTTCAACCCTTGATGACATAAGTTAAATATAGGAGGAACATATGAAAAAGCTCAGAATAGTAATTTCGTGGCTGTTAACAGTAGCTTTGCTACTAAGTATGTGTGTTACGGTGGCTTTTGCGGCTGATAGTGCAACTTTGGTAACAACAATTCCTGAGGATGGAAAGCTCAGCCAGGGTGGCACATTTACCTTGAGTGTGACAGTTCCCGTTGTAGCAGATGCCTTTGACAACGCAACAGTAGACCTTAAGTTTGATAATACAATTTTGAAGGTCACAGCGTTAAATATGCCTACCACAATCGGAGGAAAAGATACAACCACAACTGAGGTGGACGAAGCCAATGGCGCCGGAGCATTTGGTGTTACATGGGCAGGAAGTTCAGGAATTACCATGACCGAACCGCTGGTGATCAAAGCGACTTTCAAAGTTTTGGAAACAGCGAGTGTAGGACTTAAGTCCGATTTGATCACGATTGAAACCTATGAGTTTGAGCTTGATGGTACAGGGCTGAATCTTCCGAACTTTAATACAAGATCTGTTTCCCTCACCATCACCACCCCCCATGTTCACCAGTGGGCTACCGAGTGGACCAGCGATGATACCCACCACTGGCATGAGTGTACGGCCGAAGGCTGCACCTTGACAGCAGGTACTGCCAATAGCGGAAAAGATGGCTATGCAGAGCACAACTGGACCGCCGCAAACTGCACCACTGCCAAAACCTGTTCTATTTGCGGTAAGACAGAAGGCAGCGCCCTTGGCCATGATTGGGCTGATGCAACCTGTACCGCTCCTAAGACCTGCAAGCGTACCGGCTGCACCGCCACCGATGGTAGCCCTCTTGGCCACGATTGGGATACTGTCTGGATGATCGGTGATGACCAGCACTGGCACAAGTGCAATCGTACTGGCTGTACCGTAATAAATGATGCGGCGAACCATATCCCCGACCGTACTGCTGCAACTGAAGATGACCCCGTCAAGTGCACCGAATGCGGCAAAGTCCTCACCCCCGCCCTCGGTCATGTCCATACCAGTCATCTTACTTCCGTAGCGGCTAAGGCCCCCACCTGCACCGCACCCGGCAATGCTGCCTACTGGAAGTGCAGCTGTGATAAGCTGTTCTCCGATGACACCGCCACCACCGAGACAACTCTTGCCGCCGTGACGAAAGCCGCCCTCGGCCACGATCATAACGGTCCTTGGGTCACCACAGATGAGAAAGAACACTGGAAAGTATGTGCCCGCGAAGGCTGCAACGAGCAACTGGATAAGGCTGTCCACACCCCCTCCGCTTGGGTAAATGTCGGCGATGGCTACCATCACCAGACCTGCACTGTCTGCGAAAGAGAGTTGACGCATGAGGCCTGCACCTTTGGCCAGCCCCTAAAGTACAATGCCACCTCTCACTGGGAAGAGTGCACAAAGTGCGGTAACAAGCAGAACGAAGCCGCCCATGAGTTCCTCCCCGATTCCGACAAGTGCACCGGCTGTGATTACACCAAATCCTCCACCATCACCATCATCACCCCCACCCAGCCGGGCGATAGCAAGCCCGCGGAGGGCAACCCCTCCACCGGCGCAGTTTCTAGCCCCGTCGGCTACATCGCGATCGGCCTGGCCGCCGTTGGCGCTCTCTGCCTCGGCGCTAAAAAGCTCACCAAAAAGCACGAGGACTGACCCCAACGCGTAAAATAATGCAGTAACATAAGGCCCCCGACCCGATCCCTCCGATCCCGCCGGGGGCCTTTTCATCCCACCCATCAAAAAAAGAGCCCTCCGCGGAAGGCCCTTTCGTTATGTCTTTTTGATAAAGCTCGTCCCGCATTTGGGACAGGAAATACTGATCTTCCCCTTGCCGCGCGGCACCCGCAGCTTCTGCTTGCAGGTGGGGCAGATGAATACCTTGTACTTTCTGCGTTCCTCCCGGCTGGGCCGGTTCGCGCGCCCGTTCTTCAGCTTCCACCAGAATTGCAGCAGCTTTTGGTTCTCCTGCTGCCGGGCGTAAATGTTGCGGGAGAAGATGCGCAGATAGCACACCACCAGCACCGCCCAGCACAGGATGCTGAGCCCCTTGATCTGAAAAATGCTGCCGCATAGCGAGATGACCAAAGAGAGCGCCAGCAGTACCCAGGTCAGCTGATCCACCCCGTATCGTCCCATCATCAAACGGCGAAACCAATCCCGCATACCTTTCCGGCTCTCCTTTCCCGTTCATTTCTGCTGTACTCTATCATAACGGAATGGCCGAAAAACTGCAAGGAAAGCAGCGCAGAATTTACAAACCGTTTACGAATTGTTTTCCGGTCATGGGCAAATCAGCACGGACTTCTCCTATGGGGGGAGTCCATAGGATCTCTGCCGGCAAAGCCGCCCGCGCTCCCACGCCGGGCGCGCCCTCCGCTTCAGTCGGGCTGATCCTGCGCCTTGCGCCGGGCAGCCCTCCCCGCTGCGGGCGCGCCCGGCTTCCTTTTGCTCTCATCATAAAGGGCACAAAACCTTCCCGCGAGCTGTTTTTTAATCAAGTGAAAATACCTTCGCTTAACAAGAGCACATACGGTTTTTGCGGGCATAAATACCGCCCGACATTGCGCGTCGCGTTGACAGGCGCCAGCCTGCCTACCGCTCCGCGCTTCCTCTGGCGCCATTTCTCCCGCGCAAAAACTCCGCAGGACTTTTCGGCGAGGGAAAACCGGATGATGACAAGGAAGAGGACGCCGGCATACTGGCGTATGCTGCTGCGGGGTCCCCGCAAGGTCGTAAGACCTCGTGGGGAGAGGCGGAGCGACGAAGCGTTGGAGGGGTGCCTATTCCGTAGGAATAGCGCCCCGACATGAAGCGCAGTCCGCGACGACGAGATGACGCAGTCAGCGCCGATTTTCGCTGCCGAAAAGCGTGTGTGTCCTTGTTAAACGAAGGTACCTAACACTCTACAAGAGCATATGCGGTTTTTGCGGACATAAATGCCGCACTTCCTCGGACAACATTTCTGCCACGCAAAACTTCCAAAGGACTTTTCACCGTCGAAAAGCGTGTACGCTCTTGTTAAACGAAGGGATATATTCAGCCGCACCCGCGGCAGCTGCCGCAGCCGGTCTGCTCCGCCAGCCGGCAGGCAGTCGGGGTGGCGGCAATGCCGCCCAGGGCCGTCTCCCGCAGACTTTCCGGTAGGGCATGGCCCACCTGACGGGCCGCCTCCACCACCTCATCAAAGGGAATGACCTCCGGCACCCCGGCCAGCACCAGCTCGGCGGAAACCAGGGCATTGGAAGCCCCGGCCGCGTTTCGGGCCTGGCAGGGGGCCTCCACCAGCCCGGCAATGGGGTCGCATACCAGCCCCAGCATATTTTGGATGGCCAGTCCCGCCGCCGCGAAGCACTGTTCCGGGCTGCCCCCCATCAGATAAACGGAGGAAGCCGCAGCCATGGCGCTGGCGGTTCCCACCTCGGCCTGGCAGCCACCCGCCGCCCCGCTGATGCCGGAATTTTCCGCCACCACCACACCGATGGCCGAAGCCACCAGTAAAGCGTCCAGCATTTGCCGCTCAGTCAGGCCGTACTGCTCCTGCAGGGCGATGAGCACCCCCGGCAAAACCCCAGAGGCCCCGGCCGTCGGCGCCGCCACAATCAGCCCCATCGAAGCGCTGACCTCCAGCACTCCCATGGCATAGCAGATGGCCCGGGAAACGGTCTCCCCGCACAAATTTTTGCCCGCTGCCCGGTATTCGGCCAGCTTTCTGGCCTCCCCGCCAATGAGCCCGCCCATTGTTTTGTGGGGCTCTCTCAGGCTTTCTTCCACCGCCTGCCGCATGATGCCGTAGGCCACCCGCAGCTTTTCATAGACCACCTCCGGCGGGGTCTCGTTCAGCTCCCGTTCCCGCCGCAGCATCACTTCGGGCAGGCTCAGCCCCAGCTGCCGGGAAACCTCCAGCAGTTTAGCCGCTGTTGTAGTATTGGTTTTCATCGGTCGGCCTCCTCTCTTGGGGTGATGCGCCGGGCCGCCACAATATCCGGGTGCTCAAAAATGGTGCGCACCGTTTCCCGGTGAATGGGCTGGTCCGCCTCCACGATGGTATAGGCGATTTTTCCCCGGTTTTCCCGGTACAGCCGCATAAAGGCGATATTCACGCCGCTTTCACTCAGCGTCTTGGTAATAAAGGCCACTACGCCGGGCTTATCGTACTGCTTCACCACGATGGTATCGTACTCGCCGGAAAGGTCGATCTCCACCCCATCCAGCTCCCGCAGGCGCACGCTGCCGCCCCCAATGGAAACCCCGGTAACATGCACGGAATGGCCATCCGCCCCCGCGAGAGTAATGCCAACGGTATTGGGGTGGGGTACTTCGGTCGCGGTATCGATGCGGAAGCTGTACTGCAGCCCCCGCTCCTGTGCGATCTGGAAGGAATCCCGGATGCGCAGGTCATCCGGCGCAAAGCCCATTACACCGGCCAGCAAAGCGCGGTCGGTGCCGTGGCCGCGGTAGGTGTGTGCAAAGGAACCATACAGCGTAAATTCCACCTTTTTGGCGCCCCCGTGGATGAGCCGGCCCGCAAGATAAGCGATGCGCAGCGCCCCGGCCGTGTGGGAGCTGGAAGGCCCGATCATATTGGGGCCGATGATATCAAAGATACCGGTTGACATAAGGGAGGTTCTCCTTTCCCGCCCTCTAGGGGGCTCTATTCCCAGTATACCACATTTTACGGGGGAAAAGGAGAGGCGCAAAGGTTTTTTATTCAATTTTCAAGGTGCAGGTGGGAGGCAGGTTCCCGCTTAAGGCAGACCCCCAAATTGCCCGATGAGGTCTGCTGAGAAAATTTAGACCGGCGCCCCTGTTTGACCGGTGGGGCCGAAAGGCTCTCGATTTATTTGGCCGGGGAGAGAACCGACAGGAAAGAATTTTTTGCCGGTGAAAAAAGTCCTTTCACTAATACGGCAAAATCGAGCCTTTTTTGCATGTGAAAGGTTAATATTTCACTTTTTTTAATGGAAAGTTTACAGAACTGGGGATTTTTGGGCGAGAATTGCATAAATAGTGGGTTTTATTGGGGAAGAAAAACTGGGATTTGTTGCGCGATTTTGGAGGGAGAGGGGGGTCGTGGCGGTTGGGGTGCGGGCTGCCGATTGGCCAAGGAGTGCACCGCAGGAAGTCACGCTGCCGAGACCGAAATTTGAATAAGCAGCTATTTGCCCAGACGGCCCCTCCCCCGCTACGGGGGAGGGGGACGGGGAGGGGGCA
>ENA-UOJJ01002636-UOJJ01002636.1-human-gut-metagenome-genome-assembly--contig:-CS66-NODE-2636-length-21553-cov-8.591776_pt1 | contig 21553 bp, 26 predicted proteins | sample MGYA00242343_ERZ723890 | MGnify/ENA metagenome assembly ERZ723890
TTATCCGACCTTTCACCTTTCAATGGATTGCTTCTGGTGTCAGCTGATTCGCGGTGATCTTGAGCTGTTAGAGGCCGCTGAGGCGCGATGGCTGACCAAGGAAACTCTGAAAAGCGTAGAATGGCTTCCGGCTGATTTAGGCCTGATTGAAAGGATTGAGAAAGCGCTCGCTATAAGCAATTCCTCGACGAGCGGCATTCCCTCTGCTTCATTCTAATGCAGCGCCTTTGTGGGACAGACCTTCGTACACTCGCAGCAGAGGATGCACTCCGTTCCGTTTTTCCGTCTGCGGGACCCCTTGTTGACCTCTACGTTCATGGGGCAGACACGCAGGCATTTCCCGCAGTGGATGCATTTGCTTTCATCGCAGTGGACGCGCAGCAGCGAAAAATAGCTCGCGGGCGCGAGAAACACTGTAATCGGGCACAGATATTTGCAGAATGCGCGGTTATCCTTGAACGCAAAGGCGAGTGCAATTCCCGCGATATAGTAAAGCGCATTTCCCGCAAGGAACATCCGGAACATAATCTGCTCCAGATCGGCGGCCTTCATCAAAAACAGCCCGGACACCAGCGCCAGAGATAATGCGAACATCACATATCGCAGAACGCCCAGCTTTTCTCTGCGCGGCTTCTGCGGCTGCCTGTAAGGTAAAAAGTCGAGCACCATCGCCGTCCAGCAGGCATAGCCGCACCAGCCGCGCCCGAACAGCAGCGGCCCGAAGATTTTTGCCACCGCATAGTGGATGGTCGCCGCTTCAAAAGCACCGAGGAACAGATAGTACCAGAAGCCCTCGATCTGCATATTCTCGCGGGAGATCACGCCGAGATACAGCAGCATGTAGCATCCCACCGCCAGCTGCACAAAATGCCGGGTGTATCGTTTCCCGGCGGCGAACAGCGCCGTCCCCAATGCAAGACAACAGCCTATGTAACTGAAATTCAGCAGATAAAACAGGTTGTCCCTGACAAGCCACAGCACGACCGCTACTGCTTCAAACAGCAGGAGCAGCAGGATGGACGGCACATATTTGCGAAACCTGCCCCTGTTCTTCATCGTGACGCCCCTTCCTTTCTTTCCTGTTTCATGTACTTTCTATTTTAACGATGATGCGTAAAATTCGCAACCGTAATTCTGAAAAAATAACAGTCATACGGTCTGTTTTGTGGGAAACGCTCTATGCTATGGATCTCCCCGAAATTTCTGCTATAATAAAAACCAGTATCGTGTATTGCAAAGCAGATTCTCCCCTATCCCCCGACAGCAAGAAAGAAGAATGACCATGAAGCAGTCAACCGTATCCATGCGTATCCGTATCGAAAACCTGTGCATCGGTATCATCTTTCTGTTTTCTCTGATGCTTTTCGCCCTGAACTTCTTCCATCGGTCCTCTGCGGAGGCGGTGGTTCTGGTATCGACCGAAATGGGCTGGATGGTGCAGCGAGCGGTATCCGTTCTTCTGTTCTGTCTTGTCAATCAGCTGAAAAAGAGAAAACGCGCGGCATATGGTATTACGCTGCTGCTTCTCCTGCTGAGCCTGCTGCGCGGTGTACGGCAGCTGACCCCGGCATCTGTTCTGATTTCTGTGATCGATTTGCTCCTGCTGGCCGCCTTTCTTTGCTTCCGCAGGGATTTCTGCTGCCCGGCCGCACCAAAAGACCGAAAACGCAGTCTGTATGTCCTTCTGCTGAGCGTGCTCGGCGTACTGGCCAATGCGGCGAAGAGGCGCGGTTTGCTCTGGCGGATTACGAAATCAGCGGCAAAAAGGGCGCTAAAATGCGCATGAACATCAACCATGCGACCAAAGCAGGCGTTACGGTATCCGAGTACAGGCCGCTGGAAAAACGTGATCCCGAGATCGAGCAGGCGTTTGACCGCGTGACAGACGAATGGCTCGGACAGAAGAAAAGCTCGCTGCTTTCGTTCACAATGGGTACGGCCGGTCTGGAAAACCCGATGGACAAGCGGTATTTTTACGCACGCGACAAGGATAATCAAATCGTCGCTTTTATCGTTTTTGTGCCGTTTCTCGGCAAAGACGGCTACATGGCCGATGTCACCCGCCACGGCAATGGCGCGCCGGGCGGCGTCATGGAAACCATCATCTACGAAGCCTTTCAGGTATTCAAAAACGAGGGGATTCATTACGGCAGCCTTGGCGTTGCTCCGCTCGCCGGACTGGATGACGAAAAGGCAGAGCCGGTTGAAAAGCTCCTTCACTTCGTATACGATCATCTGAATGAATGCTACGGCTTCAAAGATCTATACCGCGCAAAGGAAAAATACAGCCCGACCGAGTGGATCCCGGCTTACTATATCTATCTGCCGAAATTCCCCACCCCGGATATGTTCTATGCGGTTGTGAAAATCCAGAACAATAACGTGATCCGCGAAGCTGTTCAGTCGTTCCTGCACAGGAAAGGCGGCCGAGACAAAAACCAGAGCTGAAAAAGATCGGCGAATGCCGTGAATATGTGCCAGCCGGAGCAGACTTATCCTCTGCTCCGGCTGTTTTCATGTCTTTTTCCGACCCATCCGAGCCGTCTTTCCTACCAGTTCATCTCGCCGTCACCGCCCATGCGGCGCGTCATTTCCTCGATGCGCTCGATAGGAAACGGCGGCGCACTCAGCGGACGCATGGCGATGCTCATCAGCTTCATCGGATTATCGTCGGCCGCAATGCGGTTGGACGAAAGCCCGCCGCAGCGGCGGCAGCGGTGAATGATCGCCCATTCTCCGCCCCTGCGCACCCAGACCGCTGCCGGCTCCATAATGCCGCCGCAGTCGGATGCACGGTCGCCCGGCTCAATGTCAACATGCAGACTGGACAGACAGTTCGGGCAGTGGTTGCGGTGATCGGTTCCGGCAGACTGCGGCGTGACGAGCCGTCCGCAGACACGGCAGGTAAAGCTGTCGCTGCAGGCGTGTGTCCTGTAATATCCCTTTTCAAAGGTTTTTCGTTTATTTTCTCGGTTCATTGTGATCTCCTCCGGTAGAATGCAGGTTTCTGCGGGAGGACAGGCGTTTGTGGATTTTCCGGCCCTCCCGGTCAGTCCACAAGCTCCAATACAGCCGATCTGATCAGTTTAAATTTCAACAAGCATATCCTTTCCAAATGATTCAAGGCAATACCGCCGCAGGTTTCATTGTGCGGTGCTGCCTTAAGCGTTCTTCTCCAGCGCATCTATATCACCGTGGCGGATCGCGTCAATGCTCCGCTTGATTTTCTCTCTATCCCAGTCCCACCAGCGCAGCGCCTCCAAACGCGCGATGGTTTCCTCGTCGAAGCGTTTTCGGATGGGTTTCGCAGGCAGGCCGCCGACGATCGTATACGGCGGCACATCCTTCGTCACGAGCGCACGGCTGCCGATGATCGCGCCGTCTCCGATAGTGACACCGGCGAGAATGATAGCTTCATAGCCGATCCAGACATCGTTTCCGACCACGATGTCACCCCTGCTGTCCCATGTTTCAGCGATGGACGCCGTATCCGTCGGCAGATCCCATTCCTCGAAAAACAGCGGGAACGTGTAGGTCGAAAGACTGTCCATTGCATGATTAGCGGCATTGAAAATGAATTTCGCGCCGCACGCGATCGAGCAGAATCTGCCGATCCTCAGTCTGTCATGATTGCACTCCGGATAGTGATACAGCACGTTATTCCGTTCGAAATCGCGCGGATCGTTCACGAAATCATCGTAAACCGTATAATCCCCGACCTCGATGAACGGATTTTTCACCACATTCTTCAGATAGACCGTGCTGCGTCTCTGACTGCTCGGATAGATCTTCCATGCCGGTATCATCTCATCATCTCCCCCTGTACCATGCGAGCACTGCGTGCAGATTTTCCACCCGCACCCGCTCGCCGCCGTTTGTCATCATGTCCAGCATGTCGTCCTCTTCGGCGGTGCGGCCGGACTTTGACGCGAGCGCCTTCCCCGCCGTTTTGACCATGACCTCCATCATCAGCCGATACATGCCGTGCAGCTTTTTTACGTCGAAATTCCCCTGTAACTGGAACAGCGGCACGCTCTCCGGCAGCTTATTGCGCTCGCGCAGGATTTTTCCCTGTGCGCCCGGCTGCGCCATGCCCACCGCGCAGACCGCGCGGACGATGTACCGCTTCGCCGCTGCGGCGTACCCCTTGACCGTACCGGCCATCACCCAGCCGAGATAGATGACCTCGCTGTCTGCTGGAACTTTTCCCCTTGCTTCATCGAGCGAATACGCCGCGAGACCGGTCTCCTTTGCAAGCATTTCCGCATACTGCGCCGCACTCCCGGTATTCGTCGCATAAACGATTGCTTCCACTCGGCTCTCCCCTTTCATTTCCGTCTGCGCTTCTCTGCTTCGAGCTGCTCGATAAACGTTCGAATGTGCGTATCGAGCGCCTCGATGACCGATTTCCTGTCCTCGCTCTCATCATACACGCTGTACAGCAGAAACATCGGTCCATAAAACCGCAGCGCGAGCTGCATTGCCTGTGCGTCCGAGTCCGCCATCTTCCGAAAGATCGCCGCCATATACTCCACCGGGCCTCCGGCGAGGTAATCGCGGTACAGCCGCCCCATTTCCGGGTCGCGGTACTGCTCGAGCGTCAGCATCCTGCGGAAGCGCGCCGGGAACTCCTCCTCGGTCCAGTGGCGAAACTGCGCGAGGCTGTATGCGTAGATCTGTTCAGCCGGAATATGCTGATAGGCTTCAGCGAAGCCGTCCGGTTCGGTCTCGGGCATCTCGTATTCCTGCGCCCGCTCCAGATCCATGCGCTCCATCTGCGCGATGATGCAGTCCAGTATCTCCTGCTTGCCCGAAAAATGCTTGTACAGCGCAGCCTTGGTAAGGCCGACCTGCTGTGCGATGTCGTTCATCGAGGTCGCGAGATAGCCGCTCTGCGAAAACAGCGCGAGCGCAGTCTCAATGATACGCTTTTTTGTCTCCCCTGCCATGTCATCCCTCCAGAGTAACCATTCGGTAACTTTATTGTAGTGACCGATTGGTAACTTGTCAAGAGAATATTGAAAATTTCCGGTGTTTTTCCGAAGCCCTCTCCAAAATCCACCAGATTTTCCATGCAAACATCTGACTTTATGGTAAAAGATCTGCATCATCCTGCCGCCGGACAGCCTTCTGCCCGCAGGCGGACAGAAAGGAGGGGCTGTCAATGATCTTGACAGCTGAAACCGAACCAGAAGCCCGTCTGAAGCATCAGCTTGACGAACTTGAACGCATGCTGCATCAGCTGACCGTGCTCGACCGCGCGGACGGCCCGGAGGAGCTGAACCGTGCGATCGACGAGCTGCTGTGCTGCATGGGCGACTACACGCACGCAGACCGTGCCTATCTTTTTGTCTTTCTTGAGAAGAACGGCATATACAGAAATACCAACGAATGATGCGCCGAAGGTGTTATGCCGCAGATCGACAATCTGCCGGCCGTTCCCTATACTGAAATGCCAGCCTGGCACACATCCTTTCTTTCCAGCCAGCTCATCATCATCCCCGATGTTTCCGCCGTGCGCGCGATCATGCTGGAAGCACTGTCCGAATGCTGCAAAAAATGACAAGAAACGCCCGGAAATCTTGATTTGATCCGGGCGTTCTGTTATAATATCTCTTGCCGGAAGGACTGCCGCGCGGCGGTCCTTTCATGATTTCGCGGGACGAATACGCCCGTTTCCAGGGGGATATTGAACATGACTGCGGTTTTTGCGACAAAAATCTCCGCATTTGACCCGGAGAACATTTCGCAGCGCGTGCTGCTCACAAAGGAAAGGCTCTATGCGATCGACCAGCTGAATGGCGAGGGCCGCCAGCAGAGCTTCGCGGCGGCGCTGCTGCTTGAATATGTGGTAAAGCGCCTGTTTCCCAAAGCGGAGCATCCGCTCGAGGTCGCGATCGCGCAGGGCGGCAAGCCGTACCTCGCCAAAGAGCCGGACATCCACTTCAACCTGTCGCATTCGGGCGAATGGGCCGTCTGCGCCATCAGCAGCAGTCCGGTCGGCGTCGACATCCAGCACTGCGATGAGGGCCGGCGCGATGTAGCCAGCCGCTTTTTCCACCGCGAGGAGATCCGCTATCTGGACAGTCTGCCGCAGTTCCGCCGAGACGAGGGCTTTTACCGTCTCTGGACACTCAAGGAGAGCTTTGTCAAGGCGACCGGCCGTGGTCTCGACCTGCCGCTCCGCTCATTCTGGGTAGACATCCGGCGCGGCCGTCCGCAGATCGACTGCGGCAATATCGAGGGACAGTACAAGCTGTTCGAGCTGGATTTTCCGGCGGACAAAGCGTACAGGCTTGCCGTCTGCGTCAGGGATCTGAGCGAGAGCGAGCCGCGTCTGATGATACTGTAAGAGCACAAAAAATTAAGGCGAGCACAGATTTACTCTGTGCTCGCCTTTTTAATGCGCCTTTTTGTACGCTACGCTGTCGCCCCACCGCAGCGTGGTCGGCATCAGAATGCGCGCCGGCTTATAGGTTCCCGTTTCAATGAACGAGGCAAGCTGCTCTACAGCGGCCTCGACCTGCCGGCTGCACCCGATGTCCACCGTCGTAAGTCTCGGCTCGGCGAGCTGACCGAGCTGATTAAAATCCACGCCGATGAGCGAAATATCCTCGGGCACGCGCACGCCTGCCCGCCGCAGCACCTTTGCAAGCGTCACGGCAAGCAGGTCGTTTCCGCAGAAGAACACCTCCGGCAGGCTTTTATTCTGCTCCAGATGCCGCAGGATGCTGTTTTCCGTCTCCTCGCTGTCGATGCCCGGAAGCAGATCAAGCCATTCGTCTTCCTCCTGCACGGCAAGACCGGCGCGGTAGCAGGACTGCCGAAAACCGAAATACCGCTCAGAAAAGGCTGCACTGAACAGCGGACTTCCGGCGAAGCCGATGCGCGTGAAGCCGCGCTCCATCAGTGCGTGAACGACCTGATGCGCCGCCATTTCGTTGTCCTCGGTGAAGGTGCAGACCGGCTCGCGGTAATAGCGTGCGCCGACCGATACGATCGGCAGACCGCACCGCCGCAGGCGGCTGAACAGCGTCTCGTCGATGTCACCGAGCGTCAGGATCCCGCCGACGCCCGCCTCCTCAATGCGCCGCTGTGCGCCCTCCGGGTCATCGCGGAACTGCTCCGCCTCGGCCGTGACCACGCTGAATTCGTGCGCGGCCGCATAGCTCATAAAAATACGATTGAATTCGGTGTAGGAATAGCTGTCGCGTCTGTGCCGCTCTGCCGAGACCAGACACAGGCTCTGCTTGGTTGCGGCAGGCTTGAGCTGCCGACGGTAGCCCATCTCCTCCGCTGCCCTGCGGACGCGCTCCCGCGTCGGCGCGCTGATACCGCTCATGCCGCGCAGCACCATGGACACTGTGTTGATCGACACGCCTGTCCGCTCCGCAATCTGCTTGAGTGTTACTTTCATTTCTGCTCTTTCTCCGGTTTCTTTCTCTGCCCGCCATTTGCGTGCAGACCTTTTCCCATTACTCTAAAGACATTATAACGCATATTTTTCAGAATGCAAACCTTTTCGTAGGAATATTTTTCGCGTTTCGTCATATTTACCAAATCATTTGCACGGTGCTTGTCAATATGCTATAATTGTCAGAGCCATAAAAAAGGAGCTTCGCTTTATGACGATTTTCATCTGTCTGGATGACGCGGACGGTCTCGCGTTCAACCACCGCCGTCAGAGCCGCGACCGCATTCTCTGCGAGCACATCGCCGCGCTCTCACAAAAGGGCGTTTTACGCATGAATACCTCATCTTTCTCGCTTTTTTCCGGGATAAACGCTCCGAATATCTGCGCTGAGGACGATTTCATGCAGCATGCACAGCCGGACGATTTCTGCTTTTTGGAGTGCGCAGACCCCACGCCGTACCTCGGCCTTGCCTCGTGCCTGACAGTGTTCCGCTGGAACCGCCGCTATCCCGCCGACCTGCATTTTTCCGTGCCGGAAGGCTGGAAAAAAGTGCGTGAAACCGAGTTCGAAGGCTCCTCCCACCCCACCATCACACAGGAGGATTATGTAAAATGCGAAAATTGACGCAAACGCTTGCGCTGCTTGTCTTAACGCTCAGTCTGCTGCTCGGCGGCTGTGCTCAGCCTGCACCGGGCCCTTCCGGCTCCCAGTCCGGCAGCACATCGACCGCCTCAGAAACTGCCGCATCGCTCGATAACATCCCGGCGTTCAGCGGCGAGCCCTATGTCGTTATCGACGACAATCAGCCGTCCTTCACCGCATCCGAGCTTACAACAAGCTCGTTCGAAAGCTATGCGCCGCTCGACAGCCTCGGCCGCTGCGGCGTTGCCTATGCCTGCATCTCGACCGATCTGATGCCGGCGGACGGCGAAAAGCGCGGCTCGATCAGCGAGATCAAGCCGTCCGGATGGGTCACGGCAAAGTATGATTTCGTCGACGGAAAGTACCTGTACAACCGCTGCCATCTCATCGGCTGGCAGCTGACCGCCGAAAATGCGAACCGCAGCAATCTCATCACCGGCACGCGCTACATGAATGTTGACGGCATGCTTCCCTTCGAGAACATGGTCGCGGACTACATCAAGGAAACCGGCAGCCATGTCATGTACCGTGTCACCCCGGTTTTCAGCGGCGACGATCTTGTCGCTCAGGGCGTTCAGATGGAGGCGTACTCGGTCGAGGATGACGGTGACGGCATCTGCTTCAACGTGTTCTGCTACAATGTGCAGCCGGGCGTCACCATCGACTACGCAGACGGCACAAACCATCTGAGCGATAAGGACGCTCAGACGGACAGCAGCAGCACCAGTACCGATACCGCATCGGCGCATTACGTGCTGAACACCAGCTCGAAGAAGTACCACGACCCGAGCTGTTCCGCCGTAGGCAAGATGTCGGAGAAAAACCGCAGGGACTTCACCGGAACACAGGCCGAGCTTGAAAAGGAAGGCTACACGCCGCATACCTCGTGCATTCAATAAATCAGACACAAAAAACGGAGAGCACAGACTGAAACCTGTGCTCTCCGTTTGCTTTTGCTCTATTTTCACTCTGCGAGCGCCTTCATGGCCGATGCGATGATCTCCGCGTTCTGAATAACGCGGCGCGTCTCCATGTATTCATCCGGCTTGTGTTCGCGCACCTCGTCCCCGGGGAAAATCGGGCCGAACGCCACGATATTCGGCATGGACTTCGCATAAGTGCCGCCGCCGATGCACTTCGGCTCAGCCTTTTCGCCGGTCTCCGTCTCGTACACGCCGAGCAGGCGGCGAATGAGCTCGCTGTCCTTCGGAATATACAGCGCCGCTGCGTGCGTCATCTCCGTTTCGGTGAAGCCGCCGAGCGTGAAGCCGCGCTTCAGTCTCGGATAGACCAACTCATACGGCAGCGTCACCGGATAGCGAACGCTGAACGTGAGCGACAGCGCCTCGTTTTCGAACGATGCCACGCCGACATTCATCGTCAGATCACCGGAAATGCCGTCGCGCATCGCCAGACCGAGCGACTCGCCGTGCGTTTCCATGCCAAGACGCTCGGAAACGAACGCGAGGCACTCTCCGGTCTCGCCCGTGAACGGCAGCTGCGCGAGCGCCATGGCGAGCCGTCCGATCGCGTTTTCGCCAAGCTCCGGCGTCGAGCCGTGCACCGCGACACCCTCCGCCTCCACGCGAATGCCGCCGTCGATCGGCGTCACCGTCACCTTTTCCGCCGCGATCTTCGAGGCTGCCTCCGTCGGACATTTCACCTCCGCCACAGCATACGCCGGGGAGATGTTGCTCGCCTCGCCGCCCTCAAAGCGCGTCAGAATATAGTCGCCTGTCTGATGCAGCGTGCGCGTGTACGTGCCGTTCAGGATGCCCTTTTCGCCGTTGATGAGCGGATATTCGCCGTCCGGCGTGAAGCCCATGACCGGCATCTCCCCTCCATGAGAGGCGTACCACGCCATATCGCCGCAGCCGGTCTCCTCGTTCGTGCCGAAGATCACGCGGATGCGCCGGGACGGCTGAAAGCCGCTCTGCTTCAGCGTTGCGAGCGCGTAGACCGCCGCGACCATCGGCCCCTTGTCATCCATCGTGCCGCGGCCGTAGATGCGGCCGTTTTTGATCTCACCCGAAAACGGCTCACTCTCCGTCCAGCCGTCGCCGGCCGGAACCACATCAAGATGACCGAGCACCGCGACCATCTCTTCTCCCTCGCCGTACTCGCACCAGCCGACACGGTCGTCCATGTTTTCCGTCGGAAAGCCGAGTTTTTCACACAGAGCAAGCATTTCGTGCAGGCAGCGCGCCGGTTCCTTGCCGAACGGAGCGCCCTCCTCCGGCTCGCCCTCCACGCTCGGAATGCGCACGAGCGCCGCAAGAGACGCAAGCAGTTCGTCGCTGTGCGCATGAATATATCGTTTGAAATCCATTCTGGTTTCCTCCCGTTTTTCGCAGAAAAATTTTCGTTTCGTTGCCGTGACAACAGACATTCTAAACAAAGTATAGTAAGCTGTATTCACAAAGTCAAGCAGAAAACGCACATTTGATATATGGAGGAATACAGCATGGTACGAAAGATCATTGAAATCGACAGAGAAAAATGCAACGGCTGCGGTCTGTGCGCATCGGCCTGCCACGAGGGCGCGATCGGCATGGTCGACGGCAAGGCGCAGCTTCTGCGCGATGACTACTGCGACGGTCTCGGAAACTGTCTGCCGGTCTGCCCGACGGGCGCGATCCGCTTTATCGAACGCGAAGCGGCGGCATACGATGAAAAAGCCGTGCAGGAGAACATGAAAAAGGCGCAGAGCGCGCCGCATTCCGGCTGTCCGGGCAGCCGTGCACAGGCGTTTGCGCCGCGCACTCCCTCCCCGGCATCCTTTGCTCCCGCGGTCTCTGAGCTGCGCCAGTGGCCGGTGCAAATTCAGCTCGTGCCCGTGAACGCGCCGTATTTCGATGGTGCAAACCTGCTCGTCGCGGCCGACTGCACGGCCTACGCCTATGCGGATTTCCATAGGGATTTCATCCGGAACCGCATCGCGCTTGTCGGCTGTCCCAAGCTCGACCCGGTAGATTACAGTGAAAAACTGACCGAAATCCTGCGCCGAAACGATATTAAGAGCGTCACCATCGTGCGCATGGAGGTGCCGTGCTGCGGCGGACTGGAACACGCAGTAAGAACTGCGCTGCAAAACTGCGGAAAGCTGATTCCGTGGCAGGTGCACACGGTCTCTGTTCAGGGAGAGCTTTTATAAAGCTCTCGGGAAAATTGCCGCCGTCTGGCGGCGGAGACGCCGGTTCTCACCGGCGAGAGGAATTGCCGCCGTCTGGCGGCGGAGACAAAAGGGGACAGGACACCAAGTATGGTTTCCTGTCCCCTCTTGACACCCCAAACCTTCCTTTTGGCGCTGACACATCGAAGATGTGCAGCGAAACGGGGTTACGGGAGCTCGGTTCCGTGCGTCGTTTCGCTTATGGGACGCTGTTATGCCCTGAGTTTCCCTTGCGTGATCCGCCGCGCATAACAGTGCGCGGCCATCCGGTGCAAGGCGGCCGCTTTCCGCTGCGAACCGCTCCGCTTCTATCAATGGTGTACTCTTGGAGCACCAAACGCCCCTGTGGGCCCCTCGCTTTTAGACGCGCGACCGAAGGGAGTCGCGTCCTAAGGAAAGGTTGGGGAGTCAAGAGGGGCAGGGAAACCTTGGTGTCCCTGCCCCTTTTGCCCCCGCCGCCGGGCGGCGGCAATGCACACGCCATATCATGGCGAACATCCCCCGTCCCGGGAGGGCCTCTCTCGCCTCCAGCGGCGCACCGCTGTATCAGCGGAAAATTTTGCGTCTGCTGATGGTATAGCAGAAAAGGGCGCTCATCGCCTGCGGCGGCAAGCCGCCGGAACGGCGGAACCGCTTACCCTCTGCTGAGAGGAAAGAAAGAACGGCATCTCTGCTGAGATTAGAGAATTCTCTCTATCCCTCCCCTCTCTATTATGATATAATAATAAAAAGAAACCCCGGCGGCGGCAGCCGCCCTGCAACAGGAGGTAACACACTATGCCATGGTGCCCGAAATGCGGCGCAGAATACCGCGACGGCTTTACCCGCTGCGCGTCCTGTGATGTGCCGCTCGTCGACCGCCTCACCGACGAACAGTCAAAAGAGGCAAACAAGTCGGAGACCGAGCGTGAATGTGATAAAATGGTGCTCCCCGAGGGCATGAGCAGTCCGATCGCGGTCTACACCGCGAAAAACCGTCTGGAGGCCGAGTCCATTGAGGAAATGCTGCGCGACAACGATATTCCGGTATTTGACCGTCCGGCGGCTTTCCGCCAGATCCGGTCCTACAGCGGCGCGGACGCGCGCTTCGGCGTAGAGCTGGTCGTCGATGCCTCCCAGACCTCGCGCGCCCGTCAGCTCATCGAGCAGATGCAGGCTGAGCTTGCCGAAAACGAGCTTTCCGAGGACGACCTCGCCCGTCTGGCTGAGGAACAGGCTGAGCAGGAGCCCCCGGCAGAGATGCAGGACAATGCGTCCTTCCGCCTGCTGCCCGTCATCGCAGGCGTTCTCGTGCTCGCGCTCGTCGTGCTGTATTTTGTCACGCGATAAGGAGAGATAACTATGCCCTGGTGTCCCAAATGCGGCTCAGAATATCGAGACGATATCAAAAAATGCGCGGACTGCGGTCTGCGGCTCATCGACCACAAGCCGGACGGAAGCGAGATTTTTCCGGTCGAGCAGGCGCCCCGTCCGACCGGCATCCGCCGCTTCTTTCCGCGCGAGCGCGTGCTGCGCATCCTGCGCGCGCTCATCGCTGTCTTGCTCGCGCTCGCAGCGGTCTTCACCCTGCAGGGGATGATGTAGACTGCGTTTTTTTCAATAAAAGGAGGAACTGCATATGAATTATGAGATCAAAGGCACGCCGTTTCCGGTCGTGATCTGCAAGCTCGCGAACGGCGAACGCATGATTACCGAAAAGGGTGCGATGGTCTGGATGAGTCCGAACATGGAGATGAGCACGGTCGGCGGCGGTCTCGGACGAATGTTCTCCAAGGCATTCTCCGGCGAAAGCATGTTTCAGAACATCTACACCGCCCGCGGCGACGGCATGATCACATTCGGCTCCTGCTTTCCCGGCCGCATCGTCCCCCTCGAAATTGCGCCGGGACGCGAATTCGTGCTCCAGAAGAGCGCGTTCCTCGCCTCGACTGACGGCGTAGAGCTGTCGATCCACTTCAACAAAAAGCTCGGCGCGGGCTTTTTCGGCGGCGAGGGCTTTATCATGCAGCGTCTGTCCGGCTCGGGCATGGCGTTCGTCGAGATCGATGGCGAGCTGGTCGAGTACACGCTCGAACCGGGTCAGAAGCTCATCGTGGACACCGGCAACGTTGCCGGCTTTGACACGACCGTCGACATCGACATTCAGCAGGTTCCCGGCCTCAAGAACAAGCTGTTCGGCGGCGAAGGTCTGTTCAATACTACGCTGACCGGCCCCGGCCGCGTCTGGCTCCAGACCATGCCGATCTCCGGAATCGCGCAGTCCGTCGCGCCGTTCATCCCGAGCAGCGGGAGCAACTGATTTTGCAGCCACGCTGACATAAACGCACTTTCTTCCGCGTATGTTTTCCCGAAGGAGGGGGCACATGCGCGGAAGATGTTTGTCTGCGGTGGGAGCAGTGCTCGCCATCGCGCTTTTCACGCTCGCAGCATCACCCTGCACTGCGGTGCTGCGGACAGTTTTGGAGAATACGGCGTCCGCGACGCTCGTCATTGATGCCGGGCACGGCGGCTTTGACGGCGGCGCGGTTTCCGAACGCGGTGTCAGCGAACAGGCGATCAACCTGTCGGTCGCCCAGCGAGTCCGGGCTCTCGCCTGCTTTTTCGGCGTTCAAACCGCCATGACGCGCGCGGACGAGGGCGCACTCGACTACGACCCGTCGCGGTCGGTGCGCGAAAACAAGGTCGCGGATATTCACGCGCGCGAACGCATCGTGCAGAGCATCTCCTCGCCCGTTTTTGTCAGCATTCATCTCAACAAATTCAGCGATCCGCAGTACCACGGCGCACAGGTGTTTTACTCCGCGAACAGCGCATTCGGAAAGCCGCTCGCTGAGGCGCTCCAGTCTGCGCTCATCTCCGGCTGCGACCCGGAAAACCGCAGACAGGCAAAGCAGGCTGAAAGCTCCGTCTACCTCATGCGGGTCCTCACCTGCCCCGCCGTCATCGTCGAGTGCGGTTTTCTGTCCAATCCGGACGAAGAGACGCGGCTCGCAGACGAAAATTATCACAAAAAACTTGCTGTCTGCATCGTGACCGGCTATCTCCGGTACACAGACGGCCATGGAGGATAACATGAAACAGAAAACCGTGTTTTTATGCAGCGACTGCGGCTATGAGTCGCCGAAATGGTACGGAAAATGCCCGTCCTGCGGCGCATGGAACACCATGAGCGAATTCAAGCCTGCCGCCCCGTCCGCCGCGCGCGGCACGACGAGCTTCGTGCGCGGCACATCGCGGCCGACCCTGCTCGGCGACATCGAGACCGGCGACGAGGCGCGTTTTCTGTCCGGTATCGGGGAGCTTGACCGCGTTCTCGGCGGCGGCGCGGTGCACGGCTCGTTCGTTCTCGTCGGCGGCGAGCCCGGCATCGGCAAATCTACGCTCCTGCTCCAGATGTGTCAGGAGATGTGCCGGAACGCCCGCGTGCTGTATGTTTCCGGCGAGGAGTCGCTCCGGCAGATCAAGCTCCGCGCGGCCCGTCTGCACATCTCCTCCCCCGAGCTGTATATCCTCTCGGAGACCGACATGGATCAGATCATCAACGAGACCGAGCTCATGGCGCCCGATATTCTCATCGTGGACTCGATCCAGACGGTCTACAAGCGCGATCTGACCGCCGCGCCCGGCGGCACGACGCAGATCAAGGAATGCGCGATGAGTCTGATGCAGTACGCGAAAAACAAGAACGTGACCATTTTCATCGTCGGTCACGTGAACAAGGAGGGCACGCTCGCCGGACCGAAGATCCTTGAGCATATGGTAGACTGCGTGCTGTATTTCGAGGGCGAATCGGCCGGGCCGTTCCGCTGTCTGCGTGCAGCTAAAAACCGCTTCGGCTCGACCAACGAGATTGGCGTGTTCGAAATGAGCGAGCACGGTCTTGTAGAGGTCGCAAACCCCTCCGCCGCCATGCTCGCCGGGCATCCGCAGGGCGCCTCCGGCAACTGCATCGCCTGCGTCATGGAGGGCAGCCGTCCGCTGCTCGCAGAGGTGCAGGCCCTCGCTGCCAAGACGCAGTTCGGCGTACCGCGCCGCACGGCGGCAGGCGTGGACTACAACCGCATGGTACTGCTGCTCGCCATTCTGGAAAAGCGCTGCGGTCTGTTCCTCTCCTCCTCCGACGTATACGTCAATGTCGTCGGCGGCATGAGACTGGACGAGCCTGCGGTCGACCTGCCCATGCTGCTCGCCATTACGTCGAGCTTTCGCGACAAGCCGCTCCCCGAGGGCATCATGAGCTTCGGCGAGGTCGGTCTGACGGGTGAGCTGCGCGCCGTCTCCAACGCCGGTCAGCGCATCAACGAAGCGTACCGGCTCGGTTTTCATACCTGCGTCATGCCCGACCAGGAGGTCGACGAGGAGCTTGCGAGGAAGATGAACCTCGTGCGTGTCAAAACGGTCGGCGACGCCATCAAGGCCGTGCTGTAATAGAGACAGCAGTCTCAAATCCGTCCTTCGGGGCGGATTTTTTTGTTTTTTCCGGGCAAGCTATTTCCCGGAGGTGCTTTGCATGGAAAGAAAGGCTCGGTGGGTCTGTCTGATCTCCGCCGTTATCATAGGTATTTTTGCGGCTGTATTCGCCCTTTCCGAAAGGGAAAAAGCGTTTTCCGTGCGAACAGCGCAGGCGAAAACGCAGGACATTTACAACAGCGTCACCGTGTTCGGCTCGGTCGTTCCCTCGCGCACGGTATCGCTCGTCCCCGAAAACAGCAGCGTCGTGACCGAAGTTTTCGTGCGCGAGGGAGATACGGTCGAAAAAGGACAGCCGCTCTGCACGCTTAAAGCCGCTGAGACCCCGCCGCTGTCCGCCGTCGATGTGCAGGCGGCTGTCTCGGCGGTGCAGGCGAACCCGGATGAAACCGAGACCGTGGCCGGAAACGCGGTCGCCTCGCCCTTCCCCGGCACAGTCCTCAGTGTGCCGCGCGCCGGGCAGACCGTCCGTGGCGGCTTTCCCTGTGCGGTCATCGCAGATCTTTCCTCGCTGCGCGTCCGCGCAGAAACGCCTGAGCTGTATGCGGACGAGCTGCGTGCCGGACAGAAGGCCAACATCACCCTTGCCGCCGCCGACCGCATGTATGCCGCGCGTGTCGCGTCGCTCGCGCCCGTCGCGGTGCAGGCCGTCAGCCTTGCCGGCGACAGCGGCAGTGTTACCGTCGAGACCATGCTTGACCTCGAGGGCGACATGATCGGTCTGCGTCCGGGAAGCAGCGCAACGGTGAAAATCTTCACCGACCATCGAAAAAATGCGGTCGTCGTACCGTATGAGGCGGTATGCCAGAGGGGCGAACAGGAATATGTTTTCACCATCAAAAACGGCCGCGCCGTGCAGAATCCGGTCACGACAGGCTATCTGCTCGAGCGCGTGATCGAGGTGCGCAGCGGTCTCGAGGGCGGTGAGACCGTCATCCTCTCCCCCTCCGACGAACTGGAAAACGGAGCAAAGCTCGAGGTTCAGCCATGAGATACCGGGACGTTCTTCGCTTTTCCCTGCGCGGCATCCGGACGAGTCCGCTGCGCTCGGCGCTCTCAGCGCTCTCGGTCGCGGTCGGCACAGGTGCGCTGCTCATCATCGCCTCGCTCGGTCTGTTCGGCCGCACGCAGATTGAAAACGGTCTTGCACGCATCGGCGTGAGCGGCCTTGCGGTGAGCACAGACGAGGGCGGCGCCGGCACGCCGCTCTCCGCGGCCCTCGCGGAGCGGATGGCGCAGGCCGTCCCCGGCATCAAAGCCGCAAGCCCCGTCCGTGCGGTCGGCGGCACGGTCCGCGCCGGACATCGCACATCCGGCGTGGTGCTGCTCGGTGCAGATGAAAATCTCGGTGAGGTCATGCAGGTCGAGCTGCTCGCCGGTGCGCTCCCCTCTCAGGCACAGGTCGAAGCCCGTGCTGCGGTCGCGGTCGTGGGGGATGAACTCGCGGAACGCCTGTACGGGCGCGTCAATATTACCGGCCGCGAAATCCGCATCAGCCGGAACGGCCGCGAGCAGATCTTCACGGTCTGCGGCGTAATGCGCGCACAGGCCGGCGCGCTCGGCGGCGCGCTTTCCGCCATCGCCCCCGAGCTGGTATACGTGCCCTACGGACTGCTCGCAGAGAGCGGAGAGCGCGCCGATCAGGTTTTCGTGTCGTGCGCTGCGGACGCCGATCCAGATGCGGTCGGACGCAGTATCTCGCGCTATCTCGAAACGCGCGGTCAGGTCACTGGCACGGTTTATGTGCGGAGCATTTCAGGCGCGGTCGAGACCGTGCAGCATCTCGCGTCACTCGGCACGCTGCTCTTCTTCGCTGTCGGCGGCATTGCGCTGCTCGTTTCCCTGCTCGGCGTGTTCAGCAGCATGCTGTCCGCCGCGCACGAGCGAACGAACGAGATCGGCATTCTGCTCGCCCTCGGCGCACGAAAACGCGACATCCGGCGGATCTTTCTGAGCGAAGCAGTGCTGCTCTGCGCAGCCGGCGGAGCCGCCGGTCTTGCGCTCGCGTGGACCGCGCTGCGGCTCGGCGCCGCGCTGCTGCTGCCGGGATGGCGGCTGACGGCCGCGCTCCCGCTCATCGCAGCGCTCTGCGGAGGGATCGCCGGACTGCTCCCTGCGGTACGCGCCGCCTCGATGGACCCCATCGAAGCAATGAGAAAATAACCCGGACAAAGCAAAAAGAGGAAGGCAGCCATGTGGTTTCCTTCCTCTCATTTTGTCTTTTCAGACGGATATTCACTTTTTCGCGGTAAAGAACAGACGCGGGAAGCGGAAAATGATCTCGCCGCTTCTCTGCACCGGATAGATTTCACGAATCCCCTCCAGGATTTCCGCCTCGAATTCCCGCTTATCCTCGTCCGAAAGCTGCGCAAGATACGGCCGCAGGCTGGTTCCCCGGTACCACTCCAGAATGCTCTCGCAGGAGGGCATGCGAAGAAAATACATGATCTCCCACATACGGAAATCGCTCGCATTTTCGCTCAGAATATCGAAGTATTCCTCCTCCGTCAGCTCGTTGTACGGACGGTGTGAGAGAATTCTGTCTGTCCAGTGCGCCCGGTGCGCGACCTCGTTCAGCAGCCTGTGCATCGGGTGTTTTCCCTGCGACGGGATCTGCACGGCGAGCGTTTCGCCCTCGTTCAGCAGTCCCAGCATCTCCCTGATGCGCTGCTCATGGCCGGGCAGCCATTGCAGACAGGCATTCGAGAACACAAGGTCGTACCGCTCCTGCACTTTTCCGAGGTCGTGCGCCGCATCGAGCGTGATAAATTCCAGCTCCGGATGTTTTTCACGCGAATAGCGCAGCATGTCCGGTGAATTATCCGCGCCGACAACCCGTGCGTGCGGAAAATGCTCCGCGACCACCTGTGTGCTGTTGCCGATGCCACAGCCGATATCCAGAACGGTCTTCGGCTCGCCCTCGACCGCGCGCACGAGGTCATAGCTCGGGATCGTGCGCTCTTTCTCAAACCTGCTGTAAAGCTCCGCGTTCCAGTCTGCCATACCGGCTGTCTCCTGTCAAAAAGATGATATTGTTGCCTTAAATGTCCAGCTCGAGCAGCTTGTCGCAGTACGGGCAGCGGTCGCCGATCTTGCCGTGGAGCGGTACATACAGCTCGGTACGGGTGATGCACTTGTGGTTGGAGCAGCGGACGCCCGGCTCGTGGCCGATGTCCTGATGGCCCGCACGCTCGAACGGCAGCTTGGACAGGGTCAGCAGCAGCGCCATGCGGCCGAACATGCCGAAGCGCGCCTGACGGAAGTAGACCGCACGCGGGTCGTCGTCAACATCCTGCGCGATCTCGTCGACGCGCGGCAGCGGATGCAGCACGAGCATGTCCTTTTTCGCGCGCTTCATCTTTTCCGCGGTCAGCTGATAGCTGCCCTCCAGATTTTCATATTCCTGCGCGCTCGTAAAACGCTCGCGCTGAATACGGGTCATGTACAGCACATCCAGCTCGGGCAGAACCTCGTCGATGCTGTTGACCTCGCAGTAGGGCATGTTGTGCTCCTTGAGGAAGCTGATCATGTAATCCGGCAGTTTGAGCGCGTCGGGCGCGATCAGATAGACCTGCACGTTATGGACTCGCTCGAGGAAATGCAGCAGCGCGTGTACGGTGCGGCCGTACTTCAGGTCGCCGCACAGACCGATCTTCATGTCATCCGCCGAACCGCGCATGCGCAGGATCGTGACCATGTCGGCCAGCGTCTGGGTCGGATGGAGATGGCCGCCGTCGCCCGCATTGATGACCGGAACGGAAGAATACAGACTTGCCGCCTTGGCTGCGCCCTCGCGCGGATTGCGCATGACGATCATGTCCGCGTAGCAGGACACCATGTTGATCGTGTCCTTGAGCGTCTCGCCCTTGGTCGTCGAGGAGGAACGCGGATCGGAGAAGCCGACAACGCTGCCTCCGAGACGCATCATCGCAGTCGAGAACGACAGATTGGTTCGGGTCGACGGCTCATAGAACAGACTGCCGAGCACCTTGCCGCGGCAGGCGTCTACATAGCCCTCAGGCCGGTCGATGATGTTAGTGGTGAGTTTGTACAGATCGTTGAATTCCTTGTCGGTCAGATCGCTCAGATCGATAATATGACGCATGGAGAACTCCATCCCTTTCATGTTTTCTGCTTTATATCATACCACAGCCGCACATAAAAAGAAAGAGTCCGCGCATGAAAAATACGCGGACTGATCCTGCCGTGAAGCAGTCGGCCTTCGTCAGGCCGTATTCGGTTTTCGCGGAGCACAGGTCGTTTAAAGCCCCCCGCACGGAATGCTTCGCCCTCCGGCCCCGTTTCTTTCTCAGTTCGTCGGGGTCAGCGCGTAATCATAAATATTATGACCGCTCTGGAGAGGCTTGCCGCCGACCGTCAGCATGACGCTTTCTGCATTCCGCGCGGACGCGAAGGTGTTGACGAGCGAGTAGACGAGCATTTCCTCGCCTGCCGTGCCGGAAGCGCGAACCGCATCGGCATAAACGTCGTTCATGTCGAGCGTGAGTACGCCGTCCGCGAGCGAGGAGGAAACGACCTCCGCGCCCTCCGGGAGTGCCCCGGCCTTGATGAGCGCATCAACAAGCGCCTTATCCGAGTCGTCTGCAACGTCTGTACCGACCGGAGTAAGCGACTCGCTCTGCTCGTCCGGCACATAGATCACAGCGGACTCACCGCCCGTCGGATTGGGATTCTCCGGCTGTACCGCAGGCGTTTCCTGCTGGGTGTCATCCGGTTTTTCCGGCTTGGACGGCGTGACCGGCTCGGTCTGCGTGTTATCCTGAGAAGGAGTGCCGACCTCGTTTTTCTCGAGCACGAAGCCATAGATGCAGCCGCCGATGACCATCAGCAGAATGACCACGACCGCCACAATGATTTTTGTGTTTTTCTTCATACGAACGCCTCCCTTTGCAATGCAGCAAGGTTTCTATCCTGTGTTTATATTATACCACAGCGGCACCGAAAACGCCAACACATGACATCCATTTTACGCCGCTTATGGTATAATCGTTAAATAGTTTGTATAATAGCCATTTCGCGGCTATTATACCACGTATCCGCAGAAAACGCCATCAGTCCTTAAAGATAAACGCCGGGATAGGCGGGTCGTTTCTGCGGTTCGCCCAGTCGCAGACGAGCACGCTGTATTTGCGGTCATCGAGTGTTTTCAGGTGTGCAAGCAGCGCATCGCGCTCGCCGTAGCCGTTCTCGCCGCCGTAATAGATTGCGAGCGCCATCACGCCGCCGGGCTTCAGCAGGCGCAGGCCGGCGTTTACTGCTTCGATGGACGAGTCAGCGTGCGTGAAGATATGCGGGTCGCCGCCCGGCAGGCGGCCGAAATTGAAAACGATGCAGTCCACGCTTTCCGGTGCGGCGTAGCTTTCCATATGGGCGTGGCTGTCGAGATGGACCTCGGCGTGCTTTCCCTCCCGCGCGAGCAGTTCATTTGTCTGGCGGACAGCATCCTCCTGCACATCGAATGCGAGGACGCGGCCGCCTTCCCCCGCAAGTTCGCAGAGCAGCGCCGTGTCGCGGCCCCTGCCGGCTGTTGCGTCGATGCAGAACGCGCCCGGCTTTACTGTGCGGCGAAGAAAATCGTGCACGACGGATAATGTGTTCATGGGTGTGACCTCCCGATAGGTTGATATCTATATCATAGGGGAAAACGGCTGCCGCGTCAAGGCCGGTGCCCACCGGCTGGGGCAAGAGGGGGATAAGACACCAAATGGTTTCGGCCGTAGCCCACTATCCTCTTTTCCGCGCCGTGCGCGGATTAAATGAGTACTATCCCCCTCTTAACTCCCCCTCATCTTCCTTAGGACGCGACTCCCTTCGGTCGCGCGTCTAAATGCGA